>Ga0075111_1000411_pt1 | contig 20383 bp, 36 predicted proteins | sample AntAceMetag02UKK_FD_69787 | JGI IMG/M metagenome (GOLD analysis project Ga0075111, IMG submission 69787) | Saline lake microbial communities from Ace Lake, Antarctica - Antarctic Ace Lake Metagenome 02UKK | ecosystem: Environmental > Aquatic > Non-marine Saline and Alkaline > Saline | place... | reverse complement strand
CACGAGGTAGACGTACTAGAATGGATACCTGCAAAATACAATGATGCCTTTACAATGTTGAATAAAGAGTTTGATGTAGTGAACACTGCAGATGATATAAAATACGCTACAGAGTATATAACTGAATTAGAGTAATATGGAAGACTCTATAAAGATAATGAAACAAGTAACACTTCTGGCTACATCTAACTTCACAGAGGGATGGGGTCACGTAGAAGATTATGAGAAAGGAAGCGAAGATTATCAAAATATGCTACAGGCTTTAAAAAAGCTAAAGGCGAGGATGGGATATTTAGCAGACAATTGTAAAATAACACCACGATGAATTTAATTGAAAAAATAGCAGAAGTACAAAAAGAAATAGGAAAGATGAGTAAAAACCAAAAAGGGTACAACTACCAATACTTTGACATCAATCAAATACTAGAACAGCTAAAGCCTCTCTTAGAGAAGAACAAGCTAGCAGTCACACAACCACTAACTAATTTAGAAGGTAAACCAGCATTGATGACATGTGTATACGATTTAGAAACTGATGAGAAGATAGAAACAATAACTCCGTTGATTGAAAGTACTAAGCCACAAGACATGGGAAGCTGTATCACTTATTACAGACGATACTCTTTACAATCATTATTTGTACTAGAAGCAGAGGATGATGACGGTAAGACAGCAAGCAAACCAGCAAAAAAAGCACCAAGCACCGCAGAAGCATTACAAGCAGACACTCCAGACTTTCTGGACTAACAAAATAATATGGCAAAAACATTAAATCTAAAAATAGACGTAAAGAAGCTTACTAAAGACAAGCTAGTAGAAAACAATTACACAGGTAAGGACGGAGAAGTAAAAGAACTCAACGCAGAGCTTGTACTAGTAGAGAAAAAACAAGAACGTATTATCACTACTGGAACTAAAAAAGATGGGACACCATGGGAACTTGTAGAAACTCACTTCATTGCAGAAAAGAGCGCAGAGGGAGAGGAAAGTAACTACGTTGGTACTGGGAGTCAATTTAGGGATGTAAATGGCTCACAAGCGACTACAGAGGCTCCTAAGGGTACATCAGGAGAGATGACACAGGAAGATATTGATTCGATTCCTTTCTAATAACTAACTAATAAATAATATGTTCTGGAATAAAATACCAAAAGGATATGTAGAGACAGTAGATGGGTACATTGTAAAAGAAAGTGAGTGTAAAAGTGTAATAGTGACTGACGACTTTGTGACAATATCTAGTAACAATGGTTCTAGAAAGAAATATTATCGAAAAGAAGTTGCCCCAAAACACTGTATAGAATTTAATAGTTGCAACGCTGAAATTATTTCAATAAAAGAAAACGGTACACCTATCGGTTACTACTCTAAAGAAGAAGTAGAGAAATTAGAGGCAGAGATTAAGGAACTGAAAAATAAGTATGAGCCTATTACTGCTGGTGGCATTGTTGGAATATTAGACGAAGCTTGTAACATTAGTATGGGAGACTACTACACAGACCAAGTTGAAATTGGGAAAAAACCTAAAAAGAAAGGTAGAGGACGTCCAAAGGGAAGTAAGAACAAGAAATAATGGCAAAGCGTTCACTAAATCAAAATTCAGCAATGCACCTATGGTTTGACCACATATCACAAGCTCTTAACAACGAAGGTCATACATTTCAAGACCTTATTAAAAAGATAGAAAGAGCAGAGATAATGGTTACACCTGAAAATGTAAAGTTCTTATACCAAGAAATGTGCATGGCACTGTATGGAACTAATAAAACAAGTGAACTAGAGAGCGACCAAGTAGGAAAGGTAAACGATACATTTAATTTATGGCTAGCTCATAACTTTGAATTACACGCACCATTTCCAAGTGATGATGGGTTAGAGTTTATAAGTAATAAAGAAATATAAATATGAAACTTTTTTTAGCAGTAGTAGTTTTTATAGCAATGATTTTTGCATACGGATTGATTGTAAAGGGTGTTCACTATGAAACAGGTAAGGGGGAACATGTTGGATATTTAACTGCAGTTGAATCTTATGGAATTATATGGAAGACACCAAGCCTCTATATAAAAACAGAACTTGAAAGCTCCCAAGAAGATAAATACTGTATCTTAAAGGAAGACAAGGAGTTGATTACAAATATTGAAAATGCAGTTAGTAATAGTAAAAAAGTAAAACTAACTTATATTGATTGGATCGTTAGAGGAGTTAGTAATTGTGACCAATATGATACTGCAGTTGTAACTGAAATTGAGATTTTAAATTAAAAGATTTGTAGCACTACATTGGTAGTGTTGAGGGTGGGGCTAGTTTACTGTTATTTACTCCTCCTACCCTCTACATTGCCTGTGGATAACTCACTCGACATATTCTTCTAACTAGCTATAATTATAGGGTAGTTAACCAACAACAGTAAACAAATATATGAACAAAGAACAAATCAAGCAAATCTTAAATAATCGAATGATGGGAGCAATAAAAGCTAATGATAACGGAGAAAAGCCAAACCAGAGCCACATAGACGGACACTTCTTTATTGCAGAATTTGAAATTGAAAAGTTGGCAGAAGAATTGAGTAACATTAAATAATTATGACAATAAAACAAATTCACGAAGCTATACAAACACTAGCAAGCGAGAACATGACAGAAGACGGAATACATCATGATGACTGGTGCGATAGAGAGTTTGAGTATACAGACAGTATTGTAAGACAATTAGTAGAGGACTTTGAAGTGGAAATTAACTTAGTAGAAGAAGTACCACTTTTCAAAGGTAATAGAGAAGCATTAGCAAACCTAACCAAATAAATATGTTTAAAGACAAAACAACAAGAAAACAACGTATGCAGAAGAAAGAAGATAGAGAGATGAACTTTGCATACGCATTACTAATTGTAATTACACTAACAGTAGTACTAGCACAGATTCTACACTGGACACCATTACAAACTATTTAACAACTAAATACTCACCTGTTTTCTGCCACTCAATCGCAAGCACTAAGGTGATGCGAACCCAAAGTAATATTCCGTGGTCTGGGTGGCACGAAACAGGTGAGTACACCATTACAAATTAACTTATAGAGATGTGGCTAAAAAGTATTATCGTTAAATGGCTAACGACTTCAACAAACACGATATACAACTAATATGGCAGTCACATCCATACTGTGCAAAGTGTGGGAGCAATCAAGGTTGTAGTTTCCACCACAACTACAGTCGGCGTATGCCACACACATCTAGCATGTATAACGCCATTTGTTTATGTGTTGTCTGCCACAAAGAAGCTGATGCACATAATACTGGAAGTAGACAAAGTAAAGAGTTCCAACAGGAGCTACTAAAGTTGATATTCAACCAAGTAACTAACAGTTATTACGAGGTTAAACAAGTGGATAAAGACTTCCTAAAGTACATAGATGATGATGTACAAGAGGTGCTTAACTTGCTATAATTATAGTAATGGCAAGCTCTACAAGTAGAGGAAACTACTACAAAAGAAAAACTAAGAAATGGTTTGAAGACAAAGGGTACACAGTTGAACTTACAGAATTTGTATGTGGCAGAATGATAGGTAAAGGAAAGGTAATTTACCAAAAGATAGATGTACTAGCTTCAGATGGAATAGCATACAACGAAAAGGAATTTATATTATGGAATAGTAAGCATACGATTACAGGGGACATAAGTGGAGTGAAACACAAAGGACTGAAAGAATACAGAGAAATTAAAGTACCTCCATTCATAGAAAAACAGGTAATAATATGGCAACCAAGAATTAAACAACCAGACGTATTTAAAGGATAAATAACACAAATATGAACATATACACAAACAAAGTAAGGGTGATGAGGAATACAGAAGACTCAAACAATGAAGAAATGAAAGAAATGATTGGACAAGAGCTTGAAGTGTATGAAATTTGTCCACACGACAACACAATTCTTGTTTACAATAAAGATAAAAGTGACTTCCACTGGTTCAACCTTTCAGACGTACGCTTCCTAACACCAGCGAAGTTTGAAGGTAACAGCATAGCTATTGGTGATTATGTTAAAACAGCTTTTTACGAGGGAATTGTTACAGGTTTTTATGTGTTAGACGTAATGCACAGGGTAGTTTTTGAAGATAAACAATACGGAAATACTTGCATTGAAGGAGACGAAATCAAAGCACACGACATTACAATAAGAACAGAAACTATTGAAATCAACGGTAAGAAGTACAACAAAGAAGAGGTAGAGATCAGATTATCAAAGCTAAAGGAAATTAAGTAATATGAACAAAAACAACACAGGAGAAGGCAATAGTGGTAACAGTAATAGTGGTTACTGGAATAGTGGTCACAGGAATAGTGGTCACAGGAATAGTGGTGACTGGAATAGTGGTTACTGGAATAGTGGTCACAGGAATAGTGGTTACTGGAATAGTGGTCACAGGAATAGTGGTTACTTCAATACAGGTTCACCAGATAAAATCCAAATATTTAATCAATGGGTAGACATGACACATGAAGAATTTGAAAATAAATACAATATCTATGCCGATATCCCACTAAACAAGTGGATAGAAGAAAAAGATGTACCAGAAGATGAACTAACACCAGAAATAAAACAGATGGGTGGTTATCTTAAAACTTTAGATTTCAAAGAAGCATGTCAAATATGGTGGAAAGAACACCCAGAACGACATGATGACTTTCTAAAGTTACCTAACTTCTCATCTACTATCTTTGAAGAAATTACAGGAATAGATACAGAAGCAAAAGACAATAAAATGGAAGAAGCAATGGAGTTGTTGAAGAGTGAGGGGTATAAGGTGATAAAGGAGTAGAGAGCAAATTATCAGACTTAAACTAAATATATGAACAAAAAAGACTGGAAGACATGGAGCAAGGTAAAGAAAGCAAAATACTTAAAACTAGCAAAAACACACAGAACAGCAGATAGGTTTTCACAAGGTGAATGGATTAAAGGAGGAAAAGACGAAGAAGGTATGCACAGAGGTTGTTTCTATGGTTGTTTAATGCAGACAGAAGACGATGTGCTATCTAGTGCAAGTAGTGTTATGGGATTACCTGAATGGATTGTCAGAGTATCTGAAAAGATATTTGAAGGACTGCCAAAAGACTTAGCTAAAGAGTTCCCTGTTAAATTACTTGAAGCAATACCAACAACTACAGACACAGAGCAGATGTGGAAAGACTGGAATTATGAAGTTCTTATGGACAAAGGACATGGACAATATAAGTATTGTGGAGATAATAAAGAGTGTAAAAAAGCAGTAAAACAGTGTGCAGACTTGTTCAAGATGGAGGTGATTACAGAGAAAGCAGCACGCTCAGCAGACTCAGCAGCACGCTCAGCAGCATACTCAGTAGCATACTCAGCACGCTCAGCAGCATACTCAGCATACTCAGCAGCACGCTCAGACCATTACATTTGGCTATCAGAAACACTAATTAAAATAATGAATACATGAACAAAGAACAAACAGAACTAGAGGAAATAGTAGAAAGAGTTAGTAAAGAAACAAACATTGCTTATGATGAGTATTCTGAAGAATACACAGATATTTTAAGAAAAGCCCTAAAACAATACGCAGATAAGAGAGTTCAGGAGGAGAGAAATAGAGTCTACAACTACTGCCTTGAGAATGTCGCAGATAAAGCAGGGTTAATGGAAATAAACCAGCTACTTGATGTAATTAAAGGTAATGAGGTTGAGTACAAAGAATGGCACACCTTACTCACTAAAGAATAGATGGACTTTACACCTCTATATTGTTATAATTATAGATACAATGATTAACTATTCAAAATTAAAAGAAGACGGTTACCTTACTGTAAAACACTTAGGAAGGTTCGAACTAAAACCATCAAGGAAAGGAGAGATTAACGGTACGTTTGGAAGTAAAAAGAAATACGAGAACAGAGTAAAATTCACACCAAGTGACTACTTAAAAGAGAAGGTATTAACTAAGAACAAATAAGTATGAAAGAAAATATATATTGGATAACATCAACTTATTTACTTCTAGCTTTAAATGTCTTATTAACTTATCTACTTATAAACAAATAACCACTATACATAAAGCATAGGTAAGCATGTTACAATTAAAGGTATTAACAACAAATATATGAACTACACACTCAATGAAACACAACTAAAGAGCTTATACGCAGAAGATACACGTATAGAAGATCCAGTAGCAAGAGAGGAGGCAGTAAAGACATTCTTAAACAACTTGTAGTATGTCTATTATAGAAAATAAAGTAAAAAAGTTAACAGTTACAAAACAATTATTATGTCAAAAGTGCCAAAACAACTAACACCCTTCAAGAAAGGAGAGTCAGGAAATCCAGACGGTAGACCTGTTGGCTCTATTTCTGCATTATCTCGTTTAAAGAAAGAGTTTAGAGAACACCCAGAAAAGTTTGATGAGTATATGGAGAGATATATAAGTAATCCAGCTAATGAAAAGCATGTAATGGAAATGCTAGATGGGAAGCCTACACAGATGGTTACAGGAAAGGACGGAGAGTCTTTACTACAGCCTGTACTAGTACAAATAATCAATGACAAACAAACAACAGACGATACAAATTCCGAAGGAGCTGAGTAGACTACTAGATAAGGACTGGAGAGAAGCAGCAGTCTATGGTGGTAGAAACTCATTGAAGTCACATACAGTGGCTAGAGTGTTACTTATACGTGCTAGACAGGAGAAGCTAAGAATAGGATGTTTCAGAGAGTTCCAAAACTCCATTAGTGATTCATCACACCAACTACTTAAAGACCTTATAGAGAAATACGAGCTACATGACTTCAAGGTTACAGATAACTCTATTGTGAACACAGTAAACGGTTCAGACTTTTTATTTAAAGGGTTGAAGAGAAACGAGCAATCAGTTAAGTCTATTGAGGGTATTGATATAGCATGGGTAGAGGAGGCACAGACAGTCTCAGAGAAGTCATTAGAGATACTTACACCCACAGTTCGTAAGAAAGGCTCACAGCTTATCTACACATACAACAGACTCTTAGAAGAAGATCCTATACATAAACGATTAGTGATAGAGGGTAGACCTAACACACTAGTAATAAACATTAACTATGATGTGGCTATTAAATACGGATGGATGGAGCAGGTACTTATTGAGGAGATGGAAGCTGATAAAGCAGAACGACCAAAGCTATACGAATACAAATGGCTAGGGAAACCATCAAGTAAAGAGGGTAAGATTTACAAAGGATGGATTAAGAGAGATGATGTACCACATGAAGCAAGACTAGATAGTATCGGATTAGATTATGGGTATACAAATGACCCTAGTGCTGCAATTGCTATCTATTACTACAATGGTGGGTATATCTTAGATGAAATCTTATTCAGGAAGGGCATGTCTAACAAGCAGATTGCTGACGTTATAAATCTATACCTAGCTAATCTGGAATTAAGTACCACTACTGTAGCTGATAGTGCAGAACCAAAGTCTATTGCAGAGATGAGTTCTTATGGAGTAAACATCATAGGAGCTTCTAAGGGGAAGGATAGCGTTAGTCAGGGCATACAGTTCGTACAATCACATAAGATAAGTGTTACAGCTAGCTCAACTAACCTATGGGAAGGGTATCAAAACTACCTATGGGATGAAGACAAGGACGGGAACCTACTTAACAAACCAAACCATATGTTCTCAGATGCATTAGATGCAGTGAGGTATGGATTTGATATAGTTAAGGGAAGAGAGAAGTTTAGTAAACTAGATAGATTACGATTCAATGCAAAACGACAACAAACACAACAACAACGGTCAGCTAGGTAACATGGATGATTCCATTGATGTAATGCTATATGGGGAAGAAACACCCGAGAGAGCTAGATTACAGATGCAATTAGACAGGAGAAACGCTCGTAGAGGGCTAAGTATCAATAAAGCTAAGTAGTTGTGATATAATTACTCAATATGACAACTATTTTCGATATAAGCAAAACATTAACAAAGCGATACGATGGTCCTATCGAAGTAGAGGAAGGACTTAATTTCTCCTTAAAAGATACAAACAAGCGTATTGAGTATATTTCTAACTCAAAGTATTTATCAGGAGATTTAGATGAGTTTGGACGAGAAAAACCATACTACAACATTGCTAACTACAGACTTAATGTAGCTATTCGTGCTACAGATTTTGATACTAAAGATGTGAACATTGTTTCAGAGACTAGAGACTATGTACGTTCACTACTTATAGGTAAACGTGTACAGCAATGGATGAAAGATAGTGGATTTGCTAAGACTCTTAACCGTATGGGTGAGAAACGACCAAAGTATGGTTGGTTACTCGTTAAGAAGGTAATGATTGACGGTAAGATTAACGTAGAGGTAGTTAAGCACAAGAACGCCATCATTGACCAAGGAGCTAACCCTATGGAGCATCCTATTAAGGAAATGCACCTACTTACTAGAGCACAACTAGCAGATAAGAAGGATGTATGGGACAACGTACAGGATCTATTAGACATGAACTTAGAAGAATATACAGTAGCCGAGATTTCAGGGGAAATGCCTGATTCTGTGGTTGGTGGTTCAGAAGATACATACTCAGAGTATAAGTTCTTTGTATATGAAGATGGAAACAAAGAGGATAAAGAGCTATTTAGTGAAAAGAAAGATAGTTATTACAAATGGGTAGGATGGGCAGAACAAGACAACCGAACACCACGAGGAGTAGTAGAAGACATGTTTGAAGCACAGACAGGTACTAACGAATCACAGCTACTACAGCGTGACGCTATGATTATGGCTTCTAAGACAGGATTCGTTACTAACGATGACACTATCGAGAACAATGCTATTGCAGACCTTGATAATGGATTCATTCTAAAACTTGGAGATAACAAGACGTTTACACAAGTAAACACTATGACTAACGCACTACCAGCGTTTGATAGAGCTAAATCAGACTGGGATGAGCAAGCAGAGAAGGTAACATCTACATTCGATGCCTTAACAGGGGAAACACTACCTTCAGGAACTCCATTCCGAAGCGTTGCTATCCAGAACCAAGAAGCAAGCTCACTATTCATCTACCGTAGAGAAGAGATGGGTATTTTCCTAACAGAGATGTTTAATGATTGGATTATTCCAGAGATTGTTAAAGACATTAACCAAGAGTGGATATTGTCAGCAGAGTTCTCAGCAGATGAACTAGCTAAGATAGATGAACGATTTGGCATCTACAAGGCTAATGAGGTTATTAAGCAGAAACTACTTAACCTAAAGATTGATACAGACTTCAACGCAGAGTCATATGAACAAGCAATCGAAGCCTTCAAAGATATTCTTGCAGAAACAGACAACACACGCTTCCTAGAAGTACCAAAGAACTACTTTAAAGACTTTAAATTCAAAGTATCTGTTATCACAACTAACGAACAACGTAATAAAGCAGCAACACTAGAATCACTATCTAATATCTTAGGGCAGGTATCTAGTACATTCGACCCGAATACAGGAACATTCGCTATGTTAGAGAACCCAGCATTAGCATCAATCTTCTCTCAGGCAGTTGAATTGTCAGGAGCAGGAATAAGCCCTGTTACACTCAATAAGCTACAAAGTAGTGCAGGAAGCAAGAACATTGCACCACAGGCACCACAAGGGCAACCAGAGGGTATTGTAGAGGAGACTGCAACAGCAACAGAACAAGGATAAGTGGATAACTACCTCGCTATTACTAGTTGAGGGTATATAATATGGGTATGAAACTAAATTGGACAGTAGACAATATATTAAGACACCCTTTGCGATGGGGGAAGTGTCCTGTAGCTCAAATAGATGACCATAAGACTTTTGGTATTACTTTTGAGACTCGTTATGAGACGCTGTATATCAAAAAACGGTGGGTTCTAGTTATATACTACGGTTCTGGGTATAAGGCATGGAGCAATTATCCTCTTAAATAAACATATGAAACTACTACAAAAATTCTACGCAGACTTTCAAACACGAGATGAGGTTAAATCTTATTTACTATTACAGCTAAAGGACACAGCAGGTAGTAAAGCCTTACAAGGGGAAGATACAAAGGGATTTAAAGAAGCTAAGGAGTGTATAGAGACCTGTTTTAGAGATATGGAGTATAAATACAAGGAGAAAGAACCACGCAAACCTACCAGTGCTAGGTAGTTGTGTTATAATTGTAAACATAACTCAAAAGGTTATTTATTCATCATCAGTAGTTTAGGAAGCTACTTTAAATAATTACACTTTAATGACTGAAGAAAATAAGGAGACTCTTGATGCCGCAGTTCAAGACGATGCTAGTGTCAGCACCGACAACAACGATACTTTAAACAAAGATTCTGAAGGTAAAGACTTCGAGAAGCTATACGAGAACCAAAAAGCTCGGGCAGAAAAAGCTGAAGGGAAGTTAAAAGATGTTAAATCATCTGTATCTGAAGAACCTGTAGTCAAGGAAGAGAAGGAAGAAGTAAAAACAGGACTATCTCGTGAAGAGGCTATCCTATTTGCTCAAGGACTTACAGAAGAAGAAGTATTAAAAGCAGGTAAAATCGCTGAACTTGAAGGAATTTCACTAAGTGAAGCTACAAAAGACGAGCTTTTCGTTACTTGGAAGGAAAAGAAGGAGAAAGAAGCTAAGTCTGCAAAGGCACAGCTAGGAACTTCTACTGGTTCACCCGCAGTAGCAGAGAAGAAAGACTTTAATAGCCCAAACTTAGACAGAGATGACCACAAGGCACTCTTTGATAAAGCACATGGTAAATAGGTAGTTTCAACGCCTGATAGTTAATTATTCAAACGATTAACAATTTGTTGAGAAAGTACATTGACAATTGCATTAGGTATATTTAATCCGCTGTGATAAAATGAACACATGGCAGGAAAGAAAGGACAAGTTCCTTGGAACAAGGGTAAAACTGGCGTCCAGGTTGCTTGGAACAAAGGAATAAAGACGGGCAGCAATACAGCTCACTCTAAGAGGCTTCTTGAGAAGTATTCAAAGGGATGGTCCCCACGTAAGGGTAAAAAACACACAGAAGAAACTAAAGCTCAAATGTCTTCTGACAGAATTGGACACACCAATAACACTGGTCGTACTCATTTTAAAGATGGAGATAACACGGGGAAAGAAAATTCTAAGTGGAAAGGTGATGATGTAGGGTATTCTGCTCTCCATGATTGGGTTGCTAAATGGAAAGGGAAGAAGCCTTGTGTGTGCTCTATATGTGGATTTGCTGACCCTTACAAAGGTCACTTTCACTGGGCTAACATAAGCAGGGAGTATAAAAGAGACCTTGATGACTTCACCTGTCTATGTGTTCCATGTCACGTCAAATATGACAGACATGATTTAAATATTTCTAATGCAATTGTTAAAGTACGTTAACTTAACAAATATTATATATGGCATTAGGTAAGTGACTTTGCCTAATTAAAATCTTGTATATGCTGGAAACTCCCAAGAGCCGAAGCCTGAAAAGGTGGGGACTAACGGACAATCAGCAGGGAAGCTCGAAAGAGAACCCTCAACGACTACCATCGAGACACACGCTCGCCATATAACGAAAGAGTGAAGGTATAGTCTGACCTCATAGGAAACTATGAGAGGAGAACCCGAAGAGGTACTCCCGCCTTGAAAGAGGTAGTAACACAGAGACAGACCACTTTGTTGCAGCCGACTTGGCAGCATCAATCGGAGAAGTATGGGGAAACAAAATCAACGACTTCTACCGTTCAAAATTAGTAGCAGCTAACTTCTTTACAGACCGTTCAGAAGACGTAATTGCAGGAGGGGATATTATTCACACACCAGTTATTGTAGAACTTGCAGCCGCAGCCAAACAGGCACAGACACAAGTTGTACTTGCAGATAACGCACAAACTTCAGTAGACCTAACTATCGCTACTCATTCACACGTTGCCTTCATGATTGAAGATAAGGAAGCAGCACAAGTAATGAAACAGTACAAAACGCAAGAAACTTACATGAAGAATGCAGCGTACACAGCAGCAAAAGCACTAGATTCAGCTATTACAGCTCTATTCGTAGGCTTTACAGCAGTTGCAGGAACTACAGGAACAGCTTTGTCAGATGCTAACGTGCTAGACGCAGTAAGCAAGTACACAGCAAATGATGGAGACCTAGATGATGCAGCTTGGATTCTTAATCCAAAGACTATCTGGGCTGACCTTATGGCAATTGATAAGTTCTCACTTGTGCAAAACACAAATGGAGCTGATCCACTTCTAAAAGGACAGATTGGAATGTTGTACGGACGACCAGTTCTATCAACAACTAACATTGTTAGTGACGGTACAGATTTACACGGATTCTTTGGAAACCCTGATGCAATTCACTTTGCAACAGCAGCACTTCCAGGAGCAAAAGACGCAAATGGAGTACGTCTACAAGCAGAATACAAACTAGAATGGCTAGGAGTATTGGTTGTAGCAGACATCCTATTCGGAGTTATTGAAAACCGAGAAGCAGCAGGAGTAGAAATCCTATCAGTAGACTAGTTCTACAGGGTTGAAGATTAACAACTTAATTGTTTCTTCAAGGGTAGACATCAGTTTACTACCCTTGAAAGAACTGATAGCAATTACATGAAAAGAAAAACAACAATATCTAAAGATTTGCAGCACATTACAAAGATGATTGACCCACGTTCAGGGAAAGTCTTACGAGAAGGTACTACACCTATGGCAACAGTTGGAGCTTTTAAAGCCAACCCAGTACCAATGGAAGAAGATAAAACAGAGGAAAGGCTAGATAAGATGGAACAAGGTATCGAGGAGATTAAGAAACTACTAACTAATAAATAATATGAGAAATATAATCATTAAAGACGAAGAACTTAAAGCACTTGTAGAAAAGAAAGGAGAGCTAGTAATGAAAGGGCGAAAGCACTATCAAAACATGGAAAAACTTAACGATGAAGGTAATGTTATTGGTGAAGAAAGAAACACTCTAGTTGCTCAGATTATTGAGAAAACAGCAGAAGCCATCAAAGATGAACCTATGTCAGAGTTTGAGCTAGCCTTAACTACGGAAATCGTAGATGGTGAAGTTCAAGTGTCTGTCATTGACAGGGTTGAGCAGTTTAAAGAGTCTCTGAAGGAAGAACGGGAGCGTGCAGAACGTAGAGAAGCTGGGGAAATGACACCAGAAGAGTCTATGGAAGACAATAAAGCCAAAGTAATCGAGGCAATTGCAGCTATCGACCCAATGGAGATAGACACAAAATTACAAGAAATACTAACAATATTAGAATAATATGATTAAAGTACAATTCCGAGATGGAAGAGTTAAGGAATTTGCAAAGAAAGAAGCTGCAGAACGATATGCTGAGGTTACAGGAGGAACAATCGTTAAAACACCAGTTAAAGCAAAGCCAGCACCAAAAACAAAACAGTTTTCTGAGCGTAAATAGAGTTACGTGATATAATGGAATATATATGAATTTCTCAGACACCACTAACAAAGATGGAATACTACAGAAGTGCGAACTTTACCTATTTGGGAGCAATTATGGCTCTATTACAGGTAGTACAGTACGTTTAGCTGAATTCACAGGACTATCTAACGATGCTATGGATAATGTATCAGACATTCTATTGAATTCTGATAATACATGGCAATGGGACGATACAAACAACACTGACTTCCCAATAGCTACTTCAGACCTAGTTAATGGTCAAAAGGATTACTCTTTTGCATCTACCTTCTTAAAGATTGAGCGAGTAGAAGTACTTGATAGTACTGGAAGTTATTACCCATTATATCCAATAGACACAGCAGACTTCAAACAGATGAATATTACGGAGACCGAGTACTCAACTACAAACGGTCTACCTATACACTACGATAAGATTGGTAATTCAATCTTTTTATACCCACAGCCTGATACTACTCAAGTTACAGCAACTGATGGCTTAAAAGTCCGTTTTCAGCGTGCAGGGGCATACTTTGCAACGACTGATACTACTAAAGAACCAGGGTTTGCGTCTATCTTCCATAAACTAATTCCTCTGTACGCATCTCTTGAATATGCGTCAGCTAACGAGATGGTCAATAAAGTAAACATGCTTACTGGAAAGATTGAGAAGGCAGAGTCACGACTAGAGAAGTTCATGGGTAAAAGACAGAAGGATTCAAAGCCAGCCATTAGCATGAAGCGTAAAAACGCTAAGTAATATGGCTACTTGGGCAAATCAATCAAAGAATACTTCTACTTGGGGTAATGAAGCACGTAACCTCCAAGGAGAGTTCTATCTATTATTAGAGAACGGAGACTTTCTTTTACAGGAAAACGGAGAACTCATTTTACTAGAATCAAGCTCTTCATGGAGTAATATAACTAAATCATAATGGCAAATAAAAAGATTTCAGCATTAACAGCAAAGACAACACCCGTAGCAGCAGACGAGTTTGCTATTAACGATGTAGCAGGAGGAGCAACTAAGAAAGTTACTCTTGATAATATAGATGACGTTCTTAAAGCAACTACACAAACTATAACTAATAAAACTATTGATGGTGACAACAACACTATTACTAATCTCGCTATTGGTGCAGAAGTAACAGGAGCTTCTACAGACCTTACAGATACAGCAGCTTTAACATACAACGCAGATACAGACGTTTCAGGTAATGGCTATGTACTAGACGAAGACAACATGGCTTCAGATAGTGCTACTAAATTAGCATCACAACAATCTATTAAAGCTTATGTAGACCTTAAAGCACCCATTGCAAACCCTACATTCACAGGAGAAATTGGTATAGGAGCAGTAAACGTGTCAGAAACAGAGTTAGGTATCTTAGAAGGGGCAACAACAACCACCGCAGAGCTTAATATCCTTGATGGAGTTACTTCAACAACAGCAGAACTAAACATTTTAGACGGAGTTACAGCCACAGCCACAGAACTTAACTATGTGGATGGAGTAACAAGCGCAATACAGACACAATTAGATGCTAAGTCACCATCGACAGCTCCCACATTCGCAACATCTATTACAGGTAGCTACCTAACAGCTTCAGAGATTTTAATAACTAATGGTTCAAAGGATATAGTGTCAGCACCAGTTGCTACTTACCCAAGTCTTACAGAGCTTGCTTATGTCAAAGGAGTTACTTCAGCTATCCAAACACAGATTGATGCTATTGGAGCACCAGAAGGTACAGCAGTTCTATCTACAGGAGAAGCAGGAGGTTCTAAATTCTTACGAGAAGATGGTGATGGTACGTGTTCATGGCAAGCTCTAGCAGGAGGAGGAGATGCTCTTACTTCAAATGGATTAGACCAATTCGCAGCAACTACTTCAGCAGAACTAGCAGGGGTTATCTCAAATGAGACAGGTTCAGGATTACTAGTGTTTAATGATTCTCCAGCGCTTATTACACCAGACCTTGGAACTCCAAGTGATTTAGTTGGTACAAACATCACAGGAACAGCAGCAGGACTTACTGTAGGGGCAACAACGGGTGTGGAAGCAGGAGCAGATGTAACAGATACAGCTAATGTAACCGCAGCGGGAGCGTTGATGGATAGTGAGCTAACAAGCATCGCAGACGTAAAAGCCTTAGACCAGAGTGTAGTAAATGGGGCTTCACCTGTATTTGACGGTACTAACTTTACTAACATCCCAGCAGGAACAGTTGACGTTGTTTCTAATGTAGCTACAGCAAGAGTGTTAGGAAGAACTACAGCAGGTTCAGGTAACTCAGAAGAACTAACAGCTAGTTCAGTAAGAACACTAATTAACGTAGAAGATGGTGCAGATGTTACAGATGCCACTAATGTGCAGTCAGCAGGTGCTTTGATGGATTCAGAACTAACATCTATTGCGGATGTTAAGGCACTAGACCAAAGTGTTATTAATGGAGCATCACCTGTACTTGCTACCACTAACATGACAGAGGGTACTGATAAAAACTTTGTAACAGACGCAGAAGCCACAGTAATAGGTAACACATCAAACACTAACACAGGAGATGAGGTTGCACTTATTGCTTCTGAAATAAACACAGGAACAGACACAGATAAGTATGCGACAGCTGATGCTCTTGCAGGCTCATATGTGGGGACAGCACGAGTAGTTATTTCTGTAACTCCAGATAATATTGATGTTGTGACTGGTGACAATCAGGCAAGAACATACATCCCAACTTCAGTGGGAGGAATGAATCTTGTAGGAGTGCATGCTTATGTTGTAACAGCAGGAACAACAAACACAACAGATGTTCAAATTCATAATCTAACTCAGGCAGCAGATATGCTGTCCACAGTATCAACTATTGATAGTGGAGAGACATCATCACGAACTGCAGCTACACCTGCTGTGATAGATACTGCGAACGATGATGTGGCTGCAGGTGACATAATAAGGATTGATATAGATGCCGCTTCAACAGTCTCTCCTGAGGGTCTGTATATAGAATTAGAATTTAGATTACCATAACCAAAATCACATGATTGGAATTACACAAATAGATGAATTAGAATTTGATACAGGACAAGGGAGAGAAGCTAGCTTGGTTGTTATTGATGCAACTCACTTTATCATTGCATACTCAGGAGTCTCTTTTGATGGATTTATTGCAACATACAGCATTGATGCAAATAAAGGTACCATTACATTGATTGATTCTATTGAACATGACACGGTAAACGCTCGTTACAATAGAATGGTTAAGCTAGATTCAACTCACTTTGGGTTAGCTTATACAGGTACAGCATTTGATGGGTTTGTTAAGACATTCTCTATTGATGGTTCATATAACATCACTGAGGTAGATGTACTTGAACACGAAACAGTAGAAGCTAGAGATAGTTCTATTGTGCAAATTGACTCTACTCATTTCATGGTTGCGTATAAAACCGCCTCAACAGGGGTTATAAAAACTTTCTCACACGATGGTTCGTTTGGAACCATCACAGAAGTTGATGCTCTTGTGCACTCTGCACTTTCTGTTGCATCTATTAACTCTTTGGTAAAGCTAGACAGTACAACATATGGACTTGCCTATGCTGATTCTGCAGCTCATGGATTCATAAAAACATTTACGATTGATGGTTCATATGTGCTAACAGAGGAAGATTCACTTGAATATGATACAGCATTAGCTGTATATCCTTCACTTGTTGCTATAAATTCAACAACAATGTGTGTTTCTTATCGTGGAACAGGTAACTTTGGAACAGTTTCAGTCTTCTCTATTGATGGCTCGTTTGCAATTACAAAGGAAAATACCATAAAAATATCAGATTCAATTTCCACAGAATCTTCAATGGTTTCACTTGGTGAAAACTATTATGCTGTAGCGTATGATAAGGTTGGAACAGGAGAGCACATCACTGCAGTATCAATTAGCCCACAAACGTACAACATTAAACAACACTATACACTTGAGCATGATACTGCTGATGCTGTTGTTGGGTTTAACACAATGGACTTGATTGAAGAAGCTGGTGGTATTTATTATGTGGCACTTGCCTATGCTGGTGTAGGAACTGATGGGTTTGTGAAAACATTTAAAATAGAGAAGCCAGAGCCTCAAAACGCTATGTGGTGTAACTAATGTGGTAAAATAAAACTAAGACAACATGCCCGAAACATTACCAACAACAGCAGGAGCTCTAAGTATAGGGTGTGCAGGTAATTCAGGAGGAAGAACCGCAGGGTCGGCTATTGGTATAGCAGCAGGACCTCCAGCATCATCAACATTCGTAGCAACAATGCAAATCATCTAAATGGTATAATGTATATATGACACCTCAAGAAAAACAAGAAATGGAAGATTTGAAGGAACAAGTAACCAAACTTGAGAATATTCTATATGGTATATCAGACGATGTACGAACTAAGGCAGTTATTCGTGAAAACATTGTTATTAAAGAGCATGTTGCAGGGAAACCAACGATTATAGACAAAAATGGGAAGCAATATAACCTAGAAACAGTCTAATGAACATACCAATACCTCAAAACGATAGATGGACTCAACCTAACAAGGGTGATTACAGTGGAATGATTTACTCGTCACGTAATATTGACCTTAACTTCAAAGAAGGCTCAGTAAGACCATCACATCACGTTTTAAATACAACAAAGATTGGAAGTATTATATCAGAAGATACAGTAGCTACCACGTTTGCAAAGTTCACTAGTACAGTGGGTGCAGTTTCTACAGACCGTATCTGGACACAGTTCGGGAGTAATATGTATCAAGCTGCCAGTGAAGATTCTGCTTTTATTGAAGATACTACATCCTCATCACCAGTAGACCTTGTTAAAGGAGAAACAGACATTAAGACCTTCGGGGCTAATATGTATGTTGCTACTAGAGGTAAAATCTACAAGAGAACCACAACAGCATGGAGTACTCTCACAACAAGTGTGGCTAGTAATAAGAAATTGTTAGAAGTCTACGCAGACAGACTCTTCTTTGTTAATGCTGCTCAAACTATCCGTTCAATGAACGTTGCGGAGACTATTGTAACTTCAGGAGCTAATACTCTTGACCTTGATGTAGAAGAGAACAAAGGATTAGAGATTTCATGCATGAGAGCAGTATCAAACGGTATTTGGATAGGAACTACCAGCAATAAAGGGGGTAGAGCTAAAATGTTCTTCTGGGATGGTGAAACAGCAGACACAGTAGAATTTGGTAAGAAGATTAACGCTTCAGGTGTTCTATCTATTGTAATTAAGGATGATAGACCTTATATCTTTGATACTAAGGGGGTTCTATCTACATACAATGGTTCTTTCTTCCAAGAAGTTGCGAGAGTAGACATTGATAACAAACAACTAAAGAACTTCAATGAAGACGATACTAATAACAGGTTTGTTTGTCCTAACGGGATGATTGAGGTGGATGGTGAAATACTTATCAACTTCAATGCACGACCAGACGATAGTACAGACACATTACCAATAAAGACACCAAGTGGTATATTGGCGTATAACGAGGTTAATGGTCTATATCACAAACATGTACTAAGTGGGCAGACAGATAGCTCTACAGTGGCAGATGGAGGGCAATTAGAGCTTGTTATGGCAGGTGCACTGCTTCCATTAGAGGGAGATGTGACTTTAAGTGACAAAGACAAGCAATCTGACTTCCTTGCAGGATATTCATACAAGGATTTATCAGGTGATATTACATTCGCTACAGGTATTCACGATAAAAGAGGATTCAGAGAGACTTTACAGAAAGTTGGTCTTATTACTCTTCCAAAGATTCGTTCTAATGAAATACAGGAACAATGGCAGAAATTCGTTACATTTATTAAGCCATTTACTAATACAACCGACAAGATTGTGGTAAAATATAGGGTACAGGAATACATACCAGTAGAAACTAGTATTACTTGGGTAAATAGTACGTCTTTTACATCAACAGATGCATCATGGGCAGCTATCAAAACAGGCTTTGACGCATGTGGTGGCTACGAAGTGGAAGGAATATGGGGAGATGGTTCAGGTTACTTATCTCATATCACTAACATTGAAGAGTCAGGTGGTACATATACCGTGACAATTGATGAAACAATAGACGGTGTAACCACTAGAACAGCTAAAGTACGAGTTGATAGGTGGTTCAAGGCAGGAGATTTCACAGATGCAGACAACATGTTGTCACATATGGAATTTCTAACTGACAAACCTAGTTCATGGATTCAGTACAGAGTCTACATGATTGGTTCTGACATTGAGCTGGAAAGACTATTATCAATATCTAAGGTGAACAAAAATTCAACACAATAACATGGCAGATAAATCAACACTAACTAACGAGGACATACAGACACTATCAGGTCTTCAAGGTAAAAAACTTTCTACTAGAGCTATTAACGATGAAAGAGATGCTCTTAACAGGAGAGATGTTAAAGAAGGGGTTATTTCCGCTGAAGGTATTGAGAGTGGTACACGTTTTAATATTCCAGAAGCTCCTAGACCACAAGTACCTGATGCTATTATTGCTAATACAAGAATCCCTACAGAAGACCAGCGAACACAGCAACAAGACTCAGCTAATATCTCACAGGAAGCTAACACTCTACGAGAAACCATTAGTGGAAGACAAGACATTCTATCTGAACTAGGACTAGGAGACATTAAAGACTCATTTGAGAGTCTATTACAAAAGGGGCAGTTCACTCAAAGGGCAGAGGATCAAGCTGGTATCTCAGATAAAACAACAGCTCTTAACGATATTGATAATCAACTACGAGAAACAAACTTGAAGTTCACTAGAAACATTGAAGCTATACAAGACGCTTCAGGACTAACTAGAGGGCAAAAGAACGCTCGTCTTTCAGAGGTTAGTAGAAAACAAGCACGACA
>Ga0075111_1000410_pt1 | contig 20394 bp, 26 predicted proteins | sample AntAceMetag02UKK_FD_69787 | JGI IMG/M metagenome (GOLD analysis project Ga0075111, IMG submission 69787) | Saline lake microbial communities from Ace Lake, Antarctica - Antarctic Ace Lake Metagenome 02UKK | ecosystem: Environmental > Aquatic > Non-marine Saline and Alkaline > Saline | place... | reverse complement strand
CTCTCTCTTAACTCTCGAGGTATTGGACCAAAAATACGAGTACCTTTTGGTTCCTTTCCATCTAAAATAACTGCGGCATTTTCATCAAATTTAATATAACTACCATCTTTGCGTCTATAGTTCTGTCTTTGTCTGACGACAACAGCTTTGAGAACATCACTTTTTTTAACGATTTTTCTTGGCTCAGCCACTTTAACTGTTACAACAATAATATCACCGATACGAGCGTATCTTCTTCGTGAACCACCCAGAACTTTAATACATTGAACGATCTTAGCACCTGAGTTGTCAGCTATATTCAATTTTGCTTCTGTTTGAATCATGTTTATTTACCAAGTTTTTTAATAATTTGCCATCTCTTATTCTTACTCTTTGGAGCAGTTTCTTCTATTAAAACAGAATCTCCTATTTTATATGTATTATCAGGGTTATGAGCCAAATACTTTTTATAGCTCTTATAGCGTTTCTTGTAGATAGGATGGACCTTTAAAGTCGTTACCTTAATAGAAGCAGTAAGCTCCATTTTGTCAGAAACAACAGTTCCCTTGAGTTGCTTCTTTTTTGTAATATTTACTTGTTTTGTTTCTGTTTTCTTTGCCATTTTTATTGAGATTTATTTTGCTCCTCTTTGAGGAGGGTTAAAATTTTAGCAATCCTTTTCCTTAAATCAGAAAATTTATGTGTTTTTTTAACTGCGCTAGTTGCTCCTTCAAAACGTAAATTTACTAACTTTTCTCTGCAGAGACCAAGTTCTTTTTGGAGTTCGTCTGTATTTTTTTGCCTTAATAGTTTAATGTCTTTCATGATTAAGATTTAACAAACTTAGTCTTGAGTGGTAATTTGTGAGCTGCCATTTTCAAAGCTTTTCTGGCCAACTCTTCGGTAACACCATCAATTTCAAACATAACTGTACCTGGTTTTACAACAGAAACAAAATGATCGACGTCGCCCTTTCCACCACCCATTGGAACTTCTGTTCCCTTGAAGGTGATCGGTTTATTAGGGAAAATTCTTATCCAGACCTTTCCTTCTTTTTTGAGTTGTCGAGTAATTGTTCTTCTAGTAGCTTCAATCTGTCTTGAAGTAATGCGTTTAATTTCTAAGGCCTTGATACCGTATTGTCCAAAACTTACTTTGGTTCCACGATTGGCCTTTCCTTTATATACGCCTTTTTGCCATTTTCTGTGTTTAACTTTTTTAGGTAGAAGCATGAATATTTTTTATTAAGTCTAATTTAGAATGGTAATCAGGCTATTTTTGTTCCTTCTCTTTATAGACCCAAACTTTAATACCAATTGCACCGTAAGTTGTTCTAGCAACTTCTTGGGCATAATCAATTTTTGCTGTAAGTGTTTGAAGAGGAATAGTTCCTTTGCTTAACCATTCAGATCGTGCAATATCAGCGCCATTCAATCGACCCGCAATTTTAATTTTGGCTCCTTTAACTTCTTTGCCAATAATAATTTTTTCGAGAGTCTTTTTCATTGCTCTGCGGTAAGGGAATCTTCTTTCAAGCTGATCAGCAATATTCTGAGCGATTAATTTCGCCTGAATTTCAGGCTTTCTAACTTCTTCGATATCTATCTTTACTGAATTTTTTGCTGAAACTAGATCAATAATATTTTTTCTAAGAATATCGATATCTTTACCACCCTTACCGATTATCAATCCCGGTCTAGCTGTTTTTATCACAACAGTTAGTTGCTTAGGAGATCTTTTGATGACTACTTCGTTAACAGAGGCGTGTCTTAATTTTTTACTCAAATAGTCTCGGATCTGACAATCTTCTTTTAATCCTTCTTTGTATTTAGCGAGTCCACTGCCAGAAATACTTGAAAACCAGTTTGATGACCAGGTTTCATTAATTGCTAGGCGGATGGATTTAGGATGTGCTTTTTTTCCCATGGATAGTATTAAATAACCTTTCTTTGGAAGAATCTTTTTTTAGCATTCTCCTTTTGTGACAATTGTTTTACCTCTTCTCTCTTATGAAGTTTATTGATTGTAGAAGTTTCGAGTTGCTTGTTTTCTGAGTCTTTAGCGTCTCCTTTCTTAGCAGATATTGATTTGGTCGGAGTAATTGTTTCTTTCTTCTTTGGTTTTGCTACAATTTCGCCCTTACAATCTAATTCCGCTAAAACATGAGATCTTCTTTTTCTGACGGTATATGCCCTGCCGAAAGCTCTTGGCCTCCACCTTTTGAGCATTGGTCCTTGACTAACAATAATATTTCTAACAATAATTTCTGAATCTTCACTAATATTAAAATTATTAATAGCATTTGCTTTAGCACTCCGAATAAGCTTTAGAAGTGGTTTGGCTGCTCGATTTGGAATATAATTTAATTGATTCTCTGCTTTTGTATATTCCATTCCCTTAACCATATCAGCAATAAGTCTGACTTTTCTAGGGGAAATATCGAGATATTTAAGTTTTGCTTTAATAATCATGAATTCTTAGTATTGTTTAATTTTGCCCGCCCTTGGGCAATAAAAATCGAAAAGATTTACTTTTTCTCTACTTCTTTTTGTAGTTTACCACCATGTCTAATAAATTTCCTTGTAGAGGCAAATTCTCCAAGCTTGTGACCGACCATTTCTTCAATTACTCTTACATTAATATGTTCTTTACCGTTATGAACACCAAAAGTATGTCCAATCATTTCTGGAATTATAGTTGATCTTCTTGACCATGTCTTAATAATATCTCCAGGATTAGCTTTGGCGACTTTTTTTAAAAGTTTTTCGTCGGCGAAATAGCCTTTTTTAATTGATCGAGACATAAATTTTCTTAAATAATTTCTATTTTTTTAGTTATTTTCTTCTTCTTTTCACAATTAATCTGTCAGAATACTTTTTCTTTCTAGTTTTCTTTCCTAGTGCTGGTTTTCCCCAAGGAGTCTTTGGTCCCTTAAGACCAATAGGAGAACGACCCTCACCTCCACCATGTGGATGATCAACAGCATTCATGGCTGATCCTCGGACAGTTGGTCTTATTCCTCTCCATCTTGACTGACCTGCTTTTCTGAGCTTTTTAGTATTGGCTTGAGGGTTCGATAGTTGTCCAATACTAGCAAAACATTTAGTTAAAATCAAGCGGACTTCTTTAGATGGAAGAATAATTTGAGCATATTTTTTCTCGATTGCTGTTAGCTGGGCATAGTTTCCTGCAGATCTTACTAACTTCCCTCCTTGCTTTGGTCTGGTTTCAATATTGTATATAAAAGTACCAGAAGGAATGTTCTCTATGCGCATTCTATTGCCGAGCTTAACAGGAGCTTTATCTTGGCAAACAAGGGTGTCTCCGACAACAGTTTTATCAGGAGCCAAAACATAGCTTCTTGAGCCGTCTTTGTATAAAATTCGAGCTATTGAGGTGTTTCTGTTTGGGTCATATTCAATTGATTCAACCCTAGCAGATACATCGATTTTTTTAAGTCTTGAAAAATCAACAAGTCGATAGCTTCGCTTGTGTCCCCCGCCCTTATGTCTGACAGTAATTCTCCCGTGAGATCTACCCGCTTTACTCTTTTTGCCGACAGTTAATCTTTTAAGTGGTTTTTGTTTTGCCATATTTTTATTCTATTTCTTAGCAAAAAGATCAATTTTCTCACCTTTTTTGAGGACAACAATTGCTTTTTTAAATCCAGACTTATAACCTATTTTTCGGCCACGTTTCTTTGCTTTCCTTTTAACATTAATAATGTTTACCTTAACAACTTTTTTACCATAAAGTCTTTCGACGGCATTTTTAATAGTAATCTTATTAGCTTCTTTAGGAACCTTAAAGATATACTTTGAGTTGTTTTCTTCTTCTGTAGCTTTTTCTGTAATATGAGGACATAGCAATGCACGACTAATTTTACTCCAATTGACATTGGGTCTTGATTGTATAGTTTTTTTTGTTTTAGGAGTTTTGTCGTTAGCCATTTTAGTGTTATTTCTTGATTAAGTCTTTATGCAGATCTAAAAAGAATTTAAGTGCACTTTCTGTAATTAAAACCTTCTTTGGTTTCATTATAGTCTCAAGATTAATATTGCCTATATTGATAACATTAATTTTTTGAAGGTTTTTAGTAGCAAGCTTAATATTTGTACTAGCGTCTTTTAGAATAATTAAAATTGTTTCTTTTGCGTCCTCGTTAGTAAAGCCCGACATTTTACTTAAAAAATCCTTTGTTTTAGGTTTCTTGAGATCAAAATCTTCAATTAGTATGGCTTTCTTAGTTTTGATTAAGTCAGCTAAGGTTGCCACCAAAGCAATACGATTTGCTTTTTTATTGATTTTATTCTTGAAATTACGTTCATTTCTTGGGCCAAAAGTTACACCACCACCTTTCCATAGAGGAGATCTGCTTGATCCGTGTCTAGCACGACCAGTACCTTTTTGTTTCCAGGGCTTTTTGCCACCACCTCTTACTTCTGATCTATCTTTCGTATGAGCCCAAGGCTTTTGGCGATTTTTTTGAGTTGATAAAATAATTTCGTGAATTAAATTTGGAGAAACCGTAGTATTAAAAAGATTGTCAGGAAAAGTTATTTCTTTTGTAGATTCTTTGTTCTCTATGTTTTTGATCTTAAGTTTCATTGGTATAGAATTTTGAATTATTTTACTCTCATTCTTAATAATGATTTATTGTTACCTGGAGTCGCTCCTTTGAGGATCAGGATATTGTCTTTTTCATTAATATCAACAACAACAATATTTTTGATGGTAATTGTTTTGGCACCCATACGACCAGCCATTTTAGTGCCTTTAAAAACACGTGCTGGACCAGTAGCACCAATTGAGCCACCCTGTCTGTGAGCATGTTTTGTGCCATGAGTTGCTGGAGCTCCTCGAAAATTATGCCTCTTAACAACACCTTGAAAGCCCTTTGCTTTTGATGTGCCAGTCACTTGAAGCTTGTCGCCTTTTGTGAAAATGCTTACAGTAATTTTCTCTCCTGTTTTAAGTTGGGCAGGTTTTTTTAGTTTAAACTCTCTAATATATCTAAATCCATTGGCCTTAACTTTGCTTTTCCTGACATGCCCACTTTGAGGTTTATTGTTTTTTCTTTTTGGTAAGAATCCTAATTGAACAGCATCATAAGCATCTTTCTCTTGATTTCTTACTTGAAGAACATGACAAGGGCCTGTCTGAACTAAAGTAACCGGAATAACCTTAGAGTTCTCATCAAATAGTTGAGACATTCCAAGCTTAGTTCCTAGGATAAATTTTTCTGTTGTGTCTTTCTTGTCAGGCATTTTTTCGAATTCGCACAAATTTATCTTTATCTTTATGCTTTTAAATTTATGATAATTTATCTTCCAAATTCACAAGAATTTATCTTCCAAATTCACAAGAATTTATCTTCCAAATTCACAAGAATTTATCTTCATTATCAAAAAACCTGGATTTAACCAGGTTTTTTTGGTTAAATCTCAAATTCAATCTTAAAAGCAAAGCTTAAGATTCAGATTCATTAGTAAAAATTAATATTTAATTTCAACATCAACGCCAGCAGGCAAATCTAAGCGAGAAAGTGAGTCAATGATTTTTGAATTAGGATTAATCACATCAATGATGCGCTTAAAAATTCTCATTTCGTATTGATCTCGCGTATCTTTATGAACAAACGTTGATCTATTAATAGTCCACTTACGTGTTTCTGTTGGAAGCGGGATAGGACCACAAATAGTTGCACCCTGTTTCTGTGTGTCATTGACTATCTTTCTAGCGCATTCATCAATCAGTCGGTGGTCATAAGCTTTAATTTTGATCCTAATTTTTTGTTCATCAGGCGAGGTAACTTTCTTTGTTTTTGTTTGTACAGGAGTAGAGGTTTTCTTAGAAACCTCTGATTTCTCAGCTTTTTTTGCCGAAATTTTTGAGGCAGTTTTCGCAGTCTTAGGTGCTAAAACCTTACTTTTGATTTTAACCTTTTGAGGTTTTTTCGATAAAACCTTTTTGCCCGTAGACAAATTTTTTGAGGTTTTTTCTTTTTTATCTTCCTTGACCTTAGGCATACTATTGCAAAATTTATTTAATAATCTTAATTACTGCTCCAGCACCAACGGTGTGTCCGCCTTCGCGAATAGCAAAGCGTTGTTTTTCTTCGAGGGCAACTGGTTTTTGTAGTTTAACTTTTACAGTAATAGTATCACCAGGCATTACCATTTCTGTCCCTTCTGGAAGTGTGACTTCTCCTGTTATGTCAGCAGTTCTGATGTAGAATTGTGGTTTATATCCTGCGGTGAATGGAGTGTGTCTGCCACCTTCATCTTTGCTCAAAATGTAGACTTGAGTCTCGAATTCTGTGTGTGGAGTAATTGATCCTGAGGCAGCTAAGACTTGTCCGCGTTCAACATTTTCTTTCTTCAGGCCTCTTAAAAGAATACCTGCGTTATCTCCAGCACGTCCTTCGTCCAAGCTTTTGTTGAACATTTCTACGCCTGTTACGGTTGTTTTTTGTGTATCTCTAATGCCAACAACTTCAATTTCTTGACCAACTTTCACAATACCTCTGGTAATGCGTCCAGTAACAACTAAGCCACGACCTTCAATTGTAAACATGTCTTCAATTGGCATTAAGAAAGGCTTGTCAGTTTCACGTTCTGGCACAGGAATATATTCATCAAGAGTTTTAACAAGCTCAATAATTGGTTTAGCAGCTTCATCGTCTTTAGAGGTGACTTCTTCCATGACTTTTAGAGCGGAACCTCTGATGACTGGAATGTTTTCACCATCAAACTCATATTTACTAAGAAGCTCTCTAACTTCGGCTTCAACTAAATCAATAAGTTCTGGGTCATCAACTTGGTCTATCTTGTTGAGAAAGACAATTATTGATGGCACACCAACTTGTCTGGCTAAAAGAATATGTTCTCTTGTCTGAGGCATAGGTCCATCAGCAGCAGAAACGACTAAGACAGCACCATCCATTTGAGCGGCACCAGTAATCATATTTTTAATATAATCAGCATGACCAGGTGCGTCAATATGAGCATAGTGTCTTTTCTCGCTTTCATATTCAACGTGTGCAAGGTTGATCGTTACACCACGAGCTTTTTCTTCAGGGGCAGAATCAATTTCATTAATCCCCTTTTTAGAAGTTTTAAAGCCTTGTAAGTCCAATACCTTAAGAATAGCTGCAGTTAAAGTGGTCTTGCCGTGATCGACGTGACCGATGGTTCCCACATTTACGTGAGGTTTTGTTCTTTCAAATTTTTCAGCCATATTTTTAATAAATAATTGTCTTGGTCCCTTTTTGCACCTAGAAAAGGACAAAAACAAACCTCCGACTTATATACAAATTTTATTAATCGTTAACCCTATCTTAATGCATAAAACCTTATATGTCAAGAGATGTTTGGTGTTTATGCACCCTGATTAGGCGTCTCCTTTTTTTTGAGAAATAACTTTTTGTGTTATGCTGTCTGGCACCCGAGCGTAGTGATCAAACTCCATTGTATAAACAGCTCTTCCTTGTGTTAATGATCTTAAGGATGTTGCGTATCCAAACATTTCTGCTAATGGAACCATTGTGTCTACGATTTTCATGTTTCCCCTATCATCCATTTTTTCAATTTTAGCTCTTCTTGAATTTAAATCACCATTAACATCACCTAAAAATTCAGCAGGTAAGGTTACTTGAGTTTTCATAACAGGCTCAAGCAAGACAAGCCCTGCTTTTCTGCTTCCGTCTTGAAAGGCCATTGAGGCAGCAATTTTAAAGGCAACTTCAGAAGAATCTACTTCATGGTAAGAGCCATCATATAGTGTGGCTTTTATATCAAGGACTGGATAACCAGCTAAAACACCTCTACTCATTGCCTCATAAATACCTTTTTTGATAGCAGGTATATATTCTTGAGGAATAACTCCACCTTTAATCTTATTAACGAATTCAAAGTCTTCGCCTCTTTCAAGTGGTTCAAATTTAACCCAAACATGGCCATACTGACCCCTTCCGCCAGTTTGGCGAACATATTTTGACTCAATTTCAGCTGTACCGATAATTGTTTCTTTGTAGGCAACCTGAGGACGTCCGACATCTGCTTGAACACCAAATTCACGAAACATTCTGTCAACAAGAATTTCTAGATGTAACTCTCCCATACCCGACATAATAGTCTCTCCAGTTTCTTCATCGGTCCTAACTCTAAAGCTAGGATCTTCTTCCATTAGTTTTTTAAGGGCAATACCCATTTTTTCTTGATCTGCTTTAGTCTTTGGTTCAATGCGAATGTCAATAACTGGATCTGGAAAGTCAATAGATTCAAGGATAATTGGATGCTCAGGGTCGCATAATGTGTCTCCAGTGGTTGTGTTAGCTAGTCCGACTGCAGCACCAATACCACCAGCATAGATTTCTTCTACTTCCTCTCTTTTGTTAGAATGCATTCTTAGAATTCGTCCAATTCGTTCTTTTTTATTCGTTCTAGTATTTAAAATGTAGCTTCCTTTTTTAAGAACGCCTGAATAGACCCTAAAATAAGTAAGTTGGCCTACGTAAGGATCGGTTGCAACTTTAAAGGCAAGAGCAGAAAAGGGATTACTGTCATCGCAATGTCTGGTTTCTGGTTCTTCAGTTTTAGGGTTCTTCCCTTCAATTGCTGGCATATCCTCGGGGCTTGGTAAATAGTCACAAACAGCATCAAGAACAAGTTGAACACCTTTATTTTTTAGGGCTGATCCACAAAAAACAGGAATCAGTTTGTATGATATTGTTGCTTTTCTAAGAGCAGATTTTAATTCATGAATTTCTGGCTCATTACCTTCTAGGTATTTTTCCATCAAAACTTCGTCTGTTTCAATTATTCTTTCTATCAATTCATGGCGTTTTGTCTCTACTTCTTTCTTATATTTTTCTGGAATATCAATAGGAATAATTTCTTCTCCAAGCTTACCATCAAAATGAAAAGCATTTCTTTCTAATAGATTAATAACACCTTCATGATTCTGCTCGAGCCCGATAGGAATTTGCATACGAACAGCATTAGGAGTTAGGCGGTCAATAATTGATTGAAAGCTTTTATCAAAATTAGCTCCAAGTCGATCAAGTTTATTAATAAAACAAATACGAGGAACTTCATATCTGTCGGCTTGGTGCCAGACTGTTTCTGATTGAGCCTCGACGCCAGCTACACCATCAAAAACAACAACGCCTCCATCAAGGACCCTTAGGGATCTCTCAACCTCAATTGTGAAGTCAACATGACCAGGTGTGTCAATTATATTAATGCGGTGTTCATTTTCTTTTTTATTTTCACCATTGCTAGGAATCCAAAAACAAGTAGTAGCAGCTGAGGTAATAGTAATGCCACGTTCTTTTTCTTGCTCCATCCAATCCATAACAGCTTCTCCTTCGTGAACCTCTCCAATTTTATGAGAGACACCAGTGTAATATAAAATTCTCTCCGAAACTGTAGTTTTACCAGCATCGATATGAGCAATAATTCCTATATCTCGAGTTTTTTTTACGGGATATTGTCGCATGATATTTTATAACTTTTAGTATTGTATAAATAATTAAAAAAATAAAACCTTTATTTTTCTTTAAGGTTCCTCTGGCGTGCCGGAGGGTTCTTCTGTTTTTTCTTTTTAATTTCTAATCTAAGATTAGCTAATGAGCTACCAAGCAAAGTGAGCAAATGCTCTGTTTGCTTCAGCGATTTTTTCAATTTCGTGTTTTTTCTTAATAGCTTCTCCTTCGTTTTTGGCAGCCGCAGTTAATTCTATAAATAATCTTTCTGACATTGGCTTTCCTTTCGATTTTCTTGAAACGGAAACAAGCCATCTCATAGCAAGAGTTATCTTTCTCTCTCCACCAACTTCTTTAGGAACTTGATAGCGAGCACCACCAACACGTCTTGAAATAACTTCTACTCGTGGAGCTATGTTATTAATTGCATCTTGAAAAACCTCTACTGGGTCTTTTTTAGTTTTTGTTTTTATCATGTCAAAACAATCATATACAACTTTTCTAGCAGTACTTTTTTTGCCAGAGATCATTATATGATTGATGAATTTTGCAACCAAAACATCTCCATAAACTGAATCTGGGGCGATTGTTCTTTCAATTTTCTTCTTTCTTCGCATGGATTATATAAGATTTAAAAACTTAGTTATTTGTCACTTTTTACTTTTTTTGTACCGTACTTACTTCTACTTCTTCCTCTATTGGCAACTCCTTCAACATCTAAGGTCCCACGGACAATATGATAACGAACACCAGCCAAATCTTTTACGCGCCCACCACGTACTAAAACAACAGAGTGTTCTTGAATGTTGTGTCCTTCTCCAGGAATATAGGCAGTTACTTCAGAAGTATTTGTTAATCTAACACGCGCAATTTTTCTTAGCGCAGAGTTTGGCTTCTTTGGTGTAATAGTTGAAACCTTAGTAACAACACCTCTTTTTAGTGGAGAGTTGTGATACTTTGGTTTGTTTTTTAGAATATTAAAACTTTTTTTAAGCGCAGGAGTTTTTGATTTCTTCTTGCTCTTTTTTCTAGGCCTTTTAACGAGTTGATTAATAGTTGGCATAACAATCTTTTTATCAATTATATGAAGTCTGCACATTCCCATCTTTTAAAGATAAGAGAAAGCAGATTTCCCAGTATATTGGGAAGCTATTAAAAATCTTGATTTCTTCGATTTTCCCAGGACAAGTCCCAGGGAAAATTACTATTTTTCTATCAAGACTCTTCTAAATATTATAGAAAATTCATTATATCACCCCATACTTGAAAGTCAACAGTGCATTTATGGATGCTGGTGATCAATTCCAAGGCGATGACTAAGAATTAAAGGTTGGATTTTTATGAGTTAAAACTTTTTTATATGTATTTAAGTTTTTAAGAGATTGTCCGATTCCTTTAATAACACAAAATAGAGGCTCATCGACTAAAACACAGGAGATTCCAGTCTCTCTTTGGATTATTCCCACTAAACCCTTGGCCATTGATCCTCCACCCGTCAGAGTGATTCCTGCTTCTAAAATGTCAGCCGATAATTCTGGAGGTGTTTCTTGTAAAACATTTTTAACAGCTTGAGCTATCTCTGTTAAAGTTTCTTTTAGGCAATTTTCAATTTCACTTTCCTGAATTTCAATCGTCCCTGGCAATCCTTCGATTAAATCTTGACCACTAACTGAAACAATCTTTTTTTGAGTTGAATTTAGTTTGTTCTTTTCTAAAGATGACCGAGAAGTTTTGTCCTCACTGATTTCAATTTTTATCCTTTCTGCTGTTTGAGATCCGACTTCAAGATTATATTTTTTTCTAATATACTCTTTTATTGTTTCATCAATTTTTATCCCTCCAACTTTGATTGATGCTGATGCGACAATTGAACCCAAGGAAATAACAGCTACCTCTGAAGTACCTCCTCCAATATCAACAACCATGTGGCCTGTTGGTGAATTAATTCTTATTCCAGCACCAATAGCCGCAAGAAGAGGTTCTTTGACTAGATAAACATTTTTAGCACCTATCCTAAGAGTTGCTTCTGTTATTGCTCTTTTTTCACTTGAACTTATCCCAGCCGGAACTGAGAGAATGATATCAGGTTTTAAAAACTGAAAAGAACCTATCACTTTATTAATGAAAGAGTTAAGCATTGCTTCGGTGACCTTATAGTTTGCAATAACACCGTCTTTTAGTGGAGCAAGAACAGTTAAGTCAGACGGAGTGCGACCAATCATTTTTTTTGCCTCAAAACCTACTGCAACGGGTTTGTCTATTCCTTTTTGAAAGACGGCTAGAGACGGTTCATTTAAGACAATTCCTTTTTTAGGTACATAAATTAATGTGTTTACTGTACCTAAATCGATGCCGATTTGTTTTGTAAACATCATTTCTATATCTTTACTCTTTTTATATTTGCTCCTAATTTTTTAAGTCTTTTTTCGATTTGCTCATACCCTCTATCGACTTGATAGATATTGTCAATTACTGTTTTTCCTTTGGCTACCAGGCCAGCAATAATAAGAGTTGCGCCTGCCCTAATATCAAAGCTTGTTATGTGGTTTCCGTAAAGATGAGTGGGCCCTATAATGAAAGCCCTATGAACGTCTGCTAGCATACAATTGGCACCCATTTTATTTAGTTCTGATACATATCTTAGGCGACCCTCATATAATGGATCATGAATCAAACTTGTACCTTTAGCTTGAGTTGCTAAAACACCAAAAGGAGCCTGTATGTCAGTTGGTAGACCAGGAAATGGAAGGGCTTGGATGTGTGTGGCCACAAGCTTTTTGCTCGGAAGAACAGTTATGTCAGCAAATCCATTTTTTTTCTTTTTGATTTGTAATTTTACACCCATTTCATCAAGTTTGTACAAAACTGCTTCTAGGTGATTTAAAATAACATTTTTTATTGTTGCTTTTCCACGAGTTGCTGCAATTGCTATTAAAAAAGTTCCTGCTTCAATATAGTCAGGAACAACTTTATGTTCAGCGCCAAGCAAATCACTTTTTCCATTAACAGTTAAGTAATGAGTCCCAATACCACTTATGTCAGCACCCATTTTAACTAAAAATTTAGCCAAATCTTGCACGTGCGGTTCACTTGCAGCTAATCGAATAACTGTTTTTTTTGGAATAGCACTGGCAAACATGAGAACATTTTCTGTAGCAGTTACACTAAATTCTTTCAAAACAATATCATGATTTTTGTTTAGAACAGAATTAGGTAACTCAAATAAGTAATTGTCATTTGTGTTTTTAATATTAACTCCAAAACGACCAATAGCTTCGAGGTGAGTATTTAGTGGTCTGGCGCCAATAACACATCCTCCAGGTGCAGGTAATGTTAATTTTCTAAACCTAACAAGAAGTGGCGCTAAAAATAGAATTGAAGATCTAAGCTTACAGACAATCTCATTATTTAATTTTTTAGGATCTATATCTTTTGCTTCAATACGAATTTTTCTTTTTCCAATCCATTCAATTTTTGCTCCCAATCCTTCAATAATTTCAATCATTCTAAAAACATCCTCAATAAGAGGAATGTTATCAATGATACATGGTTTGCTAGTTAAAAGAGTAGCTGCTAGAATAGGTGTGGCAGCATTTTTTGATCCTCTAATATTGACTTCTCCGACTAAAGGCTTCTCACCATAAATAATAAATTGTTCTTTCATGGAAGAAAAAAATAAGCTTAATTGAATCTACGTAAACATTATTACAACTTCGAAATTAACGTTTCGAAAATTGAGGAGCTTTTCTAGCTTTTTTGAGACCAGGTTTCTTTCTTTCTTTAATTCTAGAATCTCTAGTTAGGTAGCCTGCTTTTTTGAGTTTTTTTCTAAAATTTGGAAAAAATTCAATAAGAACCCTTGCCAAGCCATGACGAATTGCTCCAACTTGTCCCTGTATGCCTCCGCCAGAAACTTTAGCTGATATGACAAATTTTTCTTCAGATTTAACTTTTTCAATAGGAGAATTAACGATACTTAGAAGGGTAGCGTCATTCTTTAAATATTCTTTAGCGGGCATGCCATTAATAAAAAAATAACCAGTTTTAACAGATTCTTTTTTTGTAGCAGTCCAAATTCTTACTTGTGCGGTAGAACATTTTCTTCGTCCAACAGCCTGAAAAAATTTTTTATTTGTTATTTCTTTTGGTATAGAAGCCATGATTTAATTCTATTCAGTAACAAAAGTTAGTCTTTTAATTCTTACGTCTCTAAGTTTATTTTTAGGAAGCATTCCATAAACAGATCGTTTAAGAACTTCTTCCGGTCTTTTCTCAAATAATTTTTTAAGAGGAGTTTCTTTAAGCCCCCCTGGATAACCACTGTAATGATAGTAAATTTTTGAGGTGAATTTTTTTCCTGTGAACTGAACATCTTTAATGTTTTTAACTCTTACAATTGTTGTTCCAGGTTTATAGTGTTCAAAACTTGGTTTATCTTTATCCATCAAAAGATGAGCAATCTTTGTTGCTACCCTACCGACACTTTGACCAGTAACATCTATTTCAACTGTATTATTTTGTTTTTGTAGATTTTTCTGAGGTTTCATTTTTTTCAATAACTTTATAGGCAAATTCAATGATGCCAATGGCAGCTCCGTCACTTTTTCTTTGACCGGCCTTTATAATTCTTGTGTATCCACCGGGCACGTCTTTAAATTTAGGAGCAATATCTTTAAGAAGCTTAAAAGCAGATTTTTTCGGTAAAAACTTCAAAAGTAGTCTAAGAGAAGATGTTTCTCCTGTTCTTGCTTTTGTAATCATTTTCTCAATATATGGCCTAAGCTCTCGTGCCTTAGCAAGGGTAGTTTTTATTCTTCCGTTTTCAATAAGATTCACCGCTAAACCCTTCATTAAGGCGCGGCGTTGATCGCGTTTTCTGTTAAATTTTCTTCCTTGTCTTCTTTTGTTCATGGATTACTCTTTGAGTGATAAGTCAAATTTCTTAAGCTTTTTTTTGATGGTTGAGAGTGCTTTATTTCCGAATCCTTTGATTTCTTTAATTTGATCTTCAGATTTTTTTATTAATCCCGAGACAGACTTTATACCATTATTTTCTAGTGAACTTACAATTTTCTCTTCTAATTCTAAATCCGAAAGTTTTTTTGGAGATCCATTGTCCTTTTTCTTTTTTTGTATTGAAACTTTTGTAGAAACCTTTTTCTCAACCTTCTTTTTGGTTTTAGGTTTCTCAACGGACTCTCTAAGTTTTCCTAGAAAATTAAAATGATTTTCAAGAACCAAACATGACTTACTGAATGCTTCTTCTGCGTCAATTGAGCCATCAGTTACTATATCCATAATAATTCTATTAAAGTCAGTTCGCTCACCAATACGCATATCTTCAATACGATAATTGACTTTAATTACTGGAGAATAAAAAGCATCAAGAGCAATAGTGCCGATTGATAGTTTTTCCTTCTTTCTTTCTTCAGCTCTTTCGTATCCGTAGCCACCAGAAATAGTAATCTCCATATCTAGTTCAGCCTTTTTGTCGCTAAGAGTGGCGATAACAAGGTCTTTATTGGCAATTTCAACACCCAATGGTGTTTTTATGTCCCCTGCTTTTACGACTTTTTCTCCCTTGATTTGAATGGTCGCTTGAACCTGTTTGCCTATTAAGTTATCTTGCGATGCGAAACGAACTTTTTTTAAACTAAGTCCAATCTGGATAACGTCTTCAATCACATGTGGTATTGTTGAGAATTCATGATTGATGCCATTCACTTTAAAATCGATAGCAGCTGTGCCAGGCAAAGAGGAGTAAAGTACTCTTCTTATGGTATTTGCTAGTGTAATTCCATAACCAGGATGACAGCCGTCAATCTGAAGAGTGGCTGAATTATTTTCTTTTTTAATTACCTTGGGTAATTGGGGGAGATTAATTTCGTGAGCCATGAAATTTAATTTAGATATAGAAAACAAAAAACGCGAGGTTAAAATTTTAACCATTTTCTTTATTATATATTCTTTTTCAATTAATGCAATACCCCTAGATAATCTACAGAATTATCTAGGGGTATTTTTAAATGGCACTATGTCTATTATTCTTCTTTTCTTTTCTTGAGACGATTTCTGATAAATGCAGGGACCTCAAATTCATCTTCATTAGATGGTTTTATTTGATTTACATCTAAGTTTAGATTTGGCCTAGCATCTTCGTATCCGTTCTCAACTTCTGTGTCTGAATTTTGAGAGGATTCTTCACCATCGAAAGTACCAGAATGAATCAGCTCGGGCTGATCAGAGTTAAGTCCCTCAAAACCAGTTGCAATGACAGTAACCTTCGCCTCTCCCTCTTTAATGTCATCACTAACGACCGCACCAAAAATAACTTTAGCGTTAGTATCAATTGACTCAGTAACAACCTTAGCCGCTTCGCTGACTTCTTGCATTGTTAAGTCAGATCCTCCACTAATATTAAGTAATACGCCTTTAGCGCCGTTAATTGAAACCTCAAGTAGAGGAGAATTGATAGCAGCCTTAGCTGCTTCGATTGCTCTATTCTCTCCCGTTGCTCTACCAATTCCCATAAGGGCCGATCCAGCGTTCGACATAATAGCTCTTACGTCTGCGAAATCTAAGTTAATAACACCTGGCAACGTAATAAGGTCAGAAATACCTTGAACAGCTTGCCTGAGAACATCATCAACGATTTTAAATGAATCCACCAGAGATGTTTTTTCGTCTATGATTTGAAAAATTTTATCATTGGGAATTGTAATCAATGTATCGACTTTATCTTTAAGAACGGCTAGCCCAGAATTAGCGATTGATTCTCTCTTTTTTCCTTCAAAACCAAAAGGTTTTGTAACGACGCCAACAGTTAAAGCTCCAGCATCTTTAGCCGCTTCAGCGATAATAGGAGCAGCGCCAGTTCCAGTGCCACCACCCATGCCACAGGTAACAAAAATCATGTCAGCACCCTTAACTACTTCGTAAATTTCTTCACGATTTTCTTCGGCTGCTTGACGACCAATTTCAGGGCTCATTCCTGCGCCCAAACCTTTGGTAAGGTTTTTTCCTATGTGTATCTTTGTTGAAGCTTCTGCATGATGCAATTGCTGGGCATCAGTGTTAATGGCAGCGAATTCAACCCCCTTTATATCAGCCTCAACCATGCGACTGACAGAATTGTTACCACCCCCACCAATCCCGATGACTTTGATCTTTGCAAAAGTCTCAATATCAGGTTTGATATAAGGCATATTTTTTTTTACAGCTTTTTATGTGCGAATTTACTTAGGAGTAAATTCGCATCTACAGGCCACAAGAAACTCAAGTGGCTTATCAAGTTAATTTTTAACTTGTTCTATAGTCATTATACTAAAATTTCACTTAAAGGCAATATATGTAAATAGCATTATTTAGTAAGACTTGGATAACTTGTTGATAACTTGAGTTTGCGAGGAGGTAAAAAATGACATCAAATCATTCTAGGATGTTAAATAACAACCAGTTACCTTCTTTGGTTAGTAGATAAAAAAAAGAGGAGATACTTTTCTCCTCTTTGCGGGCTATGAATTTCTTTCTAGAGATGCTTCAATCTGACAAAGCGCTGTGATTACTTTATTTGGGAGACCACTATCCCGAGCGCGCCTGTGAGTAATAACGTGTATTCCTCTGAGTTCTTGCTCAGTAATATCCTCTAATGGATTACGGGCTATTTGTGCTTGATAAAGAATGACTCTGTTTCTCATTGCCTCCAATTCTGCCCTAATCAAGGCCAATGCTTTGATTGTCTCGTCTGCTCCACCCCCGATTCTCTCTACAAGGCAAATGTCTACTAGTTCTGCCTCGGGCACGCTTTTTTTTAAGTGTTCCAAGACAGCGCTGTAAATAATTGTTCTTTTCTTCATTTCAGGATATTCTCTGAAAACTCGCCTTTTTAACCATACCCAGCCTGCTAACTCAGAGTTTTTACTTTCTTTACGCTCTTTCTCCGTAAGGCCATCAGCAGCGATCATTACACACGAAATAATGCAATCAATTTTTTCATTCTCCCAATAATGCATAGCATCATAGAAATTGAAAGCTAGAAAAACATTGTGTCCTTGCGATTTCAAGGTGTCGCGCATTAATAGGGTATATGCACCCTTGCCTATTACGAGAATATTCATTACTACCTCCATTAGTCTATTTTTTTGAATTTATAAAGAACAGAAGGGCTTATTTCTTCATCAAGCCATGCTTAAGGGCTTATTTCTTCATCAAGACTTGTGTCCTCCGAAGTCTCGATGACGAAGGAGGACCTTTTACTGTATTCTATACTAAGATACTTATCTTTGTCAATTAATAACAAAAAATCTCATGAGACAGTTTAAGAATCATATATGTTTTACGGTCTTTATGGCATTAAGCTTTTGAAAAATCCTTTTGTTTTTTTCATAAGCTTTTTATATGAATCATTTGAAGAACCTGTTGATTCTTCATTGAATGTTTCTCGGGAGTATTTGATTAGTCCAACAGCTGTTGCAAAACTAGGACTATTCACTTCATCGATTAATCCCTCAATATCTATTGGATAACCTATTTGAGCAGGAAGGCCTAATTCTTCTTTAGTACACTCAACTAGGTGTGCTAGCTTTGCCCCTCCTCCAACTAAAACTGCACCAGCAGGCAGCATTTTGTCTCTATTTATTAGCTTTAATTCTCTATTAACTAGCTCAAGAATTTCTTTAACTCTTGCCTCAATAACTCTCGCAAGCTCTATTCGATCTATCTTTTCTTCTTGAATGCCAAACTTCTTAAAATCTATTTTTTCTGACTTAGAAACTTGTTTCACTAGAGCAGAACCATACTTTAGTTTTAGTGCTTCAGCAAGATCTACAGGGATTTTAAAGGCTATAGCAATGTCATTCGTAATGTGACTAGATCCTATCGGAAGAACAGCAGCATGACGAATTAAATTTTCTTCGTAAACTATCATTTCTGTTGTTGATCCGCCTATATCAATGACTAAACAGCCGAGTTCTTTTTGTTTCTTTGAAAGACAGGCTCTAGAAGATGCTAGTGGACTAAAGATAAGTTGATTTTTCTTGATACCAGCTTTTTCTAGACACTCTTTAATATTTTTAATATGTGGCTTAAAAGCCTCAATTATTAATGCGTTTAGTTCTAATCGTACGCCAGTCATGCCTCTTGGATTTTCAATACCAGTCTCTTTGTCCACTGAATAGTCTTGTGGAACAGTGTGGATGATTTGTCTATTTTGAGGCAAGGAAAACGTTTTGGCAGCATCTATGACCCTAGCTATATCTTCATCTCCAACTTCTCCACTAGCCCTTGATACAGCTACGACTCCTTTACTTGTTTTTGTCTCTATATGAGATCCAGACAAACTAACATATGCTTCATTAACTGAAACATTGGATTTTTTTTCCAAAGCAATAATTACTTCTTTCAGCTGACTAGTGAGTTCATTCGGGTCGACTACCACTCCCCTTCTGATTCCAGCCGAAGGAACAGTCAAACTTGTAATAATCTCAAGTCGGCTTGTTTCTGTATGTGCTCCAGCGACAACAGCATGGATATTAGAAGATCCAATGGCCAAGCCAACAATGATATTTTGACGCATATTTTAAAATTCAAACAATAAATAAACCTCAAAAACACCAAATCTTAATTACTGATTTGGCATTTGGACTCTGTCATTCAATATCAAGAATCTTCAAAATAGATTCTTCTTTCTTTTCCATCCTTACCATACCTGTTTCTGTTTTGTGTTCATGTCCTAATAAGTGTAGTATACCATGTAGTAAATATCTTGTCATCATACTTTCGGTGGACACCTCTTCTTCTTTGGCTTTTCTTTTTATATTACTTGCACACATGAATATTTCCCCTAAATAGTTTTTATTCTCATTAGGCTCAATAAAATCTCTAGTCTCAGAAGCAACAAAGCTAAGGATAGTCGTCGATTCATCTTTCCCCCTAAAGCTCTTATTAATCTTCCGCATTTTGCCAACTCGAACAAAGTTAAGTTCAAACTCTTTGTCGTCAATATTTAATATATTAAAAATTTGACGAGATTGATTTTCAAGCTTTTCGCAATTAATTTTCGAAAAAACTTTTTTATTTAGATGTATTTTAATCATCTTTTCATGTAAAATTTTCTTTTTTCTTCAGACAACTTTTCAATAGAATATCTGAGCATTGTGCGGGGCATTATCTTTGAAAATCGGCCGAGGAAGTCTTCTAAGACATCTTGGTCCTTCTTGCCTACTTCTCTTAGCATCCAACCCGTCGCCTTATGAATCAAATCGTGTTTATCATATAAAAGGATCATAGAGAGCTTAAGTGTGTCATCGAATTGATTTTGGCGAACAAAGGCAAAAGTTGAAATAATAGCAATGCGTTTTTTCCAAAGGTTTTTTGATTTAGAAAATTCGTAAATAATATTTTTGTTTTCGGGGTGGGTCAGAAGCCAGTCTCCCAATATGTAATGAGCAGACATGTCTACTAGGTCCCAATTATTAATATTTTTAGCATTTTTTATATAAAACTTAACAATCTCCCCCTTTCCTTTACTGTTAGCTTCTGTATATTTTCGCTTAAGCATTCCAAGGCCACATGAGCGACACTCATGAAACTTTTCTTTTAGTAGGATTTGAATTTCTTTAAGTTCAGTCTCCTTATAATGGTTTTGGGCGATTTTTTGAGTTTGAGGTGTAGTAAGCCCTAAAAACTTGTCCCCTTCCCCGTATTCACCTTTTCCTGTTTTAAAAAAGCGAGCATAAGTTGCCGCTTTTTTTATATTTTTCAATTTATTTAACTCTATTTTTATTTGTGCAGCTGTCATATTCTTCTGTCAAGGTTCTCGCGTAAGCGAGGTTCTTAATTTTACTAAATCTTTAGATTCTTAATCCAAGGTTCTCGCGTAAGCGAGGTTCTTAATTTTACTAAATCTTTAGATTCTTAATCCAAGGTTC
>Ga0075111_1000399_pt1 | contig 20564 bp, 11 predicted proteins | sample AntAceMetag02UKK_FD_69787 | JGI IMG/M metagenome (GOLD analysis project Ga0075111, IMG submission 69787) | Saline lake microbial communities from Ace Lake, Antarctica - Antarctic Ace Lake Metagenome 02UKK | ecosystem: Environmental > Aquatic > Non-marine Saline and Alkaline > Saline | place... | reverse complement strand
TAATTGAAAAAGAATCAATAGCCCCGGACTTTAGTCCGGGGATTAAATTGAAAAGAAGGGGGAGGCTCTGCTAAATCCATAAACCCCCTACGGGGGCTATTGAAAAGTATTGATTAGATTTGATACGGAAGGTGCAGCGCACCGAAATATTACTATTCTGAGTTTCTCAGCAGCCCCTAATTAAGAATCAATTTCTTTGTTTCTACACCAGAATCTGTAATTACTCTTATTAAATATACTCCCTTTGGGAAAGAACCCAAATCAAAATCAAATTCACCTCCATCCCAATCAAACTCTGTTTGCATTGTTCCGGTAATATTTAACACTTGAATTTTTGCATTTTGCTTTGGTGAATTACCAAATGAAGAAACATGAACTGCTCCGGAAGTAGGATTAGGCGAAATTTCAAATTTGAATGTTTGCAAAGGTTTTGTTGTAGAAGTAATTAATGGTGCGTTACTATATGTAACCAAACCACCTCCAATATCAATTTTGGGATTAGAAGTTGAATTACAATCCGGGCAAGTAACCCCTGATTCACAATCCGGGTGACTGGCGTTGCACAAATCAACATAGCCGGGATAAAACTCATACTGTAGTTCAAGGTCAGGTATTGTAATCCATTGTGTAATATCGTATTGCCAAAGCATTGGAATGGTTCCCGGACACCATCCATGACGGTTATGATACCAGGTACCATTCTGGGGCATACAGCCTACGGGGTTAGGATTACAGGCTTGCCACAAGTGTTGCTGAAATTCTGTGTTGCCATTTAAGTTAATGTTGTGAGTTGCATCATAAAATTCAGCGGCGTTACCGGTATTGTTATCTCCCCATCCATGACCACTACACATTAACCGGATATGGGCTTTTTCAATTTCATGACTAAAATTTAATGTTTGCAGACCAACTGGTTGCAAGTTTGCGTAATTACCAAAAGGATATACTCCCTGCCACAAATTATCCATCCAACTGTAGCTATACTCAGGAGTTCCGGCCTCATAGTGGAAGGTAATTGAAATAACCGATTGCGGAAAATCCAATTTGAAATCAACCTTGCCTTGTAACTGCGAAACAAAATCAGTAATATCAATCTCATCGTCGCACGCTACACCGTAAGGAGTAATGTATTTGAATAACTCCATCCATTCGCCATTGGCACCTCGTATTGATACATCTGCAACAAGATCCCATGCCGTACACGGACAGCCATAATCTAGTATCGCAGTTACTTGCGAATATGTTCCCACAAAACTGGGCAAAATAAAGCTGGTATCAATTGTACTTCCTCCACCAAAAGTAAGCCCTTCAACTATTTCAAAATCCATGGTTGGAGCATCCGAAACAATTTCAAAAGTAACAGATTCATTTACTGAGACTCCACCGGAACTTATTACTGTTGCATTAACCGTGTAGAATCCGTGTGAAGGAGGAGTCCAATTCCCAATATAAAAACCATTTTTGGTTTCATATCCATTCACTGTATTTCCGTCTATTGTAAACTGTACCTGTGCTATCGATAATAAATCAGGGTATTCAATTTCGGCAGCAACAACCAATGGCATAGCCATCAATTCGGGCATACGAACAGTTTCACCTTCCACCGCATTTCTGATTTCCATCACGGGAACTACCGTCGATGGATCAATCACCTCAAAAGACTGGATTACATCTTCAGCCGGAGCCACAGTACTATTCCCAGGTTGACTGGCAGCAACTTCAACAGTTCCCGGTTCTCCGGTAATTGTAAGCACATTTCCATTGATGGTTGCTGGGCCTCCGGTAACTTCAAACAACACTTCAAGACCCTGGCTGGAAACAGCTTCTAATGAAAAAGGAGCATCAGTAGAAAGGTGATCGCCAATTGGTGTAAATGTTAAGTATTGATATAATAATCCTCCTGTATCAGGAACGCGAATCATCAAATTATCAAATGCACTTGTTGCACCAGTACCATGAAGAAATATTTTCGACCACGTAGCAGGATCTGTACTGGTACCTGATCCAGGCTCCATCCCCAGGTTTAGATCAGTGATTTCAGTAATGGGAACATAACTTCCGTCCATCTCTTTAACAAAAAGAGATACACTACCTGCGCCGTCATTGGCATCAAGGTCAACAAAAAACTTATGCCTGAACCAACCCTCGGCAGAGGCAAAGGGAAAAATGAAATTTATTGTTGAGCCATCAGGCATATAGAAATACATATTAGGTTGGGATTGTCGTGCAATATGAAATCCAAATCCACCCTCATTATTTTCTATATTGACCACAGTCTCAATTGTCTTCATTAGGTAGCCATTATTATTAGCATCGTAGCCAAAGCCAAAAAGTGTACCCCACCATCCGGTATAGATATCCACTTCAATTTCAACTGTACCCCCCTGGGTAAAATCAAAAGGAAAGTTTTCCTCTGATTCCCGTGAACCTGTACGGCCCATATTGCCGCCGGACTGGCCATAAAAAACAGCTTTTGTTCCATCATACGAAGAGATACCCTGCAAGGTTTCTGCAATTTGCATCTCGCTCGTTCCACCCGCATTTACAACCGTTGACCACCCATCCTGGCCATCAAGGTTACCAAGTTCCAGGTCATTAAAATCATAGTTGTGTTCAACAAACTGTGCTTGCACACCAAGCGCAAAAGCTAAAAGAATTAATAAAACGTTGATTGACTTCATAATTTTTATATTAAATGTTAAGTATTACAAATTTTATATCATGCTACCTCAAAACTATTTTTCTACATTAATTTGAAAACATCGTTAACATGTTAGCAATAGTGACCCTGTAAGTGCCTAAGCTGGACGAGCCAGAACCAAACAGAATTTGAACCATTTCTATCAACCAGATTTCCTTTTATTGATTTCTGATTGGCGATTAATGATTGCAGATTTTTGATTTGAAAGCGTCTTCTTACATCTTAAATCAAAAATCGTTAATCATCAGTCATCAATAATTTCTTGCCAAAAAAAGCTACAATATCATTAAGTGCCTAATAATTGTCAGGTATCCACCAAAGTTTTACATCAGGGGAATCCCCACCTTGACTGCTGATGGCATTAGAACAATTTACAGAATTAAACTCTACTTCTGAAGCAGGATAAGGTAATCTGAAATAATTTATGGGTTCACCAACTCGTGGTGTTTTACCGGTTCGTCTTGTTAAAGCAAAAGCTTCCACTGGTTGACGGAAAGCATCTAACCAGCGTTGCGCGTATAAAAATTCCAGTTTTTCCTCGTCAGAAGTTGCAAACCAGGAGCCCCACTTATTCAATACGGTAACAAAACCTAATTCTGGTGGTATGGTATCAACCTCTGCAAATCTCAAACCTGACGAAGGTAATTGCAGGGTATTTGCAGTTTGCTTCCACCACGCAATCGATGCGTTAATGCCATTCATATATTCATTATCAGCAGTTCCCATATTCTGCGCAACTCCAATCCCTCTCATGTAGGCCTCTGCCTTAATAAAATGGACTTCTGCTCCCGTAATAAAAATAATTGGCATATAATCGAAATCTCTAAGGAGAAAATAATTAAATGGTGAATAGATGCAATCCCCACCTTTATCATTGAATTTAGTTTCACTGTCTCTTTTGTCGCTATAAGGAAGGCCACCACTGGTGGGAGTATTTGATTCAGGTATTTGCGGAAAAGCGACCCACTCTTCATTATTGTTTCCTTCAAAAAATATATAGGCTCGTGGATCGAATATTCCACTTCCATCCGTACTGTCATTTTCCGACATCATATGCCATATTTCCGAACCCATTCGGAGATTTTTATGTTGGTTAAAAGCCCAATCTGTACCTCCTTTCCTAAACCCGCTATTTATCGGGATCATACATGCAGATTCCAACGCGGAACTGGTAAGTCCCCAGCCTAAAAAAACAGGTCTGTTTTCCTCAATAATTTCATAAATGATGGGTTCGGCAAAGGCCAGGTCTTTTTCTGACATTCGCATGGCGTAGCGCAATCGCAAGGAATTGGCAAATTTTCTCCATTGTGATAAGTCACCAAAAAAGAGATTATCGAAGGTGCTAAAACTGATAAAAGGCTCGTCCATAACGGCTGTGTCGTTAATATTGTCATCAGCCCATTTTAATTCATCGAGCAAGTATTTGTAGATTTCTTCCTGAGTATCATAAACCGGGTATAAACTCTCCAAGTCCTGAAATCCGTAACCTGCACTAAATAATGGGATATCACCAAAAACATCAGTTATCCTGAACGTTTGATAAGCCATTATAACTTTGAGCATAGCTTTCATATTGGTTACTTCTGCAACGATTTGGGGGTAAATTTCTGAATTTTCATATTCATCAATCCTTCTTTCCAATTCACGCGCTTCGGCAAAAGTACCATAGTATGAATTCCACATTTCATTGGTTCCGAGGGGATAATTTCCCCATGCTTCTTTTGTTAAAGCTGCCTGCTGGGTTTGCTTGTAAAAAATTTCATTTTGAAGGTAAAGCTGCTCATTCGAACCTGGTCGTAACGAACTGACAATTCCATTAAACAGTGAGCCATCACTGGCCGTGGTAAACCCATCAGGATTCTGATTCATCTCCTCAAAATCTTTAGTACAAGAAAACAATAAGATAATGCCTGAAAATAAAATGGTATTTAAAATAAATCGTGATTTCATAACTTCGATATTAAGAATTAAAAGCTTGCATTTAAACTAAAAGTAATTGACCTGACACCTGGATAAGAAGCCCACTCAAAACCCTGGGCATTTCCCGATCCAAGAATTCCTTCAGGATTAATATTATCGGGTAATGTTGTATAAATGTAAAACAAATCGCGCCCGACAACTGATAAAGTCAATGCCTGGAAAACTTTTGACTTTTGAATCCAACCCGGGTTAAAAGAATAGGATAAGGAAATTTCCCTCATTTTCACCCAGCTATTTTCAATGATGCCGGGGGTAGAGATAACAGGGCCCCAACCTCCTACATTTGGCATGTACTTATAATAATAGTGAACCACTTCGTCATTGGTAGTTCCGTTCTCATAAACACCTGGAAGAACCACACCCCAATTATGCGTACTTCCGTCCGGCGCGGTATAAGGCAAGCCGCCGCCATCACGTTCAACAAGTGTTTCCGGGCTTTGGCCTGTTTGCAGTCCAATTACATATGAGCCACAATAAATATCTCCTCCCCATTTGGTATCAATCAATGTCCCCAATGTAAATCCTTTATAGTGGAATTCGGTTGTCCAACCTGCTAAAAAATCCGGTGAAGCATTTCCTATGGGAACTCGCGTGTCAGTAATTTCATATGCTGTTCCGGTTTCATTTAGTATGGGTTGCCCATTCTCGTGGTAAATATAATCGTATCCACTGATGGTTCCATAATCTGCGCCCTCGGTAAGGATCATTGCCGGCCCATTATTACCCCAAATATTACCAATTTCTATTAACTCTGCATAACCTCCCAAACTCACAACCTTATTGGTATTATGTGTAAAGTTTATTCCTGTTCTGAATAGGAATGAGTTCCTTCGATAAGGAACAGCATTCAAAATTATTTCATATCCCTGGTTGGTCATAATTCCATCATTAGTTGTTATGGAAGTTGCCCCGGAAGAAGACGGTACGGGTAAGCCAGGAATAATCTGGTCGAAAGAATAAATATAAAAGTAGGTAAAATCAAAATCGATTTTATTATCCAATACACCGATATTAAGACCTCCCTCATAGCTATTAACCCGTTGAGGTTTTAAGTTTGCAGGAGGAATAGTACCCGGGTAATATGAAACCTGATCCCCACCAAAAAAACCTGTTGAATAATAAAACTCGGTCAAATATGGACTTGCATCTGTAGCTGTTTGAGCAGCACCACCTCTTATCTTCAAAAAGTTTAACCAATTAACCTTTTCCTGAAGCGAAAAAGCTTCGGATGCAATAAAGCTTAAGGAGACAGATGGATAAAAGTAGGAATTGTTGTCGGTTGGCAAGGTTGATGACCAGTCGTTTCTGGCAGTAAGGTCGAGGAATAAATAGTTATCATACGATAAATTCAAAAATGAAAAAACTGAATTTGTTTGACGTGAAACCCTGGACTCGCTGGTTTGCATACTACTTGCAGTGTTACCTGCTTCATCAACGATAGTTACCACATTTCCATTTTCATCAAGGCCTGAGTAATAGGAGGTTTCAGTAAAGTTGCCGAATGAATAATAATCAGGGTAATACCATGTTCCTGAACTTCCTCCAATTGCATAATAATCTTGTTCCCATAGGCTTCCACCCACAGTCAATTTAACATTCAGTTTTGTATCGAATATTTCATCCTTTTTGGCTGACAACATCCCATCAAGATTATTGGAAATATTACGCTGAAGCCTGTTGGAATAATCACCACCCTGCAAACCTATAACATCTGTTGGCTTTTTGGTTGTTGTATATTGGTTAAGATTATAATCACGACCTGCCCGACCCATAAGATTTAGCCATGGAGTTATATCGTAATACAAGGTAAGTGAACCCAAATACTTATCGCGCGACAGGGTTGTATTATTGTTGTAATAATCCCACCATAAGTACGGACTTACATATGGAAAAGGATAACCTTCCTGCTCATTTCTTGACCCATCTGGTAATTCGTAATTTACTTTATCGAGCCCTTTATAACTTCTTCCCCAGGAGTATAAATAACCCTTGCTAAAGGCAGTTCTACTTTCCCCAACTTCAGGGCTGTTTAACCTGTTATAATTCATATAGGAAAAGGCCAAATCAGCCCTAACTTTATCTGAAAGTTTTAAATTACCCGCGAAGCTTATAGTGGTTTGATTAGAATTACTGTTTTCAATAATAGGTTTAAGATCCTGCCTGGTTAAGGATACCCGCATGGTCCCTTTTTCACCTCCTCCGGATAGTGCAATATTATTTGTCATAGTATAACCATTCTGATAAACGGATTGAAGATTCTCCGGTTGGGGAGTATAGTTTCTCATTTCTCCGTCCCACCACACAATTTCCTGGCCTTGCATTTCGGGTCCCCAGGAAACGGCATCTCCATAGTAACCAAATTCAGCACTAGAGGAGGATTGGCTACCTTCCTGGTTTAAAATGAGAATACTATTATCAAAAGCGGGATAAGCTAAAGTATCGCCTCCAAATTTAATTGAGTCAAACATAGGCCCATTCAATGAAACAGGGCCACCTGAACCGTATTTATTCTGTAAATCCCTATAACGATAAGGATTAGTCATTTTGTAGCTAAAATTGTATTGTACACCAATACCTTTGTGTTTAGACCCTTTTTTTGTCCTGATTTCGATTACTCCATTTGCCCCTCTTGAACCATATAAAGCTGAAGCCTGACCGCCACTTAATACTGTCTGGTCTTCAATGTCATATGCATTCAGGTTATTCAAAGAATTTCCCCAATCAACACCAGTTCTAATACTGGTCATTCCGGGACTATTATCCATCGGTACACCATCTACTACAATTAATGGTTGATTGTTGGTGGTCAGATTATTATTACCCCTGATGGTAACTCGGGTTGAGCCTCCTTCAACACCATCTCCATTGGTAACCTGCACCCCAGCTGCTCGCCCGGTCAGCGACGACAAGACGTTTGGCGAACTTGACCTTACAATAACATTTCCATCCACTTTTTGGGTTAAAAACCCTATTTCTCTTTTTTGCCGCTCAATACCTAAGGCAGTAATTACCACTTCTTCCAACTCCTGGGCATTAGGATACATTTCCAGGTCAATGCTCTTCTGGTTTCCCACAGCTATTTCCACTGTTTCAAAGCCTACGTATTTAAATACTAAAGTATCAGTTGGTTTTACACCATCGATTGAGAACATTCCTTCCAGATCAGAAATTGTCCCGACAAGTGTTCCTTTTATTAATATAGAAGCACCTGGTATGCCCAGCTGATCTTCAGTTGAGGTAATGGTTCCCGTAATCTTTTTTTCCTGTGAGAAAGCCACAGTAACTGTTAAAAAGAACAAGAATAACAAAAAGTAATTTTTTATCATAACAATACATTTTTATGAAAACAAAAGCAAAAGTAAAAAAATAATAATCAAGAATCTTGCTAAATTGTTTTAGCATCCGTTACACTCTTATATGCAGGTTGTTATGATTTTTACTATTTTTTGTGTTTATTTTTTTATACTTTTGCTTCACATTAATCTAAAGGATTTTGAAAAAACCATCTATCAGCGATATTGCAAAAGAGCTAAGCGTCTCTCCTACATTGGTTTCATTAGTTCTTAATGGAAAAGCCAGGGAAAAAAGGATAAGCAAGGAAATTGAGTTAAAAGTGAAGGCCCTTGCGAAAAAACTCAATTATAAACCAAATTTCATGGCCCGTAGTTTACGTTCCGGACGGTCTCACACTATAGGTGTAATTGTTGCTGACATCTCTAGTATGTTTTTTTCGATGATTGCCAAAGCAATTGAAGATGAATCAGCAAAATTTGGCTATAAAGTAATGTTTGGGAGTACGGATGAAAATCCTGATAAGTTTGCTGAATTAATAAAAACATTTAAAGATCGCCGTCTCGATGGTTATATCATCACCCCCTCGTTGGGTACAGAGAAACAGATTTTACAATTAAAGAAAGAAAGCATCCAATTTGTGCTTATTGACAGGCAATTCCCAAAAATTAAATCGGATTATATTGTAGTTGATAACTACAACGCCTCTTTTAATGCCGTGCAACACCTTATTAATAATGGGTACAAAAACATTGGGCTGTTATCAACCCTGTCGAAAAACTACAATCTAAAACGAAGGGTTGAAGGCTACAAAGACGCATTAAGGAAAAATGGTTTGTTAGTAAAAACAAAATTGATACGGGAAATTGATTTCTCAGAAATGAAAAAGGATGTAGTCAGAGAGGTCCAAGATTTAGTTTCAGGGCCTACGCCGATAGATGCGCTTTTCTTTACCAATTACCATATGACGGCATTTGCACTGGAAACAATTTATAATCTCGGAATTAAGGTACCGGAGGATTTGGCTCTTGCAAGTTTCGACGACCCACAAAGTTTCAGGTATAGCTTTTCACCTGTTACAGCTATTGCGCAACCGATTGATGAAATGGGAAAACAAGCCGTTCACATATTAATGGACAGAATTCAAAACCCTGCATCTAATCAAACCGAGTTTAAACAAATAGTCCTTCCTACTACATTTAATATCAGGGAGTCATGCTGTAACAAATTAAAAAACAATATAAATGAGATTGTTTAAACTAATTTCACTACTGATTGCCTTATGTGTAATTCCGGAAATACTATTCGGACAAACAAGTAAAGGCGATTTAAACATCATCCCAATACCGCTTAATACCGAATTGCAAAACGGGGAATTTGTAATTAACGGGGAAACCAAAATTGTGCTTTGTAATGAAAATGCAGAAGCATTAAAAATTGCAACAGACTTTGCAGCAAAAATCAATAAAGCAAAATTTTATAAGCTGAAGGTTGTTTTTGGCGACAAGGCTTCAGAAATAAATAATGAAGTCCGTTTTTGTCTTTCCGATGACGAAGATAAATATGGCGAGGAAGGATATTCGATGGAAATAACACCCGATGGAATTATCATTGAAGCGCATCAAGCCAATGGGATGTTTTATGCCGTGCAAACCATGTATCAGTTAATGCCCTATCAAATATTTAGTTCGGATGCAGTTGGGGCAATGGACTTAACCCTTCCCTGCGTGAAAATCTTCGATAAGCCCCGTTTTGCCTGGCGTGGAAACATGCTGGATGTAAGCCGGCATTTTATTTCGATTGATTATCTGAAACAAAATCTGGATAACCTGGCCAGTTTAAAAATGAATAAGTTTCACTGGCATTTAAGCGATGACCAGGGTTGGCGAATTGAAATCAAAGCCTACCCGGAATTAACAAATACCGGAGCCTGGCGTGTTGACCGCAACCAAGTGAGCTGGCATGACAGGATGGAACAGCAGCCCGGTGAAACAGCAACGTATGGTGGTTTTTACACCCAGGAGCAAATCAAAGAAATTATTCAATATGCTGAAGAACGCTATATTGAAATCATTCCTGAAATTGATATGCCAGGACATAGCCGCTCAGCCATTGCTTCCTATCCCGAAATTTCGTGCGATGAAGGGGATTACAAAGTAGCACCCGGTGGTATCATAAAAGAAAACACCTATTGCCCCGGAAAGGAAATCACCTTTGAATTTACCGAAAATATGTTGGATGAAGTGATGGATTTATTCCCTTCACAATACATGCATATTGGTGGTGACGAATGTAATAAGGACAAATGGAAAGAATGTGAACATTGCCAAAAACGCATGAAGGACAACAACCTGGTCGATGAGCAGGAATTGCAGAGTTATTTTATCAAGCGGGTTGAAAAGATAATAAATGCTAAAGGTAAAAGCATGATTGGCTGGGAGGAAATCCAGGAAGGCGGCCTTGCACCAAATGCAACTGTTATGTCGTGGCGTGGTACCGAAGCCGGTATTACAGCAGCCAAAGCCGGGCACGATGTAGTGATGTCACCCCATCCATTTTGTTATCTCGATTTTCGTCAAAGCCTGGTTGAAGTTGAACCCGACTATGGTTATAACCTCCTGATACTTTCCAAAGCCTATTCATACAATCCTGTCCCGGAGGATTTTAGCCCGGAAGCTGCCAAGCACATTTTGGGTGTTCAGGGAAACCTTTGGTGCGAAAGTTTGCAAACACCTTTTGACTTAAACTACATGATGTTCCCACGCTTGTTCGCCATTGCTGAAGTTGCCTGGTCGCCCTACGAAATAAAAGACTTCGACGATTTTGTAAACAGAACAGAATACGCTTTTAACCGGCTGGATGCCATGAATATAAACTATGCACCAAGTATGTACAATATTACCATAAACAATGAAGGAAGTTTTATTTCTTCTGATTTGTTTTTTAACTTTTCGACCGAAGTGAGCAATGTTGATATTTATTACACTTTGGATGGAACTGCTCCAACAGTAAACTCACCACTTTACAAAGAAGCTTTCCCAATTACCAAAAGTACATGCATCAAGGCACAGGCATTTCGAGATGGTAAAGCCCTTGGGCGAATTACAAGCAAAAAAATTAACATTCATAAAGCAGCAGGGAAAAAAGTTGAGTATTTTATTCAGCCTAATAAAAAATACAACACCTCTGATTTGTGCCTCACCGATTGCATCCATGGAACCATCGCGTATTCAAAGGATTTCTGGACAGGCTTTCAAGGTACAGATATGGATTTACAAATTGATTTAGGAGAAGTTGAATACATTTCAAACCTTGCGGCTTCCTTCATGCACAACACCAAATCATGGATATTCCTGCCCCTGGAAGTAAGTTTTGAAATATCTGTTGATGGAAAAGAATTTATTTCGCTTGGGGAAGTTGATTTTTCAAATTTATCCAACGAACCGGGAAAATTTTTGAAAGTAGCGGAAATTAGTTTTGATAGTCAGCAAGCAAGATATATCCGCGTTAAAGCTGAAGGGATGAAAACGAACCCCAAATGGCATTATCAAGAAGGTGGAGAAAACTGGATATTTATTGATGAGATAATAGTTGAATAAATATAACATGCACATGAAAAAATTGCTTTTTATTGCAATTACTTTGGTTTACCTGGCATCTTGCAAAAGCCCTTCAACAAAGAATTCAGGACCAATAGATTTTATTAAAACCGAAACTCCCGCCGAAAAGAATGAACGGATGCAATGGTGGCGCGATGCCGGTATGGGTATGTTTATTCATTGGGGATTGTATGCTGTTCCAGCCGGTGAGTATGGTGATGAAAAAAATCATGCCGAGTGGATTCAGGAGTCTGCCAACATTCCGGTTGAAGAATACGAGAAATACGCTGACCAGTTTAACCCCGTAAAATACAATGCTGAAGACTGGGTGAAAATGGCTAAGGATGCCGGTATGAAATACATAGTCATTACATCTAAGCACCACGACGGATTTTGCCTTTGGGATTCTAAAGTTTCAGATTACGATATTATGGACCGGACACCTTATAAAAAAGATTTGTTAAAGGATCTGGCTGAAGCTTGTCAAAAAGAAGGAATCATCCTGTGTTTTTACCACTCCATTATGGACTGGCATCATCCTCAGGCACAGGGAATCAATTATCCCGATTACAATAAGGGCACCGGTCCCAATCCTGAATTTCCAGCTTATGTCGAAAATTATTTATATCCCCAGCTTGAGGAACTGTTAAGCAATTATGGAAAGATTGGAGTCATATGGTTTGATGGCGAGTGGATCACGGAATGGACAGAAGACCAGGGAAAGGATTTGTATAATTATTTACGAAACATTCAGCCAAATTTAATCATTAATAATCGCGTAGGAAAAGGCCGGCAGGGCATGGAAGGCATGAACGCTTATGAAGATGCTGCCGGAGATTTTGGAACGCCGGAACAGGAAATCCTGGATGGATCATCGTCGTTGGATTGGGAATCATGCATGACCATGAACGACCATTGGGGTTTTAACCAATTTGACCAAAATTTTAAATCAAGCGAAATGTTGATTCATAATTTAGTTGATATTGCTGCCAAAGGAGGAAATTACCTCTTGAACGTCGGGCCAACTGCCGAAGGTTTATTCCCTGAAGAAAGTATAAGTCGGTTAAAAGAAATAGGTGAATGGATGAAAATAAATGGTGAAGTAATCCACAACTCACGGGGCACCAAACATTACAAAGAAGCCGAAAACATTTATTACATCCAAAGCAACGACGGCGAGAATTTATATGCTGTTTTAACAAAATGGCCCGGAAATTCCGTCATTCTCAAATATGCTGATCCCAATGCAGGTTCTGAAATTACTTTGTTAGGATATGATCAAGCCCTGAATTGGACCGATAATAATGACGCGGGGATTCTTATCGAACTTCCCAAAGAATGGGAGGATGAAAACAACAGGCCTGTTAAATATGCCTTTGTCATTAAAATGCAAGGAAAGCAAGCCCTGGTTTTGGATGCCCCTGAAATGTTCCTGGACAGCAATCTTATTGAAAACAAAACCTTATTTTCTGATAAAGCTCTTGTTGAGTTAAGTTCGCCAAGCGAAGGTGCTGTATTGTATTATACGCTGGATGGGAGTGAGCCAACAACGAAATCAAATAAATACTATCAAGCAGTGGAACTGATGCAATCGACAACTGTAAAAGCCATTGCCGTTAAAGATGATTTTGTAAACAGCCCCATAACTGTTGTGGATTTTATGCAAGCGAAAGTTTTTGGTTCCGTGGAATATGAATTTCCTTACAGTTCCAAATATGCTGCCTTGGGTAATTTAAGCATTGGAGATGGTGAGTTTGGAACTGTAGAGGATTATACCACAAACTGGTTAGGATTTGAGGGAGTTGATTTTCATGTAAGCATTGATCTTGGAGAAAAGAAAGCTATAAACTCCGTTAAAATTGACTTTTTGGAAAACATAAAAAGTTGGATATTTTTACCCGAGAATATTGAAATTAAAATTTCAGATGACGGAATAAATTTTAAGTCAATTAAAAAACTTGATGTTGAATTGCCAAACTCGAAAAGAAAAGCAAACACTCAATTATTCGAAATAGCATTTTCCACAGAGCAAACACGTTATGTTCAAATCATAGCGAAAAACATAGCATCATGCCCGGAATGGCATCCGGGAGCCGGAGGAAAGGCCTGGTTATTTGTGGATGAAGTTGTTGTTGAATAAATTCAATATTCCAAAATCAATAATTTTACCGGACAGTACTAATTCAAACCTTATGAAAAACATACTATTTACATCACTTCTGTTAGTTGTTTTCCTAACGATCTCTTGCTCGCAGAAAAAAACCCAAGAAGAGAAAAAACCAAATATACTTATTCTTCTTACTGACGATCAAAGGGCGGGAACCATAGGTGCTCTTCACGAAGATAAAGTAGAAACACCAAGTTTAGACAAATTGCTTGATGAGGGAACATTTTTTACAAATTCATATATTTTAGGAGCTACAACTGCGGCTGTATGTTCGCCAAGCAGAGCCATGTTAATGACGGGCAGGCACTATTTTAATATAGAACCAAATGTGTATGCACAATTTGCTTTCCCCAGGGAGCTTCAGGGGAAAAGTGATTTAATAACCTTCCCGGAATATTTTAAAACAAATGGCTATACTACATTTGCAACAGGCAAGCAACATAATGGCTCCTACTGGATAGAGCGCGGTTTTAGTCAGGTGAAATCTGTATTTTTGGGTGGAATGACAACCCATTGGGGAACTAAAGTCGCGGACTATACTCCAGAAACGGGCTGGTCTGAACCCTATCAACAAAAAGATAAATTTAGCAGTGAAGTTTTTGCCGATGCGGCTGTAGATTTTTTAGAAAATTACACGGAAGACAGCCCTTTTTTAATGTATGTTGCATTCACGGCACCACACGACCCACGAACCGCACCTGAAGCATTTCATGAGCAATATCCGGCAAATGATGTAGAGTTACCAAAAAACTTTATGCCAGAGCATCCTTTCGAAATCGCGGACGATAGAATTAGGGACGAACTATTAGCACCTTTTCCAAGAACGGAAGAAAGAATTCAAAAAGAAATTGCAGACTATTATGCTATGATTACTGCAACTGATGCTCAAATAGGCCGTGTATTAAAAGCGCTTGAAGAGTCAGGAGAAGCTGATAACACCATAATTGTTTTTTCTGGAGATAACGGTTTAGCGCTTGGTCAGCATGGCTTGCTGGGTAAACAAAATGTATATGAGCATAGTGTAGGCGTTCCATTAATTTTTTGTGGCCCAAATATTCCTGAAAATAATAAGGTTGATGCTTTGGCCTATTTACATGATGTTTTTCCAACACTTTGTGGTTTAGCAGGATTAGAAATCCCTGAATCTGTTCAAACAAAAGATTTAAGTCCTGTAATAAAAGGAGAGGCCAAATCTGTAAGAAACAGTATGCTTTATGCTTATAACTCCTGGCCGGGAGATCTTATAGAAGGCAAAAGCTATAAGCATAATCCTGGAGGTGGACATAGAGCAGTTCGGAAAGGCGATTATAAATTAATAGTAAGCGCAAAGCACGATGTATTTACCTATCAATTATTTGATTTAAAAAATGATCCCTGGGAACTTTCCAACTTAATTGAAGATGAGAAATATGCTTCGGTAAAAGATGATTTGTTAAACGAATTACAACTATTAATAAATGAAACTGGTGATCCTGCAGATCTGGATAAAAACGAATTTGGATTGTTCGACAATCCGGACGCGTATAATTTTAGATAAAAAGAGTAAAAAGCTAATCAGCCAAACAACAGGCTGGAAAATTCTTTGAAGATAAATGGCCCCAACTTCCAGATTCGTCAGCCTGCTTTGCCAGCCCGCTTCGCCAGCCTGCTTCGCCGTAAGGCGAGTGAGACGAGATAAGTTGGGGCTATTAAATTTAAGGATACCAAGCCCTCGATTTATACACTAGGTAGGATTAATGCGGCTACGCCAAATAATCCCGCATAATTGTTATGTGGAGTTATTTGTTTTTTAATTCATTTTCTAAGCTGTCACACTTGCTTCTCATATTTTGGAGAACATCTTTGTAATCAGGATTATTTATTAGATTTTCTAATTGACTAGGGTCTTTTCCCAAGTCATGCAAATATTCATAAGGTGGATTTTGTTCATAATAATTCGCAAAGACATAACGCTCCCCTCGAACACCTTTATACTTAGGTATTTTGGGATTATCAAATCTGTGCTCACAAAAGAAACTATTTCTCCATTCATTTATTGGCTCATTATTTACAATAGGCAACAAGCTTTTGCCTTGATAAGAGCTAGGAACTGAAACTCCTGCATAGTCTAAAATGGTAGCAGGAATATCGATATTTAAAGACATTCTATCGGACACTCTTCCTAGTTCTTCTTTCGGTTTTCTCGGGTCGTAAATAACCAATGGAATGCGCAATGATTCTTCATAATGAGACCATTTACCTGCAAATCCTCTATTTCCCATATAATACCCATTGTCAGCAGCATAAATAATGATTGTATTTTCTGCCAATCCCTGTTCTTCAAGGGCTTCAATCACTCTTTGCATCACATTGTCATATCCACTAATCATACGATAATACGCACGCATATTTGTCTGATATTTTTCTTCAGTATCCCATCGCCAAAAAAAGCGTTCTCGATTCAATGATTCCTTTAGAAAATCAGGATGATTTTCATAAATCTTTGGATCCGTCAGATCGGGTTTTGGCATTTCAATATTTTCATACAAATGCGCCACCGCTTTCGGATACGGATAATGCCCTTCATTCCCTGGTGTCATATTTCCATCTACAGCATGTACCGCATTAAAACTAATAGACAAACAAAATGCTTGGTCAGAACTTTGCATTTTAAGATATTCAACCGCTTGGTCACCCTTAATTTCAGCCGAATGTTTTCTAGAGCCGTCTGCAAATGTTTCAAAATAGGGAGCATTTTTTGGAGCCGGTTTAAAGTAGTCAAAAAGCTGTGGAATAATACTATCCTTATTTTCAACTTCTACTCCAAATTTCCCAACAAAACCTGTGTTATATCCCGATTTCTTTAAGAGATACGGATAGGTATTTGTAGTAAACTCGGTCTTAATTGGAGGCTTTCCAAATGTATAATTATGCTTTGCTTCATACAGTCCGGTAAAAATTGAAGCGCGACTCGCAGCGCAAATAGCTGTCGTCACAAAAGTATTGGTAAATCGAATCCCATTCTCCGCAAGTTTATCAACTGTTGGTGTTTTTATAATAGGATGCCCAGCCACCGAAAGCATATCATTTCTTTGGTCATCTACCAAAAAAAATAAAATATTTGGTCTTTCCTTTTTAGATTTATCTTTATTTATGCCTAGAATAAATAGTACTGGTATTATTGAAAAAATAATTATTTTAAATATAGGTTTCATTTTTCTTGTTTTATAATTCTACAATAACGGTTTTGTATAAGAGTAGTGGCGGTTTAAGGCCATAGACCTTTCAGTTTAGACCATAAATTATTTTTATCTCTGTCTTTCGGTTTAGTACCATTACCGCCATTACTCTTATACGTTGTTGGCAAAAGTTTTGTTTTATTTATTAATTCTCTTTCTATTCTATATTCATTAATAGCGTATTCCCAATTTTCATTGCGAGTATTATTTATTCTTATTTCTTTTGGGATGAAATAATCCCAGAAACTACAACTAAATTCTCCACAGTCAGAGAGTGATGCTTTATATATAAATTCTAAATTAAAATTGTTATTTGGATTGATATCAAAAAACACAGTTGCTACTATCTTTGTGTTAATTGACATACATAAATTTGGCATTACACCATATGCTTGATCAGCAATATAAAATGGTTCTTTTGAATTTGAACAATGGTTCCAACCTTTAAATAAAGTTAATGGGCCGTAAATGATATTTATATCTTTTTTTGGACTTTCTTTAAAGGGCCCTCCAAAATATTCGCAGTTTTGACATTTTGATAAGTTATTTAATTCAAGTTTTAAAATATCACCGTAATAAATTCTTTCTCCATAATCATCTCTTCTTCCAATATAAAATCCCGCAAATTTTCCTTTAATTAAATATTTTTTTCTTTCTAAAAGATATTCATATTTTGTATTGATAAAGTCATTTTTTATATCATACCTTTTATAATCTTCTCTATTAGATAAAATATATAAATTATTATCCAAAAAGAAAAAATCTCCATATTTTGAGTAGTCAAAATTATTCTCTGGATTTATAAATCTGATTTTTTTTTAAAATTTCTCCCAACTATTAATCATAGAGTCTGAAAAATCATCTCCAACAAAATTTCCTTTATCATCTAAATAATTAATAGCTCCCCAACTCCCAGTTCCAGCTATACTAGATATGATATCATAGATGTATTGGTTCTCATCATTAGAAATATATTTCATTTTTGTAATTTTTGCCAACTTGTTAATATGTTAAATTGTTCTCTTATTTCTTCTTTATCCTTCTCTCGATCTACAGTACTGGGAATCAAGCGGAAAAACGTTTTTAAATGTTTGTAAGCATTAATTGCGTTTAAAAACGAATACACTTTGCTGGAACATTGTTAAGGTGACGAGTTCATAATCTTCTTTTTTTGTGGCTAAAGTAAAAAATATTTTGCGATCAAAAGGAGACTTGTTGCAAAATTTAGATGAAATGTGGATGGGATGGTTTGCAGATTAGCTCAACTGATTTAATAAAATCGAGTTGTTCAGTTAGCTACTTAGTGGTTCTGAGTGATCTAAGTGTCTAAGTGGTGAATTTTAGAAGGCTACCACACAGACACTAAGGACACAGAGAACCACTAAGATGTATTTTTTACGACAATTTATTTCTGTTAAGTAAGGAGTTCTGAACTTAAGTACTCGATCGAACATCTCAATTTCAAATAGACATTTAAATTGAAACGATTGATTCATTACAAAAATCCAAAATATCAAGCTTGGTATTTCTTATGCTTTACTCCTGTGCTGTTATTAAAGCTGATGTTTTTGTACTACAAATCCATATGTAGAAATTACCACAAAACAAATCAGAGGTAAAATAAATGAGAAGTTTACTTCCGGTACCCCTAAAATTAATACATCATCTAATCCTTTTCCACCAATATCAAGGAATTTACCTTGCAGGAATGGCATGAGCGCCCCTCCAACAATAGCCATTACCAGCCCGGCAGCTCCCAGTTTTGATTCTTGACCCATACCTCGCAAGGCAATCCCGTAAATGGTTGGAAACATCAACGACATAAAAATGGAAGTACTAACCAGACAAATCAAGCCTGTATGTCCACCTATAAAGATGACGCCCAGCGTTGTGAGAATTCCTCCAATTGCAAACAACATTAACAACTTTGCCGGCTGTATGAATTTCATAACATATGTACTAATAAACCGGCCTGCAATAAACATTCCCATGGCCACCATATTATAAATCTGGGCTTTTTCAAATGGAATCCCAATATTTTCGGCATAATGGATAATGAAAGTCCAACACATAATTTGAGCCGCAACATAAAAAACCTGTGCAATGACGCCTCCCTTATACCGTGGATTTTTTAACAGGAGCCTAAGTGAGTCTGTAAAATTGAGTCCCTGTCCTGAACCTTGACTTTTAGGCATCTTATAAAAAACAATCAATAAAAGCATGACAATAACAACCAATCCAAGAATTACATATGGATCTCTGATGACCATTAAATCATGCGCTTTCCAGGATGCCTTTTCAATACTCTCCAGCGTAGGATAAATTAATTCACCGCTTTCGTTTTTGTTGTCGGACCATAAGGCAGATAAGATAAAATGCTGAGCAACAAACATTCCCGTAATTGAACCAATGGGATTAAACGATTGGGCCAGATTTAATCGCCGGGTTGCGGTACTTTCACTTCCCATGGATAAAATGTATGGATTCGCGGTAGTTTCGAGGAATGCGAGTCCAAAAGTAAGGATGTAAAGCGCAACAAGGAAAAACCCAAAAGCGCCATTGCTTGCAGCAGGATAAAAAAGTAATGCTCCCGTAGCATATAAACACAAGCCGATAACTATTCCTACTTTATAAGAATACTTCATAATGAATAATGCGGCAGGAATCGCCATTGTGAAATAACCACCATAAAATGCCATTTGAACCAATGCGGCTTTGCCATGCGGAATTTCCATTACCCTGCCAAATGCAGCAACCAACGGGTTTGTAATATCATTTGCAAAACCCCATAAAGCAAACAGACTGGTAATGAGAATAAATGGGACAATGTATGCTTTTGATACAACAATGTCCTTTGTGTTTCTTATTTTATTCATGGTGGCAATTGCTAAATTATTTATAAAATGTAATTGTTTAGGTGATTGATGGATTTGCCAAATCTTTATGACCCCATCCCCACCCCTTCCCCTCGAGGGGAAGGGAGACCAGCCGCACAAGCGACTGCAGTGGCCAGTGCGGAAGCATTCTCCCCCTCAAGGGGGAGCTAGAGGGGGTCTATATTCGGGGCCATTTGATTTATTTGTAAGCAGTTAAATACTTTATAAGACTGAATTACAATTTAAATTTCTCGACCAATGCTCTAAGCTCATCTAATTGAGCTTCAGTTAAACCCTCCGGGATAAATCCTGCTGAACGGCACATAAACCATATTCTTGCTGATTTACATGCAATATCAATATTGTCAAAAGTATCCAAAATACATTCACCAATCGCAAATACACCGTGTTTTTCCCACAATACAATGTCATGATTTTTAAACATCTCGATGGTTTCCAACGCTATCTTTTCAGTTCCCGGCAAAGTATAAGGAACAAACCCAAGTCCCTGTGGAATGAATACAATGCTTTCGGGGTGCATATTCCAAATCACATTGTTAACAGCATCGGCGCTTTTAAATTCAGAAGACTGCGTGAGGGCAATGAGTTCTGTAGCATGAGAGTGGAGCACAATTTTATGCTTACTTCCCCTTTGTTTAAACATTTGGTGAATCCCCAAGTGCGAAGGTAGTTCTGAAGTTGGATTACAATTTTCTCCCCGATGAATAATCT
>Ga0075111_1000395_pt1 | contig 20690 bp, 11 predicted proteins | sample AntAceMetag02UKK_FD_69787 | JGI IMG/M metagenome (GOLD analysis project Ga0075111, IMG submission 69787) | Saline lake microbial communities from Ace Lake, Antarctica - Antarctic Ace Lake Metagenome 02UKK | ecosystem: Environmental > Aquatic > Non-marine Saline and Alkaline > Saline | place... | reverse complement strand
TTCAATGAATTTTTCAGCAAAATCAGGATTGCTCCTGATACAGGATTTGAATTTTTGAGTACTGATAAAACAAACTGTTGAATCGACAAGAGCGGTAGCTGAGTAATAATTCCTTCGGTCAAGCAAAGTACCCGGTCCACCAAACATCTGACCTGGTTTTTCGATTCTTAGCAGCAGGTTCTTTCCTCCCCGACCCTCAAGGCAAATTTTAGCTATACCAGTAGTAAGCATTAAAATATGGGTTGAGGCCGAGCCTTGTTTGAATATCATTTCCCCAGCCTTGTACGATACTTCAAAGCGATCTTCGTTAATAAGTATCAATTCCTCTTCGCTGAGTACGCCAAACAAGGGTGACTTTTTGTTACAATCATTGCAATTTAGGCAATTTGGAGACTTTCTAAATTCAATCATCTTCCATTCTTCAGTTAGTAATACTAATTATTGAGCAAGCAAAATTACTCAAATATCAACACATTAACATATAAATATTATTGCACATCAGTTTGCAATTGATCCATATCAATGTTGGACTGACATAATGTGGTTTTTTAAGGAAACAATGTCTATGCTGCAAATTTGGCTGTGAGTTAATTCACAATTACTTTTGGCAAACAATTTAGAATTTAATGTTTTTTAACAAAACCAAACTATAATTACTATGAAAAAAAACAATTTCGGTTCTTTGATGATGATACTTGCAGCAATACTATTTATTAGTGTTAGTTGTACAAAAGAAGGCCCTGCCGGTGTTGCCGGTGCCGATGGAACAAATGGAACTAACGGAACCGACGGAACTGACGGTGTTGATGGAAACGCTTCGTGTATTCAGTGTCACACAATTGCTAAAAAAGATGCGGTTACTGCCAAGTACGAAATGTCAACCCATCATAACAGTGTTGTACAATATAACGGACAATACACATACCAGTATGCTGGTGAAGGTCCAAGCCGTGTTTCGTGTACAGGTTGTCACTCCGAGCAAGGTTTCGTTGCCTGGCAATATACAGGCCAGCTTAGCTATCCTGATACAAATGGTGTTCAAACAGCAATGCCAATTGGATGTGTAAGTTGTCATGATATGCACAACACACTGGATTTTGAAAATGATGGAATTGACTATGCATTACGTGCTTCAGGCCCCGTACAGCTTTTAATGTACACTGATGGATCTGTAACAATCGACATGGGTGGAAGCTCAAATCTGTGCGTTAATTGCCACCAACCAAGGACAGCAGGCCCGACTGATGATGGTTCAGGTGAGTTTACAATCACAAGTTCACACTATGGCCCACACCATGGCCCACATGCTACAGTGCTTCAAGGTATTGGTGCTTATGAGTTAGATAATGGATATGCATATCCGGCCTCAGGAACATCTGCTCACCGAACCGAATCGTCATGTACTTCATGCCATATGGGCAAAACTGAAGATGGTGGCCATACTTTCCATGTTACCCTGGAATCATGTACAGGTTGCCATGATGATGCTACCGATTTCGATTATAATGGTGTTCAAACATGGACTGCCAATAAACTGGAAACTTTAAAGCAAAAGTTTATCGATAATGGCATGTGGGACGAGGAAGCAGATCATATTGTTCCAGGCACATACCCAATCGATCACGCTGGTGCATATTACAATTATGTAACAGTAGCAGACGACAGAAGTGGTGGTGTTCATAATCCGGCTTATGTACAGGCTATACTCGAAAACTCTATTGCAGCTTTTAACTAAAAAATATTTATGTCAATCAAAGAAAGGCTTCGTTCAATTGAGGCCTTTTTTAGGTTAACTTCTTCGCAAATACTAAAATGATCATTATGAAGTCAACACGCATTTTAAGCCTGATACTTTTCGCTGTTATGGTAAGCTTTTTTACTTCTTGCGAATACGAATTCATTAAGCCTGAACCTGTCCCTCCTCCACCGGAACCTACTGATACAATCAGTTTCGCCCAGGTGGTACAACCCGTTTTTGATGCCAACAGTTGTACTGGATGCCACAAACCTGGTGGCGCTGCAGGTCTTGACCTTACAGCTGCTAATGCCTATAACAGCATTATTTCGAATGGCCTGGTTGATACTACTGATCCCCCATCAAGCAGGATTTATTATTTCCCTTATCCCGGAACAGGAGAGCATAGTTACAAATATTCTACTGAAGCCGAGGCAAGCCAGATTTTATACTGGATTGAACAAGGAGCACTAAACAACTAATTTTAATCGCTAAATTGTAAGAAAGATGAAAAAGTATATAATTGGGATATTTATCCTGCTTTTTGGTTTCACTGTAGCCATGTCACAGGAAGAGGCACCAGTAAAAAAAATAGACAAACCAGTAAGGGATCCATTTGCGAATGGTATGAATATCGATAACCAAACTTGTGTTATTCCTGTTAAAAATACACTTGAAATGCTCATCCAACACCGCTTTGGGCAAATGGGCAATGGAAGCTCAGATTTATGGGGTATTTATGGTGCCGGAACAAATATCCGTACAGGATTAAACTACAGCATCCTCGACAACCTGATGGTTGGTATTGGCGTAACAAAGAAAAACATGTACACGGATTTCCAGGTTAAATACAATATCATACAACAAACCCGGCAAAACACAATTCCAGTTTGTGTAACGGTTTACGGTAGTTGGGCTATCGATGGAAGAAATGATAATGCATTTGGTGTGGATTATAAATTCACCAACCGCTTTTCATACTTCGGCCAGTTGATTGTTGGGCGTAAATTCTGCGATTGGTTCTCGCTTCAGGCCACCGGTAGTTTCACACACTATAATTCGGTTGACTCAACTATGAACCACGATGTAATAGGTGTTGGCTTTAATGGAAGGGTGAAGTTCTCACCACAATCTTCATTTATTTTCCAATACGATATTCCATTAAAAATTCAAAGTATATCAGAACAATCAGACTTCGATGTTGCCAAACCAAACTTTGGTGTGGGATACGAAGTTGCTACCTCAACACACGCTTTCCATATTTTTATCAGTACTGGCGATGGTATCCTGGCTCAGGACAATTATATGTACAACACCAACACCGTTGCTAACGGTTGGAAAGATTTAATGATCGGCTTTACCATTACACGGACCTGGAACTTTTAACTATGCCTTTGGAAAGGTCATTGAGACTTGTCAGAAATCATCAATGACGTTAAAAAAAGACCCATCGCACAAGCGACTGTAGTAGCCAGTGCGGTGGCATCCTCTCCGCCAGCTGGCGGAGGAGTTAGAGGGGGTCATACGATTGGAGTTGAAAGTAGCAACTACACAATTATAAAAAATACAATTAATTATAACAATTTCAAATTTTAAACTAATAAACTATGAGAAGATCAAATGTGATGATGCTGGCAACTATGGTTGCAGCCGTATTTGTTTTTATGTCATTCATTGTTCCTCAGGAGCAAACTAAACCCGGCCCATGGGAAATACCAGAGAAATACCAAAATATGGAAAATCCATATGCTGATGATGCAAGCCTGGCAAAAGTGGGTAAAATGTTGTATTCGAAGCATTGCAAATCATGTCATGGAAATAAAGGTGCTTATGATGGCCCTAAAGCCAAGCAACTAGAAACCTGGTGTGTTAGCCTTGCAGATGCTGATTTCCAGGCGGAGCCTGATGGCGTGTTGTATTACAAATCATTTATTGGCAGGGATGAAATGCCTAACTTCGAAAAGAAAATACCGGACGAAGAAGATCAATGGGCTGTGATTAACTTCATCAGGACACTGAAATAACATTGGGCGCAATTCACCGGGTGACTTAAACCCGATGAATTGCGCTACTAAGTCACAGAACTTAACTACCACAAAATGAAAACATACGGGATTCCCGGATTTATACTCATCTCCTGGTTGATGTGTTTCAGTATCTCGCTACACGCCGGGGAAGACAGTGAAATACCGGAAAATGTTACAGGAAACCAAAAGTGCTTCCAATGCCACGGACAGCAGTTTTATTATTATTATAACGATTGGATTGAAGACGATGTAAGGGCACGAATGAACCCCTACTACGTCCTTGATTCGGCAGGATTCTACACTTCCAATCATCCAAGCTTTCTTTGCATCGATTGCCACTCGATGGATTATGAAACCTTTCCACATGATGGTGCTTTGCGAATGGAACCCATTTATACCTGTATGGATTGCCATGATGGCGATGAAGCTGTTGCCATGTATAATTTCGATGGGATAGTAAACGAATATGAGCAAAGCGTTCATGCCAATTCTTTTGGCGAAGGTTTTTCGTGCTGGATGTGCCACGACCCTCACTCCTACCGTGTAATGGCCCGGAACTCGGAGAGCGTGGTCAACACTGTGGCGTATGATAACGGTATTTGCCTTGATTGTCATGGCGATCTTGATATGTATAAATTTTTGTCGGACAAGGAAAATCCAAATATACTTAATTCACACGAATGGCTTCCAAGCAGTGAAAAGCACTTTTCAAAAGTTCGTTGCATCGAGTGTCATGCACAAATGAGTGATAATATCCTGGTGGCACACAATATTCAGCCAAAGGAAAATGCAGTTAAAAAATGCGTTGAGTGCCACTCGAGCAACTCACTCTTAATGGCATCGCTTTACCGTCACCAATCTATAGAGCAACGCAGTACTGCTGGTTTTATTAATGCTACAATCCTAAACGAAGCTTATGTTATCGGTGCTACAAGAAATGTGTATCTTAACATGTTTACTTTGATAGTCTTCGGATTGGTTCTATTGGGGATTTTTGGCCATGCTATTTTAAGGATCATATTGTAACTATTTTGATGATTGATAGATTTGTGAAAATTAAAATATTTTTCCATTGGAAAGTCAATTGTTGTCATTAATAGTCATTAAAAATAAATAGCAATGCGAAACTTAATGACTACAAATGACGGCGAAGCCTAAACTTGTCCGTATGGATGACAGCGAAGCAAATGACACATTTTTCTTATAAATACAGTAATTATTTTACATTTCAAACCTGCTAATAAATACATCATAATTTAATAATACAATCGATGAAACACGAAAAATTATATTTATACCCCGTTTGGGTGAGGCTGTGGCATTGGTTTAATGCGCTATTGTGCCTGGCCCTAATTCTTTCAGGAATCAGTATACAATATTCAAACCCTGAATATCCACTTATCAGGTTCGATATTGCAGTATCAATGCACAATATTGCAGGCGTTTTGTTGACATTGAGCTACATCATGTTTATTGTTGGTAATTGGAAAACAAAAAACGGCAAGTACTACAAAATGAAAATTGCGGGAGCTTTTGATCGTTTAAAAAAACAATTCATCTATTATACAATTGGGGTATTTAAAAAGGCAGATAAGCCATTCCCGATTACAATGAAGAGGAAGTTCAACCCAATGCAGAAGCTTTCGTACATTGTTATTATGTATATATTCATGCCTTTAATTTTTATTACCGGATGGGCTTTACTATACCCGGAAATGACTATCCACAATATACTTGGCTTGAGTGGACTTTATCTAACCAACCTGTTGCATATTTTTGTAAGCTTTGTAATCACGGTTTTTATGTTCGTACATATTTATTTCTGTACTTTTGGTACAACAGCAAGCTCAAACTTTAAGGCCATGTTTACTGGCTGGCATGAGTAAATATATTTGGTTCTACTGTTATTTTAATGAATGAAAATATTTATCAGTTGTTTTATAAATAAGGTATGTAATGCGTAAATGAGCCAATGCAAGAATGCTTGAATAATTGAAATGCGTAAAGATTTGACATATTACGATTTATATTATCAGGTTTCATGAGTAATTCAGGCTAAATCGCAATCTCTCAATAAATAAGGAGGTAATTGTTATACTGTTGAATTCAAACAATTTAACAATTATCAATTTAATAATTATTATCTGATCTGTATGTTTTATTTCGAATCTCATTAACCAACACACAATTTTCCTAATTTCTGAACCTATTTGTTGTTGTATTTATATTCAACATCTTTTTTTTTCAGGGCCTTTGGGACCTGTTTTTTTTTATTTTTGCTGCGTATATATCAAATAGAACCAGCAGTCAAAATGAAAAATATAGCAATCCTTATTATCCTCAGCATAAGTACAACACTTACACTATTTGCACAAAGCAAAACCGATAGTCTGATAAATGCTTTAGCAAAAGCACCTTCGGAAGATAAAATTGAACTATACAAACAGGTAATAGAAAGCCTCACGCAAGCAAATCCAAAGCTCGCCATTGATTATAGCAAGCAACTGATAGCTTTTGCCGACAGCACCGAAGATTTAAAAAGTGTAGCACTGGGTTATCGTTTACAGGGCTTGGTTTACGAAAGGCAGCAAAACCACCAGCAAAGCCTAAAAGCCTGGCAAGCCAACCTGGAAATTGAAAAGAAACTTAAAAACCAAAAAAACATCGCCTATTCAACCATGGCCATAGCCAGCAGCTTGCAGGGCCTGGCAAGATATGATGAGGCCTTGTACTATTATGCAGAGGCACAAAAAATCCTGGAAGAAATTGATGATTTGCGGGGGTTGGGTTTTAATTATGGAAACTTTGGAATTGTATATGAAAAAATGGGGATGTACACCGAGGCCGTTGACAACAAGCTAAAAGCCCTGCAAATAGCTGAACAGTTATCCGATAGCATCAGAATAGCCCAATCCCTTGGAGCCTTGGCCGCATCGCATACCAATCTAAAAGAGTACTACAAAGCCATTGACAACTACACCAGGGCCATCGAAATTTACGAGAAAATTGGCAAAAGCTACAATGCAGTTCATACAATTGCCAACCTGGGCGTGGCTTATAATTCGCTCGACGAGAATCAAAAAGCCAGGGAAACCTTTAACAAAGGACTGGCTTTAAGCAAGGCAATAAACTACTCCTACGGGCAGGCCATCGTTCAAATGAACATCGGCGAAATCATGTTGGAAATGGGGCAGGCCGATAGTGCGATGTATTTTCTGAGTGAGAGCAATAAAATATTTTCTGACCTTAATGTTCAGCATCCATTATGCTATAATTATAAAATGATGGGCATGTATTATCAAAAGGAAGGAAACTCACCCTTAGCGTTGGAATATCTCGAGAAAGCATTTGACTTATCCTCCACGATAAACGCACCCGATATGCACCGGGATGCTGCAGCAAGTCTGAGTGAAATTTACGAATTGAATAGTGACTTTGACAAGGCATTTTATTATCACAAAATTTTTAAACATTACAGCGATAGCCTTTTCAACGCCGAAAATATCGCCGAAACCACCCGCCTCGAAGACCAGTACCTTTTTGATAAAGAACAAGCCAAAACCGCTTTCCTGCACCAGGCTGAACTTTCAAAGAAGCAAACGATTTTAATCTTTTCTTTTACTGGCCTGGCACTTGTTTCAATTTTACTACTGCTTATAATCATCCAATACCGCCGTAAAAATGCCGCTTACCAAACACTCTACGAAAAGAGCCTGGAGCAGCTTGAAAAAAGTAAAATAAAAAAGTTTCAGGAGGGATTAAAAAATGGTGAGTTATTCGAGTTGTTAGAACAGAAAATGCAGTACGACCACCTGTACCGAATTAAAGACCTGAACCAGGACATGGTGGCCGATATGATGAAAACCAACCGTACCTATGTTTCGCAAGCCATTATTGATCACAGCGGCAAAAAATTTCGCGAATACATAAAAGAATACCGTGTAGGCGAAGCAATGGAAATCCTTTCAGACCAAAAAAAATCGATGGTGTATTCCATCGAATCCATTGCCGATGATGTTGGCTTCAACTCCATTACAACGTTTAACGCGGCCTTCAAACAGTTCACCGGGTTGACGCCTTCGCGGTTTCGGGGCCAGGCTGGTAGGTAACATAGAGTCACCCGGTGGCCGGAGCAAGTCACCCGGTGAATAACCCAAGGCAGATTGGCAATATTTTGAAACTGTGTGGCTTCGCTTATGCAGGATTCACCGGGTGACTGCTCACGGCGAGCTGAAAGTCACCCGGTGAATCACTTAAACAATTGGGCTTTCTTCACGGCTTTGGTGGCTTGTTCAGGCAGAATTCACCGGGTGACTAAAACAAAAAATTATGATTTTTCAAAAAGGCTACCTCTACCACATTTACAACCAGGGTAACAATCACCAGAAGATTTTCCTGAAACGGGAGAACTACCTCTTCTTTCTTCAGAAAATGAAAAGCTACATCCTGCCTTATGGTGATTTCCTTGCATGGTGCTTAATGCCCAATCATTTCCATTTTATGGTAAAGGTAAACGAGGTTGAGCTACCTCTGGATAATAGTCAATGTTTCACTCTGGGAGACAGTCAGGGTTTCACTTTAAGTGAAGCCCTGGCTAAGCGAACCTTAAACGCTTCCATCGGCATCATGCTACGCAGTTATACCCGCGCTATCAACAAACAACAAGCATCATCAGGCTCGCTATTCAGGCAAAAAACCAAGGCTGAATGTTTGAATGACCCTACTGAAGTGACACCAGCCTATTTCATGAAAAACGGGGTCACCCATATTAATATCACCAATTCTGAACGGCAATACCCGCAAGTATGCTTCGATTACATCCATCAAAATCCGGTAAAAGCAAAGCTAGCAAAACTACCAACAGATTGGGAATTTTCATCAGCAAGGGATTACGCTGGGATGAGAGATGGAAGTTTGGTGAATAAGGAGGTGGCTGGGGAATATATAGTCACCCGGTGAAGGGTACGGGCTGGAAAAGTCACCCGGTGAATTGCCTAGGGCAGTTTGGCAATATTTTAATATTTTGTGGCACTGTTTAAACAAACTCACCGGGTGACTACCTCATTTAAGAGCCTGTAAAACAGAATTCACCGGGTGACTAAACACACCTAAAACAACAATTGTTAAAATGATAAGACAAGTATTTGCACAAGAAGTTTTTGTTGACGTACTTTGGCAAAAGTCACCCGGTGAATAACCCAAGGCAGATTGGCAATATTTTAAAATTGAAGGGCTCTGTTTAAATATAATTCACCAGGTGACTAAAGGACTCACCGGTTGACTGACTGTAACTTAACCACCTATCAAAACAACAATTGTTAAAATGATAAGACAAGTATTTGCACAGAAAGTTTTTGTTTACGTGCTTTATGCGAAATTAAATTCACCCAGTGTGGCAAAAAAGTCACCCGGTGAAGTGGCCAAAGCAGTTGGGCTGCACTTATGGTTTTTGTGGTTTGCTTAAAAATAATTCACCGGATGACTAAACTACACCCGGTGATTAAAAATAAATTATCAATTCATTAAAATCTAAAAATTATGAAAAAAAAATCTACAAGTTACAAGCTAATTATTTTTGTTTTTAGTATTGTGGCGTTTAGCATGGTGTCATTTAGCCTTCACGCCAGCATTCAAACCATTCCCGATTTACCAGTAGATCAGGGAGCCATTAAAAGTACTCACCAGATTATTGATGACGGGAAAGGGACAATTCACAAAAATGGTAAGGGAGAAGGTTTGGATAATACGAAATCCGTTTTCGACCCTCAAATCATTGGCCTTGACGAAGAATTGTATTTGAATGAAAGCCACTACAACCGAAATGTTGGTGAATGGTTTCCGCTTTATTTTAACCCATCCTTTTTATTTACCGATTCGATTGCCTGGCATACGAGCGGCGAGGGTTATTTTGAAGACCCTGATACACCCACAACTTATTATCATTTTGCGGGTAATGATAAATGGACAAAAAAACTAATCCTAACCGTTGAGGCTTTTAACTTCACAGGTGGTGGGTCTTCTGTTAGCGAAAGTATTGAGGTTTATGTTCCTTTTCAAATTATTAATTTGAAAACTGAGTTGGGGTATGGAAATTCTTATTGGATGGGCTTGTCATCCTACTTAGACAAAAGCACCTCTACTGTACCCGAAGTAGTGGAACCGCTGGTAGGCTCGGGGCCTGGTTCTGAAAATTTGGAAATGTTAGTTAACGAAGGTGGACAATACTACTGGCCCGTGCCAAGCCCACCAATTAACAATTTAGGAAACTGGGAAGCGATTGGATACAAGGCTAAGCTTAATAATCCTGATTATCTGTTAATTTATGGAGATATGCTCACTGACCAGACTTTCAACGTAAGCGGTCCCAATGTATATTTGCCAGTTTTAACAAATCATGAGGTTGCTGTTGAGGAACTATTCACAGACCATTTGGATGAAATCCTAATGATTTATGATTGGGGCAGTAGCAAGGTATGGACACAGGCGGCATCTACCCTTAATTACCTGAGCCCTGGAAAAAGCTATGGACTTATTAATAAGTCTTTTTCCACTAACTTTACCATCACTTATCCCGAAATTGATTTAGATGCACCCCTACTTGAAGCACCAGATAATTATCCAGTTAACGATACGCTAGATAAGTATCCACCAATATGGAATGAGATAATTACAAGCAGTGAGATGTGTTTTAATATAATAAAATTGGCTGCCAACCCCAGGATAAACGATATACCCCTTAGTCCAGGAGACTATATTGGTGTGTTTTACGAGGATGACGATGGGGAGATGCGCTGTGCAGGGGCCGAATACTGGACAGGTGACTCACCAATAATTGTTGTAGCTTTTGGCAATGCTAGCTATACACCCGAAAAAGATGGCTTTAGTTATGGGGAAACAATGGTGTACAAATTATTTTCTTACGCAACAATGAAGGAGTATAGTGTTGATGTATTTGAATTTGACCCCGAACAACCGAATACAGAACAATGGTATAATAATGGGTTTTCCGCTGTTACTAATATGCAGGCACAAGTTGATTTGGAGTTTTATATTTCAGGTTCCGACAACACTATTTGTTCAGGAACTCAAATAAACCTTTTTGCAGAAGAACTAATTGGCTCCCAACCTCCATATTCTTTCGAGTGGACCTCTGATCCACCGGGTTTCTTATCCAGTCTTCAAGATCCGCCACCATTTATTCCGCTTGAAACCACCACTTTTTTCCTGACTGTTAGCGATGGTATATTAACATCTGAACACGCGCTTACAATACAGTTAGTCGGTGAAAACCCTATTGTTGATCCGGGCGATGATATTACAGTTTGTGCTGATGTTGAGACCGTACAGTTAAATGCCACGGTGGAAAATCACCAATATGCTTATTGGACCACAAGCGGTGATGGTTTTGTTGATGACAATACAAATTTGAATACCTTTTATTATCCGGGAGTTGATGATAGGGCCTTTGGTTCTGTCAATCTATGTTTGCATGCTTATCCTATCAATCCCTTATGTGCCCAAGTAGTAGAAGAATGCATGACCATTTATTTTGCTCCCTCACCCGAAGCCTATGCCGGAAGTAATGATACAATTTGTGAAGGCCAGGACTTCAATTTAAGCGAAGCCGAAGCGTCGAATTATAGCTCAATAAACTGGATCACTAACGGAGATGGTACTTTTGATAACCATACTTCCTTAAACCCTGTTTATTCACCAGGGCCAGGTGATATCGCTTTTGGGGCTGTTGGCTTATGCATGGAGGCGCAAACTGATAACGGTTGCAATACATCTGATGTGTCATGTATGATTTTAACGATTATTGAGCAACCGACAATAGACCTGCCTGAACATGATTCATTAAACTGCGAACATTACAATTTCAATGAAAACGACTGGATGCCCATTCCTTTATATTTTGATGCAAACAACATTTCTTTGGTGCAATGGAGTACAGGTGGGGATGGATATTTTGATGACCCCACTGCCCAATACACGTATTATTATCTGGGTGAGTTGGATATAGCCAATGCTGAGGTTGAATTAACTATTCAGGCCAATAGCCCATGTGATATGGTAGTACAGGATAGCATAATTCTATATATTCCACGACAATTAATTTCTTTTGAGAATTCATTGCGCAGAGGAATATCTTCATACCTCGATCTAAGCTCTTATAGCTTGCCCGAGATAGTAGGACCCATTGTTGATTGTTTTGATACCATTACAAATCAATACGGGCAATATTATGTGCCAGGTGGAGTAAATCAACTGGGGAATTGGGGCCCTTCCGGTTATCTGTTAGATATGAATTGCGTAGCTTGCTTACCTTTATTTGGTGAGCCTCTTGAAAACAAAACCTTTCAAGTTACCGATTCTGTTGTTTTCCTTCCTGTTTTATCAGACGTCACAATTGAAATTGAAACCATTTTTGCTGGCCATCTTGACAGGATAAAACATATCTATGACTGGGAAACCGGAGAAATCTTTATACCGGGTACGGTAACTGTCCTTACACATTTGGACCCCGGAAAAGCCTATTTGCTCAATTCTATTGCTGATGAACTTCCCTATACGATAAGTTTTTCCGAAGTCCTCGCACCTGTTCTTTCTGTTGAAATTGACTCTGTGAATAAAGTACTGGTTCAAGGAGAAAGTATGCAAGGTTTGTTTAATATATCGAATTTAGGTTTAGAAGATTTAGCTTTCAGTCTTGAGCTTGAAATAGATGCTGGTAAGTCAAACGAATGGATAAGTATAGAGCCAGCTTCAGGCAATGTGCCCGCGGGAGGTGTTCAAGAGGTTATACTGAACTTTAATGCTACCGGAATGACATATGGCAGCCATACAGCTACTATTATTATAACTTCCAACGACCTTACATCACCTGTGCTTGAAATACCCGTAACAATGAATGTTACAAATAGCCGTACAATTCTTTTCGAACCCTTTGAAGATTACAACGCAGGAAGCCAACTTGCCGAACAAGCCATCAACTTGGGATATGATTACTGGACTACATGGAGCAACAATCCGGGCAGCAATGAGGATCCGCTGGTAAGGGATGAAATTGTTTTTGAGGGCAACAATGCTGTAAAAATTGAAGGTCAAAATGATGTGGTGCTTCTGTTGGACGACTACACCGAAGGCAAATACAATATCGATTTTTATGTTAACATCCCCACTGAGCGATACGGATATTTCAATCTGCTGCAGGATTTTAATGGCCAAAACAGCGAATGGGGCATGCAAGTTTACTTCAATTCAGAGGGCAATGGACAAATTGATGCCGGTGGAACTGCCGCCGCTCTATTTACCTACAGTTATGACACGTGGCATCATTTCTTTATTGTAGTAGATTTAGACCAGGATTATGCCGAAATGTTTTTTGATGAAACTTCGCTTGTTGAGTGGCAATGGAGCTCCGGGGCTCAAGGAAGCAGCTCCCTTAATCAGTTAAGTGCCATGAACCTTTTCGCCTATGATAACCTTGGGACGCCAGAAGCATACTTCGATAATATTTCTGTAAAAAGGGTAGTAAGCCATTCTATAGTCACGGATTCCCTTGCCTTGGTTGATCTTTACAATTCAACTGATGGGCCTAATTGGACAAACGATACAAACTGGCTTACCGGGCCGCTTAGCACCTGGCATGGGATAACGATAGAAGAAGGAAGGGTTACTTCTGTTGAAATAAACGATAATCAATTATCAGGGAGTATCCCCGAAAGCCTGGGGGGGCCTAAGTAACCTTAATAGACTTTATCTTTATAATAATTTGTTGGAAGGTGAAATCCCTATGGCAATATGTACTGGCCTGCAAAGTATGACAGAGCTAAAACTGAACAGCAACAACTTTGGTTGGACAGATTGTCCGGTTATTCAATGCCTAATTGATAGAGGAAATTGGATAACTTTTGAGCATTCTCCACAAAACGATGGTTTTGAATTTATGGCAAATTGTGGTTATTCAATTTATTCTGATTCCCTCGCATTGGTTGCACTATATAACTCAACCGATGGCCCCAACTGGAATGATAACACCAACTGGCTTACAGGGCCGGTGAAGACATGGAGTAACGTAATATGGTATAACGACAGAGTCTACAAAATAATTATGACAGTTGGCTCTTTTGGAGTAGCTGGTAATAACCTTAATGGGAATCTTCCATCAGAAATAGGATACTTGAATGAAATGATTCAACTTAAAATACCTTCGAGTAACCTAACCGGGCCAATACCGGAAAGTATTGGTAATTGCAGCAGTTTAAAGGAGATAAATTTCGAAAACAATGATTTATCAGGAGAAATCCCAGCAAGCATTGGTAATTTGTACGGTTTATGGAACATATACCTGGAAAACAATCAACTTAGCGGAAATATCCCTGAACCTTTGGGTAATTTACATAGTTTGATGTACTTAGATTTACAAAATAACAATCTTAGTGGAAATATCCCTGAATCTTTAGGTGATATGGATGGACTTTATCGCTTGAATTTGTCTGGTAACCAACTAACCGGGACAATTCCATCAGAGTTGGGGAATATGAACAATATGCAAAATATTTACTTACATAACAATCAACTTACCGGAAATATCCCTGCAAGCTTGAATAATTTAGGAAATTTAAACCAACTGCTTTTGCGGAATAATCAGCTAAGTGGAAGTATTCCGGGAACAGTAGGTGGTTTGAATGCCTGGATAATTGATTTGTCCTACAATCAGTTTAGTGGTATTTTACCTGATAGTATCGGTAATTTAAACCGTTATACAAGATTATATTTGAACAACAATAGCCTAAGTGGCAATATTCCCGAAAGTTTTGGGGAAATAGAAAATCTAAGCAAATTAGATTTGAGCAATAACTATCTGGAAAGTCCAATACCATCGGTTTTTTATACTGGTTTATCTAATTTGACTTCTTTAAATATTGATAGCAATAATTTTAACCAAGAAGATTGTGAAGCAATATATAATCTTAAGGTCAGCGGGAAATTGACAACATTTACTCATTCTCCACAAAATAATGGTTTTGTTTTTCTTGATGATTGTGGCCCCTCTTTTTACTCCGATTCGCTTGCTTTAGTTGCGCTTTACAATTCTAGCAATGGTTCAAATTGGACAAATAACACAAACTGGCTAAGCGCCCCATTAAGCTCTTGGTATGGAATAACCATAGAAGGTGGTAGGGTTACAGAAATTAATTTGGGCAATCCCGGCAATAATCTATCAGGTACAATACCTAACGATATAGGTTATATGTCTGAATTAAAAACCATTGACTTAAGTAATAATCAGCTTTCTGGTATTATTCCTTTCTCACTCGGAAATTTGAGTAGTTTAATTAATTTGATATTAAACGAGAACCAGTTAGGTGGTGGTATTCCTGAATCATTTGGCAACTTGAATAGTCTGGTTTCATTAAACTTATCAAACAATACACTATTTGGGAGTATCCCAGAAGTTCTTGGTGATTTAAATAACCTTGAAGTGCTCATTTTAAAAGAATGTCAACTTAATAGTGAAATACCTAAAAGTATGGGCAGTTTGAATAAACTCGAAATATTGGATTTAGAAAACAATCAATTAAGTGGGGCTATTCCAGACGAACTGGGGTATTTGATAGAATTAAAACTTTTATCCTTAACTGCCAATCAATTTAATGGAATTATACCAGAAGGTATAGGCAATTTGCAGAATCTTGATGCACTATTTCTTGATAACAATCAGTTAGACAGCCCTATCCCAAACTCCTTTATCTCGGAAACTTTCCATCCAGATTCTTTGCACATTGACTATAACAATTTTACAACTTTTGATTGCGAATTAATACACGAACTATTAAATGATGGTAGCTGGGCATCTTTTAAGCATTCTCCACAAAATGATGGATTTGATTTTCTTGTAGATTGTGAATCGTCAATAGTTTCCGATTCACTTGCATTAATTTCACTTTATAATGAAACCAACGGATCTGAATGGACTAACAATACCAATTGGCTAACTGGCCCAGTTAGCTCTTGGTATGGAATTTCAGTTGAGAACAATAGAGTCACTGAAATTAACATGGGATACTCTGGGAACAATTTAGTCGGATTCTTACCCAATGATATTGGGGATTTAAGTGAGTTGAGAGAGCTCAAATTGATGAGAAATCAACTTACTGGAAATTTACCAGCATCAATTGGGAGTTTGCATAATTTGCAGGAGTTGTATTTATTCTCAAATGACTTGTCTGGAGAACTCCCAGAGTTACTTGGGTATTTATATAATTTGAAGTTCCTAAGCCTGGGTGAAAATCAGTTTAATGGCGTTATTCCTGAGTCATTTGGTAATTTAGCTAGCATAGAGGAGTTGGATTTGTATTATAATCAACTCTCTGGGACTCTTCCCGAAAGTCTTGGATATTTGAGTAATTTGGAAAATTTGATTTTGTCATTGAATCAACTCTCGGGAAGTATTCCTGAGAGCTTTGGCAACTTAAGTAATTTGAGTTATTTGAATTTAGAAGCTAATAATCTTACTGGAAATATTCCCGAAAGTTTTGGATATTTGAGTAATCTGCAGTCATTTAATGTGCAGTATAACCAACTCATTGGGAGTATTCCAGAAAGCCTGGGGAACTTAAGTAATTTGAGTTATCTGAATTTGGATGGTAATGAACTTACAGGTAGTATCCCTGAAAGTTTTGAATATTTGGGTAATCTGGAAGGTTTGTATTTGGCAAATAACCAACTCTCTGGAAGCATCCCCGAAAATTTTGGTTTCATAAGTAATCTTTACTGGTTAGATTTATCCGGGAATCAACTCTCCGGGAGCATCCCTGAAAGTCTGGGGAATTTGAGTAACTTGGAATATTTGCGTTTGGGTGATAATCAACTAACTGGGAATATCCCTGAGAGCTTTGACGGATTAAATAATCTGGAAAGTTTGTATTTATATGACAATCTACTCTCAGGGAGCATCCCTGCAGGCCTGGGAGATTTGAGTAACCTGAGCGGTTTGAATTTGTCCAATAACCAACTCTCCGGGAGTATTCCCGAAAGCCTGGAGAATTTGAGTAATCTGGAATATTTGGGTTTGTCCGATAATCAACTTACAGGGAGTATCCCTGAAAGTTTTGGAGGATTAATTACCCTGGAATCTCTGGGGCTGTCCAATAACCAACTCTCCGGGAGTATTCCTATGTCAATATGCACCGGCCTACAAAGTATGAACAGGCTAACATTAAACAACAACAACTTTGACCAGGAAAGCTGTGCAGTAATCCAATGCCTGATTGAGCGTGGTGGCTGGTACTACTTTGAGCACTCCCCCCAAAACGATGGTTTTGTATTTATGGAGGATTGTTGTGAGGATGCTACAACTTATGCCGGAGAGGATGCTGAAATGTGTGAAAGTGACTCTTACGTTTCTTTAAACGGAACAGCTGAAAACTATTCTGAAATACTGTGGACAACAAATGGAAGCGGCTATTTTGATCCTCCAGCAAGCCTTCAACCAAAATATTACCCAAGTATTTTAGATATCATTCAAGGTGAAGTAGAAATTTGTTTAACAGCTATTGCTGAATACACCTGTCAGGATGCATCGGATTGCCTCACGCTAACATTTATCCCGGTTCCCGTGGTTTATGCCGGAGAAGATCAAACCATAATAAGTAACGAAACAGCAACTTTAACAGCATTTGCAGAAAACTATAACGAGCTGTTATGGGAAACAAATGGTGATGGATCCTTTAGTGATGAAACAATTGCAAATCCCGAATATACACCGGGTGAAAACGATATTGAAACAGGAAATGTGGAGTTGTGTATTACAGCAAGCCCAATATCGCCTTGTGCTTATGATTCAACCGATTGTTTAACTTTAACAATTGTACCCGATATAATTGCTGATTTTTCTGCAACACCCGAATCAGGCGTAGTTCCATTTGAAGTTCAGTATACTGACCTCACGGAAGGAAACCCAAGCACATGGCAATGGGATTTTGAAAATGATGGGACTATTGATTCGGAAGAGCAAAACCCAACATGGATTTATGAAATGCCGGGCATTTATTCTGTTTCACTTTTTGTAAGCAATGAGTTTGATAACGGAACGGAAGTAAAAACTGACTACATTGTCGTCGATTTCAACGCCCCGGCAACAATTCTATCCATCACGGACGTTCCCGATGATCAAGGTGGGTGGGTTTATGTTCATTTCCTGCGTAGTGCATTTGATACAGATACATTGCAAAAATCAGTGGAAATATACAATGTTGAAATGTGGATTGACAATGCCTGGGTCACAGCCAATAATGTGGGTGCTTATGGTGCTAACCAATACACCGCATTGTGCCATACTCCTGTTGACTCTTCCCAATACACACCTGGCCTGATTGAATTCAGGGTTATTGCCATCATGGAAGAAGGTAACTTTGCGAGTGCAGTTTCTCAAGGTTATTCTGTTGACAACCTTTCACCTGAGATACCTCAAAATCTTAACTACGATATATTGGCCGAGGATTTGAGCATGACCTGGGATCCTTGCCCTGATTTTGATTTTGTACATTTCGCTATTTATAAGAGCAATGTAAATGGTGAGTTCCCGGATTTACCTTATGCCACAACTTTGGAATCAACATTTTCTGATCAGCTTGCTTACCCCGACAGTGCATTTTATGTAATTTCTGCAATTGATTTACGAGGAAATGAAAGCGATTTCTCAGAGCAAATTCGAATCACCCCCAGAGTGAAGTGGGAGTTACCAGCAGGCTGGTCGGGTATATCAAGTTATCTTGATCCTACTGATCCTGCTTTGCCTAACATTTTCCAGGATGTATTAGATGAACTGATTATCGTGCAAACAGAAACTGAGATGTACTGGCCGGCCCAAAATGTGAACACAATTGGCAACTGGAACAGTATGGATGGCTACAAAATCAAAGTAAGCGACAACATCGAGTTAGAGATGGCAGGTAACAGACCGCAATATAGCAACCTCAATCTTAGTGAAGGTTGGAGTTTAATCCCCGTTTTGAGTGAATGTGATGTGGATGTAGAAAACTTCTTCAATTTCGCCGGGTTGATCATCGTGAAAGAAGTTGCCGGCACACGTGTATTCTGGCCAGGGTTCGGAATAAATACCCTGGGTGAATTAAATTCTGGGCATTCGTATTTTGTGTTGATGAATACAGATGTTGAGATTGCTTTTCCGGGTTGTGAACAAAGAATGACAACAAGTCCAATGCGTTCAGAAACTCGCCCACCCTTGATGATAGAAACCGAGGGCAAGGTGTATAAGACGCCTATCACCCATACCATCGCTATTCCAAAATCAGCAATTGAACAACTTGAGATTGAACCGGGCTATCTGATTGCTGCTTTAGATGAACATGACAGTTGCTGCGGAATTGTTGAATGGCAGAACCAGAGTACAGTGTTAACCCTATTTGGAGATGATCCTCTAAGTGCTGAAAAAGATGGTGCATTGGAGAATGAATATTTGTCTTTCATGATCATCAATCCTGAAAATAGGATTAAACATCCCGTGGACATTTCATGGGATGTGAGCACAATGCATTCAGATGGTCAGTTCCATGCGCATGGCCTCTCAGCTATATCCGGCATTAATACAACAAACATTAATGATCTATCAGGATTGGGGCAAATTCAACTCTTTCCCAACCCTGCCAAAGATGAAGTCACATTTTTAATTGATCTTGAGCAACTGGTTTATGTTGAATTTCTAAACCAGTTAGGCAAAAAATGCCTGTCTGCCGAAATATCAAAAACCAAAACCAAAATTGACATCTCTGGCCTTAGTCCTGGTATTTATTTGGTTACAATTGTTGGTGATCAAGGCAAAGTCGTTAAAAAGTTGGTTGTCAAATAAAATTTCCCTATCACCCCCACCGCCCCTGTTTTCATTCATTTGGAAGCAGGGGTTTTTATTAACCCACCTGGTGAATAAGCCCAAACACATATGCACCATTCAGGGTTTTGGTGGTTTGCTCAAAACGTATTCACCGGGTGACTCACCCAATTGCTTAATTTTGCCAAAAAAACTTTGCCGCAATTCCCATACATAAACATTCACAAACACGGGCAGAATCTGACAAAGAATGAACTTGCAATCAGAAGTATTTTTGCAAGCGACATCCATGAAGTTGTTGGAAAATGGAAAGGGACACTCTCCATTGGTCTCCATCCCTGGCATGTTGATGAGGCAAATATTGAAGTACAATTGGCTTTTGTTGAAGAAGTATCAAACCATAAAAGTGTGGTTGCTATTGGCGAGATTGGCCTCGACTCTCTTACATCGGCTCCATTTGAATTACAAAAAGAAGCTTTTGCTAATCAACTAAGAATTGCAACAAGTGTAAACAAACCAGTGATTGTTCATTGTGTAAAAGCGCATTCTGATATAATTTCGATTGTGAAACGAGAACAGTTTAAAGGCAAAGTGATCTTTCATGGTTTCAACCAAAATGAGCAAATTGCTGAACAATTATTGAAAAACGGTTTCTATCTATCTTTTGGCCATGCATTGATGAATGAACATTCAAATGCTCCCAAAATATTTCGTGACATTCCTGAAGATCGCTTTTTCCTGGAAACTGACGAGGCGGATATAGATATCAAGAAGATTTACAAAAAGGCTGCCGAGTTAAAAGGTATTGATATAATTGACCTTAAGAAATTGGTTTCTAAAAACTATACTACTTGTTTCAAAAGTTGACATTTATAATATAAGCTGTCAGCCAATAACCCTTTCTTATTGTTAGCCAAATAGAAGTAGTTAATCAAAATCAACCACGTAGTGGTTGCGCAATATAATGGCTGCAACAGGGATAAAATAAAAATTTAAACATGGAAAACTGGACATCCAGAACGGAATTACTGATTGGCCCTGAAAAGCTGAAAATGCTGCGAGAATCACATGT
>Ga0075111_1000394_pt1 | contig 20702 bp, 18 predicted proteins | sample AntAceMetag02UKK_FD_69787 | JGI IMG/M metagenome (GOLD analysis project Ga0075111, IMG submission 69787) | Saline lake microbial communities from Ace Lake, Antarctica - Antarctic Ace Lake Metagenome 02UKK | ecosystem: Environmental > Aquatic > Non-marine Saline and Alkaline > Saline | place... | reverse complement strand
CATTAATTTTAAGACCAGAGAGAATTTTAACTCTACTTAGAATGTGGTCATAATCATCCTTTTTCAAATTAACAATATCGTGAAGAACTCCGTCAACACGATACCTTAGTCTTGTTTCTTCTCCTTGGGGCTCAAAATGAATATCAGATGCTTTTCCAAAGTAAGCACCAGCAATAACGATATTCAACATCTCAGAAGTTGACGGGCTCAATATTTTCTCTTTAAGTCCTTCGAGGTTATTGACCCCTTCTTTAAGGTCTTTAATCATTTCTGCTTCAAGTTTGAAAATTTTTGTCAGACTTTCTTTGGGCTTTACATATGTGGTATAAATTTTCCACGCCTTTTCAAGGCTTGTGTCAGAGGTAATAAAAATATGAAATTCATAACCCTGTCCCTCCATTTTTTTCATTAATTGTTGGGTTTGAGGTAAAAGTGTACTATAGACAACTGATTCTAGTCGCCTTCCTATCTTTTGAACAATCGCAATTTTGGCGTTGCGCGATTCTTTCTCTGTCAAAAGAGTAATAGCTTCTCTGTCTATCGGTGTTGAAGCAAGGTTAATGTATGAATGCCCTTCTTTGTCTGCTCTTGTTTGAGTAACCTTTTCTTCCTGATCCCTTCTGATTTTGTTAAGTGGTAATTTTTGTAACGGTTCGTTTTGCATATTATTTAATCAATAAGTTTGAAAAGTTATTTAATAACTTAATTTTACTTTACTTCAGCTACTTTTCCAAGTTAATATAAGTATAATCTGTTATAATAAAAGTGAACAAAGATTAAAAATAAAAAGAATATGGAGTATCTAACAAAAAGGAGTGAAGAGACTCGTGAGCTTGGCAAGAAACTTGTTAAAGATTTTTTGGAATCAGAAAAAAATAGAACGGGTGCTATTGTTATTTCTTTAGAGGGTGATCTGGGCGCTGGAAAAACCACTTTTACTCAAGGGTTTGCTAGCGGCCTTGGCATGGGTAATTGGATAAAAAGTCCTACTTTTATTCTTATGCGCGAACACACAGTCAGTCACCTGCCTGACGACGAGTCAGGGAGTCTAGGGTCTAGCATCCAGAAATTGGTACATATTGATTGTTATAGATTGACCAAACCTGAAGCTCTTTTTGACATAGGATTAAAAGACCTATTTAATGATCCAAAAAATATTGTGCTTATCGAATGGGGAGAAAGATTGGGCGATCACCTGCCTTTAGATGTTATAAGGATTAAGTTCGATCATTTAGAAAAATCTGAGAGAAACATCAAAATAAGTTAATAATGCATAATTCAATCCCATTAGTCCTTGACGGTGAGAATAAGGATTAAGTTCGATCATTTAGAAAAATCTGAGAGAAGCATTAAAATAAGTTAATAATACATAATTCAATCCCCTTAATCCTTGACGGAAAATTTAAAATTCAAATTAGCCACACAAAAGAAAGTGAAAGAAATATTGTCATAGAATAAAAATGCAAACTGAAAACAAAAAACGCAAAAAGTTATTAATAATTGATTCACATGCACTTATTCACAGAGCGTATCATGCCGTTCCGCCGCTAACCAACTCTAACGGTGAACCGATTGGTGCAGTTTATGGATTTGCCGCTATTTTAGTGAGTAATATCGCTAAATTAAAACCAGATTATCTCGTTGCATGTTTTGATTTGCCAAAACCAACATTAAGGCACAAAAAATTTGCTGATTATAAAGGAACTAGACCAAAAGCTCCCGATGACTTAATTAGTCAGTTTGCGTTAGTAAGAAAATTTTTGAATGCACTGGAAATCCCTATTCTTGAAAAAGAAGGGTACGAAGCAGATGATGCAATTGGAACTGTGGTCGAAATCATGTCAAAGAAGCATAAAGAGATAGAAAACATTGTGTCAACTGGTGACCTAGACACTCTTCAACTTATAAACTCTAGAACAAAAATACTAACTCCTAAAAGAGGCATATCTGATCCTATTCTGTACGGAAAAAAAGAGTTGGCTGAAAAATTTCCCGACCTTATTCCTGAACAAGTAATCGACTATAAGGGACTCAGAGGCGATAGCTCAGATAATATTCCTGGAGTGCCTGGGGTCGGCGAAAAAACGGCTCTTAAACTTATTAACCGTTTTAAAAATTTAGAAAACTTATACAAAGAAATTGAAGACAAAAAAACGGCAAAGAAAATTTTGGAAGACAAAGTTGTTGGCAAAGCTGTTTTTAAAAAGTTAACAGACAATAAAGACTTAGCCTTTTTTAGTAGAGATCTCGCAACAATTTATCGCGACGCACCAATTAATTTTAATTTAAAAGGCGCTATTTGGAATCCCAACCCAGCTAATATTGAGCAGATCTTGATTGATTTTGGATTTAGATCGCTTGTTAGAAGATACCAAGCTATTTCTCAGGGGAGAGAACTTCCAAAATACAATAAGCAAAAAACGGAAAAACCAGAAAATCCTTCGACAAGCTCAGAGCAGCAAAAGCCGACAGATCCTCCTTTGCATAAAGCTTCGGAGGACAGGCAAGATTCATTGTTCTAGATAACAAAGTTGCCCCGACACCATTGGTGTCGGGATGAAAAATTTATTAAGCTCACTAATATTCGCTAAATATTTCTAACACATGCCTGAGCTTCCAGAAGTTGAAACAACTGCAAAGATTTTAAATAAGGAGCTAAAAAATATAAGCTTCACTAATGTTTGGATTGACTGGAAAAAATCAATTTCAAAACAACCGCTAAAAAGTTTTAAAAAAGATATTGTTGATGAGAAGATCTTGAATGTTTCAAGACGAGCTAAAATAATAATCTTCAAATTAACAAATAATAAATTCCTCTTGGCCCATCAAAAAATGACAGGCCATTTTTTAGTTGGAAATTGGCAGTACTGTCCCAGACAAAAAAGGAAATGGGCTCCTCTAGATGAAGGACCTCTTCAAGACAAAATTAATGATTATATTCACGTAATGTTTGATTTGTCTAACGGCAAACAACTCGCTTTTTCAGACCTAAGAAAGTTTGGTTGGATAAAACTTGTAAAAAACAAGCAATTAGAAGAAATTGAAGAATTTAAAAATTTGGGCCCTGAACCACTTGATGAATCATTCACACCTAAAATACTAAAATCTCGACTCTTAAAAACCTATCGACCCATTAAACAAGCCCTTATGGATCCCAAAATCATTGCTGGTATTGGTAATATTTACGCTGACGAAACTCTTTTTACCTCAAAAATTCACCCCTTAACTCCTGCAAACAAGCTAAGTGACAAAAAAACAAAACTTCTTCATGAGGCAATTCAGTCTATTTTAAGGATGGCGATTAAAAACAAAGGCACGACTATCCTCTCTGGCGCTGAAGAGTATCGTTTACCCAAAGGTGAGCGCGGTAAACACCAAGAAGTGGTACAAGTGTATAGAAAAGAAGGGGAACCTTGTCCTGTTTGTGGCGAAAAAATTAAAAGAATAAAAATTAACCAAAGAAGCACTCACTTTTGTCCTGCCTGCCAACGACTATAACAAAGTGTCACCAAATAAAAATTTGTTAATTTTTTCTTTGCTTATCTGATCTATGTCAAAGATAAAAATTAACCAAAGAAGCACTCATTTCTGCCCCAAGTGTCAAAAGAAATAATAGAACATACACTTATCTTGAAAGTTTAAAAATAAAAAATCATTCATTCATTACCAAAAAATCCCCAACTGGGGATTTTTTGGTGAAAATATATCTTTAGAATTATTGTTCCGAAAAACTTTTTACCCACTCTGGTTCTGGCGGAGAATCACTTTTTAGCATTTGACGCCAAGCTTCATCGGTAAGTCGATCGTCCATTGGATGCTTAAATTCAAAATAACTAAACGCTGGACCAGCTCCGATTAATATTCTTCCGTCAGGCAATTTATATGCCGCAATAATTGTCTTAATATATCCGACGCCTTCTTCTAGAACCTTTTCTGTGTTTCCGTCAGTATGAACGTCAGCTATCATAGTTGTTTTAAACATGTCTGGATCCACCTGACCACCATATCCCGCACCAGTTAAATTTTTGTTTATTGATTCAAGATGGTCTCCAAAGTTCTTTATAAAGCCATAATCATTTTCGCTTAGTTCTTTGTTCTCCAATTCAACCTTTGAAATATCCAATAGCCTGGAAAGCACAATATTAAATCCACTAATTGCACCAGACAAACCTATATTAGATAATTCTTCTTTTGTTAATAATCGTGACAAACCACTTTCTGTCATTTTAGAAAGATTGAGCAATCTTGAATAAAATTCTGGTATTGGCTCAACATAACCTACTATCGGACGCTCTTTTGGTCCACCACCTCGTTCAGCCATAGTATAGCTTTGTTTCACATACAAAATAGTATCATGTCTCAACTCAGACCAAGAAGCCAGAGCGGTGTTTAATTCTTTATCCTGCCAAGCCGTTGTCTGCATAAATGTTGGGTAGCCATTTCCAAATTCAGGAAGCAAAGATTTTAAAACATGAAGCCAATTCCAATAAATATTTTTATACCATTCACTAGGAGGCAAAGAATCTATTTCTTGTTTAAGTTCATTAAATGTCTTTTCGTAGTCAGAGTAATTTGCATCGCCAAGCTCTGTAATGATTTCTTTTGCTCGCTTTGAGCCAAAGAGAGCCATAATATCTAGTCCTCTTGGAAAACCACGCACCTCTCGACCCATATCTGTTAGCACATAAGTGAATGGTTTTTTGTTTTTGTCACCATTATATTCTCCAGAATAAGGAGAAACAATCTTTGAGAATAAATAAGAATCAACTACTTCTCTTTGTCCAAGCATTCTAAATCCTTGAGTGTTGGCCAAAAGTTTTTCTGCTTGTTCTTTTAGTTGGTTGATTTGTTCATCTGTAAGAGGCGGAGGAAATACAACCGTTAATTGTGCCTTTCCTAGTCCACTGTAAATTTTTGGTTTTGGAAATTCTTCTTTAATTAATTTTCTTATATCTTCAACTTTATCTGCTAATTGATCGGCTTGAATATTTTCATTATTTTCAAAAATCGTTTCTATGGCTGAAGCATATTCTATTGGACCCAAGTCATCAGAAAATCCAACAAAAAAAGAAGTAATAGCATAAAGCCTATTCCATTTATGTTGAATGTTGTTATCTGTGGTGAATTTGTTTGCCAAAAGCAATGACGACAAAGTTTGAGTCTTAGCATCCTCTTCAGAGATAAATCCTTCTTGATTATGAAGGTTGCATTTACCAACCCTAAGAGCCAAAGATCCTTTTGTTAGATTAGTTATCCTTCCATACCACATCACTGCCTTAAAATAGTTTTTTAGTTTTTCTGATTTAGTATAATGACCACGCGGAATATACTGAGAATAATCTTCTTGATAAAGAAAATTAGGCGAACAGTCCCATCCTTTGTGATCATCGATCAATTTCAACTCTTCTTCTACTAAAGCTTTTGCAAAATTAGGAACTGTAAATAAGTATTTACTCGCCTCTTCTTCTCCGAATAGACTAAAAGTTCCTTCTTTTATTGCTTTTGCATATACTTGTTGGCAAGATGCTTCCTTGGGAGGATAACAACTCACTAGTTCTTGAACATTTTGACTTGAAACTGTTTGATCGTTCGTTGGTTTTAGTAGCTCAAGGGCAATGCTCAAATAAATAACATTTCTCTTAGCCGCTTCTTTAAGTATTGATTCATCAGTGTTTTCATATATACTCACCTGATCGTCAAGAAAGCTTTTGCTCATTTGCCAAACATCGTCATAAAAAATATCTTTTTCAAGACGCATTAAGGCTGTGTCAAAAAATACATGATAATAGTGAAGCAAACTATCGCTACTTACAAAAACAGGAATATCTTTCTCTTGCAATGCTGAATAATAAGTATCAAATTCTTCTGGTGAGTTCATAATCTCTTGCGGAGTAGAAATTACTGCAAAGCCATTTTTCTCTAACAAGGATTTAGCCTCTAGGCTTAATGGTATTTTATTAGCAAAGTCCTGAAAATTAGCAATGTTATCTGTATCGATAGGAAGTTTAAATGATGGAATTGCCGGAGCAACCTCTATTGTTTCCGAAACAATATCTTCTGAACTAATTAATCGCTTTTCCGAAGCAAGAGCAGTTCTTATCGAAGCAGGAAGTGTTAGTGCTGGATCATCTATTGGAGGAACAATGTCTGGTTCATCTCCCTTGTTTCTATAAATTACCACGCCAACTATCGCACTCACAATAAGAAGAGCTCCAAGTAATATCAAAAAAAACCTAATATTCTTTTTAGGTTTTTCTTGCGGTGTTTCTTGAGGGGGTTGAATTGGTAAGTCTTTTTGTGTCTCCATGTAATTTTGTAACTTATTATTATAACTAATTATTTGTTTGTTCAATTTCTATAATACCATTTTTTATTTTATCGGACAATTCAAGACTACTCTTTGAAGCTAGTTTTTCGAGGAATTGATTGTTTTCTTTTTGAGTCATTAATGATGGTTGATTTTGATAGTTTTCGATAGGAAGTAATCTATAAAGAACCCTGCTATCATAAATCTCTACACCAACAACTAGTCCATCTTGTATTTCTCTTGAGAAGGATTGATCAAAGATAAAATCACCCAGAGAATAAAAAATTAATTTATTTTTATAAATTTCAATATCTTGAACTATATGAGGATGATAACCAACAATAACGTCTGCTCCAGCTTCTATTATTTTATGAGCCAGCTCTTGTTGAAAATCGGAACTTGTCGTTTTGTATTCTTCTTCCCAATACATGGTTGTCACTAAAAAACCTTCAGGATTTGAAGACTTAACCAAGTTTATTGTATTTATAATTTCTTCATCCGAACAACTAGATATCTCAACTTTGTTAAAAGCAAGAAATATTACATTATCTTTCTTAAAATAATAGTCTTCCGTACATTTTAATGGATCGCCGACAAAAGATATGTTTTTATCTTTCAAAAATTGTTTTGTTTCGTTAAGTCCGCTTTCTCCTTCATCCATAACATGATCGTTGGCCAAAGAAAGCAAATTGAAGTTTGCCCAATTTAAACCATCTGCAACCTGGGGTAAAAAATTAAACCTTAAAGAATCGTTAGAAGAACTTTGAGGGTTTTTTACGATCGGACCATCCATGTTACCAAAAACAATATCAATCCCCCTTAAGAGCTGACTAATTTTTTGGAAAGGATAGACTGGACTATTCTTCTTTATAAAAGATTCAATTTTTCCACCAAACATCATGTTCCCAACTATTAAAATGGTTTTTCCTTTTTCAATGGTTTTTCGATTATCTTCTTTTTCAAAAACAACACTAAAATAGGAAGTTATTCCATCTTTATCGATAGAATCATCATATTTCATAAAATCAGAAGATTTTCCACGTTCTATAACATTAGAAGATTCACTATTTCGTAGCTTGGCAAAATATCTTGTTCCATACAAAGACTGCCAAGAATCTGCTTCTATATTTTCGAAGTTACTTTTTTTAAAATCTATTAAAGTAGCAATACTTTTTACATCATGGAGGTCGGCTGCTGACGGAGGAAGGTAGTGAGAAAAATCTACACTAGCGATAATAATTGTTTTAGATCCAACATAGCCATTAATTGATCTTATCAGTTCTTCTACGTCTTCCTTTGTCGCCTTAGAGGCTATAATAATTGGCAAAATACTACTATCGGGAAAAGATTTTTTAATATACGGCAATAATTCTGTTATTCCATGATCAAAATCAATCGCATAAGTGTCAAAAGCTAGATTCTTATTCTTTAGTTTTTCTAAAAGACTATTATTTATAGCAAGATCGTAAAATTCTTTAGTACTTATGTCAACGCTAATAAATGATTTTTCTACAAGGTTTGTAGCATTAAAATGATCAGGGCTTAATATAATAATATTTTCTGGCTTTTCTTTGGATGAAATATATTTGAAAAATTTTTCTATTATTTCTTGCGCTACTCCGTGATGAGGAACAACTCCGCTTGCTATAGAAAGTTTTTTAAAGACACTAATACCGTTATGACCTTCTAGAGACAATTTGTCTACGCGCAAAAAAAATCCTGTGCTGATCGTGATAATCATAAATATAAATATTATGAATAGAGTTTTATTTTTATTCATTTTCTTCTCTATGGTCTAATTTGTTATTTTAATTATACACTAAAATTGATTTAATTATTAACCTTGCGTGTGTTGATCAAGATGTTGTACTCCACCTATAATTGTCTACCTTTTTTATGTATTACCAGATAACTCATATTTTGTTTTAATAAATACAAGAGAGAAGGCTAGGCTAGTGCTCCATTGTATTTTAAGGTGACTAGATTTGTATAGATAAGTGTTATTTGGTAAAGTTAGAGTAAATGAATACTAAAAAATATATTTATTTATCCCTTCCCTTAGTAGCAATTATTGCTGTATTTTTGTTGCTTAGTTTTAGTAATCGAAAAATTGAAATTATTAACCCACCGATAGACCCACCAATTGATCAGCCGATTACTGAAGTTAGTCCTATTTCTGGACTTCCCTGTGAAAATTATAATCGACGTCCTTTCGCTGTTATGATCGCCGAGGATGAAGTTGCAAGGCCATTGTCTGGCCTTTCAAGTGCCGATCTGGTCATTGAAATGCCCGTTATGACAGATGGTATGAATCGTATGATGGCAATCTACATTTGTGGAAATCCTAATGAAATTGGAAGCATCAGATCAGCTAGACACGACTTTATTCCGCTCGCAATGGGATATGATGCAATTTTCGCTCATTGGGGTGGTTCTCACTTTTCTCTTGATAAATTGAATTCAGACATTATGGATAATATTGATGCTTTAATTTATTCGGGAAGTGCATTCTGGCGACAAACAAATATTGCTGCACCCCATAATGGTTTTACTAATATTGAAAAACTTTATAACAAGGCAACCGACTTAGGCTATCGATTGGAAGGTGAGCTTAAGGGCTATAAACACAGAGTGCCAGCTTCTAGTGACCAACTAGCCACTAGCTCTGCTATGCTGACGATCGGCTATCCTGGCGCCTATGAAGTCTATTGGAAATATTCTCCCGAAACAAATAGCTACTTAAGATGGCGAAACAATAGTGAAGAAAAAGATTTTAACAATAGAAAACAGATTAGTGCAAAAAATATTGTTATTATGAGAGCTGAATCGCATCACCTAGAAAACCAGTACAATGATGTTGATATTGAAGGAATAGGCAGTGCCGAATATTACTTAGACGGTCAAGCATTCACGGGTACATGGAAAAAAGAAGGAAAGGATGAGCCAACAAAACTATTTTTCTATGGCGAAGATAGTGAAGAAATAAAATTTGTTCCTGGTCAAATATGGATTGAAGTTATTGCGCCGAGCAAAAAAATAACTTACGAAATTAATTAACTCCATTAAAAGGACCTCCCTGGATTACCAGAGAGAACCTTGATTAAACATAGAAGGACCTCCCTGGATTACCAGAGAGAACCTTGATTAAACATATGGATCAACACACACTTTTAGTCGGACAGAAAACAAGAATTGGCGGAAATATTTTTACAGCACCTAGCATTGTTTATTGTGGCATGCCAAGCGAGACAACCTTTTCAATCGGCTATCGAGAGATGCAGGGTAATCAAGGTTATGGCATGAACTTGTTTTTCTCAAAAGACATAAAAACGATTACCGTTAAAGGCAAGCACTTTCAGGTTCTCAGGGTAACTTCTGAAGAATTGGTTCTCCAGCTAATAGAACAATAAAATGATTGTTTTTCTTTACGGACAAGATAATTACAGGAGTAGCTCAAAGCTACGGGAGATTGGAAGAACCCTCCGGACATACCGGAGGAACCTTGAATAACTTGTAAGAGACTTATTAATGATTGTTTTTCTTTACGGACAAGATAATTACAGGAGTAGCTCAAAGCTACGGGAGATTGTGGAAAAGTATAAAGAAAAGTTTCCCGGATCTTTAAGTTACAAAAAATTAGATGGAAAAAAGATAAAGCTAGAGAATCTAAAAATACTCACTCAAGGATTTGCCTTATTTCAAGAAAAAAAATTAATTGTTATTAGGGATATTTTTAACCTCAAGGCTGACGATCAAAAAGCTCTAGTAGAGTTTCTCAAAGACAAAAAGCTTGAAGAAGATAAAGATAATATCATAATTTTTTGGTCTGACGGTAGTCCCGATAAAAGAACTTCTCTTTTTAAATACTTAAACAAAAATGCCCGTTCTCAAGGTTTTTCCAATCTTAACAAAGCACAAACTGAGAAATGGATTTATAAAGTTCTCTCCGAAGAGTTTCCTGAACTGAAATTGTCCGCCTCCGTGATCCGTCTTCTATCTCAAAACCTTGAATCTAATTTATGGAGAATCTATAACGAACTTGTAAAAATAAATGCTTATTCGAAAAATATCAAAAGATCGCCAACACAAGAAGACCTTGAGAGTTTAGTGGTTTTTCCATATGAGGCAGATATTTTTGAAACAATCGACGCTCTTGCGCAGAAAAATAAAAGAAAGGCACTTAAATCTTTGTCACATCATTTCAAAAATTTAGAACCCGAACTTAAGCTACTTGCTATGTTTGAGTATCAGTTTAGAGGTCTAGCTAGAACAAGATTCCTCACCGATGAAGGCGAAGCCTATCAGTCAATTCAGAAAAAAACAAAAATTCATCCATTTGCTTTTAGAAAAATATATCAACTTGCTCAGAACTTCTCAATGAGTGAAATTGAGAAAACTTATGATGAATTATTTAAATTGGACATAGGATTCAAAACAGGAAGGATTCAAAACAAGCAAATGGCATTAGAAATGTTTGTTGTAAAAATTTGCTAAACAAAATAAACAAAACTAACTATCAAAAAAATCTCCTTAAAAGGAGATTTTTTAACTTTGATTTGTTTGAATGTCTAAGTTTTCTTTGTTGCTTTCTTTTTCGTTGTAGTCTTCTTCGTTTCTTCTTTTGTCTTTTTGATTTTTAATGAAGAATCAGATACGTCTATTTTGTTGAGTGACTTGGTTAGTCTAGATTTTTTTCGAGAAGCATTTCCTTTTTTAAGGATTTTCTTTTTTGCAGCTTTATCAATGGCTTTATAAATATCTGGCAGAGCTTCTTCAGCTTTTTTCTTGTCACCTTTTTTTACTAAAATTTGAAACTCTTTAATGAGAGCTTTCATTATTCTTTTGTAGCGAAGATTGATAATTCGCTTTTTTTCTGATTGCCTTAAGGCTTTCTTTGCAGATTGTTTCTGTGGCATGTGAAATTTCTAATTATTAATTAATACCAGAATGATAACATAAAATCATATTTTTTCAAGGCACAAGAGATATTTTACCCAATTCTTTTTGGTAAGATCTTCCAGATTAACAGATTTATTAAGATCAAGTTGTCCAGATTTTATTCTTGTTAGTTTTTGCAAATAAGCTCCACACCCCAAAAGCCCCCCAATATCATAAGCCAAAGAACGTATATATGTACCAGAAGAACATGAAACCTGAATCATCAAATTCGAAACATTATAACTCAAAAGTTTTAATTCTTTTATATTAACCCCGTTCGGCTTAAGCTTAACTTCTTTCCCTTCGCGAGCAAGCTTATAGGCTCTTTCTCCATTTATTTTTTTAGCTGAATACGCTGGAGGTATTTGCAGAATTTCGCCTCTGAACTTTATTAAAACTTTTTCAATTTCTTTTTTTGTAGGTAATTCTCCTTCGTGCTTTTTAGTAATTTGACCCGTCCTATCATAAGTATCAGTAGTCGCTCCCAAAAAAAGGGTCGCAACGTATTCTTTGTCTTTTTTTAAGAATTCACTTTGTCTTTTTGTTGCTTCACGCCCGATAAGCATCACAAGTAGCCCCTCAGCAAAAGGATCAAGTGTGCCAGCATGGCCAATTTTTTTTATACCAGTGACATGCCTCAATTGATCAACAATGTCGTGAGAAGTAGGTCCAGCCGGCTTATTTATTAATAATATTCCTGAATTCATAGTTTTATTCAAGGTTCTCTCTAGTGTAACGTCGGAGAGAGCCTTCTAATCTTTCATCAAGGTTCTGACTTAACCAGGTTTTTGTTTTATTCAAGGCTTTGTTACTACAGGTTCTTCTTTATCTTCTATTTTTCTATACTTATCTCTAAATTTAGCTGCACGATCAAAATCATAGACTTCAGCCGCAGCGCTCATTTCTTCTTTTAAATAGGCAATAATCGCTCGCTTGTTTTTTAGTTCTGCTGGCAGATCAATATTGTCGTCCTTCTTCTTTCTTTCAACAATGTCTTCTCTAATTGCTTTTTGGATCTGAGTTGGAGTTATTTTGTGTTTTTTATTGTACTCTTCTTGAATTTTTCTTCTTCGATTAGTCTCAGAAATCGCCCTCTCAATTGAACCAGTAAGTCTATCAGCGTAAAGAATGACTCGCCCCTTTGGATGACGAGCAGCGCGCCCCATTGTTTGAATAAGAGTCGTTTCGTTCCTTAAAAATCCCTCTTTGTCAGCATCTAATATCGCAACCAAAGTAACCTCTGGAAGATCAAGTCCTTCTCTTAATAGATTGATCCCAACAACAATATCAATTTCACCTTGCCTTAAGCTTTTCAGAATATCAGTTCTATCAAAAGTTTTAACTTCAGAATGCAAGTATGCCGCTTTAAAGTTTCTGTCGTCTAAATAGTCAGTTATATCTTCAGCCAATTTTTTGGTAAGAGTTGTTACTAAAACTCGTCCACCATCCAACACCTCTTTTTTGAGTTCTTTTAGTAAATCTATGATTTGATTGTCTCCATTTTTTGGATCTATTGGTCTAATTTCTATTTTAGGATCAAGTAGGCCCGTTGGTCTAATCAATTGCTCTGAGACACTATCAATGTTTAAATAATTGCCTGTTGTTTTTGTCTTTGAATAGTTTAAGCTCTTGTGTTTATTATTGGTTGCTTTCATAATTTCATGCTCTCCTGGGGTAGCCGAAGCATAGATAGTTTGAGGTCGCTTATTTTCAAATTCTTTAAAATTAAGAGGCCTATTATCAATGGCTGAAGGAAGGCGAAAACCATATCTAGTTAAAGTTATTTTTCTTGCCTGATCGCCGGCATACATGCCTCTTGTCTGGGGAATGCTCATGTGTGATTCGTCAATCATCATTAACCAACCGTTTTTTCCATAAGCAAAATTAAAATAATCAATTAGAGTTGATGGCGGCTGCCCTTCTTTTCTGAAATCTAAGTGGCGTGAATAGTTCTCGATGCCGTGACAATAACCAGTTCCCTCCATCATTTCTAAGTCATAATTTGTTCTTTCTTCTAATCTTTGTGCTTCTAATAACTTACCATGTTCTTTAAAGTATTTTAATCTTTCTGATAATTCTGCTCTAATATTGGCCATGACTAGATTGAGTTTTTTTTGAGGAGTAACAAAATGTTTCGCTGGAAAGATTTTGAGCGTATCAACTTCAATTCTTTTATTGACACCTGTTATAAAATTAGAAAAATCGTCTTTTTTAAATTCATGAGGCTCTATTTGAATTGAGATAATCTTTTCTTCTTCCCATTCTATTTTGTAAGACTCATTTGAAGAGACCGGATAAGCATACAGGACATCACCCAAAACCCTGAACTTTCCTCTATCACCACTCATGTTGGTTCGACTGTACTGTAAGTCAGTTAATGCACTAATTATTTTTTTTCGAGAAATAATTTCATCCTTTTTTAATGTTAGAGCTACTTCACCATAATTGTTGGGAGAACCTAAACCATAAATACAAGAAACTGAGGCTACAATAATAACGTCGTTTCGACTCATGATCGACTGAGTCGAAGCGTGCCTAAGCTCGTCAATTGCCTCGTTAATTTTAGCATCTTTATCAATATAGATATCTTTTGCTGGCATGTATGCTTCGGGCTGGTAATAATCGTAGTATGAAACAAAATAATGAACTGCATTTTTAGGAAAAAATTCGCGAAACTCTTGATAAAGCTGACCAGCCAAGGTCTTGTTATGAGATATAATAAGTGTTGGCTTTTTATATTTTTCAATAACATTGGCTATTGTGAAAGTCTTACCAGATCCTGTTACGCCTAAAAGAATTTGATCTTTAAGGCCCTTGTCTAAGTTAGCCATTATTTTTTTAATGGCTTGTGGCTGGTCACCTGTTGGAGAATATTCAGATTTAAGTTTAAGTATTGACATGTTGCTCTTTAATCTCTAGCCTTTAATAGTATAATAAAGCAATGATAAGATAAAGCAAAACATGAACTTTGAATCTAAGGATAATCAAAAAAACTGGGACAAAGCTGTTTTAAAAGAAAACAGTTATTTTATGCAATCGTTTTTATGGGGAGAGTTTAGAAAGAAAATTGGAATTCCTATTTTTAGAATTAAAGACAAAAAATCATTCATTCAAGTTGAGAAAAGAAGGTTGCCGTTTGGTAAGTGTTACTTCTATATTGCGGGAACTCTCTTGAATCATAAAACTTGCGACTTAAAACCTTTGTTAAGCAGTCTTATAAAGTTAGCAAAAAAAGAAAAAGCCATTTTTATTAAAATAGAAACTTTAAAAAGCTCCCGTTCTTCCGTCAAGAAACTTCAGCTCCAAAATCTTTCCCCTTCCAAGACTTCGAAGGACAAATTGAGTTCAGTTGAATCAAATAATATCCAACCTAAGAATACCTTAATTTTAGATATCTCCCCCACAGAAGAAAAACTTTTGGCGAGCTTTCACCAAAAACACAGATACAATATTAGACTTGCTCAAAAAAAGAACATTGACGTAAGGGTTATAGAAAGCAAAAAAGAGTTTGAGAGATTTTATGAATTGATAAAGAAGACCGATGAAAGAAAACATATTAGTTCTTTTGCTAAGAATTATTACGAAAACCTTTTTGAGTTGTCTCGCGAAGAGTCTTCCTTAAAAGTAGTTTTTTTAGGAGCATACTTAAAAAAAGAAATAGCGGCTGGAATAATTTTGATAATATGGGGAGAGACAGCTACTTATTTAGTCGGTGCCAGTGACTATAAATATAGAAAATACATGGCTCCTCACCTTCTTCAATTCGAAGCAATGAAGTTATCAAAGAAACTAGGTGCCAAAACTTATGATTTTTGGGGAATAATAAAAGAGAGTGATTTTGCCTCTAAGAAAGATTTCGAGCGTCATCATTGGGCAGGCATTACTAGGTTTAAAAATGGATTTGACGGAAAAGAGGTTGGATTTGATACTGCTCAAGATTATATTATTAATCCTTTCTGGTACAAATTATATATATTAGCCAAAAAACTAAGAAACAAATCTTCTTAGTCTGATATTTATTATGAAATCTTTATTACGAAAAATTTTACCCAAATCAATTATTCAACTTTACCATTTTTGTTTGGCAATTTTTGCTGCAATTATTTATCATTTTCCTTCAAATAGAATGATTGTTGTTGGTGTTACTGGAACGGGTGGAAAATCAACAACCGTAAAAATGATTGGAAAAATACTAGAAGAAAATGGATCTGCAGTTGGATGGCTATCTTCCTTAACTTTAAAAACAAAGGACAAGGAATGGGCAAATCCATATCACATGACAATGCTTGGAAGATTTAAACTTCAAAAATATTTATCTGAAATGGTTAAAAACAAAATTCGTTATGTTATTGTTGAAGCTACTTCTGAAGGAATAAAACAATTTAGACACATAGGAATTAATTTTGATATTTTAGTTTTTACTAATCTTTCCAAAGAACATATTGAGGCCCATGGTAGTTTTGAAAAATATAGAAACGAAAAATTAAAAATATTCAAAAAGCTTTCTAAACAAAAAAAGAAAAAATTAAATTGGCTAGAAAAATCTCAAGAAAAAATTATTATTGCTAATATTGATGATGAAAATGCTGATTATTTTTTGCGGCCAAAGGCCGACAAAAAGTTAGGATTTTCTGTGAACGAAATTAAATTCGCTACTAAAAATTTAGAAATTATTAAAACAGAATTTCAGAAATCTGATGAAAATGGCTCTATGTTTAAATTAGGTTCGATTGATTTTGAATTAAAACTTTTGGGAAGTTTTAATATCTACAATGCCTTAGCAGCGATCACCACAACTGCCACTTTAGGAGTTGATTATTTAACATCAAAAAAAGCTCTTTTAAAAATTATTGATATACCTGGAAGGATGGAGAAGGTTGGAACCAATAAAGAGTTTAGTGTAATTATTGATTTAGCACACACACCTGACTCTCTAGAACAAGCATATAAAACAATTCAGAAATCATGCTCTCTTGTTCCTGGACTTAAAAATATGATTTGCGTTTTTGGTTCAGCCGGAGGAGGTCGAGATAAGTGGAAACGACCTGTTATGGGTAAAATTGCTGCTAATTACTGTGATAAAATATTTTTAACAAACGAGGACCCCTATGACGAGAGCCCTGGAGATATTATTAGAGATATTGAAAAGAGTATAATAGAAAAAGGTAAGAAAAAAAACAAAGACTATCACATAATCGAAGACAGGCAACTCGCTATTGGCGAAGCGCTAAAAAGTGCCAACAAAGGCGACTTAGTCATGATCACCGGAAAGGGAACAGAAGCAACAATGGTTATTGGTGACAAACATATTCCTTGGAACGAAAAAGAAGTTGTCCAAACAGAGCTTAAAAAGCTTTAATTAAAAATGACGAAAAAAAGTATAAAAATATTCATACTTTTATTGCTTGCTATAGTTTTTCTAATTGCCCCACTTACCACCAAGACATTTGCTATCACCCAAGAAAGAGAACCTTTTGAATATAAGCTGATGGTGCCACTGCCTATTCCTGGCGGAACAGCTACCTCTACTAGTGGTATGGTAGACTATCTAATGATTCTCTACTATTTCCTCTTTGGAATAGCAGGAGTTATGGCAATGGGTTCTATCGTTTATTCTGGCTTTCAATGGATAACATCAGGTAGCAGTCATAGCAATATTACCCAAGCTAAAGCTAGAATATCTAACGCTATCTTAGGACTAATTATTCTTCTATCTTCATGGGTTATCCTTCAAACCATTAATCCAAACCTCACTAAACTCAAAGAACCATATGTTCAATTTATGACATGGGATGAGGAGTTTAAGGATGATGGGGTATCGAATGTTGGAGGGACACCTCCTGATTGGTGTGTTACAGATGGCATTACACAATGCTTTGATTATAATGGCCTGCTTGGGAATGCAACTTTCTCAAAGTGCGAAAGTGATCCTTGTAATGTTCCTAATGGACCTTGTTTTAAAAATGGACTTAATCAATGTGGTGGTTGTGGTGGACCACCTCCAGTTATAACGTGTGATCGATATCATTTTGAGGATAGGTGTGCTCCTAATCCTTGTGGAGTAACTACTGGGTGTCAATGGGTTGCTGGCTGCATACCCTTATAAATCACCTAAACAAGTCAAGTGTTCGAACGGATGGCGTGTTTACGAAAAATAAGAACCTTCGGATTACCAAAGAACCTTGGGTTTCTCACGAAACGGCATAAGAACCTTCGGATTACCAAAGAACCTTGGGTTTCTCACGAAACGGCATAAGAACCTTCGGATTACCAAAGAACCTTGGGTAATAAAAAGAAAAATCTTGGCAGAAAAACAGATTCTCATCCAAACTTCCCTTGGGCCTGTTGAAGGACTCAGCACAACAATGACACAAAAAAGACCCCGACATGGAGTCTTTTTTTAATGTTAATAATCTATAATACACTATATTCTCAAGGCATTATTGATTCTACTTCTTGCCTTTTTCTAGTAATTCTAAATGACATATTTTTGGTTTTCCTTTTTCAAAGTCCCAAAGATGGAATGATCCACCTAAGCATTCTTGCCAGAACTCACAATCTTGACATTTTTTACAGCTCATTCTGTCTTTTTTTCTAAAAATCTCGAATTTATTATTCCAGATTTCAGAAAACTTATCACTTCTAACATTTCCTTGAATCAGTTCTTTTCTACGAGGAACGTTGGGACACACAAAAATATCACCATTATAAAGAATACTTGCTGTATTTATGCCTGTATTGCAATAAAAATAATTTCCTCGCACCTCTCCTTCATAATCTAATCCCAAAAATCCTGCGCAACCAAAGGTAACTTTTACTTTTTTAGATTTTTTGCGTTTTTCTTTAATAAAATCTAATAAATATTTAAATTGCCTATAATTTAACAACAACTCGTCGTTGTTTTCTGCTCTTCCAATTGGATCTACATTCATAACTCTCCAAGAGGTAATTCCAAGCGGCAAAAAGGTCTTATACATATTTTCAAGCTCATCAATGTTGCCTCGATGCACAACTGTCGTAATTTGTAAATCTTCAAGAGAATCTGCTTTTGCTAAAAGCTTAACAGCTCTAATCGCATGATCGTATGCACCCTTCATTCCCCTAAAATCATCGTGCGTTTTTCCTATACCATCAATGCTCACAACAATTGTCTTCATACCAGTATCTTTCATTTTCTGTACAACTTTTTCATTTACTAAAAACCCGTTCGTTACCATTCCCCAAGGAAATCCCAGTTTGTTAGCATAGCCCATAACATCAAAAATATCTTTTCTAACCAATGGCTCTCCGCCAGTAATAGCTAGCATTATTTTCTTAGCATCAAAATCTTCTGCCACTTCTTTTAGGGCTTTTTTGATTTCTTTTGTATTTAATTCACCTTCAAAAACTTTTCTTCCAGCACCACTTCCACAATGCTTACAAAAAAAATTGCACCCAAGAGTGCATTCCCAAAATAAATATGTAAGATCGTGTAAGCCCTTAACGTTGTCTCTATGCAAAGACGCTGCTTTCAATTCTCCTGTTTTAAAAAATTTTTTAAACATCTTTCGTTCGTTTTTTTCTTTTTATATATATCACTACACCAATAATCAGTGTAACAATTATTGCAACAGGCAGAACAATAAAGGCAAAAATTCTTTCGAGCGACCACCATACAAGATTGGTTGGATCAGGTATTCCGGGTCCATATAATACCGGCATCGGATATGGCTCAACTCCGTACAGGGGCTGAGTAACAAACTCTTCAGCAAACAATTTGTGGGGCAAAACAAGTATAGTCGATACTGTTAAAAGTAAAAATGTTTTTATCTTTTTCATATTTTTATTAATCAATATTACACTATCTTTCTAAAATGTCTTTTACCTTTTTGAATGATGTCGCCCTTCTTCACTTGTGTTGTTAAGTCTCTAATAATGGCATCATTTATTTTCATTCCGCCTTGCTCAATAAGTCTCTTCGCTTTCGACTTTGAAGATACAAGCCCTGAGTCGACAAGAACACTGCCACTGACAGTCTCTGTTTCTAATTTATATTCCTGTATTTCTTCAGGTTTCTCCTTTTTTTGAAAAACAGACTTAAATTGTTTTTGGGCTTTTTTAGCATCATCTTCCGAATAAAGCATTTTTACTATTTCAGAAGCAAGATGCATTTTCATGTCACGGGGATTTTTTGTTCCTGAATCCATCTCTGTTTTTATTGTATCTATTTCATTCTGAGAAATATCCGTTAAAAGTTTAAAATATGTAACAATTGCTTTATCGGGCATAGACATAATTTTTCCGTAAATATCTTCAGGCGATTCGTCAATGCCAATAGCATTGTTTAGTGATTGACTCATTTTTTCCTCTCCATCAGTCCCCGGGAGAATTGGCATGATTATAAGGGCTTGAGGCGATTTCTTCACATTTCTTTGAAAATCCCTTGCCAAAAGTTCGTTAAATTTTTGATCTGAACCAATAACTGTTGCATCTGAGTCAATCTCAACAGAATCTTGTGCTTGAAGAAGGGGATAAAGAAATTCGTGAGTCCAAACAGGCTTTCCCTCTTTAACTCGCTTTTCAAACATATCTCTTTCCCAAAGACGAACAGCGCTAATGTTCTTCGCAAGCCCCATGAACTTATCAAGGCTCATTTTGTCCCACCATTCACTATTATAACGAATTTCTAGTTTGTTTTTATCTAAAACACGCGTCGCTAGATTAACTATATTTTGTGCCTTCTTACGAAGATCTTCTTTGGTTTGCCCCCTACGCGATTCAAGCTTATCTGTTGGATCACCAATTCTTCCCGTGAAGTCACCTATTAAAAGAATAACTGTGTGACCAGCATCCTGGAAACGCCTCATTACGCGATAGTTGACCACATAGCCCAAGTGTAATTGTGTCGTGGTTGGATCAACACCATGCTTAATACGCAACACTTTTCCTTTTTTTATTTTGTCTTTAAGTTCGTCAGCTCCAATTATTTCTTCAGAGCCACGAATTATTTCATTTAATTCCATAACTATAGTTTAAAAGAAAACAATCCTTAAGTAAAGTTGATATTGTTTTGTGTGCAGATGAAATACTACTTAACAACAGTCAATTCCAATAAAAAAAAGCCAACACGTTCTTAGTGTTGGCTTTTGTCTCCCTTTTTAGGAAGATAACCACAAAGGACCAGTAACAGTAAATAGTAACATCAGCACCAACGCCACCATTCCGATAAGAAATAGTGTTTGTGACGATTCTGCTTCTTTCGGTTCTTTCTGATCAGACATAACCACCCCTTTTAGTTTTTTAACAATACCTCTCTAAATATATTTTAACATGCCATATCTTAAAAGTCAATAAGATTAGGTAATGTATACACACATATGGCACTTTTTGTTAGTCTAGGGATATATGAAAACTATGCCCAAAAATGTACAAGAAGAACGATATCGTTGGATAAGACCTATTCTCGAGAAGAATAGAA
>Ga0075111_1000387_pt1 | contig 20921 bp, 22 predicted proteins | sample AntAceMetag02UKK_FD_69787 | JGI IMG/M metagenome (GOLD analysis project Ga0075111, IMG submission 69787) | Saline lake microbial communities from Ace Lake, Antarctica - Antarctic Ace Lake Metagenome 02UKK | ecosystem: Environmental > Aquatic > Non-marine Saline and Alkaline > Saline | place... | reverse complement strand
AATACGCCTACAACAACATGGGGCTGGCCTATTTCAAGATGGGGGACACTAAAAAGGCCATTGAGCATTACGAAATGGCCCTTCGGCTGTCGCGCTCCTATGCCCCTGTCTACCTGAACCTGGCCCGCCTTTACGAGAAAAAAGGGGATCTTAAAGAAGCGGAGGCCAACTACCGGGAAGCCATCCTGTACCGTCCCACGGACCCGGCGGGTCACATGGGACTGGCCAAACTGTTCATTAAACAGGGCAAAACCAAGGAGGCCAAAGCGTCCCTCATAACGATCATCAAGGAAGACCCGAGGGGACTGGAAGGGCGGGAGGCCAGGAAACTGCTGGCGACCCTTCAGAATTGAAATTTGGTTTTTTCTCACGCAAAGGCGCAAAGTCGCCAAAATGAAATGTGACCTTTTGGGGTTTGGCGGTGTTTAAATAAAAAGCGTTTACGGTTGCCGGTTTACGGTTACAGTTTGCAATCCTATACAGGAACATGAGAACAAGTGGATGCATTTTGAGACTGTTGAAAGAATAGAAGATGTAGAAGTTATTGCGGTTGGGGGTAATATCCGCGATATTATGCGTCTCAGGAAACAATACGGTTTTGGTAGGTGGCGAAAACTTAAGGGTATTACTAACGTCAAACTGGATAATGGCAATGTAAGAAAAGCGGAAGTACACTGGTACGAAGCACATGGTATCGGCAGGAAAAAAATGAAGATAAAAATGCTGTTGGATGAATAGCCATGGAAATATTGGAACAGAATTTTCGGTTTGTAATCTGCATCGAAGACAGGGATTCTGAAGATCTTGAAAAGGGGAAAGTGTATCGGCTTCTGCCTGACGAGGAGGCAGGCCGGGAGGGATATCTGCGCATTATCGATGAATCCACAGAAGACTATCTTTACCCGGAGTCTTATTTCGTTCTTCTGGATCTGCCTGAAAAGGCACGGGAAGCACTTATGCTGAGGGCGTGACAGCTTTCGTTCCCACGCTTCAGAGTAGGAGCGGAACATGCCGTCATTTCGGATAAGAAGCCTATAGTTTTTTGAATTTCTGTTGTGTCCGGAATCGAGGGTTCATCCATCGGAGGCATATATGCAACAAATAGAAATAACGGGCGAAGCGTTACCGATCGTTAAATCCGGTATAGTCTTAAAAGAGAAACTGTTAAGCGTAAAGGAAGCGAACTATTTAAGGCGTCTCAAAGACCTTGAAAGAAAGTATAAGATGAAAAGCGCAGAGTTCTCCAAGAATTTTGCTGCCGGAAAACTGGGTGATGATGCTGAGTGGTTTGATTGGCTCTTTGCATATGAGGCGTACAATAAGATACTGAAACAGAAAAAGATAATAAATGGACTGTCTCTGTGACTATCCCCTATTTCAAGAAGATCATAAACAGGATAGCAGGGTTGGAATGGTTAACGGAGCGCGTCGGCGTTGACACGGAATATGATGAAGACACTGATACCGGTATCATTTTCATTTACCTGATGGCGTAAAGGAAAGCATGGAAGTTACCCTTATTGAAGTCCTTGATAAAATAGAGGATATTGTCATTGACAGCCTTGATCTTTATTCAGGTTAATAAACTCGGTTCCCACGCACCAGCGTGTAAACCAAAAGAAAACCCTTTGCGTCTTAGCGCCTTTGCGTGAGACCTGAAAATAACGACATAAATTGCGCGGATTTGCGTTTCCATTCCGCAATCAAAAAAATGGGCGGGGGAGAAAAATGAAATTTAAGAATTATGTCAGGTTGTTGATTAATGCGGTTGTTGCCGTCTCTCTCTGCATGTTTGTATTTTCCTGCGGCGGCGGCGGAGATTCCGATTCCGGTGGTGCGTCCGGGCAGAGCGGGACCATCACGCTTTCAACAGATGCCCCAATAGATGGTGAAAGCGGGCTGTACACGCTACCGGCCGACGGCAGCAGTGCCGCGGTGATTTATGCTGTAATCAAAGATAGCTCTGGCAATCCGGTGCGCCATTATACGGAAGTCGTCTTCACCACCAACCTGGGCCATTTCCGAAACGGCAGCACGACCTACACCATGCAAACCCAGCCCCCTCTCGGCAAAGATGGTTTCCCCGATACCGATGCCGCTCCCACGGGCCTCGCGGATGTCCAGTTCATTGCGGGCACCACACCCGGGAGCGCCAAGATCACCGTAACGTCCAACGGTGTCACCCAGTCCGTTTATATCACCCTGTCAGGGGCCACGGGGAACATGCCCGTGGGTGAAGCGTTCAGCCTCTCCGCCGCATACCTCAATATTTCAGGGTGGTGGATGTACTCTCTGGAAGATACGATCACGGCCAGTGCCGCTGATATTAACGGCAATGCAGTTATAGACGGAACGATAATTTACTTCAAAACCTATAACACCGGAGGATATGTGGAGCCGGCTTCGGCGGGTACTGGATCCGGAAAAGCCATAAGCATCCTCTATTCCACTGCCAACCCCGCCCCTTCCGCGGGGTTCCTGATGCTCACCGGGGAGACCGAGGGAGATGCCACCACCCGGGTGACATCCATTGCCACGACCCCCTATCCGGATCAGCACATCATGTACGCCGGCACCAACGGCGGGGGGGTGTATAAATCCACCAACTACGGCGACACGTGGGAAACCGTCAGCCGTTCCAGCCAGAACCCCAGAAGGGGACAGAACCTGATCGACCCCTACGTCAAAGGCCAGAACGGTATTGCCGTAGACCCGGACAACCACAACGTGGTCTATGTGGGCACAGGGTATCTTGGAAAGGGGAATGTCTTTCGATCCCTGGATGGGGCCATGAACTGGAACAGCAATAATGTGGAGCAGTGGAACGGTCTCTATGAGACAACGGCTGCGGTCCTGTCCGTTGTTGCCGACGGGGATGACAACAGTTCAACAGACTACCCCTACGTATGGATAGGCACCGAGGGGAGGGGTCCCCTCTATGCCGCGGATGGAAAGTCCTTTCAGCCGTCGGGCGGGACCGCGACCAGCCCGGTGTTCAGCGGTACCGGAAACGGGACCATGTCACACCCGGTTCTCTCTTACAGTTCAAAGTCCGAGACGTGGACGACCACCTGTGCCGGATCGACTTCGGCGGCCTCCTCTCCGTCCTTTTCGGGCACGGGAAACGGCGGCATGTCGGCCGTAACCACCAGCGCTTCCACCGTGACCGAGACGTGGTCCGTTATCTACCGAGCACTTGTTGGCGACATAACCCAGACCGGCACGGGTGACGGGAGTCTCAGAAATGTCGCGATGACAAAGCCCAACGCGGCTGTGGAGACATGGACGTTGACATGCACATCCGCTGAACCGACCATCAGTGCCGTAACAGGTACGGCCGCGGCGAACGGGGCTCTGACCGGAATTGCCGTGACAGGTGCCTCTGCGGCCCAGACGCAGACCTTTACCCTCACATGCACAACGGCCGGAGGATCTGGTGTTGGAATATTTTCAGTGAGGGGAAACAAGCTGGGGGATTACGCCGGTGTAGCCACAGTTGATACAACTTATGGTCCAACAAATGGACTCACTTTTAAAATAAATGCGGGGACGGCTAATTACGTGGTAGGCGAGACCTTTGTCTTCACCGTAACGGTGGGCGGGACATTCAGCGTGCTCAGTGATGCGGTTGGCTATTATCCCGAGGCCTCGGTGGGAGAGACATACAACGAGGACGGCCTGACGTTCTTGATCAACATGGGCTCAACCGCGTTTGTGGTGGATGATACCTTCACCTTCACCATCACCACGGACTGGCATGTAGCGGGCACGGTGTCAGGCCCCCAAACCAACACCGTAACGGTTGGTACACTCTACACATCAGACGGCAGTGAGGTCTCTTTTACCATCTGGGAGGGTACAATAGATTACGCCGTCGGCGACACGTTTACCTTCAGGACCACTGGCGGACTGACCTACTGGACTGTGGTGGGAACCGTATCGGGCATACAGACAAAACTGGCATTTGCCAACCAGGGCTACTATTCCGACGGGCGGGAAGTCTATTTTGAGATAACCGAAGGAACAACCCCGTTCGAGATAAGTGACGCCTTCACCTTTGCGGTCACCGCCAATAAGGTGAACCACGGCTGGACCGTGTGGGACATGGTCAGGGTCCCCGATACCCACGGGGCAACCGCTATCCTTTACGCCGGCACCGCAACCGGGGTGTACAAAACCACAAACGGGTCCCGGACCTGGAGTTCTGCGGGCTTCTTTACCGGTGACTATATATTAGCCCTTGAGCTCTATCCGACGGCAACGGGCGGCGCCACCGATATTATCTACGCGGGCACACAGAACGCCGGGGTGTGGGCAAGCCCTGATGGCGGTACCACATGGACCCAGTATGTGACCGGCATCGATTCCGGCTATGGGGCCACCATAAAAGACCTCCTGGTGGACCCCGACAACCACCGACTGTACGCCGTCACCTATAAAGGTCCGGTCGGTTCGGCAACGGGGAGTGTCTATATGCATACATTGAATACGAACGGAACAATGACCGCGGACCCATGGGTCAAGGCCAATACCGGTATGAGCGGAACATCACTCTACGCCCTCGGGTCGGACATGCCTTCGAGCCCCACAGCGCTTTTTGTGGGGGGGGAAGGGATCAACCTCTACAAGGCCACGAGCGGATTGGACACCGGGAACCCATCCTGGTATGAGAGCAAGGGCGATATCAGCAACCTCATTATGGCCAGGATGCCGGTGCTCTTCTCAGGGGAGTGCTTCATGACCATATACCGAACGGATTATGGCAACGGGTATTCTTATTTTGAAATATATATCGAAGACGAAAACGGGAATCCGCCCCTTAAGGGTTCAATTTTTACGGCCGTAGCAGCACCTCGTTCCGGACTCGAACCCGCCCCCCCTGAACTCACATACTGGGACGTAACATACCCCGAATGCTATACAACGCCACACGGTGACTTTATACACGGGACATTTCGGGATCCATCGGACGGGGCGACTAATGACCCCTATTTTGTAAGTGCTAACGGTAACTCGTATGAATCGGTGACGTTTACATTTACACCGACATGTGAAGTCGAGGCACCAGGCTGTTCCGGCAGCAACCAGACTTGGACTTATGCTTTGCACACACCATGAGTGAGGGACATCGGGACATTCTTAAATAATCCAAACCTTTCTTCCCTTTGTTTGCTTCTGTAATAAAAGAATTTTTACAGAAGGCAACGAAGGTAACGAAGGGCGGGAATAGCTCTGGTTCCCACGCTCCCGTGTGGGAACCTTTAGTGTGGTATCATGAAAAAGGGGACAGATTTATTTTTGCCAGATCCCCTTTTTTTAGGCAGGGAAAGTTCTCATGGATCATTTTCAAGAATTTTTAAATGTACTGAAGGCCATGGACGACGAAGGGGTGGAATATATCCTCATCGGAGGATTTGCGATCATTCTCCACGGACTGCCCCGTTTTACAATGGATATGGATTTTTTCATAAAGATGGCTTCAGAAAATGTTCATAGATTGCGGAAAGCTCTTTATTCACTGTTTGCCGATTCTGATATAGAAGAAATCACCTTTAATGAATTGGTCAAGTACCCGGTCATTCGCTATGGAACGCCCAATGGATTTCATATTGATATCATGGCACAATTGGGAGAAGCCGCAACGTATGATGACCTGAAATATGAGATCATGGAAATTGAGGGCCAAAAGATAAGGGTTGCCACTGCTGAAACCCTGCTGAGATTGAAGGAGAATACCATTCGGCCTGAGGATAAAGGCGACGCGCATTTTCTAAGAGAACTTCTTAAAAGGAAAAAATGAGCGCATGTCCATAGAAAAATTCAAAACCCCTGAAACCGCAAGACGCGCGCTCTGGTGCTTTGAACCGGATGCTGAATATTATCGGAGATTGGCCGCCCATTTCAAGCTTGCCCGAAAACTTTGTGCAATTGATTCCCCAAAAGGGGTTTTTAAGTATCGCAGTATTTCAGAAGCAAAGCGAAGCCAACGGTTGCCGGGAAGTCCTTAAATGATCAAACAACTTTCTTTCCTTTGTTTGCTTCTGTGAGAAAAGAATTTTTACAGAAGGTAACGAAGGAAACGAAGGGGAAAGATTTTCCTTGTGTAGGTGAGTTGGCTTAATTTTCGGATTTTCAAAACTTTGGCTTGAGGCCGGCTTGCTTAGAAATTTCGTTGGCGGTAATTCTGTCGAGAACTCGGTGCCTTTTTACTGGAATCGTTCTTGCGCCATTTGTGTATATGGAATGGTTTGATCCCTCCCGTAACAGCAAAAAACCATGCTGTTCGAGGTATCGAATCAGGTCACGCCGCTTGACCGACATCCTGAACCTCTATTGGAAGTTGTTCAATCAAAGCGCCACCCAGTGGTATTTCCTTCCGCTGCTGACCATAAGCGAGGAGCATTTCTTTAAGAGCATCTCTTAACATCGTACGGCATTCTTCTATGTCAGTGCCTTCCGTTACGACTTCCGGCCATTCGATTAACTGGCCCATATAACCAGAATTGATTTTTGTATATTTTGCCGTATAGTTCTGTAGCATTTTGTTCTCCTATGTTGATAGTGGTGTAAAAATGACATATCCATGAGATTTGGCATAGTCAAAAATCTCCTGATCGGGTACGTCCGGCCGCCCAATATGGGACCAATGAACTGTTTTCCAGCCGGCCTCCTCAAGTACCGTTACCCATTGGGGAGACAGATTCATATCTATCAACAATTTCATGCAAATTCTTGTGCAAGTGGTATGTCAATCTCTTCGACGCGCCACGCAGCGTAGGCAAGTGCTTCGTCAATATCTTCAGATTCGAGATACGGATATAGATTCAAAATAGTTTCCTTGCTGTGGTTTGAGGCTACTAATCCAACGATGGTTCCAACCGTTACCCGCATACCACGAATGCAGGGTTTTCCGCCCATTACCTCGGAATCAAAGGTAATTCCGGTAAGCGTTGTCATTTCAGTCTCCATTAATAAGTGTATTTTATATATCTGTCACTGTACATAAAGATGGTTCCTTCAGCAAGCTCTTTGGGAGACGGGGACATTCTTGTGGGAACCGTGGGAACCGGGACATCCTTAAATAATCCAAACCTTTCTTCCCTTTGTTTGCTTCTGTAATAAACGAATTTTTACAGAAGGTAACGAAGGAAACAAAGGCAGTGAAAGTAAAAGGGGTCACACTTATTTTTATTGCCCAGGCTCCCAAATGCCTCGTCGTTAAAATAAAAAAGGGGACAGATTTATTTTTGCCGGGTCCCCTTTTTTTAGGCAGGGAAAGTTCTCATGAATCATTTTCAAGAGTTTTTAAAAGTACTGAAGGCCATGGAGGACGAAGGGGTGGAATATATCCTCATCGGGGGATTTGCTATCATTCTCAACGGATTGCCCCGTTTTACAAGGAGAACACCATTCGACCAGAGGATAAAGGCGACGCGCATTTTCTAAGAGAACTTCTTAAGAGGAAAAAATGAGCGCATGTCCATAGAAAAATTCAAAACCCCTGAAACCGCAAGACGCTCTCTCTGGTGCTTTGAACCGGATGCTGAATATTATCGGAGATTGGCCGCCCATTTCAAGCTTGCCCGAAAACTTTGTGCACTTGATTCCCCAAGAGGGGTTTTTAAGTATCGCAGTATTTCAGAAGCAAAGGGAGGACTCGGGCCCACGGGTAAGTCGCCATCAGTCTAATCAATAACAAAATACTCGATATTGGAATAGTCGCTCTCACCAAACCAGTTATACGCCTGCACGGCAACGTAGAAAGCAGCGCCTTTCGAAAGGACAAACGAAACGCTTGTTTTTGTCCTCAAATCAAGTCTCTTTATTGAATCAGGACCGGTATAGGGATGGGGCGCGTAGTTTAAGGTATATCCTTTTGCATTGGCGACGGCGTTCCAGGAAATGGTGACGGTGGTCCCGGATGTTGTCACCGTTATGGTGGGCGCATTCGGGGGTATGAGACTATCAAGTGTCGCCACGGCGGCCCCCAGATTCATCCTGGGTTTGGAAACATTAACCTTGCTGTCTGTAATAAGGTCACCCGTCTTCGAAAACGCTGACTTCACCTGGCTATGTGTCAAATAAGCGCCGGTGATGGACTTAGCCGCACTCTGTAGACAGGCGGCCGCACCTGCGGCATACGGACAGGCGGCCGAGGTCCCCCCGAAACCGTTCGCAGTGTCCCAATAGCCGCCCCCCAGCTTGGTTGTCGTAGCCCAATTGGAAGGGGCAAGCAGGCTCATGAATTCAGACGTGTTTGAGTACGTACATACCTGGTCTGCATTTGTGGTAACGTCGGTGTAGAGTTTTTCGCAAACTTGATTGGGGTCCGAAGTCCCCACACAAGACCCGTAGGCTATGCAGCCAAGGTATCCAGTTATTGGGTTTCTTCCAATATTCGCATCATAAACAGCACCCACGGAAATTACAGAGTCAAGGCAGGCAGGAAAAGACATTGAATCACAATAGCCATCGTTTCCCGAAGCGAAAAGCAGGGATATTCCGGCAGCCATGGCATTGGCCGCGGCATTGGTCATAAATGTGGCGTCACTATCACAATTACCGGAATATCTTCCGCTCCCAAAGCTTGTGCTAATGATCATTATGGGGTTATTTGGATCATCATACTGGTGTAGAACACACCAGTCCCAGGCATTGGCTATGGCAGAATAGTACCCAGAACCGGTGGCCCCGAGACTAATTTTCAACGCATAGAGTTTGGCGCCGTATGCCACGCCTCCAATATAATTCCCCACCGTGCCAAGATCACCTGCTGCAATACCGGCGCAGGCTGTCCCATGGCCGTCCGGATCCATTGGATTGCTGTCATTGTCTCCAAAATCGTAGCCGCCGATCACTTTGCTGTTTGGAAACCCGCCGTTCCCCAGTTTTGGGTGTGTATAATCAATACCCGTATCGCAGATGGCTATGGCCAATCCTGAACCGCTGTAAGTGCTTCTCGTCGTTGAAGCGTTCATCAGCGGGATGCCCTGGGCCAATTGAGCGTAAATAATTTTATCTCTCTCAATAGACATAACATCCGTGTTGTCTATCAAATCCTGAAGTCCTTGAAGCGTAACTTCAGCGGCAAATCCGAAAATATAGTTATAGGTGCTGCTGACGCGGACTTCTTTTCGGTCCAAACTGTTTATGACATTTTTTTGAGCTCTCCTTGCGGCTTGTTCCAGCTGCTTTCGCACCGCCATGTTCGCCAGCTTTTTCCGCATGCTCATGGCCCTGACGGGTTTCCGTATCGTCACCATCACCCGGGTGGTAATTTTACCTTTGGAGAAATCCTCGAAAATCAAATCAGCAGCATTTAGTTTGGTGCTTTTCCGCAGGATGTCATGGGTTTCATCCGTCGCATCCTGTGAGAGAGAAATGGAAGGGAAAAACATGAAAAGGGATATAATCAAAAACAGTGTGATCGAAAGATGGACAGCTCGTTTAATCATGACAAGACCTCCTGTCACTCCTGAGGAATTATGGAAGAATTATGGGGACAGTATATTTAACGTTGCGCTTTTCACCGGTTCTGATATCACGATGTTTTTATTCCACCATACTGATTCCATAATATCAAATTGTTTAAAAAAAAAGAGAGGAAAAACCTCCGGCTTCCCCAATTAATCCCTCATCCTTCTAAAATTCTCCATCAACGATGTTCATAAAATTAAGCCGTATCAACTCCGCACATTTCTGACTCAGTTTACGTGTCAATTGCTTTTGCTCCTTTTTTTCAAGCCCATTATATTCCTCGATGTGGTCTTTGAAAAACTCATCAAGTACATCTTTTGAAAAAAGCTGTATGAGTTTGCCGAATTCCTTTTGCCCAATCGACCCGATTTTTGATAATACATTGCGAAGCCGGTTTTCCGTGATAAGATTTCCCATCTCGCTAAACAGTTCCTCGCCTTTTGCAGACCATGTCATCGGGGGCTTTTTGGGCCTATCTCTTGCCTTAGCTTTTTCCGCCCATTTCTCATTTTTATTTTTGAAAATTACTCTCGTTGTATCACTCAGAAATTTTGGAATTACCGGTTTTATCACAACGCCTTCACATATATTATCTTCGAGTTCGGGAAAGCCCAGCCATACGGAAACCTGCGAAGGAAAGTTGTTTGAATATTCCAAACATTCTTCAAACGTACCCCTGAAAATCGTTTTTGCATACAGAAAACCGGCCTTCTCCATAACTTGGTTGAATTTATCCACATGGAGCAATTGGCCGTCTATCGCCGCGTCGATGGCATAAAATTCGTTGTGCGGCGTGTAAAAAATACCCTTCTGAATTCTTGTTGCAGAAGTATCCTTTTCCACATCCTTATGAGGATATGTTCCGCCCACTAATTCGCCATATACAGCCAATTCACTAAAATCGCAGCCTTCTTTCTCTAAAATCGCATAGAGTTTTTTAACTCTTTCCCTGTTTTTGGCTTCAACCGGCTTATAGTCATAAAAATTATCCTCTATAAAACCGCTCCTCTTGCCGGATTTCAGATTCTTTCCGTCATACCAGAAAGAAAGGTTTGCGCCATGCGCCTTTTCCTGAACAACAAATTCGCCTTCGTCTAATTTTTCCGCAACAACAATATCCATAAACTTTTTACGATAACTATTTTCGATCTCCGAATATTTTTTAAATCTCATGGTTTCTATCCTTATGACCTTTCTCTTTAGCCGACAAGTTTTCCGGCTAAAATATACTTTATTTTAAACGCAAATGTCAGGAAAAAACGTTCCCTATTGACTTTGCGCATCAGATCATATAGTGCAGACCTACGAAAAATATTGGAAAATAAAAGATTATGGAAGACACACAAAATCACAGGGACCATCGAAATATTGATATCGACCAAGTGGGTGTCAAGGGTATCCGATACCCCGTCACAGTTCTGGATAAGGACATGGGGGAACAGCAGACCGTAGCGGAAATCAACATGTACGTAAACCTCCCCCGCTACTATAAAGGCACTCACATGAGCCGGTTTGTGGAAATTTTAAATGAGAACAGCCGGCGCATATCGCTGCAGAATTTCCCCGAGATTCTGCAGGAAATGAAGGATCGATTAAACGCTGAAAGCGCCCACATGGAAATACGCTTCCCCTATTTTATCAACAAGGCGGCACCGGTCAGCGGTTCCAGCGGTTTGATGGAATACCAATGCACTTTTAAAGGGTCCCTGAACAGTGGCAGCGATCTCGTCATGATGATTCATGTACCCATTTCAACCCTTTGCCCCTGCTCCAAGGAGATCAGTGACTTCGGGGCGCACAACCAGCGGGGGGAGGTGCGGCTTCAGGTTCGCTTCAAGAAATTCGTTTGGATTGAGGACTTTATCAAACTGGTTGAGAAATCCGCTTCATGCGAAGTTTTTTCCGTTCTCAAAAGAGAAGATGAAAAGTTTGTCACTGAACAGGCATACCGTAATCCCATGTTTGTGGAAGACATCGTGCGGGATATTGCCGTTAAATTGAGAAACGACCCCAATATCACCTGGTTCGCGGTGGAATCCGAAAACTTTGAATCCATTCATAATCATAACGCCTATGCATATATCGAAAAAGGCAACGCCCATATGATGCAAAAACCGTAAGGAGGAATCAATGGCTGACGACCTCAAAAAAATGTACAAAACCGTCATGGATGACCATTTTCCAAAGGAATTGACCATTTCATTCGGAGATCAGGTCCTGACTTACCGCAAAAAGACCTGGAAGATTCCGGATGCGAACAGCGGTGAAACCATCGAAAAAGGCCTTAGATACGGTGAAAACCCGGGGCAGGAGGCGGCCCTTTATGAGTTGGTTCAGGGAAACCTGGTATTGGGGGGATGTCAATTCATTGAATCCGGAAGCGGCCTGGTTTCCGCGATTTCAGAAGAAGACATGGTGCAGAGCGGAAAACATCCCGGTAAAATCAACCTGACCGACGTGGACAATGCCCTCAATATCATGAAATACCTGGATGCGGGACCGGCCGTGGTCATCGTCAAGCACAACAACCCCTGCGGCGTTGCCTATGGCAAAACCCTTGTGGAGGCCTATGATAAGGCGGATATGGCCGACCGCATTGCGGCCTTTGGCGGATGTGCCCTCTTTAATCAACCGGTGGACAAGACCACGGCGGAACGGATTTCTGAAAATTATCTGGAAGTGGTGGCAGCCCCTGATTATGAAGCCGGCAGTGTGGAAATCCTGTCGAAGCGGTCGAACCTTCGCATTGTTCGGGTTCCCAGGATGGACCGGATTTCCCAGCTTTCCGGGAAGAGATTTGTGGATTTCAAGAGCCTGATCGATGGGGGCCTCATCGTACAGCAGTCACCGCTGAATCGCATAAACACCATAAAAGACCTGACCCTTGCCGTTTCAGAATATCAGGGAAAAACCTACACCATTGATCGAGAGCCCACGGAACAGGAATATGCAGACCTGCTGTTCGGTTGGCAGGTGGAGCAGGGCGTCACCTCCAATTCGGTCATTTACGTGAAAGACGGTGTCACCGTGGGGATCGGAACCGGTGAGCAGGACCGGGTGGGGGTGGCGGAGATCGGTATTTTTAAAGCCTATACCAAATATGCGGATGCCCTGTGCTTCAAGCGGCATGGCCTGCCCTATAAAGAACTGGCCGTTCAAGTGGAAAAAGGAGAGGCTGATGCTGATCGCCTGCATGAAATTGACGCAGAAACAAAGGCGGTCAAAGGCGGTCTTGTGGGCGCTTCAATGGTATCCGACGCTTTTTTCCCTTTCAGGGACGGTGTGGACGTGGCCATCAAGGAAGGGATCAGCGCCATCGTACAGGCGGGCGGTTCCATGAGGGACTTTGAAGTGATCGAAGCCTGTAATGAGGCGGACCCCCGGGTTTCCATGGTCTTTACCGGGCAGAGAGCATTCAAGCATTAATTTAATGGATCAAAAAGTGGGAGAGCATAAGCATGTACAACGCAAGTGACCTGAGAAAAGGGTTGAAAATTGAAATTGACGCTGAGCCCTATGTGGTGACCGTCTTTGAATTTTCCAAGCCGGGAAAGGGCCAATCCCTTTACCGGTGCAAACTGAAAAACATGATCACCGGTGTCATCATTGATCCCACCTACCGATCGGGCGATACCTTTAAGCCGGCGGATCTTTCGGAGAGAAAGATGCAATATCTGTACAACCAGGATGATGAATTCTGGTTTATGGATGTGGAAAACTATGAACAGATCGTCCTGAAGGAAGATCAGGTGGGCGATGCCATAAATTATCTGATGGATAACCTGGAAGTGGAGATCCTTTTTTTCGAGGATCGACCCATCGGCATTACCCTGCCCAATTTTGTGGACCTCACGGTGACCAAAGCCGATCCATGGGCCAAAGGAGACTCCGTCACCGGCGATACCAAACCCATAACCCTGGAAACAGGCTATGAACTGCGGGTCCCCCCGTTTATTGAAGAGGGCGGAAAAATCACCGTTGACACGAGAACAGGGGAGTATGTCACCCGGGTCAAAGAATAGCGCTTTCGAGGACGAACCGGCGATCTTTGAAAAACGCAAACCCCATCTGTTGTTACGGGCACGGATTTTTCAGAGCATTCGGGAATTTTTCACTGCCCGCGGATACCTGGAAATAGAAACGCCCCAACTGATTACCGCACCCGCCCCGGAAACCCATATTGAATCCATTTCCATCCAAGACCGCTATCTGCAGACATCACCCGAGTTGTGCATGAAGCGTCTGCTGGCCCTTGGTTTTCCTAAGATTTTCCAAATTGCCCGGTGTTTCAGAGGGGGGGAAAGGGGGGATTTGCACCTCCCCGAATTTTCCCTTCTGGAATGGTACCGGACCGGGATTGACTACCGTGACCTCATGAAAGAGTGTGAAGCCCTGTTCCTTTTTTTATCCCACCGGCTCGATCAGGGAACCCGGCTCCGTTGCCGCGGTATGGATATCGATCTTCGTGCCCCCTGGGAAAAGCTTTCGGTTCAGGCCGCATTTGATCGATATGCCTCCGTCTCCCTGGATCAGGCCCTTAATGACAATCGTTTTGACCCGATAATGGTTGAAGAAATCGAACCCCATCTGGGGGTTAACACCCCCACATTTCTCTATGATTACCCCGCCTCAATGGCGGCGCTGGCGCGATTGAAACCGGGATGTCCTTCTATTGCGGAGCGTTTTGAAATATATGTGGGGGGGATCGAACTGGCCAACGGGTTTTCAGAACTAAACGATGCCCATGAACAACGAAAGCGATTTGAAAAAGAGCTCAAACAAAGGGCCCTGTTGGGAAAGGGCATTTCTCCCATGCCCGAACGATTTCTAAAGGCCCTTAAGAATATGCCCGAAGCCGCCGGCATTGCACTGGGGCTGGATCGTCTGGTCATGATTTTTGGAGATGCCCGCACCATCGATGAGGTAATTGCTTTTGCACCGGAGGAAGTATAGAGACCCTAAACGCGTTAAAGAATTTTCGAGTTGACAAAAAAACGCAAGCTGACCCCGTTTCAAGGATCAGCTTGCGTATTTTGAAGAGGGCAATCGATATTTAAGGAGGCAATGCCAAGTCTCGTGCCCTTATGCGCAATACAACAGCAATATCCATGCCAAAACACGCATTCTGTTCTTTTTTTCAGCGCCCCTGAAACCGAGAAACAGCTTTTGCAACAATATTGAATGGATTATGGGGAGATACCCACAACTGAATCGGTACCCATTTGAATCCTGTTTTTCGGCTCCGCAGTGTTGGACCTGCCGTTACTAAAACGTTACCAATGCGATAATAACGTTACCACCATAAAAAGTAACGGTGTCTCCATTTGTCAATCCATGTCCGATCCCCCTTCATCACCGCTGAATTTCTTCTAATATAAATATCTTTTATTTTTGTTTCAGCATCTTACGGTATTCCAGCTGCCTTTAATTCAGTTTGATTCTCTTGCCGGCACAATTTTTGATGCCGTTCTGAATTATCAATCAGGATATATTAGAATAGAGACAAATCATCGGAGGAGAAAGAACCGTGGCAATCAATGAAAATACAGCGCCTTTGGAAACACATGATATGGTCATCATCGGGGGAGGCCCCGGGGGATTGACCGCAGGGCTCTACGCCGCCAGAGACAAACAGGATGTGGTGATGCTGGAAAAACTGAGTCCGGGAGGGCAGGTATTGAGTACGGACTGGGTGGAAAACTACTCAGGATTTCCAGATGGGGTCAGCGGGTTTGATCTCATGGAACGGATGAAAAAACAGGCGGAAAAATTTGGCTTGAAAATCCTCAGCCACGAAGTTTCACATGTTAACTTTACGGGCACGGAAAAGATTCTCGAGCTCAACAACGGATCCATCGCCGCGCGCAGTGTAATTCTGGCCACAGGGGCACAACCCAGGAAATTGGGGATAGACGGGGAAGGTTTTCTCACGGGAAAAGGCGTTTCCTATTGCGGAACCTGCGACGGCCCGTTTTACAGGGATGCCGTCGTGGCGGTTATCGGGGGCGGCGATACCGCCCTGGAAGAGGCCATCTTTCTCACCCGGTTTGCCCGCGAGGTTCATGTGATTCACCGGCGGGATCAATTGAGGGGAACCAAGATACTTCAGGAGCGTGCTTTTGCCAATGAAAAAATCCGTTTCATTTGGGATAGCGTACCCGTGCGCATTGAAGGCCTCACAGGCGTTGAAAAACTTTCTCTTAAAAACGTCAAGACCGGAGAAGAAAGCATTCTTCAACTTGAAGGCGTCTTCATTTTTGTGGGGACACGACCGGTAACCGAATTTTTGAATGGAGCGGTCGATCTGGATGATCAGGGGTTTATAAAGGTGAACCGAAAACAGGAAACCAGCAGTCCAGGCGTGTTTGCCGCAGGCGATGTGACCAGTGAGTCCTTTAGACAAATTGCCACGGCTGTGGGTGACGGCGCTTCCGCTGCATTGAATGCGGAAAAATACCTGGAAGCGCAACATGCCTAGACACATATGAAGAAAAACCGCAGAAAATAACCTGCGGTTGATTTAAAAGAACAACTAAACCCCATAGAGGAGATATATAATGGAAAACATTTCATTTTCAGATATCGCCATTGTTGCCTGTGGTACCCTGAACCTTGAACTGAACCATCTTAAAAAGGAAGGCTTCCTGGATGCTCAAAAGGTCTATTACACCAAACCCGGGCTTCATCAGAACTGCCATGAGCTTGAGAAACAGCTCATCGGGCGGATAGCGATGGCCAAAGAAAAGGCGGATAAGGTAATCGTGGTCTATGGTGGTAAATTCTGCTATGTGAATGTGGATGAACCCACGCGAACCATGCAAAAGATTATTGAGGAGCAGGGCCCGGGCGTTGGGAGAGTTCAGGCCACTCACTGCATGGACATGATCGCCGGCGAAACGGAACGTGAGCAGATCGCCCAGGAACTTGCCGGCGGTGAAAAGGTCTGGTGGATGACACCCGGATGGATGGAATACCGGCACCAGGTGTTTGAAGGATGGGACAAGGGGATTGCCAACGAAAACTTTCCGAAACACACGGGGGGCGCCGTCGTGCTTGACGGCATCGGATACGTTGATAAATACATGGCTGAAAAGCCGGAGGAGTTCCTGGAATACTGCGATTGGATGGGGATCCCCATACAGGGCTACCCCGTCTCCCTGGACCGGTTCAAATCTCTTCTCCTGGACCAGGCCAAGATCCTGGAAAGCTGAATAAAAAGCGTCCGTTTCAAATGCTGAACCGGAAAAGGAATGGAACAAACCCGAAAACATTGGTGGGATCTTCGAAATGAGGATTTGGTGGCGCTGGCGGAAAAGGCCGCCCCCCTGTATGTGTACAATGAGGAGACGCTGAACGAGATCTTTTTTGACCTGTCGGCCATGGACGTTCTTGCAGGACTTTTCTACCCTTTTCATTTGAACTTCGATCCACAAATCCTGCAGAAAGCCATCGATCTGGATGTCCATTTCCGCTGCAATTCCCTTGCGGAGGTGAACCACTTGAGGGAACACTTTCCGAAACTGCCCCCTGAACGGATTTTCTTTTTGTCTGATCCTGAGCATGGGAGGGACTGCGAGGCTGCCCTGCATCAGGGGCTCCATGTGGCGGTCAGGGCAGATAACAGTACCACGAATGCCTGCCTTAAAACGTTTCAGGACAAAAATATTTTCGTGTGCATGGACATGGGCGATGAAGTCGCACCGTTTAAAACCCTGTCCCTGCAATTTCCGAACATTTCCACCCTGGTTCTGGGCCATGACGCAAAGGGGGGATCAAACGCCCCTATGAGCGGAATGGATATTCCGGAGATAGAAAACTATCTGGAAGCCATCCACCATGCCTGCCCCCAACTTGAATTACGGCTTGAGTTGCCTCTTCACCTGGTGTCTTATGCGGGTGCGCTGCTGGTGGAGGCCCTGGCGGGCGGTACAGCCGAAGGGATGCATTACATTCGAACCCGTCTGCCCATGAGCGATGCCCTGTTCGGGGAAATCCATGGAACCGCCCATCAAGTGATCAATTTATCAAGACCCCATGATGAAAAAACCATCATGACCCGAATCATCCCACAGCGCAAACATGCGGGGAATGGCACTTTATACCTGAAAAACCCATGCCCTGTGGAAAAAGGCGATATGCTGCTATTGACCCACATGGGGACTTACGGTCCCGAGACCCGGGTGAACAACGAAGGCCGAAACGGATTGTCTGAAGGCTATCTGAGGGCCCGAAGTCTCTGCCGGGTCAGACTATAACAACCGTAGGAGGCGATGGGCCTCTATTGCGGTGAAATGTTACAAGGGCGGACGTGTAAAATCAATTGACCGTTAAGAGCCGTTATCAAGAGATATCAGACGCTTATCAGGATAAAAACCACCTTTAAATGGAACTGGAGGACACATGACGATTCTTGATGATTTGATGTCCACATTGAACTTTGATGCCGTTGTGAAAGATATACGCCAGGGGATTTTTCATACGGGGGTACTCACCCGAAACTGTGGGCTGGCGGCAACACTGCCGCGTGATGCTCTCCGACAGAAACCTTCTATGATAAAGGAACCCGGGTTTTTATTGGACAAAGACATTCGGGAACTTACCCGGTTAGCCTGTTCCCAGAGCATCCTTGAGGCGGCCATCGGTATGGCCGCCATCAACTCCCTGTTGGAAATTGAAGAGACTTCCTGTATTGAGCTCAATGCCGCTGAGTTGATCAAAGAAAAGGGGAAGGATAAAAAAGTAGCGATTGTGGGTCACTTTCCCTTCATTCCCAAGGTTCGCGAGATATCAAAAGAGGTCTGGGTTATTGAAAAGAACCCGCAGGAGGGTGATCTCCATGAGACTGAGGCAGATACCTTGATTCCCCAGGCCGACGTTGTCGCCATCACGGGGACGGCCTTAACAAACCACACCCTGGATCACCTCCTTGGGCTCTGCAGCCCGGGCGCCTATGTAATTTTATTAGGCGATACGGCACCCCTCGCCCCTGTTCTTTTTGACTACGGTGTGGATGCCATCTCAGGCACAAAGGTAGTGAACCCCGAACTGGCCTTGAGGTGTGTCAGCCAAGGCGCCAATTTCAGGCAAATCAGGGGAGTCAAGCGGTTGACCATGATGAGATAGATTATTTTGTAACCGTTCACGGGCTCAAAGATCCCCGCCACCGGCCGGGTGAACCTGTGAACCCTTACGTCAATACAATGGCCTCTTCTTTCCATAGATTAGGTTAAAGGCTCGATAATTTGAAGGAATATAATCATGAAAACCTATTTGGATTGCTTTCCCTGTTTTTTAAACCAGGCCCTTCGAGCGGCGAGAATGGCAACCTCCGATGAAAGGAGGATCAAAAAAGTCATCGATGACGTGGGAATGATGCTCCAAGACATCTCCCTTGACAGCACCCCTCCGGAAAGCGGCAGACTGATCTATAAAAAAGTTCATGAAATTACGGGAAACCCGGATCCCTACAGGGAAATAAAAGGCCAAAGCACCCGGGAAGCCCTCGTTTTGTACCCCCACTTGAAAAACTTGGTTGAAAAATCCGATGACAGGCTCCTTACGGCCATTCGGATTGCCATTGCCGGAAATGTCATTGACTTTGGACCGAACCGGCCCTTTGATTTGAAAAATGAAATTGACGTGAACCTGACAAAGGATTTTGGCATATGTGATTACGATATATTTAAAAATGCTTTAAATAACTCCAGCGAAGTCCTTTATATTGGGGATAATGCCGGAGAGTGTGTTTTTGATAGGATTCTGGTGGAGACCTTAAACAAGCCGGTGACATATGTGGTTCGGGAAAAACCCGTCATCAACGACGCGACGCTTGAGGACGCTTTGGCGGCCGGCATGGATAAGGTGGCCGCGCTGATGTCCTCGGGGACCGATGCTCCGGGAACCATTCTACAAACCTGCAGTGATGCGTTTATAAACGTCTACAATGATGCAAAAATGATTATCAGCAAAGGCCAGGGCAACTATGAAGCGCTTTCAAACCAGAAAGAATCCATTTTTTTTCTGTTAAAGGCCAAGTGCTGGGTTATCGCCGATCATCTGGGCCTGAAAGAAGGCGATATTGTATTAAAAGCGGCATCAATGCAACGAGGTATAACTTATGACGGAAGAGATTGAAAAAAGCCCGCGGCAAGTGAAGGAAATGGACAGCAACGGCCATGACTTGAATTTCTACAGATTTGTCATTAACAGCCTCCCAATTGCTGTTGCCACAGTAAACTCCGAATTTAAGATTACCGGGTTTAATCCATGGGCGGAACAACTCACAGGGTATTCAGAGAAGGCGGCAACGGGCCACTATTGTGGTGAAATCTTACAGGGGGGGATGTGTAAAATCAATTGTCCATTAAGGGCCGTCATCAAGAAACATCAGTCTGTTATCAGGATGGACACGACCATTACCGACAGCTCTGGAAAAACGATTCCGGTCCGGATGAATACGGCCGGTCTGTTTAATGATGAAGGCCACCTTTTAGGGGGCCTGGAGGCTTTTCAGGATATCTCCCGTTTAAGAGCCTTAGAACGGGAAAAGGCCAACCTCATCTCCATGTTCGCCCATGACATAAAGTCGTCTTTAACCATCATCGGGGGGTTTGTTCTGAGACTATTAAAAAAGAGGTCCAGCCTCGATGAGGAGAAACAGATAAAGTATCTCGACATTATGAAAAATGAGACCGGAAAATTGTCGTTTCTCGTCAACGATTTCCTTGAATTTTCCCGTCTTCAGACAGGCAGGTTAAAGCTGGAGTTCAGCCCCACCTCTTTAGATAAGGAATTGATGGAGCTCTTTGATGCCTATCAGGTGAAAGCAAAACAGGCGGGAATCCATTTGGAACTTGAAAATGAAGCGGAGCTACCGATTATCGAGGCTGATGCCAATCGCCTGCGCCGGGTCTTTACCAATTTGCTGGATAATGCCTTGAAGTTTTCAAAGAGCGAGCGCACCGTTACCATAGCAACTGATCAAACTGAAAAGGATATCGTTGTCACGGTAAAGGATGAGGGGATAGGGATCGATCCTGAGGATCTTCCCTTTATCTTTGAGACCTTTCATCGTGGAAATGGTGCTGAGAAAAGGGAAGGATTTGGTCTCGGCCTTGCCACGGTCAAGGCCATAGTGGAGGCCCACGGCGGTCGGGTACTGGTAAAGAGCGAGCTGGGTAAGGGATCGGTGTTCAAAGTTATCCTGCCAAAGAATAGCGAGGTGCGGAAACCGGCGGGGTAGTTGGGGTATATGAGAGAACAAAGGGGGAAACTCATGAAGTACAAGCTTTTAATGTTCACGTGTTATGGTGGATGCGCAACAGGCGTTTCGGCATCGAAGGCATGCATAAAGATATGGGAAGAACACCCGGACGATATTAAGATCGGTTGCCTTCCTGCAGTCATCGTGCCCGGGAAATTCAAGGCGATCATCAAAAGCTCGG
>Ga0075111_1000386_pt1 | contig 20925 bp, 39 predicted proteins | sample AntAceMetag02UKK_FD_69787 | JGI IMG/M metagenome (GOLD analysis project Ga0075111, IMG submission 69787) | Saline lake microbial communities from Ace Lake, Antarctica - Antarctic Ace Lake Metagenome 02UKK | ecosystem: Environmental > Aquatic > Non-marine Saline and Alkaline > Saline | place... | reverse complement strand
TTGCTTAATTAAGGTTTTTGACCGTTTACATACACTTTGGTATGTATAAATCTCTATGATTGCAAGTCCTTGTCCTGCAGTAACTTACACACTTCTTCGATTTACGCCATGCTTGTAAGTGGTTGATATACTGGGAGTTAACGGGCTTGGAGGTATTTTGTAAAAAATTAGCAGTCAGTGGCGGAGATTGCCAAAAAAAAGTAGCAGTGAAGAGCAGCGACGGGCAGCTTGCTTGGTAGGCCTTGAGTAGGCTTGGTAGGCCTTGAGTAGGCTTGGTAGGCCTTGAGTAGGCTTGGTAGGCCTTGAGTAGGCTTGGTAGGCCTTGAGTAGGTAGGTTTTTTTTGATTGGAAGCGACCAGCGCGCGGAAAATTTGGAAAAACTTGATTTATTTTTTTTGTTGTAAGTGATTGACAGATAAAGTGTTGGAAAATTGCCGATGCTACATTGAAAAAAAAACTGGACAGCTGCGCAGCGCTAAAATAGACTGTATTTAGAAGAGAAAGGGAAAGCCCTTGAACGGTGTGAAGAAAAATCTGCGCTCCGTCCTTGAAGAGGAAAAAGTTATTTATAGTGTTAAGAATTGGAAAGCAAGGGATGACTCGAAAGAGCAGCCCGAGCGAGTTAAGTCAATCAAGATTGCGCTAAAGAAGTATGTGTACAGAAGGCGAACGGATGGAACGGGATACTCTTTAAAAAATTCATTATCAGATGATGATATAGAGCTTGTTGAGATTATTATTAATAGATGATAACAATGAGATGCCCTGAAGCACCAGACAGCCAGCGAACGAAAGAAAGCTAACGAAGGATACTGCACCTTCGAAAGATGTTACAATCATTGAAGCGAGGCGAGAACAACGGACGGATGAGCAAGCGGTTTCAATTTTTTAAATAGACGTGAAGGCGAATGAAAATTCCAAGAATACAAAGCAGTGACTATCAATTATTCCCTAAAATCGCCGTATACAGCAAACCATGACGGCGCCGGGATAGTTAGTTTAATATTGAATCACAAGCGATGTGTCTTACGTATGGGCGCGTCACAAGGTGATGGAATAACGGTTAGGAACGAAGGTTCGCAGAAATCCATGAGAAGAGACAAGCCCGGAAGGCGATAACTCTCCCCGTCCCAACTAATATGTCGACGGCTGAATGGTATCGAATTTTTTCCTCAAAATATAATTATCTATTGGTGTAAATAGATGATTCTTGAGGTTTTTCGATAAGTGGTTTTTTATTCTTATCCTGTCATATCCCAAAATATGGCAGGGATAAGAATAACGTAAAAAAAAGGACGGCTCGAATTATGCAAAAAAAGCAAAAATTGGTCAAATTATTATCATTAATTGAAGAGGGCAATAAAACTCTTCAGATGATGGTATTATTGAAAGAACTCGAGGAACTCGATTATACTGACTTACATTGTAAAGTGTCAAACTATAATCTTATTAACGAATATTTTGAAGATTTGTTTGATAAAATAAGTCAATCAAAACCCATAGTATGGATAAAGGTCGAAAAATTAATTGTGCGCCTGATTTCATACTGTTAATTTTTCATAATCTCTTATGGCTTAAAAACTGTAGGAGACAATAAAGAATTATAAATTACTATGATTCTAACAACACAAAAAAGGATAAAATCATGAAAAAAAGAAATTATGAATGGACAATTAAACCGTTAAGAGATGTTGAAGGACATCTGACCACTGACAAAAAAACTGGTGAAATATTGTATATCATGACCGGAAAGTGCTCGATAATCAAACCGATTGACGGTAAAATTGAAGCGCGCCTAAGGTTTGAGAAGATGGACGAGGACGGCAATCCCGTCCTAACTAAACTCGGGCATCCCGTTATGATATCGGGAGATAAAGGTAAATTCAAAGTAAGTTATCTTGAGGGATTGGAATCTAAATATTATAGGATTCCAAGCTCGGAATATATTTACAATGACGCTTTCGATATTGTGATAATTGGTTTACCTAAGGAATTGATAAACAATAATATTAATTTTGTGGCGACTAAATTCTGCGACGCCGTAGGTCTGCGCGATAAAGAATTGAATAAGTGTAAGGTCGGAGAATTCGACGCAGCTTTCGAAATTGCGAATAATATGAAGTCAACAAAGGTCGATAAAGCATATTATGCCGGAAATCTATGCGCTATCCAAAATACGGTAAAGGGACTCCTAAAGAGAGGAACTTCGAAAGATGAAATCATAGATGAAATTTTGAATTGGACAGATGACGAGCGATTTAGTGAAGCGCAAAATCTATCCATTAGAACGAGAATTTTGGAAGAGATTTTCGCTTAAAAACAAAAAACAAATAACAATATTGAGGAGTAAACTGGCGACTTACTCCTCATACTTTTTCACAAAATAGATTTACAAGATAAGTCTATTTTCTAAAAGAGTAACAAAAAAAAGGAGATATATTATGACAGATAAATTGGTCGTAATCAGTCAAAAAAATGGCACCACATATACTGCCGTCTTTTCCGATACCTATCTCATGGGAGTCTATACTTCTCAAGAGATGTCAAAAAATAATTTTTTAAGTATGGACATTGTCAATATGCCCGTATACGCAGCGAAAAAACCGATAAAATATGGATATATTTTCGAAAACCGTAAGTCTGTTCTGATTGTCAAAATTGTTGAAAATCTCGCATATATGGAGGAGATTTTTGCCAACGGCGATGTCAAAAAATCAATAACGGCACCTTATTTAGAGAATAATAAAAGAAAGAAAAAGCATTTAGTCTTAAATTATGCCGGTCGAGAGCTTAAAGCTAAAGAGCGAGTCTATTTTACTCCAGCAGATGAGCTGGCAAAATTTTAATATCATAAACTCCCCACGAAAAGAGAGGACATCGATTTTCTATTAATCGGCGTCCTTTCTCTCGTTATTCAATCAATAAAATTTAATTCGACCCATTCGTCTAAAGGTTAGGATAATAGATTCTCAGTCTATTGATAAGAGTTCGATTCTCTTATGTGTCTCCAGTTTTCTAATAACTAATAAGGTGGTAAATTATGAAAAAAAGACAGCTCCCTCGGTTTTTAGTATTGCCGATGCTGAATGATTATGTCATGTATTATTGGAGTCGAAATCCTAATAATGCAGTTTATTTGTATAGCTTTTAATTTACCGTTATTTGATAGCATTTAAGCGGGAGGACTTATGTCGACATTAATGTTAGAAGCGAAGCGAAAACTTATTCGTAAATATGGCATAAAAACCCTGAAGCGAATTAATTATCTCGATATATTCAACGATACGGATGAGTTTTACAAGAAATATATTTATTATGATTATTGTCAATTTGATGATGCTGATAAAGTCAGAAAAATAAAAGTAGCATATGTTACGATATGTAAAGAAATCGGCGAGATACTTCTCGAAGAATATGTTACAAACCTAAAAAAGTAATTAAAATAATTAACAGGAGGTCATCTATTATGAAAGTTTTATCAACAAACAAAGAAGCTAATTCAGAGGTATTCGCTAAAGCAGTAAAAAAGATGTATGATACCGATAAGCTAAAATTTCTTATTATCATACAGTTCTATAATACGACGGCATATACGATATTGACATTGCCGGAATATAATCTTGCCTTAGAATTAGGCGAACCATTTAGTCTAAATGGAGTAAACTTTCTAATCCGCGAATACACCATTATCGAGAAAGGCGATGATGGTAAATTATTTATCAAGAAGTCAAGGGCTCGAGGAAGTTCACGCTTCAATCGACATAGTATTTATGCGGTCTATACTACCTATAAAATGTCGACAATGCAGGGCTCGCTCGAGGGATTTATTCACTATTGGTTTTATCAAGATACTGCCGATATGACAATTATTTACCGACTATTAACAGATGTTCGAGAAGAATGGGAGGGTCGACAAGATGAACCTGCATGATTTCGATATATATCAATATGATATGACCGAAAATGACCTGCTCGATGCGCAAGCTGGCAAAATAGCAGCTATGAAAAAGATACTCGGCGAAAGTGGTCGGGTCGAGATAGAAATTAATAATCGTGAAGTTTATAAAGTTACCGAGATTCAATGCGATGACTTTGAGGCTTTACGCAAGCATAATGTAATCGTGGAAACTGAAAAATATATCGAGGTAAATGGAATTAACTACACGAAAAGTAAGTTTCTCGACATATATTTTGAAAACAGAAAGCATCAATTAATCAATAACGATACTTCCGGAAAACTTATATTATCGGGCATGGTTGACGATTTTCTGCGATGCAGCCATGAGGATTTTACGACATGGGAGTCGTGTTTTGCTCCTGACGGCTGTTATAAACAATCAGTTCTTGCCTTTATAAAGTCGAAACAAGTAATAATGGCATTAATAACGAACTCAGATAACACTAAAATTATCGGTCGCCGGTGGCTGATAGTTATCGAGGATATGATTTTCGGATTATATACTTATGGAACGTTTCCGGCTTCCTATGATATTGCGACAAAACAATATCTCGAGAAGACGTTTTTTGATGGCAAGAAAATTAATTATATAAGTAAGGACGACGCCTATGAAATTATTAAATATATAGGTTCATCGACTTCCTCGACCGGATGGGGACTACGGTATGGCGGTTCTGAGGATTACGAAGGCGTCGGTGGAGCTGAAACTTATATCGACAATCCGCTTTATTTAATCTCCACTAAAACAGAAAGTGAAATAATGGAGCGAGTCGAGGAGAATGATACCTGTTTAGATATTTCGCGAATAAATAATATCGACATGTGCGAATGCGCTCATTGTGGTGACAGTGTTCATGAAGATGATGCATATCGAGGTTTCGATGGGACTCAATATTGTTGTGAAGATTGTCGAGATGCAGAATGTGTTTACTCGGATATTGAAGATGACTATATTAATCGATATAATGCTTCTCAAATTTACTCAAATCAAGAATTAATATGGGTTTTGGATTCTTATAAATATAATAATTGTATAGAAATTAAAGCAATTACTCGACTTAATGACTATACATGGGTATGGCTTGATGAGGCAGATTACGAAGATTATATTGTCGAAGTCGAAGATGAGCAATATATTCACTTTGATGACTTAGAGGGTTCTATTTATGGAGTTTACGACACGGATGAAATTAGAGAACGAATATTTACTCAATTAAATAAAGTCGACCCAGAAATTGAGGTCGAAGATGATGACTATGAGGAAGATGATGTCGAGGAGGTGACACATGAAGTTCCTAAACAACGAGAAAACGATTAACAGGGCTGAATTTATAGCTCGTGAGTTTACTAAATTCGCAAAGGCACAAGGTGTAAAGTATTTTGTGGTGTTTCGAGATGGTGATGTCGAGGGCTTAATGATTGATATTTGCAAGGAATTTTCTCAGAGCGACGATATTAAAAGGCATGGGCTTCCTTGTCAGATTAATTACTTAGGCATAAATTATCGAATACGAGGCATATTACTTATATCAAAAACCAAAAATGAAACTACTGGTCGATATGATTTCAATATAGAAATTAATTATGGCTATGGAGTGTTGACCGATGGCGATATGTTTGCTTGTAACGATGATGAAACCAATACATTATTTAAGTATTCGATTATTTTAAATTCTAACAATATAGAAGATATAAAATATTATGAATACTTTAAATTATATATGGAACAGATACCATATCGATACTATATTCACATCTTGGGCGAGTTGCCGAGAATGACAGACAAGTCATTATTGGAGGTTATCAAATGGCGAAGGGATTAAAACAATATGGATTTAAATTAACTGGAATTAATAAAACTCCTAAAATGATAATGGAATCAGTAAAGAGTAAAGCTGAAAAATATAGATGCTTGCTCGATGGAGAAACTCGAAAACGAATTCCAATCGATGATAATTCATTTCCGATATTAGAAATAATAACCGAACACAAACCAAATTTTATAAGTAACAACGCGGTCACGGAAACTGCAAAATATGTATTAATAAATGGTCAGAAATTAAAGAAGAATAAATTTTTAACAACATTCTTTCCATCATTGAAAAATAAATTTGATAAAGACACAACAACTGGGAGGTTAATATTATCTGTCGACTCGGATGATTTTTTTAAATGCAGTCATGAACAATTTGTTTCGTGGCGTTCGTGTTTCTCGCCAGACGGCTGTTATAATCATAGTGTGCCTGCCTTTATATGCGCTCCAACGGTATTAATTGCAATAATAACTAACTCTGATGAAAGCAAGATTATCGGCAGACGATGGATTATCATTGTCGGTAAATTGATATTCTTTTTGAAGTCGTATGGAACATTTCCAATTAATTATCAAAGAGCTTTATCGACATATATTAGTAATCATTATCTTGGTCTTGATAAAAAAGATGTAAGAATTTATGAAAATGATGATGCTCGAGATGTATGCCAATATATTAACTCATCTTCATACGATACTGACTGGGGACGCGAGCATCCCGACCACATAAGCGGAGATGATGATAGGGACGATTACGATGGAGATTATGGAGGTCGATTTAACTATGTCGATAATCCTGCATATCTAGTCTTCCCAAAAGAAATAAGCGATGTCGTCGAGCACATTCGTGATAATGAAAATGAAACATTAATACCGTTCGTTAAAATGTTCTGTATCGGTAGCTGTTATTATTGCGGAACTAATATATATTCCGAAACATACGGTAACGACAGGGTTTTAAAAGATAATCATGGTAATTATTATTGTAGTGAAGAACATTTATTAGAGGATTGTATTTTCAGCCCAATCGAGAAAAAGTTTATTCGCAAAGAAGACACAGCAAGCCGAAAATGCTTCAGTATGGGGATATATTGCACTATCTCGAGAAACTTTCAACGAAGTTCAACGGTTCAATGCACTCTTATAAATGAAGATACTCACGAGAAAGAAATAGTTTCGACATTATGTGGAAGCGTAATACTAATTTATAACTACATCAGATATATAATCATCACCGCCGATGGAGCTATATCTAAAAATCAATCACTCGATAAGCTAAAGGAGTTACTAAATGAAGAAAATAACAATTAAGAATGTAATCTTAGCTACACCTGCCGAATGTGCGAATCCGCATCTTTGGTTGTCAAAAAAGGAACTAGCCGACTACATCATCATTAAGCGAGAGCTTTATACTTTAATCCTTCCGAGAGACTTTAAATCGGTAAGCTATCCTATGGTGACGGCTCATTATGATAAGTTTGGAGAGTATGAACCAGAATGGAAGCGACCCACAAAATCAAAAATCAAGAACCCAGTTGTCGTTAAAGCTAAGCGTGAACTTATTATTAACGTGAATAATAAACTCGGCATCATGTATCCTAACAATATGGTTCTCGGTGGAGATGATAGAGCTGGGATTTATATTATATTTAGATTGATTGCTGACGGTATCAAAGCTAATTATTGTTTATTTGACTTAGAGGAGTCAGGTGCGGTCGGTAGCTCAGCTTTCATAAAGGCACATGGCGATGTAGCTAAACAATGTTCATGTTACTTGGCACTCGATAGAAGAGGGTTCGATGAAGTGGTGGATTACGGATATAGCAGTCGGCAGGCAATGGCAATCGCCGAGAGCTTTGGATATATTGAAGATATAGGTAGCATGACCGACATCTCGAATATTGCTGATGAATTTCCAAAACCATGCTTGAATTTCAGCGTTGGATTTACGAGCGAACATTCAGCCAACGAGAAATTACATCTCAGCGCAATGTATTTTACACTCGACAATATGCGTTCAATTATACCGCTAACAACTGATATTGCGTTTAGCGACTTGGAGGTTGACGACCCCTTTTGTGGCTGGGATTCAAGACACACATACATGGGCAGTCCTGCGGCAAGTCGGTATGTGGAATATGGTGAAAGAGGTCTCGGAAAAGAAAATTTTACATCGGACGACTCGGACAGGGTCTATCGAGGAGACTATGACTCGCCGGAATTATGGGAATATAAAAGTTTAGAAGGAAATTCACCAATCGACCACGAAATTGCTATGATTATGGATTGCAATGCTTGTCCTCTAAGGAAAAGATTTAACGGTGAAGATTACTGTATCGGCAGAAGTGCATATATTGAATGTTGTCAGATGATTGGTAGCGAGCCGGAAGATACCGTGACTTATCAAGATACAATAGCACTTCGAGGACTAATTGCGGGAGAGAGTATATCGACAGCGCCAGAAAGAGAAACTGAACCTGCCCTGCGAAATGAACTTACGGAAATATCGACAACCTTGGAGGGTTATGCTTTATGTCAAACTTGTTCTCACTGTCGATGGATTGATGAAAAACCATACTGTATCGACCGAGAAAAATATTTATTCTGTGCGGCACAGACAGGCTACGACCCCGACCCAGTTTGTGTCAAAAAAGAAATTACATTGAAAGATACTGAAATTGACGATATTAACATACTCGACCAAATGACAGAATTAAGCGATGAATTCAGAAGCAAGGCACTTTGCGATACTGACTGCGATATGTGTGAAAATATAGGTGGAATTTTCTATTGTGTGGATAGACAATCATACGAGATGTGTTGTGAGTCGTCAGACCTAAATCCTATGCCGAAATATATTGACGACAAAGATGCTGATGAAATTATTGCAAATATAATGCCACAAATAAACTAAGTAAACATTTAATTGAAATAGAACCCCCAAAACCGACACAACCATGAAGGGAAGAATTCAAAACTCTTCCTTTCTATTGTGTTATACATAGGAGATAAATTATGTTAGACCAAAGGATTAAAAATTTATTTTATATCTTAGCTAAAGGTATCGAGAATACAGTGGAATTGGTTAGGTTAAAGTCAAGGAAAAAACATTATCCTATAATTACGGAAAAGGAGTAATTATGAAAATCAACGAATTAAGCCAATATTATATCAAAGAGCTTAATCCCGAGCTAAGATTAGAAAATATTAAAGGTGGTATCTGCTATAAAGGTACATGGAAAAGCGGAACTTCGAAAAATGGCAAACAGTGGTTTAATGGTGAATTTGTCAAAACCGAGAAAGCACCAAAACATTATTAAATAAAGGAGAACAATCATGGATGGAAATAAATTAGTCCAAATAGTCAAGATAGTCGGCGTGACCGATGAGTATTCAGATAACCTATTGTCAAAAGCCCTCGACCGAGTATCCTGCATCGACTCAGGAGATATCGAGGAGATTGCATTATTAATAGTGTTGCTCATGAAACACTTTCCAGAACAACAAACTCGAGCTTATCAAGTAATGTCATCTCTCGGTATTCCAATTCGGAGAAGTGGCAAGATTCATGACGGCTTGGATATGTATAACGAATGGGAATTACAGGTCAAGAGCGAAACCGACATACCTACACTCGAGGGAATAAGCAGAGAGCTTAGGTATAATTATATCAGTAATCATAAAGTCGATAACCTCATTGATGAGATTGACTCAAGAATGCTCATAATAAACATGAAGGCAAAGGCTGATAAGGTCGAAATAAAACCACCAGCCGGCAACTTATCTTTCGAGGACTGTGTGGCAAAATATGACAATATGATGAATGCGTATTCCCTTTATAAATTTCGACGAACAATCGACCCAGCAATGAAAGACATATTAGACACTACCTAAATAAACTGGAGGTAACAAATGACTGAATTACAACTATTCGATAAACTACTCAGAATACTCAAAAAGCTATATGCAGTCCACCAAATAACAAAACAAAAGATAGTCTTGGTCTATGAAGGCTTTCAGGAAACAGTATCGTCGAGAGGTGATTGCTTTATTGTAGCAAGCTCGACAAAGAGAATGTTAATCACTAATTCTGAAATGAAAAAAATAAATGAGATTGAAATGAGAACTCAGGCAATGTTGAGATTTATGGAGATATTATGAAAATAGACTTAGATAAACTCAAAAACAATAATTCTAATTGCAGTGAAATCGTGGCTGTAAATAAAGAACTAAAAGATTTTAGGTCTAAATTTGATATTGCAAAAATTATGCAGGCATTTCCAGACACACCGGTAACAGTCGAGACAGGTAGATTTTATCCATATATCAAAATTAAGAGCTGTAATGTTTGTCCTAGAATATTTGAATATAAAACTACTGACGAGATAATTGAACACATTCACAAAGAATTAAATCAGGAGAAGTAATGTCAAAGCAAGAGAAAAACATAGAACTTTCAAAGTATTTTATAACAAGGTCGAGCATTTCACCATCATTGATATTAATTAATAGCTTTCAAATTAAGCAAAAAAGGAGACGTTATGAAAAAGATTTTAATCAGAGGCGAGGGTTTCGGATACGGCTCTCGAGAAGAAATATGTAAAAATAGAGAAAAAAACATACTCGACATACTTTTATCAGCAGGAAATAAGCAGGTTAATCTAACATCTCGAACCGCGTGTGAGAATTTAACCAAGAAGATTATGGAGGTATTATGATGTCGATAAAAAGTGTCGAGTGCAAAGCACTGACCGTGGATAATAAAATAATATCAGGCATATATAATGGTAATTTGGGAATGGTTGGCTCCGATGTCGAGCTGGCAATTATGTCATTTTGCATAACAACAGAACTATATTCATCCAATAATAGAGAAATATTTGATAATGATATTATACTATTTACGGGCAACCATCCATTTGCGGAAAATCATAAATTTTATGGTGTTGTCGAGTATAGAGATGGGAGCTTTATGGTTATTGATAAATATAAACATAAATTTTTATTAAATGATTTATTATTAAAAAGATATTCCGAGGTTATAGATAATAACTTATTGAATATGCTTTGTGTTGAAAAATATTTTAAGGAGACATTATGAAAGATGCTTGTGCTGGTGAATCGGTTTATGCTAATGAGGATTTCAAACAACTCATATCAATGTATAGGGACATAATTAATAAGTCATTCAAAACTCACAAAGTGGTCAATATAATAGTAACCAGACTTCCGCCAATCGTGCGTAGAATACCTAAAAAATGTCGAGGCGGAGATATTAATATGCTAGAAATCGAATTAAAGTATGAAGATGGAGTATCATATTACAATGCAATTCATAAAAACAGCAATGGAGTTATAACTTCCACATATAAGCTAGACCTGAATGATGTGGTCGCTTTATTAGCTTATGCCGAGACGATATGTTTCGGAAAAGCTTCCATGCAAATTTAGTATAATAATTAAATAAATATAAAGGAGAATTAATGTCACTATTAAAACATAATGAACCAGACAGCCTGCTCAGGCGACTTTCAGGATTATCTGATATAGAATGGTCTTGGCTCGTCGAAACGGCTGAGATTAACACGATAGAGTCCAAAATAGGCTCACCGTTCATCAACGAGTTAGTCAATTTGCTGATTGAAAGAGACGAACCTAATTTCACGGCAATTAAGAAAACTCTTGGAATAACAGACCGAGATAACACATATTCAAATTGGCAACACATCTATCAAAGACTTTACCGATATTTATGTCCAGAAGAACTCAGGGCAGGTTGTGAGCATACCGCAATACCATCGCCAGTATTATTCTATCATATTGACAGCAAAGAATTTATGTGGTCAGCAGAATTTAAGTTGACAGGATATGCCCCATCTGCTTTATTGGAATTAGCTTATGCGAAGGTTAACGATAAACTTTTGATTAATGTGTATGGTCGGTCAAGAATTGACAGTGTCACTGTATCAAATTACAACACGGGAGACTGTTATGATTTTTATCCAAGCGAGGAAGGTGCGTCATTCGGAAAATTGATGTATATTCTAAAATCTGAGATATTGCGTAACATTAAAGCTGACAAAAAAGTCACTAAGGAGTAAGAATGAAATTAATTAATGGAAAGTTAAAGTTCGATGTAAGTGAAGTATTGTTTATTGATACTGAACGCAAAGCTTTGCCTTTTCCAAAAGCATCAGAATGTAAAGTTAAAACAGCAAATTCATGGATGGCTTTTATCGGTCTCATGGATGCAGGAAATGGAAAAGTAGAGCTCAAAACTAAAGAATTAAGAGATTATTATAATCCAATCAAAGTAATCATTATTGATTCATTTACAAGAGCAACATATTTACTATCAAAACATCTAAAGGATAATGGTGTTACCGGATATGATTTCTGGCGCGACTATGCTGATGAACTCGAGAACCTAATGATGAAGTGGGAGTCTAATGGAAGGTTCATAATATACACTTCACTCGATGATGTAATAAGGGATTCAGATAATATCTCCAGAAAAGTTATTAAGGTCGAAGGTAAAAAACTAGAAGGACTTGTCGAAAGTTTCTTCACAATTACATTATTCACGAGCTTCAATCCAATGAAATCAAGCGGAGAAGCTTATCAATTCTGCACAAACACTGATGGGAAGAATTCTGCAAAGTCGCCGTTGGGAATGTTTGAAAGTCGATTAATACCAAATGATATGTCATTAGTTCTCGGAAGAATTTATGAATACTATAACATGGCAAATAATCCGGCTTTTGAAAATTCACCTATGATTATTGTAGGGCAAAGTGGTTCAGGCAAATCAACCTCGACCTCGTTCCTATTTGAAGATTAACCAAAAATAAGGAGAGTAAAATGGAAAACAAAATGACTCAGAGTGAGCCAATCGAAATGTCAGTCAAAACAAGAGGCAAGCCTCATTCACTATGGACTGAGCGTATTTATTTCGTGGCTACAGAAAACAATGAAATCGTAGCTAACGACATGATTAACGAGAAAGAATGTGTCGGCTGGATTACCGTGGCTGGCGACTTGGATGTTGAATATTTTGTCGGCTACTCAACACAGCGTATCATTCCTAAAATTAAGACTGCTAAAATAGTTTTAAAATAAACCAACCAACCAACCAACCGAAGAAAACAAAAAAGGACAAGTAAATGAGACAATTAAGAACTGTAGATGTATCGAGTGATGAAGTTAAAAAAGCTATGGCGAATGCTAATAATGAAAAAACAAAAGGAGTGTCCGGTGCTCATGAAGTAACAGTCGTGCGTGCGTCTCTCGAGGAAAGTGCTTCGGGTGCAATCTTCTTAAAGCTGGGTTTTAAGTCACCGACAGGCTCCACATGGACAAGTCCATCTCAGCTTATCGAAAAGCTCGCGGCGGATGGTGAACCGGTCGACGGCTATTGGATGCCTAAATTAATGACCTTACTCGCTCTGACGGGTAGTAGTATGGACATGGGTTCTGCTGAAATCGAAGAGTGGAAATGGGATGACAATGAAGGTAAGAGCGTATTAAAGAAGTTCCAAGTTCCGTCATTAATTACACTTATCGGCAAGAAAGTCGGCACGGTGCTGAACTTCTACCAAAAATATCCTAACAGTCTAGGAATTAATGGCTATACAGGTCGACCAATTCCAAAGCGTAATGAGAATGAGGATGGTTATAATAACGCCAAAAATCAACCAGAAACAATTTGGATGCCTAACTACGAAAAAAAGCCACAACCGGTATTCGACTTCACGATGTTCTATGATATTGCCACGGGCAAGAATGTCAAGGAAATGCAGGACGACACCTGTATCACGCCGACTGAAGTTAAGCAGAAAGTTGAAGATATTCTCGCAAAGGGTCACAGTGCAGTTAAACTAATCGGAGATGATTGGGATAAGCTGAGAAAGACCACATTGAAGAAAGCCTTGAAAAAAGCGGGAGCTACCTTCGAGGCGATGAAATTCATTCCTTCTGCAAATGCAGGCAGTAAGTCAGCCGAAACTGGAGGCGATGCATCATACTTATAATATAAGTTACCCCACACAAAACAAGGGGGGAGAGAAATCTTCCTCTTTGTTTTACCATTTTAAAACAAGCAAAAAGAGGTCAGTATGAAACGATTAATACTCACTAAAAAGTATGATAAGTTTGAAATAATCCAATATGCAACATATCTAAAAGAGACAATTAACAAGGCATTAGAGTCGACCACGGATGAAATATTAGACGACATGAAAATGGACGGAATAATTAGTGTATGGAGAGAAATCGAAAGTGTTGATGAAACTTATGTGGTGAAATTTTATACGGAGGAATTATGGAAACCAAAATAGAGGTAATAAAATTCAAACAAGAAATGCGTAGGCTTTTGCGTAAATATGATGCAAGAATAATTGCCAAGCCGGCTAAAAACGAATGTAATAAAGCAATGGCGACTATCCACATTTCAGTTGGAAACGAGAATGATGTAATTAGAAGGTTCAATGAAAAGATTGAATTAAATGTATTATATTTCAATGATTTTAACATTACACCAGAAGAGCTCAAGCTAATAAAGGAGAACTAATGAAAGACATTTATAGAGTATTCGACACGGTAGATGAAACATATTTAACTGAAGAGGAAATTGATGATTGTAATGGTCGAGCCTTGATTGAAAACTATATAGTAGAATATGGAATTTCTACATTTGACCAAAACGGAGATGTAATTAAAATTTATGAAGGTGATATAATTGTTGACCACAATACCTTGATTCCAGATATTCCAACGGCGGACTTTGAGCTAAGTATCGAGAAACACCAGCAATATTTAAACTTCAACAAGGATGCAATGGTCGAAGTAGTCGGCAATGTGAGGGATTATGCTTGATGCAAAAAACAATGCAGTATATTTAGGCTCAATACTTATTGCAAAAACGGACGGTGATGTCGTGGTCATGCGACGCAACTCACAGCGACACTTTTATCGAGCTCTTGGTTCATGGTGCTTAAATGCTGAGCTCGTGAATGAGTTTGGTTTTAACAAGTTCATAATCGTAAATGAATATGATGAAGAATATCACATTACCTACAAAAAGATACTTGAAATCAAGAAACAACTCAACCTGCACATTAAGTTCGGTGATGAGGTTCAATATGCCATTCATTCATCGTTTTGGGACTTCTTTAAGAGTGATAACAAGACGATGCCGGCGATGATAGGTGTTCCGGTCAGTAACTTTGCAACCGAGCCTGAGGGTCAATGGAAATCACGCCTGATTAAGAATATCAACAACGACCAAATCGAAATAGACTTTAACAAACAATATTAGGAGGTGTTATGAGCAAGTCGAATATGCTCGCAACTATTTTAGGGATTATTATATTTATATTTTGTATGTCCTTAATATCCAAGGATGCCAAGTATAGAGATAGGTTCAAAAATAACACATACAAGAAATCAGAAACAATTATAACGCGTAATTATTTATCGAGAGACGGGCTAACACTACATTCAATATTCGAATACAAGCATACTATGTTTGACTTTGTAGAGTTCACTCAAATAGATAGTTCATACTTAATAATAACAAAATAAGGAGATACCATGACATTTATGATAACCTTAAGTTCGGTGCTTTTAATTATACTCATAATACTTGCAAGAGCTTATCACTTTTGGTCAAAACAAGCCGTAAAGTATTACAATGAAACCAAGGAGCTCGAGAATATAATTGAAATTCAAAAAAGAAGCCTCGACAGTCTTAACAAAAATGCAAACAGTGTTGACGAGTATGTTGATGAATTAGAAGATACTATCGAGCACTCAGGCGGGACACAAGTATAATGGAACTAAAACATACCGCAGAATCAATAGAAAATGAGGAGTATTTTAGATGAGAAATCCAAGATTATCAATATTGACCAACGAGCTAAACCTAATCCAAAATGATGATATTCGTATGTTTACGGAAAGTGTTCTAGATAGCGCATCGGAAAAGTTTTGGCGGATGCCGGCAAGCTCGACTAACAAGTATCATCCAAGGACATCGCAGGGTGTGGGTGGCTTGGTTCGCCATACGAGGCAGGTTACAAATCTGGCTAATGCTATAATGGAAACTCAGCTATATGATGACAGGACGACTGGGCGAATGGTTGACCGCGATGTAGTTATTTCGGCGTGCATACTGCATGACTCGTGGAAATACAGCCCGCATAATCACTCGAAATATACAGTGCGTTATCACGGGCTTCTGGCTTACGAGGAAATTACTAATTTATTTAGAGCAACAATAGCAACATCGAGGGTAAAGGAGCGTCTATATCTAATCCTGCGATGCATCGTTACTCATAACGGTAAGTTTACCAATGAGATTGAGAAGATAGACAATCATAGCAACGCATTATTTAGAATGACGCCCGAGCAGAAAATAGTTTGCAGTGCAGATTACATCTCTAGTCGTAAGTGGAATTTATTTGATGAATTGGAGACTTAGATGATTGACCTTAAAAAACTATCAAACAACACCGCCGATTGTATAAATATATTCAAGTTAATTATCGACTCAGAAAAGATACCTAAGGAAGTAAAAATAACGCTATTCGATGTTGCGGTTCATCTAAGCAGTAGGCTACATGATGAAATGGCGGTTATAAAGTTAAGTGGTAATTTCTGGAGTCATTATGACTATGATAATTTTCCTGCTAAAAATCAATGTGAAGTCAGGAAGATATTAAATAAATATGAGGAGAGCTAATGATTAAATCAGGAATTCTAAACAAGGAACAATTTGAATTTTTAGAGATGTCGATAAATGCTTACTTCGATATGGTGAATAGACAATATAGTCTTTATCAATCAGTAGAAGTCGGAAAGTCAGCTACATTTATATACCTAGAAATCGAGAATGATACTATTTATGACATAATACCCTACGATGTCGACTTAGTGATTGACGAGAAATATTTAAACGATTTAGCATATTCGTTATTTATTACTTATTGTGGTAAATATCCTGAATATGCGCAAACTACAAGCTAAGGGAGGAATGATGTCAAGAGCACAGAAACGAAAGGGAAAGCCATTTACACAACGCTGTAAGGTCTGCACGACTCACTTCACGAATACTGAGTATAAAGATGTTTGTCCGAGTTGTAAAAATATAATGAAAGACAACATTATAATTATTGAAATCAAGGATTCGGCTGAAAGTAAGGAATATCAAGTCGAGCGCACTGGCATGATTTACCATGTTTCAATCGACTCATTCAAGGAAAACATGAAAGATGTTGAAGGCTTTGATTTAGAAAAAGATAGATTATTTACTATCGAGGCATCGCTAGTTCCTGATTTATTTAAAAACTCGAAAGAAGGCAATGATGAGTAAATTATCAAATGAAGAAATTGAGAAGAGTGTATTTGGAAAGATAACACTCGGTAAGAAAGTGTTTATGTCTCACCTGCCACCATTCCCTCCACTACTGAGTACAGCTCAGGATGGGATGTGTCAAATGTTAGTAAATTCAGTTCATTTGGTTCTGAGGAACAATTAAAAGAGATGGTGATTACATTAAGTGCCAAGTCGATTTCAGATAAGAAAGGAAACAAGGAAGCAATGAGTGTTCTACCACATATCAGTGAATGGGATATATCAAAGACCGACATTAATAAATTATTTGCCATATTGGCCGAGGAGAAACAATGATTGATTTAAGACATGGTGATTGTTTAGAGGTAATGGATAAGCTAATTAAAGAAGGTGTTAAGGTTGATTTAACAGTTACATCGCCACCTTATGATAATCTAAGAACCTATGAAGGGACACTACAATGGAATGAGGCTATATGGAAACAGGCGATTGAAAGGTTATATGCTATTACCGCAGATGGTGGCATTGTAGTTTGGATTGTCGGTGATGCCACGATAAAGGGAAGTGAAACGGGAACATCTTTTAAGCAAGCATTATATTTCAAAGAAGTTGGGTTTAGGATACATGATACTATGATATGGGAGAAACCAAATTTTTCTATGCCATCTAAAAATAGATACCATCAAGTTTCTGAGTATATGTTTGTTTTTTCAAAAGGAAGTCCAAAAACATTTAATGGTATTCTTGATAGGAAAAATAAATATGGTGCTTGTCTTGGACAAAATAGCGTAAGGAATAAAGATGGTAGTATTACTAATTTAGAAAAACCTAAGTCTCGTGAATACGGAATGAGATTTAATGTTTGGAAAAATAATACAACTGGGCAGGACTTTATGTGTAAAGAACTTCCGCACCCCGCAATGTTTCCACTCGGTATAGCTAATGACCACATAATTTCTTGGAGTAATGAAGACGATTTAATTCTAGACCCATTTGCGGGAAGTGGAACAACTGGTTTGGCTTGTAAAAACTTAAATAGAAATTTTATAGGTATAGAGATTGTAGAAGAATATTGCAGGATAGCAAAAGAAAGGATTGAAAATGGTTAATCTATTATCATTGTTTGAAATAATTGAACTGTTTCCGAAATGGAAATAGTTGGATAATAAATATGAAAAATGTAAAGGAGAAACAATGAAAGTATTATCACTATTTGACGGCATCGCAACTGCTCGATATATCTTAGATAAATTAGGAATACCGATTGATGCTTATTATGCGTCTGAGGTCGATAAATATGCAATAATGATAGCTAACAAGAACTTTCCAGATATTAAGCAAATAGGAGATATCCAGCTTGTAGATGGGACTGAGCTTGGCGAGATTGACTTACTCGTTGCCGGTTCACCCTGTCAAGGGTTCAGCTTTGCAGGTAAGCAGTTGAATTTTAATGACCCGCGCAGTCGCTTGTTCTTCGAGTTCCTAAGGATAAAAGAAGAGTGCAAACCTAAATACTGGATGCTTGAAAATGTAGTAATGAAAAAGGAATATCAAGCAATAATATCTGAATATCTAGGCTGTGAGCCTATCAGGTTTGATGCAGGGTTGGTGTCAGCACAGCGAAGGAAACGGCTTTACTGGACTAATATCCCGAATGTCGAGATGCCAACAACGGACAATGGAATGGTAGTCGGAGATATTTTAGAAGATGGATATGATTCCACAGGAATAAGGAGAGGAAGATACAAGGAAAATGAAGTTAAAAAATTAAACATATTGACCGCTGTTGCTAGGAATAATTCAACTTGTAATTTGGCTGGAATGGCAGAAGACATAAGTGGACATGACTTTCTAAAGCGAATTTATCATATAGATGCAAAATGTCCAACCTTAACGACTTGTGGTGGTGGAAATATTACGAGGAAAATAGCATTAGAGAATAATGAATATAGAGAATTAACCGTTACGGAATACGAAAGACTTCAGGGACTCCCTGACGGATATACAGCTTTGATAATGCCTAATGGTAGAGCAATGAGTAAGACACAAAGAAGAAATGCTCTTGGTAATGGGTGGCAAGCTGATGCCGTCGCATTGATATTGAAACAAGTATATTCCACATTAAAAGGATTAAACAATGAAAGTATTATCACTATTTGATGGCTGTGCAACGGGCTTATATGTGCTGAAGAAATTAGGGATAGAAGTCGATAAATATTATTCTTCTGAAATTGATAAATATGCTATATCCGTAGCAATGAAGAACCATCCAGAGATAATTCAAATTGGAGATATAGTAAATTGGAAAGAATGGGATATTGATTGGCGTAGTATTGATTTAGTTATTGGAGGAAGTCCCTGCACGGGATTTTCAGTGGCAGGCAAACAATTAAACTTTGAAGACCCGCAATCTAAATTATTTTTTGAGTTCATGGATATACTGAATCATATTAAATCATTAAACTCTAATGTAAGGTTTTTATTAGAAAATGTTAGAATGAAAAAAGAATATTCAGATAAAATTACTAAATTGATTGGTGTTGACTTCATCAAAATCGATGCAAGTCTTGTTTCTGCTCAATCTAGGGTTAGATATTATTGGACAAATTTAGGAAGAATAAATCAACCAGAGGATAGAGGAATAAATTTATCGGACATATTGGAAGTCGATGTTGCTGATGATAAGTTTTTTCCAGAGGGTCATAGGGAGTATAGCAACTATAAAGAGCATAAGGTTGATAAAGGTATTTATCAGATAAGTCCAATTCAAATTGGAAACTCTAAAAGTTTCGGTAATGCTATAAAAAATTCTAATAAATCATATACCCTAAGGGCATCTCACCCAAACGGCATATTGGATAATAATTTTAAAATAAGGAAGTTTACTCCGATTGAATGTGAAAGACTTCAGGGGTTGCCCGATAATTACACTCTATCATATTTACCAAGTGGCAAAATGATTAATGATAATCAAAGATATAAGATATTAGGTAATGGGTGGAATGCCGATGTTGTGGAATACATACTATCGTTCTTTATGCGGACTAAATATAAAGATGAACACAATTAATTAAACTAAGGAGAGACATGATTAACAATATTTTGGAATTGCCTGAAGGTGAAAAGACATATATAATAGATAATTATGACAAATATTATGATATAACAAAGGAAAGGATAGGTGTATTGATATGAATAGACTAATTAGGGGAGATTGTTTAGAAGTAATGGATGAACTAATTGAAGAAGGAGTTAAGGTTGATGCTATCATAACAGACCCACCATACGGTACAACAGCTTGTAAATGGGATTCTGTTATCCCCTTCGATAAAATGTGGTTGAGATTAAATAAACTTATAAAACCTAATGGAGCTATTGTATTATTTGGAAGTGAACCTTTCAGCTCTGCTTTGAGAATGTCTAATATTAAGAATTATAAGTATGATTGGTATTGGAATAAAGGACAAGGAACTGGATTTTTAAACTCTAAAAAAATGCCATTAAAAAATATAGAAAATATTTCAGTATTCCAAAAAAGTATAAATTATAATCCACAAATGAGAACTGGATTTAAACCATATACTTGCAAACAGGGTAAGACAAAGACTGATAACTATGGTAAACAAACTGGTGCCATTACAAAGAGCAATGGAGATAGATACCCATTAACACTAATATCTTTTAATAGAGATAAAGATAAACTCCACCCAACACAGAAACCAGTATCACTAATGGAGTATCTTATTAAAACCTACACTAATGAAGGTGAGGTCGTATTAGACTTTACGATGGGCTCGTGTT
>Ga0075111_1000384_pt1 | contig 20949 bp, 26 predicted proteins | sample AntAceMetag02UKK_FD_69787 | JGI IMG/M metagenome (GOLD analysis project Ga0075111, IMG submission 69787) | Saline lake microbial communities from Ace Lake, Antarctica - Antarctic Ace Lake Metagenome 02UKK | ecosystem: Environmental > Aquatic > Non-marine Saline and Alkaline > Saline | place... | reverse complement strand
GACTGGGTAAACCGAATTTGAAATCCGGCATTTTTTGTCGTACTGTTAATTTCAGCTATAACAATCCCAGAACGGTATATGCCAGCTTTCCATTTTGCGGGATATTGAATTTGATAACCATATTTCTCATCCGTAAATGTTTTTTCAAGGGGGGTGGCAATAGCATTTGAATAATTAAGTGTTAATATTATACATATCATCGCCTTATATATTATATTCATATATCTCCTATTTTTTATAACTACACCCGACCAGATTAATATAAACCTGATTGAAATAATTCGTATCAATCTTTTTAATGCCGGTAAAGATATTTCAAAAATCATCTTTGCTGAAAATATAATTGGAGATAAAGTCTCACATCCCTTACCCCTCAGGATACCGCCCCTCCCGAACCAGACCAGCGCAATTAACATGAATACTCTTTTCAAATCCAAGCAATGATTGCATGATAATCTCTCCACCATGCACCCGGATATTGTAAGAATCTGTCACACCATTATTAAAGACAATCATATCCTTCCCCAGCGTGGTGTCATAATTAATGCTTTTAAGGGTCCGGATAATGATTGAATCAATCACTTCATTGGTATTTCTATGGATAAAAATTACTTGAGTGCCTTTAAATTTCACAATAAATTGTTGACCCTGGAAGACCGATTTCAATCTGATATCAGCTAACTTTTTCTTTAAAACAAAGAAATCACTATTGACCCTTTCAAAATCCAAATAAATAACAAAGGAAATAGTCAGCATAATTACTGAAAGAGCCGTAACCCTTAAAAGAGATATTGATTTGATCACCAGCACCCGCCTGGCATCGGAAATAAATTCCGTCTCCCAAATGAATGAACAGCCAACGTACTATGGCATGAATGGTGAAAGAGCATCAGGTCTCCGGGGGCAAGAGCACTCTTTTCATTATCTATATCGAGTTGGTAACCGATGAATCTCAGGTCCGGATCACAATAAAACTCCCCAGAAGTTTGCCACTTGTGTCCGCAACATGGGCAAATTTTAAAGGAGGTATTCTTCATGGCTTACATAAACCACAAGGTTTAAATTTTGCTTTTATTGCCTCCTCTCGGGACTCAAACATAACCGTACAACTCTTGCAATTATAATAACGGCATCCTGCTTGATGAAATGTATGGCTACCCGCATTACCATGGTAGGCACCGGCAGACACCGGGTTTTTCTTTATCTTTGATGACTTCTTAGTTCCGCCTTTAGCCTTCCGCCGGAAATCCCAAGGAGCCTGGGCATGTGGATCTCCCCAGAGCCCCAACTTGTTTATTTTGGCACGGGTCTCAAACCCCCTCCATTTACGGCAGAAATCTTTTTTGCAGTACTGGCCATAAAGCCATGCATAACCAAACTTCAGCAGTTGCTCATTCAGGCATTTTTTCCCCACATATACAACACCCACCGACCGCCCATACCGGTCAGTGTCTATGACATCCACTTTGACCTGCTTTCCCCCGACCAGTCCCAAGGTAAATTGTTTTGCCTTCTGGCCATAAGCCTGTTTTTTCTCTGGGGTGTCAATACCATAAATTCTGACTCTAATTTCCTCTTTTGAGGATGTGAGAACGGTGATGGTGTCACCGTCGGCAACTTTCACACATTTACCTTTGAAGGCAAGGCAAATGGCAGGAAAGAGCAAAATGACCAGGGTGCTGATCAATAATATTTTTTTATTCATAAGGCCTCCATTATGAAATCAGCATGTGAATGCCTGGCATCAATAAAAGGAAAAAGGTCCCGGTCAGAACGAAAGTCACTCCCAATCTTGAAATGAGATCATACTTTTCATATGTCTTGAATTTTTCAGGAGTCCATTCCTCTAGAGGAAGCACTGTAAAAAGGTCTTCAGCATTGCGGACTTTGGGAAGGTTATAGATAAGGAGGACCACTGCACCCACAAGAAGAGCAATGATAGAAAGTCCAAAGAGTAGGTATTCAATTTCTTGAAATGATTGCATATGAAGTCACCACATTGTATTTACGCAATTTGTTTATATCTGGAACAAGTACAAGAATGTCTAAAGGCCTGTTTAAAAATTATCAGGCTCTAAATAAATTCATATTCCCATAGGAAAGTTCTGTCAAGACATTTATTTATAAAAATGTAACACGAAAATGGTTTCCAGGGAATCAAATCTTGATATTCACAACGTCAAAATACTTGGGGCCAAATCCCAGGCAAGGCCCGTAATCATTACCTTTCGCAGTTTTCCAAGGGTGGTTGCAGGTTTCGGCAGTGACATTGAACTTTTCCCCGGTTTCCCGATTTACCAGCGTTGCATGGATACTATGCTTGGCTTTAAAAATGCTGTGGGTCTGCTTTTTATATTTTTCATCCTGGCAGCAAACATAACAAATCTGCCCACCCACTAAAGCATCCGGTGAAAGCAACCTGCCACAGTTACCGCATTTAACTGGCTCCACATGAACCTTAAAGGGATTAAAGACGGTCACAGCCTCAATGGCTTTCTCCAGGGTGAGTACCTTCCCCTCAATGTCATACATGGCCCCCAGGCGCTTGACGGTCAAGATTTCCTCTGTCCTGTTCATGAACTTTTTCTCAATATCCAGGGTTTCAATTTCCGTTGGGATATCTGCCATTAGAGTTGTTTTCATGTCATTTCCCCCCTGTGCCTTAATATCTGGTGTAATTGCACATTGCTCCCCCCGTATCCTAAAGGTCTATGTCCCTTTTTGTTTCCAAAAGTAAGTGTTCCGGATTACAACAAAGTTTGTTTTTACATTCCCGAATCACACTCAATCTTTTATCAAAGGCCCCGAAATGGATTTCATAAGAAAGCCGATGGGCATAATAGATTTTACCCAATAGTTTGATATATCCATAACCATTGGGTTGGCTCCCCTTCCAGCCCCAACACCCTTCTTGAATGATTACTCTTTGCCAAAACCGTTCATGTAGTGTTCCCAGCAATTCACTCCGGGATTTGTAATGGACGTCGCTCCTTTCTATAATTTTACGCACCGTCGCCAAACAAAACCCATATTCTTTCGCCAGGTCAACCGCGGTGATCCCGTCAATATATTTCTGTAGGATCTCTGCCTCAGTTTCCTTTGAATATATGGGCCGGTATGCCGATTGCGCATTATTCCGCTTGATGAGGGTGATAAGCGTGTTCCTGCAACAACCAAATTCTTTGGCAATTTTATTGACGGGGAGCCCCTCCCCACATCTGTGGAGTATTGCCTCTTCCAGCTCTTGTGTGAACTTCCGGTTACTGCCCATCTTTCATTTTTTCCCCAAAAAATAGCATTTCATACCGACTACCACGGCTTTAAGCAGGGCAATCTATTCACATGCCGGACATTGCACCGTCTTCCATGGTCCAATAATTTGTACTTGCGATATCTGCGCCATCGTTGCCAATACAGAAACACGATCCTGTATTAAGTACCAAGAGGAGGGTGGCTGATCAAGAGGGTTTGTCCAGGTAGGAATGGCACCAACTCGGTAATGGTTCATGCGGTAGGTATTGTCTATAAACAATGTTCCGACTATAGCAAGGTTGTTATTGAGATTTTCAAAACAATGAAATGACTTGTGGTTACTGTGTTCTGGCGTTTCTGAATTTGTGGATATTTTCCCACTGCATGTTGGAGGGTGGTTGTGATCCAGGGCAGACAAACATGGTCAATGGTTCAGGTGATAGTATTGACTATGTAAACAGTGCTCCGACTATAGTATAGCTGTTGTTGAATTTTTAATGGCGGTTTATTTTACTCTTAAGCTTAAGCTTATTTTCAATAATCATCTTCATCATTAGACTCATCATCAAGAACAACTAACCATTCCCCTTTGTTGTTTGGACGGGATATTTCACTCACAAACCAATCATCATTTTCTTTAACTAACTTGTTAATTTCTTCCAGTGAACTTTCACTTGACACTATAAATAATTTTTGCATTGCAACCTCACAATCTGTCTTGTTTCTTCTTGAAATTAGTGACTTCATCATAATAAAACTACCCATTCTTGCATCTATGGAAAAGGGTACCCGGCAAAGACAGGGGGACCGATGCCGGGCGGGGTAATGCTATCCAAATGGAAGGATTTGGATGACAAGACTTATCATAAAAAATTAAATATTGGCAAATAATAAAAATATCTGCATCCTGATCATGAATATCCCCCATGTTGGCATTTTCAGCAAAAACATAGAACTTGCTAACTCTTGCAATATTAAAGTTCAATAGTTGGCCAGTCAAAAGTATAAAATCAGTTTATTTTTTAACCAAAAACAGCTAACAGCCTTTGTTAACGTACCTATCAGGCATTCTATAACTGGCTAACTTTTAGCTTAAAGTTAGCCAGTTCTGGTTTGTGATATGGTTGTTGTAAGAAAATGAAAAAGGCAACGCCATTGCTGACACTGCCTTTGTTTGAAATCAGATTGTGGGTAAGACTATTTTCTTAATTTCCGCCGAAAGCCAACAAGCCCAAGGAGACCTGAACCGAGAAGCCAGACTGTGGCTGGTTCTGGGACTGGATTAACTGATTCATTATATGTAAAATTATCTATTACAAAAGCAGGACTATCAAAAACTTGAAACTGTGATGGATGGCCTTGCCCATATCCAACAGAGGTTCCCCCTTCGGAGAAAAAATATAGGTTATCAATATCAATAAAATTAAATTCATACCATGTGGCATCATTACTGTTTACCGTAATTGTTTGACTGTAAACATATTGCATATCTCGTCTTCCTGTCACTGTTACTTGAACACCATCGTTGTAAATAGCTGAAAAAGACGCTCCGTTAAAAGAAAAATAATCTCCATTCTCTTCAATAAGCCTCGATCCAAGGTCTGGAGTATATGCACCCATAGGCTGAATTACCCACCTTCCGGAGGTAGCCATATTATCAGAATCGTAAGGGTAATTCATATAGGTATCCACGAGAGCGAAACTATCACACCACCTAATGCCTGCATAAACTTCACTATTCAAGCTTAAATTATTATGTCCACCTGGATGTATATCGTCAAAAGTCACTACTGCGGCAGTGGCATTATCTATTATGACAATTACCAAAAATATTCCGCATAGAAAAGATAGTTTTTTTTTCATCTTCCACTCCCTCCAAATAAAAAAATTAAATCACCTTAATGGCAACCCGGCCATCTCTTGTGAAACCCCAAATTTTCCGTCCCTGCCTCTCAACAGGTTTGGCTTTTCATCCATTTACACTAAAAGCACATGCGTAATAAATATACAAGGGGTATTTAAATACTTGTAACAATAAGTACAATAAATACCCAATTCATATGGAAAAGTTATTTCCCAGGTTCAATAAGAAATTAATGCCGATACTCCATAAAACCATGACTTGCCAACTTTTACAGTAAAATTGGCAAGTTTATTCAATGGGAATATTATCAAGCCCCGGTTGGCAGAACTGTGTTTTAGGAAAGAATGTTGACTCTGTGGGTGTAATTGCACATTTAGGGTAAATCCGTCGTAGGGTTTGGTTCCCCTAACTTTACAAACCAGTTTGAAAGTTGACAGAACGATGCTTATCATGCACCAACCGAAGACCCTTGTCATTGCTGGCTATAACAAAATCCATGCCAAATAGTAAAGACCGAGCAATGTGGGAAGGTCTTGTTATTTAAGCAAAAAAAGCGGGTTAAATTGCGGTTCTCATTCCATTACTTCAAGGTTCTTTACACTGCTATCAGGCTCGTTAATTTTTATGAGACATCACTGTTTAACCGTTAAATACAAGGCAAATACAGAAAAAAAATAACAGGATTAAAGTGCCAGGAATCCAGTCTAAACAGGTTCCGTCAGTTACTATAGCTAAAACACCAATCAAGGCTGCTCCCAATAAAGCTATAGCCATAAGTATACCAATAAATTTCACCATTTCCAGAAATGGTGGTTCGGGGACTGGATGTGCACGCTCCCATTGTCTTTGTCTTTCCGCTTCCATTGCCTTCCGTCGTTCATTGTTTAAAACCCACCTGTAGCCACCCATAATCACTCCTTTTTGATGAGCGACACCACAGACCTGTTCAAAATTTGCAGTGTCTTATAGAAGGTCAAATCATCTGCGCGAACGCACCGCAAATAACCGCCCGTTTTTGGATACAACGTAGTCAAGATTTGAGGTGATTTCTAAACCGTGAATAAAGTTAAATATCAACACCGACGAAGGTTTCTTGATCTCACAAGACCAAACAAAGAAGTCTTTACCATACAATACTTTAAAATCTGAATGTAGATTATAGACTCCATTTCCTCCTTCATAGAGTCCCTTAAGCTCTTTTATGGTTGGCAGGCGCCATCCGCCTCCATCTGCTATGAGGCTTTCGGTATAGCGTTTGGCACCGTCCCAGGTAAATGCCTCGTCCGGTCCCACATACCATTCAATGGCTCGGCCCTGGGGGTCTAGAGTGATTCCCAGACTTCTCTTTGCTTCCCGTTGCTTTTCCAACTCCTCCCGCTGCTGTTTTTCAAGCTTTTCCAACGCCTCCCGCTGCTGTTTTTCAAGCTTTTCCAACGCCTCCTGCTGCTGTTTTTCAACGGGTGTCTGGCAAAAGGGACAGACAGCCCATCCAAATTTCAGTTTTTCCCCGCAGTTGACGCATTTTCCGGCCACCGGGGTCTGACAGAAGGGGCAAACCTTCCACTCCGGCCTCATATCTTTTTGACACTGGGGATTGTTACACTTCATCGTTATATTTCCTTATATTTTAAAGATTTTAACATGTATTATAATCAGGCTTAATTGAAGTATTTTTTTTAAAGGATTTCCTGTGGAATGTTTATATCCATCATAACCTCCTTTCACTCAACACCTGAGCGCTGGCCTTGCGCATAACAGATCCCCTGATGGTAAATTTGATCTATAAAATTTAGATACGTTATACAACAAATTAAATACAGAGCATATACTCATGATTAATACAAGTATAATTACATTTTTCGTTGGTGGCGCTCCTCTAAAACCTGCTGAATGACCTTACACCCTCTCTCAGAGTAGAGCTTTAAGACAGAATCAGGGATTGTCTTTCTGGGGTCCAGGAAAGCCCACGACTTGCTAACTTTTACCATAAGTGTTCACAATTTGGAGTATTTTAAAAAATGTAATATGATGTGTTGTTTAATCATTAACTACGGAGAAATCATTATGAGTTGTTTAAATTGTAAATACTGGAGTGTTGAATATTTAGAAAGTCGAAATACTGAGCGTTCCGCGTCTTCAATTGGTTCTCGGGTGGAACACTGTAATCATCCAATCAGAACAGCTGAACCAGTATGTTTAGGGAGCGGTGTTAATTGTGGTGGTGATAAGCAATCAGCAAACTGCCCTTATTTTTAGACATCCCTACCCAGGCTGTTGCCCCCCAGGTGTAAAAATCTGGGGGATTAATGACACATCCCCGGTGATGGTTCTCTAAAATCAATCAAAGCAACTACAGAAATTTAGATATAAAACGTGCTTAGCTGATTTATTTCCCGAAAACCTTAAGTCCCTTGCCAAAAGTTCTATAGTACAAAGATGTGCCGTCAGGATGTACCGTATATATGGTAAAGGGACCATACTTTACATCCTTCAACCACAAAACGTCCCTCCAATCTGTTAACCATTTGTTTTTTTCAACAGCAGTGATTAAAACAACAACTCCAGATTTTATTGGCGTTATCGCGTGATGCTCTTCACTAAGCATATCTTGAAGTACCATGTCGAACTTTCCAGTCTTTTTCGAAAATGCGCAATACATGAACAAACCATGATAATCTTCTGCCCATACCGTTCTTTCATCACCTGTTGTAACACAGGTTTGGCCGACTTTAAACTTAGCTGCATCACAATAGCCTGATGTTCCAACCAATAGAATGGTGATCAACAAGATAAAAAGCTTCTTCATAGGTGCTCTCCTTTTTAAATTAAGTTATATAAGGTACACATTGATATAAAAAGCTAATTAGTATTTTTCTACAAGAATAAATCAAAAGTTTCAAGGTAAATCCATGTAGGTCAGCGATTGTTCCCGTAGATCCTCTAAAAACTCTATTTGTTTATGGCTCATAGCCAGCCACAAGACTTGATACAGGGGAATCAATCCAATATTGCAGCGTGTCCAGGTCACCGCAGTTCAGCTTGCCACCAAACATATCATAACTCAGGTCATCACTGATATACAATCAGTTGGTCCCAGAAATAAGGATTGCCCATTTTTTGCCCACTTTAAGATTTTTAATGACTATTTATTCTGCCTCTGCTGTTGTCCCGCTGTGCTGGCTTTGGCTTCCACTCCGGATCCCATTCTTGATGCCTCAGATCCCATTCTTGATGCTTCAGACGATTTTTTTTTTCCGATTCCGATTTCGATGGAATAATATGCTTATAAATTTCATCAGGACTCACTTTGAACATTTCTTTTTCAACCCATCTGCCTTTTTGGGCTAAAAATTCGTGCAGGTCGTATTCATCAGCCAACGAACTACATTTTACACTATGTACCAATTCCAGTCTGTAGTGTGCGTAATGTGGGTCATTTAATAACTCGTCTTCTCTGATGAGTGGAGCTCTACTTGTAAAACCCACCTTCATTAATTCTGGATATTTTTTAGATTTCATAAAATAAATGGTAGGGTAGTAACCCTTTTCCTTTCCATAGCCGCCCCTAGAATCGTAGGTAATATAGTCTGTTCTATAATCTTCAAGAGGTAATATTCCTGGATTTTTCATAGATATAAATTTTAATAAGTTGAAGTGGATGTCCATTTTCCCTGCCCCTCATGAGTTGAATTTTAGTTACCTATTATTTTCGCCAATGGAAGATATTAGCACCAGCAAGCAAAGAGGGAAAGTGTTTATCCGGTGTTAAGATTAAGCGCAAATAAACACCTTAACTTATCTTTACATTCCTGCCAATTCATTTCTTTACGCTTTTATTTACACGTAATCATTAGGTTTTTTGACATGGGGAACATGATTAAGTTTCTATACCTTGTTGGTAGGTGTAACGCTGTCAACAAACTGACAGGTATTTATGATCCGGTGATAAGTGTCCGCCAAAAGACCCTTGGCAATATTACCCTGATCATAGTGGCCATGGATTGGCTATTCAAAAATACAAAGTCAGTCCAATTTTGATCAAAAACAGCTAAGACCTTTGGGAATAAAGACTATACTCTATTTTATGACTTGCTAACATTTGTAATAAAGTTAGCCAGTGCAATAGAATGAACCTGGTTAATGTTCAATTCAGCACTTCGGGCGACCCCTTCACAGGTAGCCTGTCCCGCTTCCATTATATGCAAATGCTTAGTCATCAATGGTTTCAAAACTTCCCGGCGGCGTTTTTTTCCGTTTTCTAAGAGACTTTTACAAATCGAGAAAGGGACGGGAGAGGTTTCAATAGCTTCTATGGTCAAAGGGTCCCCATTTGCTATTGCTGCACTAAAGGTCTTCTCAAAGGCATTCCCGGCGGCCCTCATGATATGGCGTAATTCAATGACTCGCATTGTCTGCTCAAGCTGCTGGATATCATTTTTTTTTGCCCCTTTCTCCAGCTCCATCCGGTAAGCATCAATTCGTGACAGAAAGCTCCTGTTTCGAATCCGCTCTTCAAGTAATAGTTTCGCCGATTTTCTCAAATCAAACAGGAGGTGTTTAACTTTTGAAGGCTCAAGTTTGTTCGAATTTTTAGAAATTATTGCCTTTTCGCTGTGATAATTTTTGCTAATTATGCCACAACCTTTCTTGAAATTCGACACAAGCATCTGGCAGTTTTCCTCGAAAGGCAGACGGATGAGACCCATTCGAGCATCGAGATTTATGTGAAGATTTAGATCTATGAGAGGATTTAGATTTATCATGGTCTTTTTTTCCTTTATATTTATTTTTCAATACTTCCATTTCCGATGAGAACAGGCAGTTGCCCCACCTGCACCCAGGTTATAAAATATTGACCGGGTAGCACTGGCATAAATAACTTGATTTACTCCATGTGTGGGAATGGCATGGGGGGCAGCTTTTTAATTCAATCAAAAAAAGGCTCAGATTTTCAACAAAACCCTTAAATTCATTAGCTCACTGCCCATTGTAAACAGATCCCAGGCTTACGGCTTGAGAGGCCGTCTGGATTGAAAAAGAAATGTTCAAAGTGAGCCCTTTGGCATCCTTACGAACTCAAAAGTAGGGCTTGGTTCTAAGCTCGGCCACTTTTGACAGTACACATCATATAGCAATAGTTAAACAATTGAAACTTATTATTATATTTGATTGTCGACTGTTTTGGTGCATATCCACTGGCCGACGTTAGAACCAACCCCCAAAAGTACTTTACAATCTTTTGAAAAAATTCATTGCAAATAGGGAAGATGATTAAAGAAAATGTAAAATACTTTTGAAGGATGCCAAAAGCGTTATGGAAAAATTAATTTCCATCCAAGTGAGGTTTTATAACTTCCCAGATCTCTACCACAGAATTTATAAACGCTTGGATATAAATTTTGGGAATATTTGTCGATAGATCTATTGCAGGTTTAACAGACTCAAGTTCCTTGCCTAGTCGATGTGGTATAAACATTGATAGAGCACATAATTCTAGATCTTGGCCAGGGATCCTGACCCCTTGGTAGTATAAAGCATCTTCTGCTTTATTATATATTTGATCAATTTCTTCTTTATCAAGAAAATTCATAAAAAATCTATTAAAAACAACGGGATCACCAATGTTATAGATTTCAATACTATTCCTTTTATGATTAGCCATAATAGTTTTAATGCTTGTTGACAATTCGATAAAGCTTGTTTGATTAATCCAGTCAAAACCATCTTTTTTTCCAACAGCCCTTACATCATTATAAAGTTCTATACGCTCACCTTTCAATTTTTCTATCAACTGAATTATTTCTGGCGTATCCTTTAACTTTTCTTGCCTTGCTTTCTTGTTTTTTATTTCCATTATTGAATCGCCTAATACCTTTTGGCAAAGACCAGAGATTGTATCTGGTAATTCACCTTTAAAATTTTTTAAGTCTTCTGCTAAATTTTCAGGTAAACTCACATTTATTCGTTCTGCCATGATTTCCTCCTTAGTAAATAAACACACGCTATATTTTAGCATATGCAGTTATTACACACCCATCGTTTGAGATTAACACTACTTTATTTTTGCATTTATCAAAATTTTGAATGTCGCTAACAGAAAGTCCCGATTTTATTTTGGGCATATCTTTCTGGAAAAATTGTACTTCTTGAGCATGTCCTCTTTTTTTTGTGCAACGGCCATACAGGAGAATTAAATTTATATGAGCTGCTTTAAAACCTCTTTGTCTGAATCTCTGGATGGCATGATTTGAAAGTCTCATAATCCTCCTATATGTGTTTGTGAAATTTACCTATCCATAACAGGAGGCGGTGTGTATTGTCAATAAAAACTTTAAAATTCATGCTCATTATTTTATAACATACTTAAATTCATGGTAATTTTTTTAAACAAAAGGGCTATAACACATTTTTACCTTAAGGATGTATGTGTTTGGTTTTTTATTAAAAATTCATACACACTAATGGAAAATATTTAATAAATAATAGAGAATTTAGTGGTAGATGATGCAGCCAAGGCACATGCTTTCCTTGATCCATGCCGCCGCAGATATCGCCGGGGAGAATTACCAGAAGGAGGGCAAGGATGAGTTGGTGCAGTGTGTTGAGCTCATCAATAACGCCGTTGTTGGTGGTCAGGGTATCAAAAGGATTCTGAAGTTCCACACGGATATCCAGAAGGTCTGGCGTCAATCAGTAAGGGAATATACAGAGAAGGATGCAAGGCAAGTGCTCAGGTGATGAGAGAGAGCAGCAGTAATTATAAATATACTTGCTTATATAAAAGCACATGCTTATGGTAAAAAATATTTTTAAACGTATTTAATTTTTTAGAACAAATTTAGTGACCAGGGGGGATCTGTTATGTGCAAGGCTGTACTGATAATATTGATTGCTATTTTTATAACTCCAGTTCAAGCAATAGCTGAGTTTGAGTTAAATCTATCTCCAGAAGAATTTGCTAAAGAAACCGATGCTCTTACAGTAGGAGATCTTGGAGTAGGAGAATTTGCTTTAATTGGAAATGTATATATACAGTTTTGTGAGTTTAATGATAAAATGATGCTCAGTAAAGATACTTTTGTTCTAACAGAAAAACCGGAGTACGGTACTTATTATAAAGTACGAAGACTTCCAAAGAATAAAGTTTCAATAGAAATATTATCGTCAGAACCAAGAGAGATAAAAAATGCTTTTATAAATTTTATAAAATCAAATATCTTATTTCTTTATTCCTGTGATTCTTTATCTATAGATCTTTACGGAATATCTCGATCACCTTCAGACTTATTGACAGTTAAAGAAGTAGAAGGTTGTTCATCTCTAAAAGGTCTGCTTGAAAAAGCCAAAATACTCTATTAGATAACAAAAAAACATAGTCAACAAGGTATATCTTGTTGACAGCGTTACCCTTGTCAATCCCTGGCGTGGGTAAAAGCGTTGCAGCGACGTTTTTAAGAACCATGATATGTGGGGGTAAAAATACCGCATCGGTACTATTGTCTCTGTGCGTGCAACAATCCCCAGCACCAAAATTCATAACCATGTTAGCCTGCCAATTGACGTATGGGCAATAAGACCCTAATTTGCCCGTTTGAAGAACCACCCCGTTTCCAACTTAGGATCATACCCGTTTTAATTAAAATCCTCTTAAACTCGCAAAAAATACCCCTTGTCCACCCTTTCAGCCCTTGGAACAAATACCCTTTGTAAACCTATTCTTTTGAACCCATGCCGCTTGGCCTTGCCCGGGGACCTCGGTTTTTTGTTGCTTTTCCAATTGAAAATGGAAGCAGCAGCTCACAAATTTGATTATACAGATAAAATTTGTGCGGTCATAATCTTTGGGGTTGTCTGAAAACAGGCTTCAGGGGGGGGTAAATATGATGAAAAGTGGTTAGTTGAGCCGGTGCATGGTTATTATTATGTCAGAGTTGCTTGTTATGATCAGTCGTTTATTTTTTGCCTTCTCTGCACATTTTTTTATTTTATGGATTTTTTTAATTAAGATATCGCATTGCCCTACCAGTTGTTTATATTCTTTATATTTGAAGTCTATTATAAGTCTGTCTTCTTCTTTTGAAAATTTGGGAATCCCGTATTTTTGAATAATTTTCAGTTGTTCAAATGAAAATCCCCTTTGCTGCAACCTTTTCTGAGCATGCTTTGAAAGCTTCATGATTTTTTATCTCCCTTAAAAAAGCAACGGGCCAGCAGAGATATATTTCTCCACCAACCCGTTGCCTTTGTCCTGTTTTTGTTTTCTATTTAAAAGAAGTTTGAAATGATGTTGAGGATCAGCAGTACGATAATGATAGTAAATGTGTGATTATAGAATTTCAGAATACCTTCCAGGTAATCTTCTATATTGTTAATTTTGGTTATGTATCTTAACGGAAAATGAATAGGGCATGATGTATTGACAATTCCTTTTTTACAAATACATCCCCGTTCTATTGCTTCTTCTGTGCTGGGTTTTAAAGCAAGTGCATATCTCATTTTTAATCTCCTGACATTGTGTTGGAAGGAAAAAGCTTAAAAAAATAGCCTGGTTCAAAAAAAGGATATGTCCGAGATTTACCCCAATTTGAACCAGGCTAAAAAAACAGCCATTAGAACATGTACTTACCGGCTTTATGATATTGGTTATCGAGATTATCATCGGAAGACCAACTATTCAGAGAATAATTGTGGTGGTAACTTTCTGTATCTGACCCAAAATCATCATTCATTTCAACATCATGATCATCCCAGTTTTCTTCATACCAATTTGTTTCCAACCAAAACCAACTGTCCATAATAAATCTCCTGCTTTAAGAAGTTAATATTGAATATCTCAAAAAAATCTCAAACAAAAATTTAAAAAAATAATGTCTTTTATTGTAAAAAAAGAGTAGGGTGAAAGGGAGGACGGGGGGGAGAAGAAACAAAAACAAGGTAGAGTCAAATCATTTTAAAGTTTGATGGGTACTTCTATCAATATTGGTTAAATTTTTTGGTTATATGATTTTGATATTCGAACTTATTAACCTTTAGGCTAAAGTTGGCAAGTACTGTTAGGCGTGTTTATCCGGGAATCTTGTAATTATTGTTGATGCTAAAGAAAATAAAAAAGGCAATGCCATAATGACACTGCCTTTGTTTGAAATCATATTGTGGGTAAGACTATTTTTTTAGTTTCTTTCTACTGACTCCGGCAAGACCTATAATACCAAGACCGAAGAGAAGGATTGTGGCTGGTTCGGGTACTGGAGGAGGTGTATCAGGATCTGGGTCTATCACAGTCGGAAAAGCGAACTCACCACCTAGAGTGTTACCCAGGTTTCCAAAATCTACCGTATCCAACAATTCGCCTGACTTGGAGTATTGCTCGAACAAAGCCGATAAGCTGTTCCTATCACGCACCCAAAGTGTTTGATCGGCATAGTCCAATGCAAGTGCTGCATTCAAATTGTGACCCGTGTTAAAGCTGCTGAGCAGTACACCATCCATTGACCAGTTATCAATAACATCAGAGCCTGCAAATCCAGAAACCCATAGGGAATTGTTGGTATTGTCATATGTGATACCAAGTTTAGTTCCATAGTCGCCCACGTTAAACAATATCTCAGGATTAGCCCAGTTGAGATCAAAGCGATATAAATTGCTCCCAAAATCATTGCTTATGGCATAGTTGTATTCACCATCCGTCGCACCATCATGAAAGCTACCATATTCAAAAAACCCAGGGTGGCTATAGGTTACGCCTGTAAAAACACCATCCAGCGTATATTGTTTTCCTGTAATATTAGGGTAGCTATAGTCATTAGATACAAGCGTGTTAATGGTATCTTGTACTGCTATGGTAAATACATCTGCGTCATTATCCCACCGGTGTATATCTGTTCCATCGATGGCATAAATACCTCTGTTAACTGAATCCCCATCCCCATTTGCAAGATACAATATGCTGGTTGGTGTTGCAATTACCTGTTGTGTACTTCCCACTATAATCAGCAAGCCAGTTAAAAATAATAATAAGTATTTTTCCATCTTCTCTTTTTCCCTAAAAATAAAAAACCAAATCACCATAATGGCAACCCGGCTATCTCATTGAGACCCGAAGCTTTCCGTCCCTGTTTCACAACAGGTTTGGCTTTTTAAAATAACAAATCCTTTATATGTTAAGCAAGAATCATGCACAGTTGCTCATTATAGTGGAAAAATTGTATTTTTATTTATTTATTGATCGAAATAAAGAGAAATTGTTACTTTGTGGTATTAAATAGATATAAGCATTTATGTAATTTGCTTCCTATAAATAAGTAAGTTTATGCTTACATGGGGGTAATCTTGATACTTAATGATAAGACCGATTCCAGCAAACCACCTGCACCCTTATTGGAGCCCACCACTCATGAGCACCCAACTGAACTATAACAAATTAAACTTTGTAGACACTAAGAACGATATTATTACCTTACGATCACTTTTAAAATATTTTTAAAAATAAAAAAGGCCCCATGAACGCGGACCCCCCCCCGGGAAGAATAACAAAAGTTGGCGAGTGTTGGATTGTGATATTATTATTGTAAGAAAATGAAAAAGGCAATGTTATTGCTGACACTCCCTTTTCATACGGATAATTATTTTAAACGCTGAAGAATCCCTTATGACGCGGTCATGGCTTTGGGAATTCCCTGATGATACCCACCTGAATTTGCATTAATGTAGCTCTCCAGCGCAATTCTCTGGGCAGAGGTAGTATCCTCAAACATTACCCGGACACTTCTCATGTCAATAAAACTGAAAGTTTGTTCCTGCTGGATGGGAGACTCTTCAATCACATGGAATTTCAATCCCTTGACAACAACACCATTGCCGACTAAAGCCATTTTACCGTCACATACATGCACATCCGGTTTTGAATCCAGATTAGCATATTCAAGTAAAAGTCCTTTCCAGCTGATATCAACAATACGCCCCAGCACTGTCGGGTCACCCACGGCAGCACAACTGCCTGGTTGCAAAGCCACGCGACGGACATTTCGCCTTTCTCCCATATTTTTCATGCTACTTCCCCCTTAGATTTCTGGCATCCTTATGATTTGTGGTCACTCCCTATCGTCAGGCATGTTACATGGATCTATCGTTACTTTGTGGTTCTCTCCAACCGCCAACAATAAGACCCAGAATCACGGAGAACAGAGCTACATTGGGGTTACCCCTAAGTGTGTATTTATACTAAAAGCACATACGTAATAAATATACAAGGGGAATTTCAAATTTTTAACAATAATTATTACGATACCTAATTTATGTGGAAAAGTTGTTTACCAGGTTTTTTGCTCTACCACCCGATGACCCTGGTTCCGGTGATTTGTCCAGGTGTTTGTGGTGTGGCCCTGGCGGTTCCATGACTGTGTTTCCTTGAATCTTGGGTTATATTGTCTCCGCTTGCATAGATCTTCTTTATCTATGGAAAGGCCCTGGAAATTTTAGCCACCTTTAAACTCGTTAACTTTTGCTCAAAAGTTGGCAAGATTAATATCAAGGATATAAAAAAATGCCCCTTCAAAAAAGGACAGGGCATTATATAAAAATGTAACACAGATGAAATCATTATTGATTGTCATCCAATAACAAAATCTTTTATGGAAAAAGGAGTTCTTAATATCTAACATGATCAACTATGTGTAGCTGTCCACATCAAAATCTGATCTTCTCATACTGTTTATTCACAAACAAATTATCAAAGGCAATGGATAGATTTTTATCCAAAAGAAATTCAATCATCTTTTCTTGAAGGAACTGTGAATAATTAATGGCATGTTCATTGTATCCCCCATCTGCTAATGCTTTATTGCACCATTCCCTGATTTTTTTGTGAAGGTCTTTAGGGTCTTCCAAGCTCCAGCCTTGTTTTAAGGAAAACATGGTCAAAAGGTATTTGGGGAAAGATACAGTGGATCTCTTGGTTTGACCTATATTGACATGAAAGCGGTATGTGTTTGTTGACATGATCATTTCTCCAGTCTATGGATAAATATTTATCCGAATCATATTTCAGATGTTTTATGGGTATCAATGTTTGGATAATTATTTATCCAGAATCGTATAGATGAAGAAAAATGGAATGAAATTATTCAGGTATATCTGTAGCTTTTACTATGGTGGGTTTCATTGAACCCGCAACAACTGGTTCCATTTGGTGGTGTATTCTGGAAATCTATAATTGCTTGCCCCTTTCCATGGGACATGTTCTGACAGGCCCATTGCTGCATAACTACCCATTCTTTGGTTGATACTGTCCATGGCCTTCATCAATTCATATGACCGTTCCCTATCAATGGGGTCAAACAAATCTCGCTGTGTCTGGTCTCTCCTGGCCAAAGAAGGAAACATGATCCCGGCTTTAGTGTAGTATCTGCCATGTTGAAAAATATCTTTTAGCAATAATCTGGAGATTTTTATCAACTCTGGAGTATCACGGGATGGCGTTCGCAATGTAGCTGTTCTGGAATTGTAATATGCAGCAGATTTAAACCGATTGGTCATCACATATACAGTTATGGCCTCGGCAACATTGTTATGTCGTCTGATTTTTTCAGAGCCCCTGGAGATGTACATTGATATGGCTTCCATCAGCTCATCAAAAGTTGTCAGGGGTTTCTTGAATGTCTGGGACACTCTCACAGATTTTCTTGGAGCAGGACTGTCCTTCAGTGGATAGCAGGATTCACCAGACAATTCTTTTTGCATCCGGATACCGTTTGTTCCCATCTTTCTTCTGATCATAGATGGTGATGCAGACACAAAATCAGATGCGGTCTTAACACCTCAGTATTTGAAATAGGGAACCAGACGTCGACCAATACCCCAGACATCATAAATAGATGTAATCTTTAGGGCTTTTTTTTGATTCAGAAACAAAGCAGTAACAGCACATCACTTTCATAACAACGTTAGGAATTATCAGCTTTATTTATTTGGTGTTGCAGGCTCGGTCCATAAACTTTTCAAATCGTTGCCATTGACTGTAGTGTCTGAGGTTGAAAATATAAGCAAATTCGTCTAAATGATTGTTTCTTCTGTCCTTAGGGCCATGGTTCCTCCAACAAGAAAGCTTATCACTACATCCCCACCAACACCAATAGGAAAACAAATTTCTTACATCAGTAATTGTTGTTTTTTTTGTTGTCAAACTATGTTTATTACCCTTATCTAATTCAACATTATTACAATATTGTTTTATTTTTTCATGTAAGTCACTTTTTACGATAAGTTTTGCCTCCTCTCTCAACCTCTTTGAAATAAAATTTTCTAAATCATCGGATTTTTCATTAAATTGGATTTGGATACGGCCGATTTTTTTACCACGATCTTCAAGAGCAAGAATTATTTTAGGTCCAAAAGCATTAACAGAAATAATATCCAGCTTAACAGTACCTTTTAACTGATCAGTTTTTGAATTAAACATCACGTTTCTGGCTTTATTTAGCCAACTATACACAATCTCACTGGATAAACCGAGTTCCAAAAATTGATCCGTTGTTATGCCAACTGCATATTTACGCTTCACTATCCCCTGTGACATCAAAATCCATAAAAACTCAAACCAGAGCAAAAGAGACTTATTGCTGTTATGGAAAAGTGTACCGGTTCGCAAGGAATATTGATGTCTGCACGATTTTGATTTGCACTCAAATACATTACGTTTCTCAAAATAATATGGTTGTTCTGTTGAATTACAACGGGGACAAATGTATTCTCCACCCCATCTTTTGTCCTTTATATACTCAACACACCTTTCTTCTGAATGGAAAAAATCTTCAAATTTATTGTTTATAAGATTAGTTTTTTGCTTTGATATTTTTTGCGACGGCATAAATTTTAACCTTTTATTATATTCCCGCCTTCGGAAAGTTCCCGTTAGTTATAGCGAATACAATACATAACAATACTTAAAGATACCATACGATAATTTCATAAATAATACATCAGCTCTTATATCTATATACATAACCTTGTCGCTTAGATCAAGATAAGTAATTGATTTTATTGATTTTATTTATAATATTTTCTTGACGAAACCATGAAAAAGGCTCATGTTGTTGTCAGTAAATAAAAACATAAAATTATCCAGGATGATGACCCAAGGGTCAGGACCGAAGGTGATAATAAAGGGGACAACTATGTCCATTATAAAAGACGGAATTGAATACGGCCTAAGCAGTAAAAAGAGAGGTTTTTATCTGTCGCATCTTTTTTCAAATAAAGATTTCCAGATACTTTCAGCTATAACGGAGCGTCAAAAGAAAAAATTCAAAAATAAAAAACTGATCCCATTTCCTCTGATTCAATTTCTCTGGGAACTTGATTTTTTACCTGTCATGAGAAAGCCAACAGAAGGCATTCGGGTCCCTGCATTTTTAAACCTTTTATCGCATGGTGAGTACAAAGATAAACGGCATCAATATAAAGGTATCTGGTTGAGGGATCAAATTGAAGCTGAAGAATACCCAGAAACAATTATAAACCATGAAATATATCTAAAAGTCCTTGGAGATAGGCACAGGCGGACCCCTGCTTCATATTTCAGAGACATACCTGGTACCATTATTAGATAGATTAAGCATATAAAAAACTAAACAACCAACCGGCTTGAAGTGCGAAGACTGAAAGTCCAGCAATACTGACCTCAACCGATTTCCTTTGCGACTTCAGACGTAATTTTGACAAGTTGTCAGCACTCAGTGCCTATACAACCCCACTTTCATGGAGATTGTTGGCCGATTTCATTTGCCCACATGTTTGTCTGGTTAATGGCTGAGTTCCAGTACATAGAGCCGTTTCACCTTTTTTCAAAAAAATCAACTGATAGCAGAATGTTACCCGCTTACAAGGCGGGGGAATAAACCTTTTACAAAAACAATTAAAAGTGAGAAAAGATTGACACCATACCCTTCAAATACTACAATTCCTATCCAACAGTTTGGTATAGGAGGGGTGTGTATGAAGGGTAGCATTCACTATCAAAAAGACAGAAACCGTTGGCGGGTGGTTTGGTACGACATTCGAGCCCGAAAAAACAGACATATATATCGTTATAATGGACAATATATGCCTTGCACTGTTTTCAAGATGAGAGGTGGACAGGTCCTCCTTGACATTAAAGGACGACCTTCTCCGGATAAAGACAAATGCCAAGGGTATGAGATGGCCAGGAAACTCCGAGCACTTATGCAGGGGCGCTGGGAACAATTTCTACGTGGAGAAGGCTCTTTCAGGATTGAAGAATTCACTAAGGATGGCTGGACAGATACCATTGAATACTATCAGAAGTGGATCACGGATGTTATTGAACCAGGAAGAAAACCTGCAACAATAAAAGGGTATAAATCATACGCAAGAACATGGATTGAGCCTTTTTTCACCGAACATCCTGTTCGGCTCCATGAAATTGAACTCGACACTCTGACCTCATTTTTGAAATTCATCATGACTGGACTCAAGAAAAAAACTAAAAGCGTTGACCCTAAGACTGATATCATTTTAAAGGTCCATAATGAGAATCCAGAGCTAAAAAGCCCGAGACTTAAAAAAGTTATAGAAAAAGAACATAAGCTTTCTATTTCAGAAAGCTGGATTAGGCGCGTCCTTGCCCGGCATAAAAAATCAATTACAACAGAAAAAAAGAAATCTTCAAATGTTGGAAAAACGGCAATGAACATTATGTCTTCTTTTCACGCTATGATGGATTATGCCTACAGATCAAAAAGAATTCCAGCCGTCCCCCCTTTTCCTAAAAAAGAAGACTACGATTTAAAAGGAAAGGATATTGATTATTTAACACC
>Ga0075111_1000380_pt1 | contig 21084 bp, 16 predicted proteins | sample AntAceMetag02UKK_FD_69787 | JGI IMG/M metagenome (GOLD analysis project Ga0075111, IMG submission 69787) | Saline lake microbial communities from Ace Lake, Antarctica - Antarctic Ace Lake Metagenome 02UKK | ecosystem: Environmental > Aquatic > Non-marine Saline and Alkaline > Saline | place... | reverse complement strand
AACAGTTAGCAAACGCAATGCAAATATCCTACAATCTATTTTCACAGATCCTGAAGTTGGACATATATTTGTTGAAGACCCACAACCAGCATATCTAATTAAATATGGCAGAGCATTTAGCATAAATACACCGATATCATACCGCATACATATTGATATTAGTGGTATTAAAAAACAGAATCCTGGTGCAATGCAAATATGGAACTGCCTAAAAGAAAACATTTCATACCTTGGGAATAAAGATAGTCTCTTGTTTCAACCCTTTTCAGTACCGACGCTTGATACTGAAGCCAGTATATTTATACAGCCTCCGGGGATTGACCTGTTAAACCCAAAAAACAAACTAATAAGTCGGGAAGAATGCCAGACAATCCTTAATCAAATAAACAACGAGCAAAACTTAAAAATCGATATTAACAAGGCAACTTTAGTTACGGGTGCACGCTTTGACTACTGGAAAAATTTAATTGGCGTACTAAGGGTTTTCGAAGAAATCGGAAACACATACCAAGACCTAGATCTAATTGTATTCGGGAACTATGCCACAGATGATCCAGAAGGATTGACACATTTTGAAATAATTGAATTTTTAATTAATCATTCGAAATTTAGTGAACGCATACATTTAGTCACAAATTACGCAGGAAAAGAGATTGGCGCACTTTATCGATTAGCTGCCTTGCATAACATGCCCTATTTCGGACCATCTATTAAAGAAGGATTCAATTTAATGGTTAATGAAGCGGCAGTTCAAGGAGCTGTTCCATTTACAAGCGATGTTGGTGGTATGAAGCGATTTGCCAAGATGGACGCACTCTCTCAATTTCAAATAGAAATCGATCAAATTGCCATGGGCATCGAAGATGCTTCAGTCTTATACAATCCAAGCTATGAAGACAATAAAATAGTCGATATTCAAGTGAATGAACAAGCAAAACAATTAGAACACGTACTATTTGATCGTATTTTCTCTCTACTAAAGCTAAGAAAAGAAAATGAGGATCAGTATATCAATTTATACAGAAAAGCTGCTGAAGAAGCAAAAGTTCACACTGCAGAGACATCCCTGTTGACGATGCTATTTAATTATTTGTGCTTATCTACGGCAAAACCAGATGTACTAGGTAAATTTACAAACAGTGTAGAAAATACAGCAACCGTCGATGAGCTTGGAAACTATCTTATATAGTCTTCAAGTCTCGTAACTTGAGCCAACCACTCAGTTTTTTATTATAATCGATACTCACCCATTCACCACTCGTCTTTTTTAGAGTAACAATAGATCCCTGATGTAAAACAAATAGCGTTGCCAGTTTATCACTTGGACCACTTTTTATTTCAACACGATCACTCCAGACTAACGATTTATCTGGATTAAAAAAATAACAAATACGTTTATAGCTTAATGGAATGAATATAAATACTAATAATAAATACAAAATCAAAATAAGAGCAGACAATTTTTTATAATATCGTCTAATAAATACTAAAAACACGCCCAAAATTATAAAAGAGGTATAGACCCACAGAATAAAATTTAACGACAACAAGTTTTGGAGATAAGCAATAAATTTCTCGCCATAGGAACGATCATCATCAAACTTATCGACAAAAAGCTGATTCACTATTTTTAAATTATGCCGTAAGTCAGAATCGTTTGGTATAAAAAGCTTCGCCTTTTCATAGTAATATTTAGAATAAGCAAACTGCCCTGTTTTATAGTAAGCGTTAGCAAGGTTATATAAAATCGAAGCATTGTATACCCCGGCGCTCTCAAGTTTTTTATATACTTTAAGAGCACGAGGATACTTCTGCCTTGAATATAGTTCATTTGCTTGATTCATAAGTTCACGCGATTTCTGACGAGACAAAGTCGTGGACAATGTCATTGACAAAGAAACAGTTAGAAGCAAGACAGCTACAGTAAACAGTATTAGTCGTTTCATTTTAACGCCCTCCGAATATCTTTATAAGCAGATAATAATCGATTGTAATCACGTGAAATCCCAAGATCATCAATCTCTTGTCCTGGCACAAAACGCCGTTCTTCAAAAAACTTAAGGTCAGCTAATATCACATCATTTCCTTTAAATATTTTCTGCATATACACTGTACCCAGTTCGCCAATTTTCATTGATTGCTTATTAGAAATATACTCCAGTAGCGCATAGTGAGAGTCAGCATAAAACGCAGAAGGACGCTTCCTAATATTTTTTATTCTTTTTAAAAAGAGTCGGTCGGAACTACTCACAAATAATTGAATAAACGCGTTTCGGATCATTGAGCCAAAAAGAATGAGAAATAATAAGACCAAGGAAATTGCAATAAAAAGCAGTTTAATTCGCTGACTAGACAAACTGTATTCAGGCCCCATCCCATCTTTGATATACCGAATATCTAAGCTTTCTTCATTTACGTCATTTTTAATACTAAGTAAATGTATCGAATCCGAATTAATACGTCCTTGAGCAGGAGTCACTTTCAGCAAGATCGCCTTTGTCTTTTTCGCTACATACTTTTTACTTATTGGATTGAAATAGCTAAACGCAATTTCAGGTATCTGATACTCACCTGTCATTCTTGGAACTAATAAATATTCGAATGTTTTCTGAGCAAATATTCGATCAGATTTAAATGTCTCGATAATATTAACTTTGGGATCAAAAGACTCTAGGTCTGAATTAAAATCTAATTTTTGCATAATGGCTTCCTGTAGATTCCCGTTACCTTCTATCGTAATAGTTAAATATACACCATCGTTTACAGATATCGTTGCTTTACTTAGCGTTGCACTAAGGTCAAAATCACCAACAGCATAATTGTAATTATTATTCTGCGGTAAATCCATTATCTGAATGGGCTTGTCCATTGTCTTTGCTTGCTTATTTCGCTCAAAGGGAGAAAAGGAGTATACAACAGCAGTCCGTCCAAACATCGCATTGCCAGCCTGGAGGGGATAGTATACCGACTTAAGCTCTGTAACATTATATTGCCGACCACCCAAGCTCTTTGTAAACGTACGCTGTTGGGTCTCGATATCATGCGCTTTTGTCAAATTTTTATTACTAGCATCTCGAAGCGATGGTCCATTAAAAAAAGAAACAGCTGTATAAAAACGGAGGGTATATATAATTGGCTCGCCTAGGTAATACACTTTTTTATCTGACGCAGCCTCTGCAAACACTTTTGGATAGGATTTTTTACTTAGATCAGGACCGTTGGCATTTATTTGTTTATTCTTTAGTACTTCAATCAAAATCTCTTGGGTAGAAAGTGTCTTCTTTTTAAACTTCATTGTTAATGCAGGAATTACTGATCGACCCAATTTTTTTGGAACTAGACTAAAACTCGATTCCAAAACATTATCAACCTTACCGTTAACAATGGATTTTTTATAGGAACGAAACGACCCCATTACATCAAAATCGCTCAATTTCGGCAAATTAAACTGAGGGATATTCATATATTGATCAGACCGTATCTTAATAACTAAGCTCAACGTTTCATCTATCTGAATTGTTTTTTTATCAACCATTGCCTCAACTGAAATCCCAGAGAAAACAAGCGGTATACACATAATTAATAAAAACTTACCAATTATTTTCATGACCAGCCTTTCTCTTTTCTTTATTAGGATTAAATGTCTTATTATTTTTATATTTATCCAGTATACGCATTGCCTTTTCTTTGTCTATACCTTCCTTTGACTTTGAACCGCTTTTCGTTTCATCCTCTTTATTTTGCTCATCCTTCTTAGTCTTCTTCTTTTTACCCTCTTTATTTTGTTTATCTTCCTTCGGCTTAGACTTCTGCTGTTTTTTTTGCTTCTTTATCTGCTTCAAAACTAGTTCTAAATTCTTCTTAGCATCAAGATCCTCTGGATTTAACTTTAAGGTCTCAATAAATTGATTCTTTGCAGCTTCATAGTCCTGCTGTTTTAATTTACTTAATCCTAGATTAAACTGAACCTGACTTTTTAATTTATTATTTTTAGAATTATCCAAAACCGTCTGCCACTCTTTATTAGCCTCTTCAAAAGATCCCTTCGCAACAAGTCCATTACCCAAGTTATAATGAGTAACAGGATTATTTGAATCGATTCGCGTATTGGACATATATTTGTTTACAGCCCGATCTACCTCCTGTTTAGTAAAATGACGATTGGCTACAAAATTATTCATCCACTCAAAAAAATTAAACGGAGCGGCAAAATTAATATCATTTAATACAAACAGAAATAAAAGACTAAGAAAGACTCCCTGTTTTTGAGACATCATAAGAGCAGCAATAATGACTAAGACAGCAGCAAAAAGAAAATATTGATATAAATCACTGAAATCTTTAGTTCGTGTTTCTACAAAGGACTTTTTAGTTTCAATACTAATAATATCGTCTACAATACGTCTAAGGTTAAAACTTGATTGGTCTACCATATACAACTTACCAGCTGTTGCGCTTGCAATATTATTTAAAACCATTCCTTCCAGTTTAGAAATAACCGCTTTCCCATTTTTATCTTTTAAATACTCACTCACCTGTCCGTTGTGGTATACAGGGATTGGAGCGCCAGCCAGAGAGCCGACACCAATTGTGTATACAATAATGGAATCATTTTTTAATTCCTTTAAGACACGTTTTAACCCAGCACTATGATCTTCACCATCAGTGATAAGCAAAATCATTTTTTTAATACCCTCTGTTCGAGAGGAACTCAAAGACCGATGAGCCACAGTCAAAGCATCACGTATATCCGTACCACGGTTTGAAATATAGTCTGGACTAATATTCTCTAACATTAGGTTTATAGCACTATAGTCTGTAGTTAATGGTACTTGAAGTATCGCCTGACCACTAAACAAAACTAAGGACACACGATAATCAGGCAAAGATTTCAAGAGACTGTATACCTCTCGTTTCGCGCGGGATAAACGATCTGGACGAACATCCATAGCGAGCATGCTCGGAGAAATATCTAAAGCAATTGCGATATCTAAATTAACTGATTCTACCTTCTCTTTTCCTGAGTATACAATAGGACGTAACAAGGAGAACACAATCAATACTGAGGCAAGAAGAAGCAAGAAATACCGAATTCTAAGTTTGGAAATAGACACAGGAAAAACACGTGCACGAAGTTTGGAGTCAAAACGCTTCACGAAACCATTAACATTACTCTGATGAAATAGAAATAAAAAAACAAGGATTGCAATAAACCCTATTCCGTAGAGAATATAGTGTGTATACAATATGTCCATTATCTAATAATCCTTAGAACAGCATATTCAAGCAACAAAAATAAAATAAAGAAAAACGTTCCAATAAATAGGTATCGTTGATGTTTTGTTTTATACTTAAATATTTTTTTCGATTCAATTTTAGTTTTTTCTAACTGATTAATCGTTTCATATATACTGGATAATGAATCTGAATCGGTTGCTCTAAAATAAGCCGCATTTGTTATTCTGGCAATTTCTCTCAAACCAGCTTCATCTAGTTTGGTCAAATACAGTGATCCATCGGGATTTTTAGCGTATTGTCGTCCATAATATGGATGCTGATATGGAATGGGCGCGCCACCAGGTTTACCAACACCGATTGTATAAATTTTTATACCTAAGGCTGCAGCTAACTTTGCAGCGTCAAGCGGTTCTACTTCGCCAGCAGTATTCATGCCATCTGTAAGTAAAATAATCACTTTTTCCTTGGTTTTGCTATCTCGAATATGGTTCACAGATTTAATTATTGCGCTTCCAATTGCCGTACTACCCTTTATTTGACCCAGTTCTAAAGCGGCTATCTGAACTTTCAATAGTCTGTAATCAATTGTCAGAGGAGATAACAAAAAAGCCTCTGTGCCAAAAACAACAACACCAATTAAATCGTCCGTCCTCTTATTTATAAAATCACTCAAAACACTTCGCGCAACTACAAAGCGATTCTTTGGCTTAAAGTCTTCTGCATTCATACTCTCAGACAAATCAAATGCAAGCATAATACTAATTCCTTCGACACGCTGGTTTTCATTTGTAAGTAACTGGCGTGGATTAGCAAGTGCCAGCAAGAAAAAAATCAATGCCACACAGACTAAGAACACTGGAAGATAGTAAAAAACTGATGAAAAACTAATACGAGAAGACGTCTTTGGCAAAGCATCATGTGATGGGAACGATAAGCTTAACTGTCGTCTGACCATAAAATAGGCAAGAAGCGGCACAATAATCGGAATCAAAAACAAATAGAATGGATGGCTAAAAAACATGGTCATCCTCCAGCGTTTTACTTAAAGTATCTTCTGTAGCAATTAATAGATGCCGAGCTTGCTTAATCTTTCCCTTAGATTCATTTATCGACGGCTGATATTTAGCATATTTAACAGGATCCAAACTAATTAAAAATTGATAGAATTCGGCTGAAAGCTCTATACTTAGTATCTTCGGTAAAATTTGCTTTATCTCATAAGTAGTAAGCTCCATTAAGTGCTCGTCAAAACGACGACTTAGATACTCCTTAATGATCGTCGATATCTCAAAATAGTATTGTTTCATATCCACTTCAAGTAAATCGCTTGATTCTAAATGATCCAATTTCTGATTTGCATCCTTAAATGGATCAATACAAACAGGTGTTACTTGCGTATGAGAATCTTGCGCTTGCTTAATTTTACTCAGTATCCATATTATAAATGCCGCAATAATCAAGCAGACAAAAAGTAAAAGCACATAATTCCACCATTTCAGGACAATATTCTCTTGCGATTTTAATTTGAGCACCATATTCCGTGATACACCCTTTATAAAAACCGATTTGATCGTTATGGTGTCACCAGGAACCATTATTCGAGATTTATTTATAAGCACTTCCATCGTTGGGATTATAAAATCACCTAAGTTATAGGAGCTCAAAAAGTACTGGTGAACAAATGAAACCTTATTAATAACTAAATTTTGAGAGACTAATACTAAATCCGTTGAATCGTCTAAATTATTAACTATTATGGGGTCTGCTGAAATAGTTAATGTGCGCGGAACACTGATGCTATAAACAAAAACATCACCAAGGGTGACGTTTCTTTTATTTAGACTTCCACTTACATTTGAGAATGAAAAACTAATTACCATCAGTAATAGCGCTAGCGTTATATTAGATCTCATTCTTAAAATAACCTAGTAGTTTCGGCACATACGGCTGCCCAGTATATAATATAAGTGCTTTAATTTTTGCCTTTTTAAAAGCGATTTCTAGTTGTGACCGTCGCTTACTTTGATAGCTTTTACTTCGACTTTGCCAACTTTTCCAGCCTAAACTAAGAGTATTCGTCTTCCCAGTCTCATTATCAGAAACTCTCAGAAAAGAAATGGGTGAACCATCTGATATCGTCTCTTCAAATTCATCTCGAATCCAAATGGGTATTAATTGATGCTTCCTTGATACATATTGTAATGAATCGGAAAATTCCGTATCGTAAAAGTCGGAACACAAAATAGCAATCGCTTTTTTCTTTTGAATATGACTGAAAAAAATTAGCGCTTCTTCAATGTTTGTGCCGCTTGTCTTACTCGGGTCGAAATCAATTATCTCTCTAATAATTTTTAATATCTGGGTCCGCCCTTTTGCAGGCTTCATATACTTATAAACCTTATCAGCAAATATAATCAGCCCTACTTTGTCATTATTTTTAGTAGCCGAATAGGCGAATACCGCTGATATTTCAGCAATTAAATGGCGCTTTAACTGATCAACAGTACCAAAATTTAAGCTATTTGATAAATCCAAAATTAAATATACAGTTAGCTCACGCTCTTCATGATTTACTTTAACGAAGGGGCTATTCATGCGTGATGTCACATTCCAATCGATTGACCGAACATCATCGCCATATTGATAGTTTCGTACTTCGGAAAACTCCATTCCCTTTCCCTTAAAGGCACTATGGTACTCACCCATAAATAAGGTATTAACAATTTTCTTACTTTTAATTTCGATTTTACGAACTTTTTTAAGGAGCTCTTTTACTTCCATCTCAAACCTTCCATTTTTAGATACCGTAGAAAGTCTATGGTACTTCTATTTCACGTATTAAGTCTGAGATCACCTTTTCAACAGTAATCATTTCCGCTTCTGCTTCATAGGACAAAATAATACGATGTCGTAAAACATCATAGGCAATTGCCTTTATATCATCTGGAATTACATAGCCTCTCTGTTGCAGCAATGCATATGCTTTGGCTGCCTGCATTAAATAAATTGATGCTCTGGGTGATGCCCCATATTCGATCAAATCCTTTATACCAGTCAATCCGTATTGCTCTGGGTCTCGACTAGCAGACACGATATCAACAATATATTGTTTTAATTTGTCATCGATATATATTTCCTTACAAATTCCCTGAATGCGATTAATATCCTCCAATGTAAAAACTGGCTGCACATCCTCACCAAAATTATTTTGCTCAATACGATTTAATAATTCCTGCTCCTCTTTTTTTGTGGGATACGTCACAAGCACCTTTAACATAAATCGATCAACCTGAGCTTCCGGAAGTGGATATGTACCCTCCTGCTCTATTGGATTTTGTGTCGCCATTACCATAAAAGGACTTGGTAGTGGATATGTATTATCCCCAATTGTCACTTGTCGTTCCTGCATACCTTCCAATAGAGCTGACTGTACTTTTGCAGGAGATCGATTTATTTCATCTGCTAAGATAATATTTGCAAATAATGGTCCTTTTTTAGTTAGAAATTCAGACGTTTTCTGATTATATATCAAAGTACCAACGATATCTGCCGGTAGTAAATCTGGAGTAAACTGTATCCGCTTAAAACTACCATTTATTGCAGTTGAAACCGTTTTTATTGTCAAAGTCTTAGCTAGTCCCGGAACACCTTCAAGCAAAATATGCCCATTTGCAAATAATGCAATCAAAATACGATCGATCATATCATCCTGACCAATAATCACTTTTTGAATCTCGTCCTTTATGCGAAGTATTTGCTGCGATTCACCTTCTACCTTTTTATTTAAAACATCGATATCCATCGTACACCCCTTATTATAAAAATATCAAAATTAAGTTTTTTTCTTTGATTCCTTTTTAGCCGTCGGCTTCTTCTTTGTATCCGTGCTAGGTGATGAGCTTAAATTGTTTTCCCCTTTGTAATCATTAATATGAAACCCATTCCCTTTAAATGAAACACCTATATTGCTAGAAATAACGCGATAAATGCTAGCTTTGCATTTAGGGCAAATAGTCAGTGCATCTTCGGTCATTCGTTGTACTTCCTCAAATTCGTGTGCACATTTCTCACAACGATAATGATATTTTGGCATAAGTCCTCCGTTTATTTCTTATTTCAAGAACTGTATTTTATCAAATATTAAATAAATGTGAAACAGACTTAATCATCACTTTTTAAAAATATATATAATAAATCATTTTATTAGCTTAGAGAATAAAGCACCCCAAGAACCATTCATTCTATGATAGCCTGAATCTGGCTTGCTAAATTTATGCAAATTAGCCATAATGTTTCCTACAGGAATAGAGAAATGAATAGTCAAAACCTTAAGAAAAATAATGAAATCGTAATTTATGGGGATCTAATGCTTGATAAATACTATCAAGGATCCGTTTCACGCATCTCACCTGAAGCTCCAGTCCCTGTAGTTAAAATCAACAACATTAGCACAACATTGGGTGGTGCCGGTAATGTCGCACATAATGTCGCAACACTAGAATCTTGCCCAACACTAATTGGGTTAATTGGGAAAGATGATCACGCAAAAGACCTTCGAAAGATTGCAGCTGATGTCAATATGACGCTTCAAGCAATTGAAACAGATGCAGCAACTATTGCTAAAATAAGAATTATTGGCGGCCACCAACAAATCACACGCTTAGACTTTGAGGATTCATTTCAAATAAATTCAGAGCTTCTTAATTCGATTAAAAAAACAATCGATAGCCTAAAAGAAACAAAAATTATTGTCATATCCGATTATGGCAAAGGCGCATGTACACCTGAAATATGCCAATATATCATAAACTCCGCGAAGAAACGTAATATTCAAGTAATGATAGACCCAAAGGGATCTGATTGGATAAAGTATAATGGCGCATTCATTATTACACCCAACCTAAATGAAGTGAAGCAAATCCTTAATATCGATATCCAAAATACGAATAGTGCGATAGAAGCAGCTGGCAAAGACTTAATGGATAAATACAAAATCGAGAACCTACTCATAACACGTTCTGAAAAAGGAATGACCCTAATCACCCAAGAAACAACGGTGCATTATCATACAAAAGCAAAAGAAGTATACGATGTATCCGGTGCGGGTGATACCGTAATTGCAACAATTGCCTGGAGCTTATGCAATGGACAAAAATTAAAGGAAGCAGTATACATGGCAAATATGGCGGCTGGTATTGTAGTTAGTAAACTAGGAACTACCCCGATTAAGAAGAAAGAGCTTATGACCTTACTTGAACCTTACAGTCATAAATATTTAGACCGAGAAGTATTAATTGATCGACTCGAGCTAGAAAAATCGAAGGGCAACAAAATAGTATTTACTAATGGCTGTTTTGATATACTTCATCGTGGTCATGTCGACTATTTACAATCTGCGAAAAAGCTTGGAGACCTTATTGTAATTGGAGTAAACACAGATAGATCCGTGAGAAAGTTAAAAGGGCCAAGTCGTCCGATCAACGAAGAGAAAGATAGAATCGAAATATTATCTCACCTGGAATTTGTCGATTACGTCACACTCTTCGATGAAGAAACACCCTACGAATTAATTAAATCCATTAAACCCGATATTTTAGTTAAGGGCGGCGATTATAAAATAAACGAAGTAGTCGGCAGAGAATTTGCAGCAGAAATAAGAATAATCCCCTTAACAGAGGGCTATTCAACGACTAAAATCATTGAAAAAGCCGGCAAATAAATACACGCAAAAAATACAATACATTTGCCTGAAATAAAGCAAACTTTCTTTCGATAACTTAATAAATAATTTCGAGGGAATAGTTATGATTGATCCAAGGATACAGAATCCTTTTTTTTCAAGTAGAATTAAAAAGCAAAATTTCATTGAGGAAACACCCCCAAAAAAAAGCACGAAATCATTCGACTTAAACATCAATGACTACCGTACAAGTCTTAATCAAGTACAGTCTTTGGAATCTCAAATTATGCAAGAATTCAAATCGATCATCGATCGAAAAAACAGTCAGAATCCAGTATATACGACAAATACACCACTTATATCAGATGCTTTCTCCAGTCGAATTAGAGATTGGTTAAATATTTATTCAGTCTTCATTGGAGTCTACATCGCAAATAAGCTGCCTTGTCCAGATGTTGAAGATAAGCTAATGGAAGAATTCAACAGTAAAGCAGTTAAGTGGCTGCGAAAAATGGGATACACCGGAAACATTAGGGATGAACTATATCAAATAAAAAAAAGTGCAGCTGACGAGTATCTCGCTCAATTAAAATCACTAAGCCAGCTAAATGCTGCGTTATGTTTCGAATTTAAAAAAGGTGAACTCTCTGAACATCAATTTATTGGTTCCTTCAAGGGTGCATTAGACATTATGGCCGCTACTTACCCAAGCAAAAGTTTCCCAGTATTAAATAGCTACTTTTGTGACTTACAGGGAGTAATAGAAAAAACATCCCCTACGCTTGCTCAAAAAATAAAGCTAGAAATAGACCAGTAATCATCACCTCACGATAAAAAAGCAGACTAAAAGACCTCTCCAACGGAATTTTAATAAATTCTCGAATATTCAACCATGCCGTTACCTCTCCTAAAGGAGTGGTTTATCTATTTTGAATCATGGAGAAGGCAACCAACGCAGACCCCGCGCAGAAAAGCAGCCCCTTCAGGTTAGGTAACACTAGCCATCCCTCTACGTTCTATGAACTTCGCCGGACAGGGCTTCCCTGTTATGGGAGCGAAAACAGAGATGCAACAAGAAAACAGAGTGGATTTTGCTTCTTTTGTTTCGATACTTTAATGAAATACTTATTTAAGGAGTGATTTTGTGGGAATAAACACAAGCAAAAATACAGCAGCACAATCCGTCTACAGGCAGTATAAAACAGGCGCTCAATCAAAAACCGAAATAGCAAACCCAGACATCGCGATTCACACATTCGCATCTGATCCGATTGCCCCTATTACACTCGCTCAAGTTCAACACACAGCAACCGTAAGAATTAATCTCAGCAAATACAAAAGCAACTTTAAAATTTTTGATAACATTGCTCGAAAAATTAATAATTGCAACGGGCTATTAACACAAGGAAGAGAAGTATTTACACGAATAGATCCTAAGCATAGTCGACCTGGAGAATTAGTTTCCTTTGGAATTGAAGACTCAAAGCGTCATATGATTCAAAAAAAATATGATCAAGATTTAATTACCGTTCGTGAAAAAAACAAATTCATTGGACAAGAAACAGTCAATGAATTAAAGGACCCCTTTTATGAAAAAACACTTCAATTAATTGCCCAGTATAATAAACCACTAGAAGGTTATGACAAACGATCAAAAACAGATCCTCGATCTAAATTTGTTACAAACATGTATATCGAATTACTCACGACAATGGGTATTTACATGAACCATATTCGAGGAGATGAAACATTAAGTAAAAGTGAACAAGATGCTTTAGCTATAAAATTCATGAATTCAGATAAACTTCTCTATGGGCTCATGTCGTTTAAAGAAATAGAAACACTATTCATTGGGATGACTGAAAAATATGACGATAGGTTTCTAGCAAAATTAACACAGACCAATTATTTATTAGGAATCACCCTCGCTGCATATGCTAATGAAATGAAAGATACGATAAAAACACCTAAAGACCTGAAAGATTATGAAATAAAAATGAATCGATTTATCGATGAAATCGCACATCAATTCATAACAAACACAATTCCAATTAGCCCAAAACTTGAAAAAATTATTGAAGCGATGATCACCGATGCTTTCAATGAAACAGGTATAAAAAATATCAATATTCAATTTTTTTAATTTTTATATGCCTCATCCCCCACTTCGTGGATCCCCTTCTCTAGCCTCACCACGGAATCTATATGAGTTATTAAATACACGATGGTGCCGTTGCCTCTCCTGAAAGAGAGGCTAGCCATGAAACAGTTATTAACACATTTTTACGGAGAAGGCCTTTTCAAATGGAGAGATATTGGAAACACTTCAGTGAATTAAGCACCCTATCACACATCAATTCTATTGCAAAAACCGAAATCAAAGGAGTAACTATAGTGAAAAATCCAGATGTAAAACTAGCCCAAAACTTGAAAAAATAATTGAAGCGATGATCACCGATGCCTTCAAGCAAGTCGATATAAAAAATATCAATATTGATTTTTTTTAATTTCTATATGTTTAAATATTAAGAATTAAGGGCACCCTATAGTATGTAGGAAAAAAGGGGTGTACTAATGACTAGTTCATATAGTTCTGCATTTGCAACTAAAGAGATCAACGTCTTAGATAAACATAAAACGGTTAATACATTCAATTCCTTACTAAATGAGCACCTAAATGAACCCATTCGAGATCACATAGCACTTAACGACGATCTTAGAATAGCACTACCTCAGCATGAATCATTATCAACATCTGAAAAAAACAATATTCGCTCATATCTATTCTCACTAATTACAAAATTTCAAGATGGGAAATTAAGTATCATTAGTCAAGATAATTTGTTTCAATTGATCAATTATTATCTAATCAATCCAACGCAATCAGATATTAACATCGAAGATAAAACAACTAATTTTATTGCATCTTTTTTAGATAAAATAAAAAAAAATACAAGCAAAGACACACCCAATTTTGAAAATTTTGCAAAACTATTAGATAAATTAATAAATAGATCGGACAAGCTAGGAAACAATGTAAAAGAAATATTATCCGAATTCTATCAAGAGACCCTATCCGAACTTCAAGAAATAGAAACAATGGGAAACTCTTTAAATTTTATATGCCTTTCTTTTGAAAAGCTGAATACTACATCCCTAAAAGAAATTATTGATATAATAAAAAGAAACAAGATTTCAGAAAAATTAAGAAAATTTAAAACAGATAACGTAGAATTGAAGGCACAATTAATTGCTATTGCAGATAAAATAGATGAAATAATCGAAAAATCGACACATACAAACGACACCGTTGAAAAATCTTTATTAGAAGATTTAAGGTCTACAGTAAAGGCATTGAGTTTAACTTATCAAAAAACACTTCAGCACTGCAAGGAACTCGCAACTACAGCGAAAGTAATTGAAGAAATAGCAGCAGTGTCACAAGATATTAAATTCGCAGAAACCATTAGGCTTTGCCCAAAAACCGGAGATTATAAATCGATTGATCAATACATAGATGATATTGAACATCGATTAGGCAATACGCAGGACATGTTTGATAAAGCAATTGCAAAAATCGACGATGCTATTAAAGATGTTTATCGAAGACTTACACGTGTCGATATAAACGATGACACTAGAAAAGAAAAGGAAGACAAAGAAGAAAACAGCATTGCAGCAATAAAAAAACAAAAAGAATTTGATAAAAGTATGAAACTCTTATTATCCAGATTCTTTAAAATAGAAAATAAGAACTCCGAAAAACTAAAAAACTACATTAGGAAATTATGGCATATGACGCGAACGCTGGATTCTATTGAAATGGAACATGAGAGTAAATTTGAAAACAGTGAGAAGAAATGTCTCGTGTCATCTTTTTACAAAACTGCAAAAAATAGCTTTCAAGAGCTTCAAAAAGGCTATGAAAACATTAGTAATGAAAGCAGACAAATTCTAGATCTTTTTGATATGATCCTCGATGAAAAACTAAAAAACATTTTTAACTAAAGAAAACCTGCCTCGCCCCTTTTCTTTGAAAAAGGGCCCCACTCCTTTTCCCAGTTCAATTCTTTTGCATAAAAAAAGACGCAAACTAACGTTTGCGCCTTTTTAAATTGTTTTGGTAGTCCCAGGGAGAATTGAACTCCCGTCTGCAGGATGAAAACCTGATGTCCTAACCACTAGACTATGGGACCGTTTTGGTGGGCGATGACGGGGTCGAACCGCCGACCACCTGGGTGTAAACCAGGTGCTCTACCAGCTGAGCTAACCGCCCGTAAAAATTATTGAATGCGCTCTAATATAATGAGTACAATCGATATTTTATTTAAATACTGAAGGAGAATACCTTCTAAAATTGCCTTTCTAAAATTGCCTTCTTACATAGGTAATCAGCTCTTTTTAAAAGCGCATAGGAAATATAACATGTGGTATTTTTTGTGTCAACTGAATATAGCTGATAATAGGTATTAAATAGAATTTAGTATAGTGAAAGTATATAAAATGATTATTTTAAGCTATAATTAGCCTCAGCCAATTATAACAAAGGAATTAATGCCGATATATCATGAAGATACTAAAAACGCAGGAAATCGCAAAATTAGATCACGACACAATAAACCTTAGTGGCATCCCATCATTAGTTCTTATGGAAAATGCCGGACGAGGTTCTTCCAAAATAATTTTAAGAAAATATTCTAAGTCTCATCATTTTATTATTATTGCAGGTACTGGAAATAACGGTGGTGATGGACTTGTTATTGCAAGACATCTTCATTTAGCAAAGAAAGACCTAAAAGTCTTCATTCTGGCTGAAGATAAAAACCAGCTTTCCGCTGACAGTCAAAAAAATCTATTAATTCTAGAAAATTTTTCTATCGATTATACGTTTATAAGTGAACGCAATTTTGACTATTTAAAATCGAATATACATGATCGTGACATTCTTATTGATTCTATTTTTGGAACTGGATTCAAATCACCCGCCCGTGGATTTAAAGCTGAGCTTATTAAGCATCTTGCAAATCTAAAAAACAACATTGTGGCAATTGATATACCCTCGGGCTTAGATGCGGACAGTGCAGCTGTAACCGGGCCCTTTCTTAGCGCAGATTTATGCATCACATTTTCAAATCCTAAATTGTGCCACGTACTAAAACCAAATTCTGTATACTGCGGTGAAACGGTTCTCATAGATATTTCTTTAAATAAAGAGTATATACAAAACATTAATCGATACTTATTAAATTCAGAGCTAGTTGAAATGCCCTCGCGAAAAGTAAACGCACATAAATATGATTGTGGACACACGCTCATTATTGGTGGGAGCAGCGGAATGTCCGGCGCGGTAATACTTGCTACGAGTGCCGCTCTTCGGTCGGGAACAGGACTATGCACCGCAATAATCCCAAACAATATACAAACTGAATTTAATGCTAGCCTATCCGAAGCTATGTCCATAACGTGTCCCGAAAGTAAAGTGTCATTTAAAAAAGAGAACATCTCGTATATTTTAGATATTATTAAGAAGGGCAAGTATTCATCTATTGTTTTTGGGCCTGGTATAAGCGTCAGCGAGGACATACAACTATTACTTAGCGAAGTACTAAAAATCGATATCCCTATTTTAATTGATGCTGATGGACTAAATAATCTCGCAAATATTTCAGGATATCAAAAAATATTAAGAAATCGATCTTCTTCGTGTATACTAACGCCACATATTGGGGAGGCATGCCGATTATTAAACATCCAAAAAGAAGCAATACTAGCAGACGCAGAAAGCCATGCACTAAGGCTATCAGCGGAAACAAATACAACAGTCATTTTAAAAAGTGCCACAACACTAATTACCTATCCTAACAGAAACGTATACTACTCAATCTTCGGGAACCCTGGAATGGCTACTGCCGGATCTGGCGATGTCCTGGCTGGAATAACTGGCGGCTTTCTTTCGCGTTTACCCATCGAAAACGCTTGTCTTCTTGGCACACTTATCCATGGACATGCCGGGGACGCTGCGGCAAATAGACTTGGGCAAGAAGCAATGATTGCAAGTGACATCATTGACTATCTACCCTATTCATTCAGTGCGCTTGAAGCAAAAAAGAAAACATCAGCTGCGCACGACCTAGTGCTTAAGATAAATGAACTATAAACCATTCTTCGATATCGCATATAAGGAAGCTTGCCGTGCACTTGAGCACGACGACATACCAGTTGGAGCCGCAATAATAAAAAACGGAGAGCTAATCTCAAGCGGACACAATGAGTGTATACAACAACAAAATGCCACACTACATGCCGAGATTGTTGTTATAAATAAGGCATGTCAAAAACTTAAGAGCTGGAGACTGGATGGCTGCATACTTATAAGCAGTCTTGAACCCTGTTGCATGTGCACAGGAGCAATCATGCAATCACGCATACAGAAAGTAATATTTAATGCGTTGGATGAAAAAACCGGCTGTATACTCAGCAAGTATACACTTGCGGATGATAAGCAACTCAACCAGCATATTGATTATGAATATATTCAGGATAAACGTTCATCCGACCTTTTAAAAAAGTTTTTCCAACATAAACGATAGCGAATCATTCATTTCTTTTGACGCAAAAGAAACGAATCAAAGAAAACATTGTCTTTCCAAAACTCATTCAAATAATAGCTAATAATTACTTCTCCTTCGTTAGACTGATAATTGGGATTAATTAGCTCGTCTCAACGTTATTGTTAACTGAAACTATACGTTCACCGTATTTCAGTCAAAGATAATCATAAGCTATTCTAATTCATTCAAACAGTTGGAAAGACGTTCAAACAACAGAAAAATAGCAAGCACTCTTTTGTCGAGTGCCTATCGAAGTATACATTGGAATAGCCAAGGAACGTAGCGTAGAAAAATCAGGAGGATTTTTTAGCGAGATCATCAGGAGGATGAGTTCGAGCGTTAGAGAAGAGACTTGTAGCTATTTCCTGTATACGTAGATTAGCACAATGTTTTCTTTCTAACTTTCTTTTGCGTCAAAAGAAAGGTTATCCATTGGGAACAAACCTTGAATTTAATTTAATAAGAAAAATTTAAACAGTCAACAAAACAAACTATCTATAGTTATAGCTGAACGTTTTTTAGCCAATCTCGATTTGCTATATGCCAATCGACACAGCGCTTAACACCATCTTCGACAGAAACAGTCGGTTTCCAATCGAGTAATCGCGCTGCTTTATCGATATTTGCCCATGTCTCTTTTATGTCCGCTTTATGGAACGGTTTATTTTCAATAATACCCGTTTTGCCTAAATGACCTTCGATCATTTCGATAATCGCATTTATTGAAATAGGATTCTGTCCACCACCTAGATTGATTATCTCATAGCCAACATCTCGCATCGCTTTAATCGTACCTTCTGCGATGTCATCAACATAAGTAAAATCACGAGATTGTGATCCGTCTCCGAATAACTCAATCGGCAATCCTTCATCAATCCATTTGATAAATCGAAAAATACACATATCAGGACGTCCGTTTGGACCAAATACCGTAAAATAACGAACAACAGAGATATCCATGTCATATAGATAATGATAGGAGTATGCCATGACCTCTGCTGCCTTTTTTGAAGCTGCATAAGGGCTGATAGGCACATTAACTGATAAATCTTCGCTAAAGGGCATCTCCTGTCCAGCATATAGAGAAGACGTCGATGCCAATACCATTTTCTTAATACCATGCTCCTTCATAACTTCTAAAAGATTTAAGGTACCATTTGCATTGGTTGTCATATATATATGTGGATTTTCCATACTGTAGCGAACTCCAGCTCTGGCAGCTAAGTTTACAACCTTCGATATTTGGTGTTTCAAAAATATTTCTCGCATCAGATCAATATTCTCTATATCATAATTGTAGAAAATAAAATTCTCTTTTTCTTGCAAGAATCGAAGTCGCGCTTCCTTTAGACGAACATCATAGTAATCGTTCATATTATCAACGCCAACCACTGTATATCCATCTCGTAATAGAAACTCAGCAACCTTTGACGCTATAAAACCAGAAGAGCCAGTTACAAGTATCGTTTCATTATTATTCATTTAAATCTCCTCATTATCCTCTGGAAGCATTGTGTATTGTTAATAGTATGATTTTACAATAGTTCGGATGAGGACTCAAGTTATAACTCACCCGTCACTACTTACTAATAATGACCTTTCCCCACCCCCTTTCCTAAAGGACAGGGGCAAAAAATAAACCCACAACGTCTCAGCTTTGCTGATCCACCCCTCCCAACAGGGGATTTAAAAACTCTTCACCATTCACCAATTTAATTATAGTCTCCAATACTTAAACCCATCACTAATTGCGGCATCTTTATCATACATGCCTTTAATATCAATTAGTACTGGTTCAGAATCGCTATATTTCTTTAATCGATCAAAACTCATATTTTCTTTAAATTCATTATGTTTAACAGCCAAAATAATCGCCGAATATGTTTTACCTTCTGGTACTGAATTTAGGATATCAATACCATATTCTTTTTTTGCAGCAAGTGATTCGACTAATGGGTCAACAACATCAACATGACACTCATAGTCAGCGAGCTCTTTTACGATATCAATCACGCGAGTGTTTCGCATATCGGGTACATTTTCTTTAAAGGTGAAACCAAGTACTAGTATATTCGAACTATTCACCGCTTTATTGGCTTTTATTAGCTGTTTCACTGTATTCTCAGCTATATACTTGCCCATATTATCATTAATTCGACGACCAGCCAAAATCACTTCTGGATGATAGCCCACACTCTCTGCTTTGAAGGTTAGATAGTAAGGATCAACACCAATACAATGACCACCAACTAAGCCAGGCTCAAATGGTAAAAAGTTCCATTTTGTTCCTGCTGCTGCAAGGACAGCTTGTGTATCAATATTTAATTTATCAAAAATAATCGATAATTCATTCATTAGTGCAATATTTAAATCACGCTGGGTATTCTCGATAACCTTTGCGGCTTCAGCTGTTTTAATTGTCGCGGCTTTATGGATACCAGCCGTAATTACTTTGCCATATATATCGGAAATCAGTTCCAATGTCTCAGCCGTATCACCAGATACTACCTTTAGAATTTTATCGACGGTATGAAGCTTATCCCCTGGATTAATGCGCTCCGGCGAATAACCCACAAAAAAATCTTCTTTCCATTTCAGCCCACTCTCTTTTTCAAGAATCGGCACACAAATATCTTCAGTCACACCCGGATAAACAGTCGATTCATATACAACTGTAGACCCTTTTTGCAAATACTCACCAATCGCCTCCGATGCTTTTATAACTGGCGTCAAATCTGGCGTTTTAGAATCATCAATTGGCGTTGGCACTGTCACAACAACCATAGAGCATTTGGACAAACAGCCCATGCTAGAATTGAATTCCATTTTAACCGACTTAAGCAAGTCATCACTTATCTCACCCGTGCTATCATGACCATTTTTGAGCTCGTCAATTCGCGCTTCATTTATATCCAGACCCACAACATTGAAATACTTAGCAAAATAAACAGCCAGGGGTAGTCCCACATAGCCAAGGCCAATAATACATATAGATTCTTTTTTATCTAAATAATCTTTAATCGTTTTCATTAAATCTCCTCATTATCTTCTAGAATAATTGTGTGTTGTTAATAGTATGATTTTACAATAGTTATGATGAGGACTCAAGCTATAACTCACCCCTAACCCCTCTCTTAAAAAAGAGTGGAACCACAACCCTTCCGAGCTGCTTTCGCAGCTTGACCTCCCCATTCGCTGGGGAAGGAAATAAAACAGGACCCCTCAGTACTTGCTATTGCAAGCCAGCTCCTTAATATTTAAAGTTGGTTCTTCCCGGTTAACAAAGCCCTTAAACTTCTCATGCTCAAAAAAAAGGACTTTATGACTTACTATCCATTCACTTATCACTATTTGTTCACAAAATTGTATCACTGAGAATCAAATTGAGTCAAATATATATCAAACTAATCCTCTCAAATATTCACCATAAGGACTTTTCCCATACAAACTTGCTAAGTTTATAAGTTGTTTACTATCAATATAGCCTAATGAGTGTGCAATCTCTTCGATACACGAAATTTTTAATCCCTGCCGACACTCTATCGTTTGTATAAA
>Ga0075111_1000379_pt1 | contig 21090 bp, 23 predicted proteins | sample AntAceMetag02UKK_FD_69787 | JGI IMG/M metagenome (GOLD analysis project Ga0075111, IMG submission 69787) | Saline lake microbial communities from Ace Lake, Antarctica - Antarctic Ace Lake Metagenome 02UKK | ecosystem: Environmental > Aquatic > Non-marine Saline and Alkaline > Saline | place... | reverse complement strand
TCTACCTTCTCCCAGAATGTAGTTCTTCACAATGTCTATGCTAGAGAAGAAGGGGATACAATCGCTTTCTACAACAAAACTACAGACAAAGCTCTCTGGTATTTAGCTACTCCTCTGATGTACGAATATTTTGAAAGATGGGACGTGGATACCCGCAATCCTTCTAGATTTGAAAACTATGGTCTTGGGAGAGGGAACAGGGCTAACGCAAGCAGATTTTCTAGTTTACTTACAAGAAAGGTTAGCGAATAATGAGGGTCAAGCAGTTATTATTTCTCCAGATAGTTTAAGTAGAATGCTTGATGTCGTTATGGAGTATGAGCAGGCCGATACTATTATAGAAGAAGAAATCACTCGAGCAGAAGAGACAGATAATGAAGTAGGATTTTTGAGAGCTGTTATGAATTTTTTCAAGAGAACACTAGATGCTATATCTGGCACATTCTCCCAAATTTTTGTTAAACTTTCTGATATTTTTACAAAAATAACGGGGATAGAAGATAATGTTGAAAATATTCTTGCCATTCTTGAAGACGGACCAGAAAATGCTGAGCAACAAGTTGAGTTTGAAAATCTCACCAAAGATTCAGGAGAAGGGAGCATTCTTCCAGGAAATAAATCAGTAATTATAGAAAGCACAGAGCTCACAAAATTAAGTCGTATCTTTGTTTCCCCAAAAACTGATATTACTGGTATTTGGTGGATTTCTGATAGGGTTGATGGTGATTATTTCGAGGTTTCAATTTTAGCATCATCCGAAAGAGAAATATTCCTTGATTATTGGATAGTTGGACCAGAGGAAGAAGAAGTTGTCGAAGCTGAATTTTCTCCTGTAGAGATAATAGAAATAGTCGAAGAACCGATTTTATCAGAAGAATCAGAAAAAGAGCAAGTAGTAAACGAAGAAGAACCAGAGGAATTTGTAGAAGATGAAACTGTAGAACCAATTATTGAAGAAGCTGTTTTTTCTCCAATCGTAGAAGACGAAGAAGAATTGATAGAAGAGATGAATGAAGATGAGGAGCAGGAAGAAGCTGTTGAGGCGAGTTTATTGGAAGTTGTTGAACCTGAAATTATCGAGAAAACTTCTGTAGAAACAGTAGAATAATATTAAGCTATTTATTAAAGATATAAGATATAGACGCTAAAAAACTCTGCTTAGGCAGAGTTTTTGATGAGTTATATTGCTTTTTTGTCTTTTTACTGATTCTTCGTCAAAACTCAAATAATTTGTATCTTTCGTTAAGAGTCAAAGATTTTTCCTTGTTTATTGAGTTATTTAAAATTATTTCACACTAAGCGAATTAATTTTCTACTGAAATTAATTAGCTCCTAGCTAAAATTTTGGAAGGTGTAAATATAACACCTTACTACCTTAACAGTTAAATCTCTTTCAAAAGATTATTTTTTTTGATAAAATGAATAAGATCATAATATGTTAATATAAGTTAAATCTAAATATATGAAATTATTCCAAATCAAAAAAGAGATTATTCCTATTTTGCTATTAATTTCTGCGTTGGCTGTGGGTGCATTTTTCTATTCGCAGCTTCCAGAGCAAGTACCAACTCATTGGGGTCTAGGTGGAGAAGTTGATGGCTGGTCTCCAAAGGGCTTTGTTGTTTTTTGGATGCCATTGATGTATTTGGGGATGTATTTGCTTTTAAGTTTTATCGTTTTTATAGGTCCTTTTAAAAAGAATATAGAGAAATTTTATACTCAATATTTTTATTTAAAACTTGCGATTGTTGCTTTCATGATAGGTCTTCACGGACTGACAATCGCTTCAGCGTTATCTCAGAATAAGCTTCCAGTCGATAAGATTGTTATCTTCGGAACAGGAGCGTTGTTTGTTTTTATAGGAAGTATTATGCCTCAAATGAAGCGCAATTTTTTTATTGGTATTCGTCTTCCATGGACTTTGGCGTCAGATGAGGTTTGGAAGAAAACTCATGATTTAGGCGGTAAAATATTTATGGGCATGGGTGTCATAATCGCATTATCTGGAATGATAGGGGGTTCAACTTCATTTGCTATAATGATGACTTCAATTTTTGGAGGAATCATTTCTCTAGGAATATATTCTTATTTAGAGTGGAAAAAACTTCCTGATTCTAAAAAAAACCTAATTTAAAAACTTATTGATTTAAAAAAATGAACATTTTTAAAGACAAAATTTTACTGACAGTAATTGCCTCTGTTATTTTAGTAGCTACTGGAATATTTTTGATACAAAGCTATTCCGCAAACAATAGAAAAAACAATGAAGAGCCTCCTATTCCTCCTCCAGAGGAAGAGACACTTACTTACGAGGGGAAAATTTATTCAACCCCAAAAGACGCTCAATTTGATGATTATTTTGTAGTTTCTGATGGTAGAGAATATGGTATTGAGGCAGATATAGCAGATTCTTCTTTGGGCGAGGAGATTATAAATTATCGAGACACAGAAATAAAAGTTGAAATAGAGGGCCAACTTTATGAAAATGTGATTGATTATGGAGGAAGACATATTAAGGTTAAGAGTATTAAAGAAAAAGAGATCTTGTCAGTAGGAATTGCCAATCCTGCATCAGTCTATTGTGAACAGGAAGGTGGAATTCTCAGTCCGATAGAAATAGAAGAAGGAACAATGAGTATGTGTGTTTTCGAAGACTTTGAGTGTGAAGAGTGGGCGTATTTTAGAGGTGAATGCACCAAAGAAGAAGCTAATATTTTACTTGAATCTTGTGAGGAGTTTAAAGAAGCTAATATTTGCACAGAACAATATGAGCCAGTTTGTGCAAGGATAATTAGTGAAGACGGTAATCCAATTTGGGAAACTTTTTCTAACAACTGTTTTGCTTGTATCGAGGAAGGAGTTGTCTTCGGCTATGTAAATGGTGAATGTAAATAAAGGATGGAAATTATTCGACCAATTGTTTTGGGTCTAATTCAGGGAATAACTGAGTTTTTGCCCATATCTTCGTCAGGTCATTTAATTATTTTACCTAAGCTCTTTAGCTGGCCTGACCAAGGAATTAATTTTGATGTATTTTTGCACTTGGGAACACTTTTGGCAGTTCTAGTTTTGTTTTGGAAAGACTGGATAGGAATTTTGAAAGGAATTATCTATATAAAAAAAGAAGAATATAAGGCAGATAGAAAGCTATTAATACTGATTATTATTGGTACTCTACCTGCTCTATTTTTTGGGCTTCTTATGGGAGGTACAATTGAAACAAAATTACGACTACCTCTTGTTGTTGGTATTAATCTTATTTTTTGGGCTCTTGTTCTTTTTGCAGCCGATTTATATACAAAAAGAAGAAAAGAAAAAATATTAAAGATAGGAAACTTAAAGAATTCAAAGGCTTTAGTGATTGGCCTCTTTCAGGCGATTGCTCTTATTCCAGGTGGCTCAAGGTCAGGTCTTTCAATTACAGGAGGGCTTTTTGCTGGACTTAATAGAAAAATGGCAGTTAAATTTTCTTTTATGATGTCAGCGCCGTTAATATTCGGCGCAGCAGCTTTAAAGGGAATTGAAGTTGTAAGCAATCCATCAATATTAATTAACTGGACCAATCTTCTATTAGGACTTGTTACGGCATTCTTTTCAGGTCTTTTAGCAATAAAACTTCTCAGCTTTATTGCTAATCGCAAAAGCTTTTTACCTTTTGTAATTTATAGAATCGTATTAGGTGTTTTAATAGTCATTTATCTAACTTAAGTCATAAAAATAATTAATAATAAACATTGGTTATCTGCTATTTTTAAATAACTCAGTGGATGAAGAAGGGTCTTTGATTCTTGATGGAAGATGGAAGTTGTTTAATGTTTGACACTATCATTCAAAGGAGTAGGATGAAATTAAGGTTAAAATGTAATGAAGTTATATGAAAAATATTTTAAAAAAATCAAAATTTTCAAGACGAGGCACCTTCAGTGTGCTTTTTTCTTTAGCAATTTTTGTCTTAGCTGTCCCTTTCTGGGCAAGTGCCCTAATTGATCAAGATCCTTATATTAATGTTTTCTCAGCTGATGCAAAAAGCGGTTTTTATGTTGGAGAAGATGTTGAGTTTACAATTAAGGGTGGCGACAAACAAGACAGCCTAATTGAAGCAGAACTCAATTATGGTAATGGTGAAATTTACAGATTTAGTTTATACAAGGGAAGTGTTTATAGCAGAACATACACTTATAGCGTTATTGGTCGTTATTATCCAACACTTACGCTAACTGACAGGAGTAATAGAGAAAAAAGCTTCAAATTAGAGATAAATATAGAAGGTGAATGGCGATCAGGAATTAAAGTTTTTAAATTTAGCGATGAATCATCATCGGCGTTAGAAGAAAAAGTATATTTAAATTATGAAATTGAATGTAAGAATGAGGCTGATTACAAAGCACAAATTAATTGGGGAGATAATGAAATAGAAACGATTAATACAGTTTGTGGCCCAACAATCATTTCTCATGAGTATTCAAGAATAGGCTCGTATGGAATTAAGTTAGAAATTAAAAATAGTAATGGAGTTTTGATTGATACCAGAGAACTAAGAGTAGTGATTAGCAATCAAGGGGGAAATATCCTTGACAGTCAAGATCCTGTAGCTAGATTTTTTATTAAAACCGCTTGGCCAAGAGTAAACGAAGAAGTAGTCTTTGCTGATGCCTCAACTGATCCTGATGGTGTCGAAAATCTTTCGAGGTGGTATTGGACATTTGGTGATGGCGGAGCTTCAAACGAACAAAATCCACGATACACATATGCTCGCGCAGGTAAGTTCAATGTTAGAATGACGGTAATTGATGAATCTAACAGGAGGAATAGTTTTGAGAAATTAATCGAAGTTTTTGAAGCAAAGCAAGACGATCTAGTTAGAATTTCAGGAAAACAAGAAGTCTACCAAATCATCAATGAGAAACGCCATTGGATTCCAACAACAAGCATTTTCTACAACTATGGATTCAGTAACAATGACATTAGAACAATCAGTCAGTGGGAGATTGATCGTTATTCAAGAGCCAAGCTTCTAAGAGTCACAGGAACAGAGGAAATATATTATCTCACTGAGAATAATATGAAAAGAAAAATGCCTAATATGGCAACTTTCTATTCATATGGCAACAGAATAGATGATGTTGTTGATATCTCATGGCAAGAGCTTAATTGGTACGAGACGAATAGGTTGATAAATCACAACGGTGATTGGCGGGTGTATTTGTTGGAAAATGGAAAGAAGAGGAGAATAGAAACGGCTGAAGCCTTTAATCGACATGGATATAATTGGGCAAAAATTGCACCAATAAATTGGACTGAATTTACGAACTATCCAGAAGGTTCAATTATTAGATAAAAAAGATTAAAAAAGTCTCGTGTCTACGAGGCTTTTTTGATATAATAAATTTATCATTTGTAATTTATGATTAGCATGGAAATATTTTTTATAATCATTGCAGTCATTGGTGTTCTTCTCGCAACAATAGGTATTATTGGGAGGAGTGAACTTAAAAGTGACTATTTTCATTTAGTAGCTGGTTTGTGTTTGGTGACCTATAGTATTTATATAAAAGATATTGTTTTTATTATTCTCCAAATAATCTTTATGTCAGGAGCACTGTATGAGATTGTAAAAATAAGAAAAGAGAAAAAAACAAAAAGAGGAAGTAAGCAAGCTTGACTTTGCTAATAGAAGATGTTATACTGATAATACTATAAGGAGACAATAATGAAGAGATTCGTGAGTTTGTTACTGGTTATGCTTCTGGCGATTGGTATCGTGGGTGTCTGTTCTGCAGAGACAGAAGGCAGCGTAGGTTATTTCTTGTTTGGTATGCTTATGGGTGTGGCAGTTGCAGATGAAGCAGATATTAACCTCCCTGCCGCGACAACGATTTTCTATCAAGACTTGGTGGCCAGTGTAGCGGTGAACGTTCTTGATGTGAGAATAACCTATGTTCATTTGAGTGTTTATAATCGATGGGGGAAATCTTTAGGCCAAATCTTTCTTGAATCCTTGACACAGTCGTCTACATACGATGAGAGAGTGGCTGAAGTGGGCAGAAAGAACATCGACTTTGAATATATCGATCAGAACATTGTAGTTCTTCAGATCATTAAGTCTGGTGATATTGGAGAGGAAGAGCTTGAATTTTTCTATGTGTATCTTGATGATCTTCCTTATGGTTGGGACCAGTAGTAAAAGACGTGAGGGAGCACAAGCTCTCTCTTTTTATTGAAAAATAACTATAAAACGACTATAATCTAATAATTATGTCAAATAAGAAGAAACAATTAGTTTTTGTTGGGCTTTCTGGTGGGGTTGATTCTGCAGTTGCCACTTACCTTCTTAAAAAAGATTATAATGTGGTTGGTGTTTTTATGAAGTGCTGGGACGACAAAGAACATCCAATCGGATGTGGTTGGGAAAAAGACGAAGAGGACGCTAGACAAGTTGCCTCATCTCTTGAAATACCATTTTATAGTTGGGACTTCACTAAAGAATACAAAGAAAAAGTTATTGATTATTTCATAGAAGGATATAAGGCGGGTGTTACTCCTAATCCAGACATTGAGTGTAATAGAGAAATTAAATTTAAAATGTTTCTCAAAAAAGCACTTAAAATGGGTGCAGATTTTGTTGCCACAGGACATTATGTGCGTGTGGCACGCAACCCTAAACTTTCAACCTTAAACCTTCAACTACTTAAAGGAATCGACGGGAACAAAGATCAATCCTACTTTTTATGGACGCTTGGACAAGGGCAATTAAAATATTGCCTTTTTCCCATAGGGGAGTACTTAAAGCCAGAAATTAGAGAAATAGCTAAAAAAATAGATTTATCAGTAAAAAATAAACCAGATTCTCAGGGGGTCTGTTTTATGGGCAAGATAAATGTTGAAGAGTTTTTGAAACAAAATATTAAATCAAAACCTGGTCAAGTTGTTACAATTGAGGGCGAGAAAATTGGTGAGCACGAAGGACTAGAAACATATACGATTGGCCAAAGACGAGGAATAAAAATTGGAGGAGGTATTCCTTATTTTGTCATAGCTAAAGATTTCAAAAAAGATGAACTCATTGTTGCTAAGGGAAGAAAAAACAATGCATTGTTTGGAAATAAGCTTAGGGCAGATTATCTGAGTTGGGTTTCGGGAAAAGAGCCTAAAATGCCAATTGAGTGTCAAGCTAAGATTCGTTATCGTCAACCAGATCAGCTGTGTAAAGTATCAAAAGATGGAGAAGATGCTTTGAGTGTAGTCTTCAAAGAAGACCAGAGGGCAATCACTCCAGGACAAAGCATTGTTTTTTATGATGGCAACGAGCTAGTTGGTGGTGGTATTATAATCTAGCCATCATTTGTAATTTTAATTACAAATTAAAGGAGAAGAGCTAATTGGTGGGGGAATCATTTGTCAATAATTGATTCTTCTAATGACGAGACCAAGAAATGTAGTTTGTCGAAGTTAGACTACGACAAACTAACCTGCTAAACGTTCGATTTTCCGTCAAGGTTCCTCCGACGCACGTCGGAGGGTTCTTCAGGAATGGCTTGTTCGGGAAAATGTGAGCTGTTTTATTACATCTCTCTCTTGTCTACTGCTTAGAGGTGAAATAAATTTGAAATTTTGAATAAATTTGGTAAACTAATAATAATAATTGTGTAAATAAAAATATGAGTTTTTTAAGCGGATCACCAACTTCACCAACCAGTGGGTCAGGACCTAATCCTAATCAAGGGAGGATTGATACTCTAACGCAAGAAAGAGATAGAGTGAGCAAAAAGCGCACTGATTTAACAGAACAACGAGGAAAAATAGAGTCAAGCGAGCTTATCCCTCTTAGAAAAGAAAGAGAAACTCTTGACAAAGAGATTCAAGAAGCTCGACAAGCATTGAATGAACTTGAGACGAAAAGAAAAGATTTAACAGGAAGAGAAGGCCCTCTTGAAAGCAGGGTATTGCAAATGGATAATGAAATTGATAGATGTCGTGATGAAGTTGAGAAGAAAGATGGCGATATTGAACGACTATCTAGATAATTCACTAAAATGATTCAAAGAGAATTGAGAGAAAAATTCTTAGATTTTTTTATTGAGAAGGAGCACAAAAAACTTCCTTCTTCTTCTTTGATTGACGTAACAGACTCGTCAGTACTTCTGACGACAGCTGGCATGCAACAGTTCAAAGACTACTTTTCTGGTAGAAGAAACATAAAGAAAGAAATTGGCTCAGAAAAAATAACAACAATTCAAAAATGTTTTAGAACCTCAGATATTGAAGAAGTCGGTGACAAAGATCATCTTACTTTTCTTGAGATGCTTGGGAACTTTTCTTTCAACGGAACATATTTTAAAAAAGAAGCGATTACCTATGCAGTAGAATTTTTAGAAAGCTTAGGATTTAAGAAAAATGATTTCAAGGTAACTGTTTTTGAGGGAGATAAAAAAGTTCCCTTTGATAAGCAGTCATATAAAATTTGGATAGACTTGGGCATTAAAGAAGGTCAGATAGAAAAGTGTGGTAAGGAAGATAATTTTTGGGGACCAACTGGAGATGAGGGTCCATGTGGACCAACTACAGAAATTTACTTAGGAGGTTCTGAGGTTTGGAATATTGTTTTTAATCAATACTATAAAGATAAAAAAGGCAATTTAGTGCCACTCGAAAAAAAAGGAATTGACACTGGTATGGGACTTGAGAGGTTGGCGATGGCTATTTCTAAAAAATCTTCTGTTTTTGAAACTGATTTTTTTGTGCCACTTATTAATGAGATTAGAAATGTTGGGAAGTATGAGCAGAATGAAACTACTCAAAAAGAAGAAAGAATAATAGCGGACCATATACGAGGAGCTGTTTTTCTTATTTCTGAAGAGCTCTCTCCATCAAATTTAAAAGAAGGATATATTCTAAGACGAGTTTTAAGACGAGCAATCAGGTCAGCAATGAAACTTGAACTAAAAGAGGGTTGGTACATAAACTTAGTTAAAGTAATAATTGAAGAATATGGAGATTTTTGGCAAGATATAAAAAAGAATGAGCAAAATTTCTTGTCTACTATCGAAAAAGAAAATAATAATTTTAAAAAAGTTCTTACTCGAGGAGAGAAAGAGCTTGAAAAACTTATTTTAAAACAAGGTGATGTTAAAACATTTTCAGGAGAGAATGCATTTATGCTTTATGAAAGTTGTGGTTTTCCACCAGAATTAACGAAAGAGCTTCTTAAAGAAAGGGGTCTTGAACTTGATAAAAAAGGATTTAAAGATGCGAAGATAAAACATCAGAATATTTCAAAAACTTTTCACGAAAAAAAAGAGGGCGGAATTAGAGCAAACCCTGATTATTACGAAATAAAACTTCACACAGCAACTCACTTACTTCACAAAGCATTGAGAGATATTTTAGGAAAGAAGGTTAAGCAGATGGGCTCTGATATTAGCGAGAAAAGATTAAGATTTGATTTTAGTTTTGATAGAGCGTTAACAGAAGAAGAAATTGTGGGGATAGAAAAAACAATTAATCAAAAAATTGCTCAAGACCTTCAAATAGACAAAGAGGAAATGACTTATAAACAAGCTATTGAGATGGGGTGCTTGGGTTTTTTTAAAGAGAAATATCCAAAAAATGTTAGTGTCTATAAAATTCATTCGAAAGAGTCAAAAACTGATTTCTTCTCTTGCGAAATTTGTAAGGGGCCACATATTAATTTGACATCTGAGCTAAAAAGGTTTAAGATTATAAAACAAGAATCGGTTGGTGCAGGCGTAAGAAGGATAAAAGCAAAAGTTGAAAGGTAGATCAAAAGTCAAGAATTATAAATTATACATTTTGTACATGGAGGCGTGTCAGCCCAAGGCTGATCCACATTGAGTGGGCCAGAGCGAAAAAAAATAATCATGTATTATGTTTATATATTAAAAAGCAAAAAATTAGAGAAAATTTACATAGGATTTACATATGATTTGAAAAAGCGATTAATAAAACACAACTCTGGATATGTGTTGTCAACAAAACCGTATGTTCCCTGGAGGTTGGTATACTATGAAGCTTTTATAAGTAATAAGGATGCGAGGAGAGAAGAGTTATTCCTAAAAACTGGGAAAGGCAGAGAAAGAATAAAATATCTTTTAAAAAATACAAAATAAAAATATGGAGGCGTGCCAGAGTGGTTGAATGGGACAGTCTTGAAAACTGTTAGGCCTGCAAAGGTCTCAGAGGTTCGAATCCTCTCGCCTCCGCCCTTCGACAGGCTCAGGACTTTAGTCCTGAGTCTGTTTTTTTTGTGGAGAGGATGAGAAGTCTATCCTGAGTTTATCGAAGGGAATCCTCTTGATTCCGAATAATCAAAAGTCATTTCGTAGAGATGGCTTTTTATTTTACAATAAAAGTTAAATTAGATAAAATAGAATGAAATTGTTGATATTCAAAATATGAATGATTCTGAAAATTTAGAAAAAATAATAATACCCGAATCAGAGATTGATATTTCTTATACTTTTTCTAGTGGTCCAGGAGGGCAAAATGTTAATAAAAGAGAAACCAAAGCAATTTTACGTTTTAAGGTTAAAAATTCTTCGATTTTTAATGATGAAGAAAAAACAAAAATTCTAGAAACATTAGCAAATAGAATTAACAAAGAGGGTGTTCTTATTATTGAATCTCAAAAAGAAAGATCTCAACTTAGGAACAAAGAAATTGCTTTTGAAAAATTGAATAAGCTTGTTGAGGGTGCACTAGTTAATGAAGAAGAACGAATTCCAACCAAACCTACGAAAGCATCAAAAGAAAAACGAATCAATAGTAAAAAGAAAACAGGACAAAAAAAGGCATTCAGACAAAAGCCAGATGTTGAATATTGGGAGTAATGGGTATGTTTGAAAAATGGAAAATATTACATGTTATTAATAGAACAATATTTTTATGGATGAATTCGAAAGAAAATATGGCTTCAAAGAAGGCGAGAAAACAATAGCTTTTCATAGAAGTAGAAGAATGTTTTGTATTTATGAGAATAAATTATTTATCGCTGAAGCAAATTTGCAATATTCTCATGCTGTCTGGTTTGAAAAAGAAGGTTGGATATCAAGAAAAGAAGATGAGTTAATGAACTCAATAGTTAGAGGTATCATTAACAATAGCGGAGATGTATATTTTTATGTTGGATATAATTTTGAAATAAACAACGAGATAGAAGATGTCTTTTTTTCGCACCTTAAAGAGTTAGTTGAAAAATTAAAACTAAAATCTAATGCAAAAATTTTTGGAGGATTAATTAAACAAGATGCTGAGAAAATATGGTCTCCAATGAAAGAATATGGCGAAATAAAAGATAATTTGTAATTTATTCTCTTGACTTGCCAACCCCTTCGACAACACTGTGGTCTCATTCATTCGGTTGACGGGACATTTAATAAGGAGTAAAAATATCCTGATGAATTACCAGGATATTTTAATTTTAAGAAAAAAATCCCGCACTTTTGTACGGGATGACTTGTCTATCTACTAAATCGTGCCACAAAAACTGTAACGAACATAGCGGCTATAGAAACAACAACGATAGCAGGGCCGTCTTTTATCGCAATACCTAGAATAGCTAGAGACAACCATATTCCTGCAATCGCAATTCCTTTTCCGATACTCATTTTTACTCCTCCAATATTGTTTGTATACTAACAGTTATCACCAATAAGTCAATATCTTAGCGTCTAATAATGACAGAAATAATATAAAGAATATAGATGATAATAAATGCTCCACCTTCCCATCTTTCAAGGGTATAAATTTTTTCTTTTTTAAAAAATTCGAGAAGGTGTTTTTTTCCGTGCAATAGAAACATAAAAAGAAGAAGGGTTGTCAGTGCCAAAAGCATTATATCAGGAGTTAACGTTGAGCTAACGGTCAATGGTTTAATAATAGAACTGAGTCCCAAAACCCAAAGAATATTAAAAATATTTGAGCCAACAACATTACCTATGGCAATGTCAGCATTTTTTCTAAAAGCTGCAACGATTGAAGTAACTAGCTCAGGAAGCGAGGTTCCAATTGCTACAATAGTTAATCCGATCATCGCCTCGCTAATTCCCAAATTATGTGCGATTAAAGTGGCGCCATCAACAATCCATTTTCCTCCTAAAAATAGACCGGCTGAACCAGTTATAATCATGAACAAGGAGCTGGACATCGATGGTTTATGAATATCGATTTTTTCCTCTCCCTTAACTCTAGTAGAAAGAAAAGTGTACATTATAAATCCAAAAAAGAGACCAATGAGAATAAGTCCATCAATTCTAGAAAGAATTGAATCAGGAGAAGATTGGAAAATAAAATCACTTGAAAGGTAGACGAGCGCTATAATTGCTAAAAAACTGAGCGGAATTTCTTTCCAAACAGTCCCTCGCTTGATCGATAGAGGATAAATTAGTGAGGCAACACCGAGAATCAGCAAAATATTTGAAATATTTGATCCAATAATATTGCCAAGAGCTAAATCGGCGGTTCCTTTCATAGATGCAATAATATTGACAATAAGTTCTGGTGCAGATGTACCAAATGCAATAACAGTCAAGCCAATAACAAGGTCAGATATACCCCACCTTTTTGCAATAGCAGACGAACCATCGATCAAAAGATTCGCTCCCTTTATGAGAGCAAAAAAACCAACAATAAATAAAATATAGGTTATCATACGTAATAGTATATCATTTTCGTTAGTCACCTACCAGAAGTAAGTAGCTAAAAAGGATTGCGTAGTGGATAAGTGGGTTTGCGACTAACTGCTATTTTTTGTATAATGTGGGTAGTGCAAAACCTGGAGGTTTAAGTTTTGTGTATTTTTGATTTTATGCCAGAGATTATTCGACCAATTTATGTTGAGAAAGATGAAGGAGTAGGTTCTCTACTAAGCCGTATTCAAGGTACGAGCGATGATCACCTTGCCTTAGTTTTTCCCGAAGGAAGTGCTATTTTTAGAAATATTTTAGAAGTAGAGCTTCTCAAAAAACAGCTTGATTCTTTAAGTAAGAAGGCAAAAATTATTACTTCTGACAAAGGGCAAGAAGAGCTTGCTAGGGGCATAGGTTTTATTGTTGAGGAAGAAATTAAAGAAGAAAAAAATACAGATAGATTTTTAGAGGATTTCTATAGCACTAAAGATACCAAAACGACAAGTCCTTTAGTGAGACCAGTAATGAACGATATCCAACCTAAGCCAGAGGCGCCTATTCAGGAGAATACGGATTCTCAGATTTCTTCAGAAAAAATTACTCAAGATGCTTTGAATAAAGTAGAAATAAAAATAGATAAATCTATCAATATCCAATCAGCTCAAGGAAGTGAAGAAGATTCCAATGTTTCTGAAAGAAATACTAGGATTACAGAGAAAAAAGCAGAGGAGGTTTCTCCTATAGAAGAATTGAGGACTGCTCCAAGAGTTGAGCCGATTTTACTTACAGAAGAAGACATAAGCCAACAAGAGGATGAAAAAACAGACAAAAAGGTTAAAAAGAAAATAAATTTTCCAAAGTTAAATTTAAAAAAATCGAAAATTTCATTATCAAAGATCAGCAAAAGCCCACTCAAAAAGATTTTTGTAACCCTTCTCTTTGTTTCTATTTTTGTTTTCTTTTTGACGGCAACTTTTATATTTCCTAAAGTAGACGCTATTATCAGGCCTGCTAGTGAGACTGCCCAATTGAATATTGACATTCTTTTTGATTCTCAAGCGAAAGCAGTTGATTACGAAGATAATGTTATTCCAAGCCAAATATTTAAGATGACAAAGTCTGTTAGTCAAGAGTTTCAGGCGACAAAACAGGAAGATATTAGAAAAAATGCAAAAGGGATTATTACTATATATAACGGTTATAGTTCAGAACCACAGGCACTTGTTAAGATAACTAGATTTGAATCACCTGAAGGAAAAATATTTAGAATTCAAGAAACAGTTATGGTGCCAGGTGCAAAAATTCAAGGAGGAACAATCATTGCTTCTTCGATAGACGTTGAAGTTGTCGCTGACGAGGCAGGGGAGAGTTATAATATACCAGCGACGAGATTTACTATTCCTGGATTTAAGGGATCAGATAAGTACAGTGGTTTCTATGCAGAGTCGAAAACATCTATGACTGGAGGATTGATCGCCAATGGCACCGTAGTTGGAGAAAACGACATCTCAAGAGCTGAATCTGCCCTTAAGGATAAGCTTTTGAGTCAAGCAAAAGAAGAGTTAATTAGGCAAATGGGTGAAGATTTTATTCTTATAGAAGAATCTCTCAGTGCAGAAATATCAGAGTCAACACCGATTCCAGCTTTGGGAGATCCAGCCGAAAAATTCACATTTACCTTAAAAGCGTTAGCTCAAGGATTTGCTTACAAACAAGAGGATTTAAGCGGTTTAATCGAAGAAAGGATTGCACTTAAAATATCTGACAAGCGATTGACCTTGCCTGACACGCGGACGGTTAGTTTCACTAATAATAGAGCAAATTTTGATGATGGTGAAGCTGATTTCAGTCTGGCAGTAGAAGAAGATATCAGTTGGAAAATTGATGAGACTCAACTCAAAGATATTTTAGCAGGCAAAAGCCAGGTTGAAGCAAAAGAAGCGATGGGATTGTTTTCAGAAATTGAGTCAGCAGGGTTTTCTTTATGGCCATTTTGGACAAAAAGAATTCCAAAAGATGTTCGAAGAATTAACATAAGTATTGACTATTAGATAATTTTCGATTAGAATAAAGGAAATAATTAAACTATATGGATAGTAATACAAAAGAAGTAATTCAGAAAGAAGGAATCGTTATCGAGGCGCTCCCAAGTACCACTTTTAAAGTAGTACTTAAAAGTGGAGAAGAGGTCTTAGCTCACCTTTCTGGTAAAATGCGCAAAAATAGAATCCGAGTTTTGACCGGAGACGAAGTAGTGATGGAGTTTAGTCCTTACGATGAGACGAGAGGAAGAATAATCTTTCGTAACAAATAAGTAGACCTTGACGGAAGAATAAGAACCTCTCCGGTTCACCGGAGAGAACCTTGGTTTCTCGCTATGTTCGAAAGTTAAGCATAGCTTGACAGGAATAAACTAAGCTTAAGGATTCTGCATTAAGCAGAACCCTTGATTTTTTAACATTAATCATGAAAGTTAGAGCTTCAGTAAAAAAAATATGTCAACATTGTAAGATCGTCCGTCGCAAGGGCAGAGTTTGTGTTACTTGCAAAAACCCTAGACACAAACAAAGACAAGGTTAGTATTTAGTATATTTTAATTTTAATTTAGAGTATCAACGAACATGCCACGAATTGCTAATGTAAATATTCCAGATAATAAGAAAATTAGAATATCCCTTACATATATTTATGGAATAGGGACATTTTATTCAAAAAAGATTTTGGAAAAAGCTCAAATTGATCCTGAAACAAAGACTTCTAAACTCAATGACGAAGAGTTGTCTAGGTTAAGAAATGTTATTCAGGAGGGCTATAAAACAGAAGGAACCTTAAGAGAAGAAGTTAGAGGAAACATAAAAAGACTAAAGACGATTCGATCTTACAGAGGAATGAGGCATTCAAAAAGGTTGCCTGTTAGAGGTCAAAACACTCAGACTAACACAAGAACCGTAAGAGGTGGTAAAAAAGTAACTATTGCAACTGGCCAGAAAAAGGCAGTTGCTAAGACTTAATTTCAATACCATAAGAACCTCTCCGACGTATGTCGGAGAGAACCTTGATAATAAGAACCTCAGAGTTACCTGAGAACCTTGATAATAAGAACCTCAGAATTACCTGAGAACCTTGAATAAAAATAAAGGATTTAACAAAATTAAGAACCTCTCCGACGTACGTCGGAGAGAACCTTGAATAAAAACATGGGAAAGAAAAAAGTAGCCAAACAAACATCAGAAGATGTCTTAAAAGAACAAGAGAGATTGAATAGCGCTCAAGCTAAGGCGCAATCTAAAAACACGAATGCTAGAACAACCAAGGGTCGTGCTTATATTAAATCTACTTATAACAATACAATCATAACTTTGACGAACCCATCTGGAGACGTTATTACTTGGGCATCATCTGGGTCGGTTGGATTTAAAGGACCAAAAAAATCTACCCCTTATGCTGCTTCAAAGGTTGTCGAAATTTTAACAGAAAGAGTTAGAAAGTCTGGACTTAAAGAACTTGAAATTTTTGTTAAAGGTATTGGTTCAGGAAGAGAATCTTCAATCAGAGCATTGGCTGCATCTGGCTTTGAGATACTCTCTATAAAAGATGTTACTCCATTGCCACACAATGGACCTCGTCCTAAAAAGGCGAGACGTGTTTAATAAACAATAATGAAACGTTATAAATCTAAAACTGAACGACGCTATGGTCAAAATCTTCAAATTAAAGGAGAAAGAGGACTCTCTCCGAAAGCTGCTTTCTTAAGAAGGCCGTTTGCTCCAGGTTTAGCTGGTAAAAAAGGTGGATTTAGAAGAAGAGTGTCTGAATATGGAACTCAATTAGCAGAAAAGCAAAAATTGAGAATTTCTTATGGATTAAAAGAAAGACAATTCAGGAGTATTGTTTTAAAAGCAGTTGCCTCAACAGAGCAAACAGATGTCGCTATTATGCAACTCCTTGAAAGAAGACTCGATAATGTTGTTATGCGCATGGGCTTTGCCGAGACTAGAGCGCAAGCCAGACAGATAGTTGTTCATTGCCATATTTTGGTTAATGGAAAGAAAAACAATGTTCCATCTCATAGAGTAAGGCCAGGAGATATTATTTCTATTAAAAAGAAATTCAAAGATTCTGGACTAATGAAAGAAATGGAGCCAAAAATTAAAATCTTTAATCCTCCTGCTTGGATTTCGCTAGATAAGGATAAATTGGAAGGAAAGATTATTAAACTTCCAGAAGGAAAAGACTTAGAAGTCGCCATTGATCTTCCACAGGTTATTGAATTTTATTCAAGATAGGACAAAAAAATAAAAAAAAGGCACTTCAAAAGAAGTGCCTTTTTTAGTAAAAATTTAACAAGCTGCAGGCCTTACCCTATAAGTTTTTGTGTATTTTTCTATAGTTTATCCACATTGTTTTAATGAGCAAGGTATTCTATTATTAAAAATAATAGAATACCTGTAGGCACCTTTAAAATTTAAGTTAAAAAGTTTTATAGTATACTTTTTACTTAAAAAAAAGGAAAAACTAGGTATTTTTGTTTAAAAATACTTTTTTAATTCACAATATTATGCCAAAATTAGAGAGAATAAAGAAAAGAAACGGAAAAATTGTTTCTTTTGAAGCAGACAAAATAGAACAAGCGATTCACAAGGCAATTGTTGCTGTTAAAACAAAAGACGGTCCTAGGGCAAAAAAATTAGCTAAACAAGTAATTTTATTGGCATCAAGAAGATCTAAAAAAGGAAAAATTACGACAGTTGAACAAATCCAAGACATAGTTGAAGAGGTGCTAATCAAAGCAGGAGACGTTACAACAGCAAAAGCATATATTATTTATAGACAAAGTCACAAACAATTAAGGAATGTTAGGCAGTTACTTGATGAAACCTCGATGGTTGATGATTATCTGTCTCGTTCTGATTGGCGTGTTAGAGAAAACTCAAATATGAGCTATTCTCTTCAAGGATTAAATGTTCATATTAGTTATTATGTAATTGCAAATTACTGGCTTGACAAGATTTTCCCTCCTGAAATTGCAGAAGCCCACAGAGAAGGAGATTTTCATATCCATGACTTAGGAACATTAGGAGTTTATTGTGTTGGTTGGGATCTTGAAGATCTTCTCAAAGTAGGATTTCGAGGAGTTCCTTGGAAGCTTGAAACAAAGCCAGCAAAGCATTTTTCAACTGCATTGATGCATTGTGTTAACTTTATGTATACAATGCAAGGTGAGGCGGCTGGAGCTATTGCATTCTCAAATTTTGATACACTTTTAGCTCCATTCATTCGATATGATAAATTGAGTTACGAAGAAGTTAAGCAGGCCCTTCAGGTTTATATCTTTAATATGAACGTACCAACAAGAGTTGGCTTTCAAACACCATTTACAAACGTAACTCTTGATTTGCAATGTCCAGGATATCTAAAAGATATGGGGGTTGTTATTGGCGGAAAGATTCAAAATGAAAAATATAGTGAATTTCAGAAAGAAATGGATATATTTAATAAAGCTTTCTCAGAAGTTTTAACGGATGGCGATGCCAACGGAAAGCCATTTACCTTCCCTATTCCAACATATAATATAACAAAAGAATTTGATTGGGATAATAAGAACTTGGATTCTGTTTGGGAGATGACTGCTAAATATGGCATTCCTTATTTTGCTAATTTTGTTAATTCAGATATGAAGCCAGATGATGCCAAAAGTATGTGCTGTCGTCTAAGGCTTGATAAAAGAGAACTCAAGAAGCGTGGTGGTAGCTTGTTCGGCTCTAATCCATTAACGGGATCTATCGGTGTTGTAACAATTAATTTGCCACGAATTGGTTATTTAGCAAAAACTGAAAAAGAATTCCTTAATATAATAGCTCAAAGAATGGATCTGGCCAAACAAGTACTTGAAACAAAAAGAAAGGCGCTTGAGCATTTTACCGAAAAAGGTCTTTATCCTTATTCAGCTTTTTATTTAAGAACAATTAAAGATGCGACTGGTGAATATTGGAAAAATCACTTTTCAACAATTGGTATTATTGGAATGAATGAGGCAATCTTAAACTTTATGGGAGAAGAAATTAATACTGAAAATGGAATTGAATTTACCAAAAGAACTCTTGATTTTATAAGAGACAAATTAGCAGATTATCAAGAAAAATCAGGAGATATCTATAATCTGGAGGCAACTCCAGCAGAAGGAGCATCTTACAGTCTTGCTCTCAAGGACAAAAAAAGATTTCCGAAAATTAAGGTTCACAAATATAACAACAACAAAAACACTGAAACTTATTACACTAATTCGACTCAACTTCCTGTTGATTTCACTTCAGATGTTTTTGAGGCCTTGGACCTTCAAGATGATTTGCAAGCAAAATATACAGGAGGAACTGTTCTTCACGGATTTTTAGGAGAAAAAATGCCTTCGATTGCATCAGTAAAGAAATTGGTTAAATCTATAACAGATAACTATCACTTGCCATATTTTAGTGTTACGCCTACTTTTAGCGTCTGCGAAAAACACGGATATATTCAAGGAGAGCACAAGTACTGTCCAAAATGCAAAGAAAAAAAAGAGAAAACAATCTGTGAAGTCTATTCTCGTGTTGTAGGATATCTAAGACCAGTGAGTCAGTGGAACGCTGGAAAGCAACAAGAATTTAAAGACAGAAAAACTTACGATAAACAATTAAAACTCTAAAGAGCTTTGGGTTTACTTTGTAAACAATTTCAAAATCATAAATATGCAAATAGGTGGCTTTCAAAAAACTTCTTTAATAGATTATCCTGGCCACATTGCATCTATTGTATGGACACCAAGGTGTAACTTCAGGTGTCCATTTTGTTATAACAAAGATTTGGTTTTTGATGAATTGCCACTAATAGAAGAAAAAGAAGTAATTGATCATCTTAAAAAAAGACGTGGAGTAATTGAGGCAGTTGCTATCACAGGTGGTGAACCAACTCTTCAAAAAGGACTCAAAGATTTTATAAAGAAAGCAAAACAAATGGGATACTTAGTAAAGCTAGATACAAATGGCACCAATCCAGGGATTCTAAAAGATTTATTTAAAAACAATCTTTTAGATTATATAGCCATGGACATAAAGGCACCGATAGAAAAATATGAGAAAATAACAGGAGTGAACACAGATATTTCTAAAATAAAAGAATCAGTTGAGATTATAAAAAAGTCAGCTCCAGATTATGAATTTAGAACAACTGTGGCACCTGATCTTTTAGACGAAAAGGACATTCTAAAAATTGTAAGATGGCTCAAAGGATCAAAGAGGTATATTTTACAGCAATTTCAATCTGATGGCAGTTTGATTGATGAGAAACTAAAAAAAGGCAAAAAATTGAGTGAAGAAAAATTAAATAAATTAAAAAAAGAAATAGAGAGTTATTTTGGAGAGGTGTCAATACGAATTTAAAAAATATGAATCTATATTAGTGTGTTGAGGTTATAGTTCGTTAGGAGACGATTAGTCGTCCTTTTTTTTATACATTTATAAAAAAATATTACATCCGTAATTTTTATGAATATATAAAATATCACGTAGATGTGATTATTTATGAGTAGATAAAAGAAGCGGAGCTTGGGAAAGAGTAAAGGGTGCTCCTCCTTCACTAAAGCTTCGGACGGACACGGTAGCCTTGTTGCCACCAGAGGCGGACAGGCATAACTGACCTTTTTTCAAAGGCCTTACTCTAAGTGTTTTAGTTGTAGCTGTTTTATGGTGAACTAAGCTTCTTGACAAGACATGAGTAAAAACATAGAATATAAGTAGTCTTGAAGGGGGAAAAATGACTAAACTCGAGTTTTTGGCGAAATTGATGGAGAACAATAATCTCAAATTAACATGGAATGCAGTCTTCTATTTAAGGGAAGGAGTAACAGAAACCATAAGACAAGAGGCAGGCCTTAAAAAAGACATAGTTGTTTATTGGCTTGAAAAACTTGAAGAATGGGGTTTAATAGGCAAAGTGTCGAGCGAACCTGATTCTAGCACATACTATGTCACAGCAAAGGGATTTAATTGGGCACGATATATTGCCCAAGTCTCATAGAGACCAATGAGGGCTGAGTATTCAGCCCTTTTTCTTTTACTTAAAACTTTTTTGTAATTCTTGAATCTCTTTCAATCCCTTGATTAGCTTGGCAAATTCATCGTATTCTTCTAGTAAAGTTATAATAAATACCAAGCACTCGGTGCTTAATATTTATTGTTCCAGTAACCTATAATAATATTATGTCTCTGATCTTTTTTCAAAGGCCCCATAAATAGGGGGCTTTTGTTGTATAGTGTTGACAATGTTTATTATTCTGGTAGTATAATTACACTGAGCTACTAGAGGGCTCAAACAAGGTAAGATACCGACCAGTTGGTTGGAAACAGCAAAGTCTTGTTAGCAGCGAAGACGCTATAACAGGCATCCTTAGTTGTCTTCGTACGGTAGATGC
>Ga0075111_1000376_pt1 | contig 21166 bp, 24 predicted proteins | sample AntAceMetag02UKK_FD_69787 | JGI IMG/M metagenome (GOLD analysis project Ga0075111, IMG submission 69787) | Saline lake microbial communities from Ace Lake, Antarctica - Antarctic Ace Lake Metagenome 02UKK | ecosystem: Environmental > Aquatic > Non-marine Saline and Alkaline > Saline | place... | reverse complement strand
TGTTAGTGGTGAGTTATCACGTGTAATATCTCATATGGATACAATCGCTAGTGCTAGAGTTCAGATCGTTATGCCAGAGAAAAAGGTATTTGGTGAGGCAGTACCTGGTAGTGCTTCTGTTATGTTAAACATTAAAAAGAAGAAAACCTTGAGTGATAAACAGATTCGAGGAATTATGCATTTAGTTGCTAGTTCAGTCCAAGATATCAGCCCCCAAGATGTTACGGTTTTAAACAATGACGGTATTATCCTAAGTGAAAAGATTAAAACATCTCTTGTGGATAAAAAAAGAAGCAGAGTTTTTAGTATGTTAGTTACTGGAGAAAATGAGCAAAAATCACCACTTGAAATGCTACTAACATTTAAACAACAATTTAAAGATAAACATGAATCTGAAATCTCTGATAAAACAAAAAAAGTTTTAGCAAGATTGTATCCTTTGGGCAGTTTCTTAGTGTTTACTAATGTATCTCTTGTAGAGTCGCAGAAAGAGAGCGCTCCATACGTGATCAGCAAAATAGAAATTGCGATACTTTTAGATGCAAATAATCGTAGTATCAAATTAACCAAACAGATGAAGGCATCCACGTATAGTTTAGTTGCATCATCAACAGAGTATCAGCGAGGTCGTGATCGCATTGTGCTTGAACGCGTGCCATTTGTTAATATTGATTCTGACCGAAACACTAGTTTTTTTACCGCAGGCGAGAGAACTGGTAAAACTGTAGAAAAAAATAAGCAAATTTCAATGGTGTTTAAGTTTATTTATGCGTTTGTTGTGGTAACCATGATATTTATTTTTCTTATTCTGCGATTTTTTAATTCATCAAAGGATCAGGAATTTGATGACTATGATGAAGAAAATATTGATATAAATAGTATCGAGACAGACCAAGATGAGGATTTTGCTATCGAGAAATTTAGAGCATTTCTAAAGAATAATGAAACTCTTGTTCTAAACCAATTAACGGAGTGGTTGAAATAGAGATGGAACAGGCTTACTCAAATATTGAAAAAGCAGGGATCGTATTTGCTATGATGGGGGCTGATTTGTCGGAGGCTGTGCTTTCTAAATTATCTAAAGAAGTGCTTGCAAAGGTCCAGAAAGAAGTGCTGCCATTAATTGATCAAGTTCAATTACCAATGGATATCGATGCGTTTGTTTTAACTGAAATTATACAGAATAAAAAGATAGTTTCCGAAGTCGCTGTCGAGGAAAAATTAAAAGATGAATCAATAGAGGCACCTGAAATGCAAGAAGAAAAGCACCCTGAAATTGAGGAAATTCCAGTAGAGGATAATCCTATAATTGATTGGCAATCTTTGTCTGATGAGCTTCTATTTGAAACGGCTCCTAATTATTTTATTATACCCTTATTGATTAAGGAAAATAATGTATTTAGAACAGTTATATTAGATTATTTTCCAGATGAAAAAAAACGTGAGTTAAAAAAAGAATTATTAGAAAAAAGTATCATTTTGGAGGAAAATATTAAAAAGACTTCTTTTGTAATTAAAATGGAATCGGATATAAAAAAGAAATTTGCAGCCAACCTACGGGAAGAATGTTCTAAAGCAGTTGAATAGCATGAAAAAATCCATAATAAAAAAAAATCAAATTGCTTATGAGGGGCAGAAACAGATTAAAACGAGCAAAGACGCTGAAGGAAACTTTAAGTTAGAGTTAAAAATACCGAGAGAAAAACTAAAAAAAGAACTATCCGTTCTTAAAAAGGAAATGATGGGTGATGTTGAAGAGTTACAACATAAAATTAGTATCGAGAATGAACAACTTAAAAAAAATAAATTAAATTTTCAAGATGAAAAGAAACAAGCGATGGATGAGTTAAGCCTACTGAAACAGAGTGCGTTACAAAAAGGGCATAAAGAAGGGTGTGAAACGGGTAAAAAAGAAGGTTATGATGTCGGGTTTAAAGATGGTCATAAAAAAGGTCAGGAAGAATTCGATCTAATAAAATCTGAGTATGTTAAGCATACGAAAGAACTGTTTCAAAAGATGGAAGAGCTTAATTCATATAAGGCAAAAATGTTTGAGAAAGCTGAACCAGAAATTTTAAAGATTCTCGATGAGATCGTTAAAAAAGTAGTAACAAGCGAAATGACAATAAATCCCGAATTAAGCTTAGCTGTTATTCGGGATGCATTACAAAAAATGAACGATGTTTATAAGGTAAAGTTAAAGGTTAATCCGAAGCATATGAGTTTTATTTCTGAAAATAAAGATCGATTAATAAGAGAAATAGGCGGCATCAATAGTTTGGATATTAGCCAGGATAATTCTATTCATGAAGGCGGGTGTGTGATCGAAACCGATTATGGTCTTATCGATGCAAAGATTGAAACAAAGATGATTAGCATTATGGAGCTGTTGAATGTAACGTATGAGAGTCGGAATGTACAAAGAAATACAGCAGATGATAATTCTGATGATAATGAAGGTAAATTAGTAGAAGATGAAGAAGATTTATTTGGAGCAGTTGATAATAAAGATAATTTAGTTGCTGAAACAGCCAAAGGGGTTGATGATGAAGACCTTAATTTTTTAACAGATGACGATGATGATGAAGCCGATTTATTTCCAGATGATGACATTGAAGATGACCAAGATGATGACCTCTTGGGTGATATTTAAATGTCGATCAATGAATCGATCCCCCAAGTAGATCTAAGTCCATATATCCAATCCATTCAACAGGTTGATCAGCTATGTAAGATAATTGGAAAAGTGACCATGGTTGTGGGGCTAATTATTGAAGCTCAGTTGCAAGGGGTCTCAATCGGAGAAGTATGCCTGATTCAGATTTCATTAAAAAACATGGTGCGTTCAGAAGTTGTTGGCTTTAAAAGAGAAAATGTATTACTCATGCCATTTGGCCCACTTGAAGGTATTAGTCCTGGCAATCTAGTTCATGCTACAGGGAAGCCTTTAATGGTGACGGTTGGCGAGTGTTTGTTGGGGCGAGTCTTGGATGGCCTTGGTGATCCAATTGATGGAAAAGGTCCCGTTGAATCAGATCTTCGTTATCCTTTAGATCAAGAACCACCAGACCCGGTTCAACGTCCTAGAATTACAAAAGTTTTAGAGTGTGGTGTTCGTGCCTTGGATGGACTGCTAACGCTTGGGAGAGGGCAGCGAGTTGGTATCTTTGCAGGATCAGGCGTTGGTAAATCAACCTTAATGGGGCAGCTGGCAAGACAATCCGAAGCGGAGATATCGGTGATTGCCTTGATTGGTGAGCGGGGTCGAGAGGTTCGTGATTTTATTGAAGAGTCTCTTGGTGAAGAAGGATTGAAAAAGTCGGTAGTAATTGTTGCTACTTCAGATAAGCCACCATTAATTCGCTTGAAGGGAGCTCTTGTTGGGACTGCGATTGCTGAATATTTTAGGGACCAAGGAAAAGATGTATTATTTATGATGGATAGTACAACACGTTATGCGATGGCTCAACGAGAAGTTGGATTGGCTACAGGAGAGCCGCCTACTACGAAAGGATATCCACCATCAGTATTTGCATTAATGCCGAAGCTGATGGAACGTACCGGGACAAGTGTGAAAGGTACGATAACTGCTATTTATACGATTCTTGTTGAGGGTGGCGATATGGATGAACCAGTTGCCGATACGGCTAGAGGGATATTAGATGGTCATATTGTTTTGAGTCGAGATCTTGCTGCAAAGAATCACTTTCCCTGTATTGATATTAATTTTAGTGTCAGTCGTTTATTCTCAGAGATTAATCAGGAAGAACACAAAAAGGCTGCAGGATTGTTGCGAGAGGTTTTGGCCCGTTATCATGAAGCAGAAGATTTAATTAATATTGGTGCCTATGTGCGTGGTAGTAATCCTAAAATCGACTGGGCAATGGATAAAATTGACAGAGTGAATCAGTTTCTAATACAAGGAACTCACGATTCAACTCCCTATGCGGATACCGTGAAACATCTAATAGAAATGATGGGAAGTGGTGTGGCAGGCGGCGGCGGTGGCGATTTCATGGCTTCCAGCTCTTCAGTGAATATGATTGAAGCCGGTACTTCTGATGATGACGATGATCTGCTCGGTGACGACCTAGACTTAGACAACATGGACTTCGACGAGTTCTAAAACTCAAAGAGATATCCCTATAAAGTTTTTATTAGTACAATTTTATTACAATTTAAAAATGACCAAATGCTTTGTAATGTCCTACTTTTTGGAATTTAGAAATGGTTTCCCTGTATTCTTCAACATGTGCTTCCGCAGGAACACGCCATGAAAGGTTCTCATTTTTCATCATTTGAGATATCAAATCATTCCAAGTATCTTTGTTTTGAAAAATTTTATGAGTATGTATGACCTGTTTCATTAATCGGTCTCTAAGAAGGTTAAACCGATCATCCCCGACTTTGTCGTACCACATGCCTTCGAAATGGCGACCATTTACTCCATGTTGAATGATGTCAGCAATGCCCCCGATTTTTCTGCCAATCGGAAAGGTGCCATTTACGATACAAGTAGGAGCAACTAATCCACAAGGCTCAAATCGAGAGGGAATAATCCCGACATCACCTGCACGGTATATTTGTTCTGTTAACAATCGATCGTAGGGAACAAGCATTCCAATTCGTCCATTAATTGTTGATTGATGGTTTAATCGATCTAATTCATTTACGATATTCTGGCCTTGATCCACTCCAATGCTGGCATTGATCATAAATTGTAAATTTATTTTATGTTCTGTATGAAGTTCTTCCATAATTGAATTTAGTATAGGAAATCCTTTTTGAGAATCAAATCTGGCGGCCATCATCAATAGAAACGCATCAGGATCTTTTTTAAGTCCTAAGAAATTTTGTAAATTAGCTTTTTCCTGTGCTTTAGGTTCCATGAAGTTTGAATGATTGTATTTTGGATACCATTCCTGTGCGACACCATTAATCGTGCCAGTAAACGTGCCATCTTCATATCGTTTTTTTAAGACATCAACAAATCGGTATCCGAAGTAATCGGAACTGATTACTTCTTGTACATAGTTTGGACTGACCGTTTTAACATGATCTGCCATCATAAACGCAGCGTAGCTGGGGTTTGCAGCATCAGTAAGAGGTACTTTTAATCCGTCTTCAGTATATAACCCAGGGGAATCTGCGTCAGTTATTCCGCTCATTACAAAGAAATTGTGTAGGGAAATATCATTATAATATTTCAGGTTATGAATAGTATGAAATCCCGGCACATTTGCATGTGCAAATTGACTTTTTAATAGTGTCATCGTATGGGCAGCCTGCCAGTCATGTGTATGCGCAATTATGTTCTTATTTCCTGTTTCCATTTTCCGTCTGGCTATCATTTCTGCTGCAATTAGATTGAAATAATAGAACCGTTTAACATCATCTTCATAAGAATAGGGGGTTCCATAAGTGCGTCCACCAAAAAAATCAAATTTTTTAGTATCATAGAGATGTACATCCAGGCCAGGGATTACTTTTATTTCGTATATATCAGCCTCATGAACCTTCCCCCCAATTTGATGTTGTATTTTGGGATTAAAAAATTCAGGAATCATATTGCGTTTTAATGCATTTTCGATGCTTCCAGTATGTTTGGGAATATGAAGAATGACTTTATGTCCAAGTTCCGCAAGTGCTTTTGGCAAACCTTCGCCGACTTCGCCTAGCCCACCGGTTTGAGAAAAGGGTGCTGCTTCTGGAAATATCAGATGAAGTTCAAGTGGCTTTAAGTTTCTATTAGCTGCTTTTCTGTTTATAATGCTGTTTGTTATTTTTGCGATTACTTTATTTAACATGTATATGTCCTTTTTTTAGTTCTTTAAAATAATATATCGGAGTTGTTATGAATTTATTTCACCAATTTTACTGATTTCCATCGATGTATTTTAATGCTAATGCACTCCTATTTGGTAGGTAAGTTTGTAAATGCTGAGAATTGTTATTATTGCTAGGTTGTGAAAAATATTCCTGAGCATCTTTAATCCGATTGTGTCCTCCAAAATCTGCATGATCAGAATCTAATATTAATCTATATTTCCCCGGTTGCGGGACACTTACTTGATAATCAGTAAATGATTTTGATGGATGAAAGTTGAAAATAAAAAATAAGGGGTCTCGGTTGAATGCAATGATTTTATGTTCTTCGTGAATATGCCAAAGGGCTGGATTATTTTTTGATATGAATCGGTATTGGTGTTCCAGATTAAGCATGGTTTTATCAAAAGCTGCTAAGTACTGAAATTTTAAGCTTGGATTAAAACTTAAACTCCAATTACGTTTTGCATGGTCATAGGATTCCTTATTACCTTCTCGTGGGAAATCAATCCATTCTGGGTGTCCAAATTCATTTCCCATAAAGTTTAGATAGCCAGATCTGCTAGTGCTAAGTGTTATTAATCGTATCATTTTATGAAGTGCCATCATTCGTTCAATTTGTGGATCTTTATTTTTTTTATCCATTGAATCATATATCCGATTGCCAGCTAAGACTTGGCTGATTGTTTTACTTCCGACCATTGCTTGATCGTGACATTCGCTGTAGCTAACAAGTTTTTCTTCTTTTCGGCCACTGGTGAGTTCATCCCAGAGTTTTTCCATATTCCAATTTTTATCAGGTATGTCAAAGTTTTTGTACCACTGATCTGTTACTCCCATTGCCATTCGCATATCAAAGCCCATACCACCTTCAGCAATTGGACTTGCCAAACCAGGCATTCCACTTACATCTTCTGCAACTGTAATCGCATGTGGATTTATTTCATGGATAAGTTTGTTTGCCAGTGTTAAATAGGTAATCGCTTGATTATTTGTATTGGAACCAAAGTAGTCAGGATAACCTGTAAAAGCTCTATTAATTCCATGATCTTCATATAACATGCTCGTAATTCCATCAAATCTAAATCCATCTAAGTTAAATTCTTCCATTAGAAATTTATCATTTGAGAGTAGAAAGTGAAGGACCTTATCTTTTCCGTAGTCAAAACACATTGAATCCCACTGTTGATGATATCCACGTTCGCCTTCGCAAAAGTACTGATTGGATGTCCCATCAAATTTTGATAATCCTTCCAATTCATTTCTAACGGAGTGGGAGTGAACGAGGTCAATGATGATGGCTATTCCCTTAGCATGTGCCTCATCAATTAATTCTTTCAATTCGTCAGGTGTTCCAAATCTGGAGCTAATCGAAAAAAAATTAGAAACATGATATCCAAAAGATGCATAATAGGGGTGCTCAAGAGTTGCCATCAACTGAATTACGTTGTATCCAGCAGCTGAAATTATGGGTAATATATTTTTTTGAAATTGCTTAAATGATCCGATATTTGTATGTTCCTGAGCCATTCCAATATGAGCTTCATAAAAAAGTGGAGCAACAGATGTATCTCTCTTAAATTTTTCTATTTTCCATTGATAAGGTTTTGGTGGTTGCCAGATTTCTGCATTAAAAATGTGTGATTTTTTTTCCTGAATAACTCGTTTCGCATAGCTCGGTAAGCGATCGGCAACTTCGTCACCCCAATACATTTTTAATTTATATTGTTGTCCATGCTTAAGTGCATTATTGGGCAGTACAATCTCCCAATCTCCGTTTGTCCCCAGGCGTGTTAATCTAAATGTTTCATATTGTTTCCAATAATTAAATTCACCGACAAGATAGATCTTTTTTGCATTGGGTGCCCATTCTCGAAATGTCCAACCGGAATCTGTTTTGTGAAGGCCATAGTATTGATGTCCATTGGCAAAATCTATCAAACTTTTATTCGTAGCAATAAGTTTTTTTTTGGTATCAATAAACTGGTGGTATCTTTCTACTAATTTATTGGAATAAGGTGCTAATCCTTTATCTTGAAAGAGCGGGCTTTTTTTATAATTAGGTGCTAACGATATAATTTTATTATACATTTCTAGTAAACTTATCGGTTTAAATGCTGTGTTGATTCACTAATATTCAATGTGGGTGATGTCTATTGGTTCATCGTGTGTAGAATATTCTCTATATTGTCGTGTTCTTGTTGGGGGATGTACCCATTAATTACTTATATTGATAGTTATTAATATAAACGTTTTTTTCTGAAAATTGTTCCAAGATAATTGGCCGAAGAATTAATACATCAGCTGCAAGAATTGACGGCATATCTGAGTTTAAAATACGGGTTCAACTTATAAACTTTTTATCAGTGCAATTTCGTTGCAGTTTGGGAATGAGGGGCAGTGGATGCATTCAGTCCAGATTTTGTGCGGTAGTTTTTCTTTGTTAATTTGATGAAATCCATTTTTCTCGAAGAATCCTGGGGCATAGGTTAGGCAGAATAATTTACTTATGCCAAGTTTTTTTATTTCTTTAGTGCCAGACGCAAGTAAAGCACTTGCAACTCCAATTTTTTGATAGTCATTAGAGATGGCTAATGACTTAGCTTCCGCAAGTTCACGTTGCGAGACCACAAAGGAACATACCCCAATAATCTTATTCTCATCGTTAACGGCTATATGAAAATCTCGAATATGTTCATGGATGTACTGTAACGATCTGGCCAGCATCTTTTCTTTACTGGCATAAATCTGAACCAATTGTTGAATTGATTGACTATCTGCTAGTATTGCTTTACGTATTTTGTAGCTCATTATGATTGACTCACCATTCAGTATAATATTTAAAATTAGTATAGAACAAAAAACATAAAAAATCCAATTGTTTTTGGACTTCAAAACTTGTCAAATTCAAGTTTTTAATATAAAATACAATCATGTTTATGTTCTCTACTGATGGGTCAATAAAAAACGTTGAGGAATCAAGTCCAAAACAAAAGAAGGCAGAAATAATTACTGTCGCTAGTGGTAAGGGGGGCGTTGGTAAAACATTATTCTCAATTAATTTAGCAATTGAAGCAGCATCTTTAGGGAAAAAAACTCTGCTTCTTGATGCAGACTTAGGTCTTGCAAATGTTCATATCATGACCGGGATTTATCCTGAGAGTGATTTAATGGATGTTATTACCGATAAGAAGACTATTGAAGAGGTTGTTATAGAGGGGCCAGGCGGTATACATATTATACCGGGTGCTTCTGGTATATTTAAACTTTCAACTATTTCCCATCAAAAACGTCATAAATTAGTTGAGAAATTAAATCAATTAGAAAATGATTATGATTTAATTGTTATCGATACCGAAGCAGGAATTTCTCACAATGTAATAAAATTTATTTCAATTGCAGATAGAACGATAATTGTTACGACACCAGATCTTACTGCTTTGTCAGATGCGTATGCCACTATTAAAGTAATTCGAATAAAGAAAAGTAACGATAATATCGGGGTTGTTGTTAATAGAGCCAGAAGTGCAAATGAAGCAGATTTAGTTTATAAAAAAATCTCGATGGCTGCTCAAAAATTTTTAAATTATACTTTAAGTTCCTATGGCTATGTTTTAGAAGATGGATTAACTGTAAAAGAATCAATCCAAACAAGACGGCCAATCATTATTCAATATCAAAAATCAAAAGTAGGAACAAGTCTAAAAAGTGTTTTCTGTAACGTATTTAATGTTGAACCTAAAAAAGTAGTAGAGCCTAATGTAATTCTGAATAGGTTCTCAATGCTACTTGAAAACATCCGAACAAAAGAAACTGTTTAGAAAAGCTTCTTTTGTCAAAATTCTAACTGTATTATAATTACTTTATAAATACCTTATTAAAGGTTAATCACAAGGAGGCAAATTATGCTTGGTAACATGGGAAATATGATGAAGCAGGTAGGCGAATTAAAGAAACAAATGAAGGAACTTAAAAAAGTAGTAGTTGAGCTTTCTTCAAAAAATGGAGAGGTTACTATCAAGTGTAACGGTGAGATGAAAATTTTAGATGTAAAGATCAAAGAAGATGCAGATATCAAAAAATTACCTAATATTGTTAAAGAAACAATCAATAAGGCGATGGCTGAGGTAAAGAATCAATCTTTAGGCAAGATGGATATTAGTAGCTTAAATATTCCGGGAATGTAAACGAGTATCAGTCTTGAGCAATATAGACCCATTAAAAAATACAATAAGACAATTTTCAAGAATGCCAGGTATTGGGTATAAGACGGCTCAGCGTCTGGCATTTTATTTGCTTAGTTTAAGTGATTCTGAAATTGGCGAATTTGTTGATTCAATTACAGATTTACAGGAGAATGTTCGTTTTTGTCAGAAATGTTTTCATATAACGTATAAAGAAGATCTATGCACGATTTGTTCTAATCCGAAACGAGATAATTCTACAATTTGTATCGTTTGCGATTCTAAGGATATTCTTGCAATGGAGAAAATGGGTAAGTATCGTGGTCATTATCATGTTCTGGGCGGTGTTATATCTCCTTTGGACGGAATCGGTCCGGAACAACTAAGAATAAAAGAGTTACTTGATCGATTAAAGGATGAACCAATTCGGGAGATTGTCTTTGCTTTAAATCCATCAATAGAAGGTGAAACGACTACCATGTATTTGACTAAATTGTTAGGATCTCTTGGAATCCAATTGTCTCAAATTGCTTATGGAATACCAGTGGGAAGCGAGCTGGAGTGGGCAGATGAAATGACATTAAGCCACGCATATGAAGGGCGAAAGAATTTAAAAGGAATAACAAATAGTGAATAAAAAGAAATTAATTGATAACATAACGGAGCATGTGGACATTACTAAGGCCAATGTAAAAAAAGTGGTAGAAACAATGATATATGAAATAAGTAAAGAACTTGAAAGTGGACAATCAGTTCGCCTAGTAGGTTTCGGAACGTTTGAACCTCGGAAAAAGGCTGCAAGAGAAGGGCGGGATCCTCTTAGCCATAAGAAGATTCAAATCGCTGAATCTCGTTACATCGGATTTAAAATGGGTAATACCCTGCGAAGCAAAATTAAAAATAAAACCAAGGGCTAACTTAAACATGACAACACAATATAATGGAACCTTAATCACATTTGAAGGACCAGAGGGTAGTGGTAAAACAACTCAGATACAACAATTGGCTGAATTTATGGAGGAAGAAGGGAAGCAGGTTATTACAACCAGAGAGCCGGGTGGAACAGGAATCGGTTGTTCAATACGTGATATCCTCTTGGATCCATCATTTCCTCATATTCAGAAAAGGACTGAACTTTTATTATTCTTATCTGACCGGGCTCAGCATGTTCAGGAGATAATAATCCCAGCGCTAGAATCTGGGAAAACAGTTTTGTGTGATCGCTTTATTGATTCAACAGTTGCTTATCAAGTTGGTGGTCGCCTTTTTCCTGAAGAATTAATTAATACGCTAAATGACTTTTCAGCATACTCAGTTGTTCCAGATATTACGTTTATGTTGGATGTTGAATATGAGATCGGGATTAAACGTGCAACGAGAGTTTTTACCGATAGGTTCGAACAGGAAACCCAGAGCTTCCATAAGAAGATAAGAGCCAAATACCATGATTTAGCAAAGAAAAATTCTGACAGAATGATCGTAATCGATACCAGCCAAAAATCGATAGATGAAATTCAAAAAGTACTTAGAAAAATGGTTGTTGAGAAAAAAATAGTGCGTTGAGTATGTCAGCTCAAGTATCAAGCAAAGCTGTTCCTGTTAATGTTCTTGAAAAACTTCAGAAGCTTTTTGTAAGCAACCGATTTGTGAGTAGTTATATTTTTGTTGGGCCAGATCGTGACCACAAAATATCCGCAGCAAAGTTGATGGCGAAGCATTTAAATTGCCTTGATGATAACGGCTCCATATGTGGCTCCTGTAAAAATTGTAGGATGATTGATGAGGATAAATACTTCGGATTTATTACATTAAATGTGGGTGAGGAAAAAGCTAAATCCTCAATTAAGATCGATGATATTCGGCAGGTTAAGCGGGATGTTTCATATGGTGCATATACCGGCTGGCAGATAGTGTTTATCGGTGATGCACACAAGTTGACGAGCTCCGCTTCAAACAGCTTGTTGAAAACCCTCGAAGAATCACCAAATCACGTCATATTTATACTAGATATACCAAATCAATATTTTTTATTACCAACTATAAGGTCTCGGTCGCAAATTATTTTGTTTAGTAATTCACAGAATATTAATATCGATAGGATTCTATTTTCAGATATTTCGGTAGACAAATTCTTTAATTTTGTAGAGAATAATAATATAACAGAGTTAATTCTTAAAATTGATCGATCTAAAGTGGACCGGATCGAAAGTCAGGAGAGTTTGGAAGAGTTAATTGAATGGTTTTTTTCAAAGTATAGGCAGGAAAAAAATGATAACTATCTAACAATATTAAATATTGTTAGGAAATACCGAAAGTATTTGGATCGACCAGTAAATGCAACAACAAATTTACTATTAATGATACTAGAAATAAAGGATTATATATAAGATGAATGTCCCAAATAAACAAGACGATAAAAATAAAAAAACAGGATCTATCTATTTTGGAGTTAAATTCAGAGCTGTTGACTATGTGTATTCTATCCAGAAGCTGAATATCCCTGTTACGCTTAATGATAAGGTAATTGTGGAAACAAACCGAGGCCATGAGTTCGGTGTTATTACATTAAGGACAGAGCTGCCTCACGTGAGAAAATCGAAGCGAGATCTAATTGTAAGAAAAGTTGTCCGCTTAGCCACAGATAAAGACCTTTCTAAATATGGACGACTAGCTCAAGATGAGAAAGACGTATTCATTGAGTGTATAAAGAAAAACCAAGAATATCGTTATCCAATTAAATTCTTTAAAGTTGAAAAAATATTTGATGGTATGCGATACATTATTTATTACAAATACAAAAATGTGGACCACAATAAAAAACAGAGCAAAAAGAAAGTGAATATGCATCCCTTAGTGACTGAAATGAGTACATTATTGCATGCTAAAGTTGAATTTAGAGAAGTGGGTAGTCGGGGAGAAGCAAAGATATTCGGTGGGATCGGTAGTTGTGGGAAAACTTTATGTTGTGCAAATTGGAATAAACGTGGGTCTGCAGTGACAATCAAAATGGCGAAGGAACAAGGACTTGCTATAAATATTCCCAAATTGTCGGGTTGTTGTGGTCGATTAATTTGTTGTTTATCCTATGAAAAGGATAATTATCAGGATGGTGACTTTATAAATGACTAGTTGTTTATTTTGTAAAATAGCAACAAAGGAGATCCCTTCAAAAATTGTGTTTGAAGATGAGAATATTCTAGCATTTGAAGATATTAATCCCATATCACCATTTCATATATTAATTATTCCGAAGCAGCATTATAAAAATATTTTAGATATACCAAGTGTAGAACTGATAAACATATTTTCGGCAATTAAAGAAATTGCAAAAAAAGAAAAGCTTGAAGATAGTGGGTTTCGTATTGTTAATAATTGTGGGGATGATGGGGGGCAGGAAGTAGGGCATATACATTTTCATATGCTAGCTAAAAGAAAGCATACTTGGCCTCCGGGGTAAATCGTATTTAAATATGTTACGACGATCAATAAAAATAATGGATAGATACTATCTAAAGCAGTTATCTTTCCCTTTTTTTGTATTGGTGTCGGCTTTTATTATCCTCGGATTAATCGATTTTATGTACTCTTTGTTCGAGCAGGTTATAAATCGAGGAGTTCCCTTTGGCATTGTGCTTAAGTTGCTGCTGTATAAGGTGCCCATTGTTGTTGTAATCATTTTGCCCTATGCCTGTCTGTTTTCAGTCATGCTGGTAATCCTAAGGTCAATACTCGACAACGAAATGGTTGTGCTATGGACTTCAGGAATAAAATACGAGCGAGTCTTCGCTCCCATTATTGTGTTTGCTGTCCTTATAACATCACTGGCATTTTATTTAAGCGAATACCTAGTTCCGATGACTAATTACAAGTCAAATACCTTGTATCATAGGGTCTTATTAAAAGAAAGTATTCCTCTCATTGACGAGAATATCTTTTTTCGTGATGTTGGGAATCGTTATTTTTACATACGGAAGATTCATAAAGATGAGAATTTAATGGAAAATGTGATGCTGTATGAGCTGGAAAATAAAATACCTCAAGTAATAATAGCCGATAGAGCAAAATGGGATGGTAACTCTTGGACATTAAGTGATGGGAAGATCCACCGCTATAATGATGATGGCTTTTTCGAATTTGAAACAAAATTTGAAACATTACGTATTCGTGTTGAGTATGATATCAATATGGTTTATGAGAAGGTGAAAAATACAAAGGAGATGAGCTCAAGGGAACTTGCTAAGAGAATTAAAGCAGTTCAAGCAGCTGGTTTAGATTCAAAAAAGTTAAAAGTTGAATACTATTTAAAATTCGCAACCCCATTTTCTAATTTAATATTCGCTTTAGTCGGAATTATTCTGATATTTATAATTGTGAAGTCAGCAAACCATATATGGGGAGTTGTGCTGTCAATTATTCTGGCGGTTGGTTCAATTGGATTTTTTTATGTGATAACTGCATTTTTTAGAGCGTTTGGAATAGCAGGAAAGCTAGTTCCTATTTATAGTGCCTGGTTTCCTAATATTGTGTATCTCATCGTATTTCTGGGTATTTGGCTTATTTATAGATTAAGACATCTCTAAATAAAAATACTTCTGTCTATTGCTATTGTAAAACCGCTATTTTGCGAATAAACTAGTATTATGGAAATTCGAAATATAAATAAATCATCCAATACTAATAAATCAGGTGCTGCAAAAGGGGAGAGCTTGTCAGGTTTGGGAACAGCTGCTGCTTTTTTGTTTTCGGTGTTTAGAAAGAAAAAAAGAAATAAAGACCAAGATCAAAATAAATTCACCAAAGATGAGCAACTTATGGCAGGGGTAATCGGGTCTGACGAGTTATTAAAACAGGTACAGGATCAATCTGCTAAGAAAAATAAACAGTTCTAATATTGATGGACATGAACAAAACGTTAAATCTGATTGCGGAAAAAGTTGGCAAACTTCTTATGGATCGTTTTTCAAAAGATGATGCGGTTTACTCTTATATTTTTGATCAGTATAAAATCGTAATAATTAAGCTAAACTCAATTTTAGTGCCAGTTGGTATAAAAATGGATGAGAAAGTGTTTAAGAGTTTAGACGAAGAAAATATTAAGAATTTAGTTGAAATATTGATAAAAAAATTCAGCTTGGAAGTGTTTAAAAGTTTTGATCGTATTGCAAGCGATTTGTACAAAATGTTCGAATTAATCAAAAGTGAAATTTCAGAAGAAATGCTAAGTAAAATACCTGATAAGGCTATCCGAAATTTGATAATAGATAATCTCAAGCTTGCAGCTGTTAGTGGGCATAGTCTGCAAAATAGTATTGTTGTGAAGACAACGGGGATGCTAGAGAGCTTCGAAGTGTTTATTATGGATGATCAGATAAAAGATCCAGCAGTTTTTAAAAAAGAACTGAGCTCTTTGTTTAAGGACTTTTACATTAATTACTTACAAACTATTCGACAGCAGAAACAGGTGATTATTCGTCAGGTTAAAAACTAGTTTTGACCATGTATTAAATCTTTGTTTCTGATTGCCACTGATATCAAAAAGTGATATATTGTTATTACATAATTTGTCGGTTACCCGACCATGTTCGTGATGTTCGTTGAGAGATGAGCCAACATTAAAATAATGGGAGTTTTGTTTAGCTGTGGCTGCGGTCATGGTTAGCTAACTACTATCTGGAATTTCCAGAACCCACTCTGATTTATTCAGGTTCAGAGCATTAGTGATCACACGGCATGGTGGGGTTTTTTTTTGAAAATAGAAAGGTAAAGTTTATGACAGTACAAGTTCTTGTTGGAGCACAATGGGGTGATGAAGGTAAGGGGAAAATAACAGATATCCTTAGTGGTGAAATGGATGCAGTTGTTCGTTATCAAGGCGGAAACAATGCAGGTCATACTATTGTAGTTGACGGTGAAACGTTCAAGTTTCACATGATTCCATCTGGCATCTTATATGGTGACGTAAAATGTATTATCGGAAATGGAGTGGTAATAGCACCACCTGTATTACTCGATGAAATTAATAAACTAAAAGATAAAGGCTTTGCTGTTGAAAATTTGAAGATTAGCTATAATGCGCATGTAATTCTTCCCTTTCATACGATGCTTGATAAACGGCAAGAGGATAGTCGTTCTAAAGACAATAAAATTGGGACAACAGTTCGAGGGATTGGTCCGGCGTACACGGATAAAGTTAGTCGTACCGGAATTAGAGCAATTGATTTATTAGATAAAGATATACTCCAATCTATGATTGAGAATCGTAATTGGTCGGCCGTACTGGATGTAACACAGGCAGACATTGACCAAGTTGTAGCTGATTACTATGAGTATGGGCAATTGTTGAAACCATACTTGATTGATACTATCTCTACTTTGCATGATTATTATGCAGAAGGTAAAAAAATTCTACTTGAGGGTGCTCAAGGTACAATGTTAGATATTGATTATGGCACCTATCCATTTGTAACGAGTTCAAGTCCAACATCTGGTGGAGCTTGTACTGGTAGCGGTCTTGGCCCAAAAATGATCGATGAGATTATTGGTGTCGCTAAGGCGTATATCACACGAGTGGGAGAAGGCCCGTTTCCAACGGAGCTAGAAAATGACTTAGGAGAGCTTCTTCGAACTAAAGGTGGCGAATTTGGTACGACAACTGGCCGACCACGTCGGTGTGGATGGCTAGATGGCGTTATACTGAAATATTCTGTTAATATTAACAGCCTGACAACACTTGCAATAACAAAAATGGATGTCTTAAGCGATATGGATGAGCTTAAGATATGTACAGATTACGTGATAGATGGAAAAAGTACGAAAAAATTCCCATGTAATATTAGAGAATTAGCTAAAGTGACGCCTGTTTATAAAACGATGACTGGGTGGAAAGAAGATATCACGGCTGTTAAAAAGTATGAAGACTTACCAGAAACAGCCAAAGAATATATTCGTGAGATCGAGAAAATCGCTGGTATTCCGGTATCAATAATTTCTGTTGGTAGTGGTAGAAAGATGACTATATATAGAGATGCCTAAAAAAGTTGTACTAGCATATTCTGGTGGACTCGATACCTCTGTTATTATCCCATGGTTAATTGATACCTATGATTGTGAAGTTATTGCATTCGCTGCAAATTTAGGCCAGGCAGAAGAGCTAGATGGTTTAGAAGAAAAGGCGATTGCCAGTGGTGCTTCAAAATTGATAATTGGTGATCTTCAAGAAGAGTATGCCGCGGAGTATATATTGCCAGTGTTAAAAGCACGCGCAGTATATGAAGGAAAATATCTTTTAGGAACGTCTCATGCGCGACCACTTATTGCTAAAAAGCAGGTGGAAATTGCATTAGCCGAGGGGGCCGATGCGGTCGCTCATGGTGCAACTGGTAAAGGAAATGACCAGGTGCGATTTGAATTAACATACGCTGCGCTTGCCCCACAGTTGGAGGTTATTGCACCGTGGAAAGATCCACGATGGGACATTAAGAGTAGAGAAGATGCGATTGAGTATGCAAAGAAAAAGAACATCCCGATTCCAGTAACAAAAAAGAAAATATATAGCAGAGATAGAAATTCTTGGCATATTAGTCATGAGGGTGGCGATTTAGAAAATCCGGCTAACGAACCACCGGATGATTTATTCGTTATCTCTAATCCAATAGAAAAAGCACCGGATAAAGCCGAATATTTGGAATTAGAATATCAAAAGGGTGTTCCAGTTAAACTTAATGCTAAGAAGCTGTCTATGCATCAAATAATTGAAAAACTTAATGTTATTGGTGGTAAACATGCAGTTGGGCAAGTAGATATCGTAGAAAATCGTCTAGTTGGAATGAAATCTAGGGGAGTATATGAAACACCCGGTGGTTCCATATTGTATTTCGCACAGCATGCAATGGAAACACTAGTATTAGATAAAGAGACATTCCATTATAAGGAGCGCATGGCTTTAAAGTACGCTGAATTAGTTTATGATGGATTCTGGTTCGCACCATTAAAGGAAGCAATGGATGCTTTTATTGAGTCTTGTATCAAAAATCTAACCGGGAAAGTTAAAATAAAATGTTACAAAGGAAATATTATTTTAGCTGGAGTTGAATCGCCATATACATTATATAGTGAAGACCTAGCAACATTTGGTGAAGATGAGCTTTATAATCAAGAGGATGCAAAAGGTTTTATTAATCTACTTGGATTGCCGCTTAAAACCATGTACCATCTACGAAATAAGTAGTATCCCACTTAAATTATTCTTAAAAAATGGGGATAGAACTAGATACTCAATCAAAAATAAAAATTCACTCGTTAAAGGTTAGCGGTCGCGGATGTATTAATTATCAATACTTTCTTGTAAATAACGATACTCGGGATGCAATAATTGTGGATCCTGCATGGGAGAAAAACTCCATCTTAAGAGAGATTGAGTCTCTTTCCCTAAACCCAAAGGGAATTATCTTAACTCATTATCATTCAGATCATGTAAGCTTAGCGGATTTATTCGCAAAACGATACAATATTCCTGTTTATATGTCAGATGTTGAGCAGGATTTCTACGGCTTTAAATGTGCGAATCTTAGAGTTGCACGTGATTCCGAATCCTTTTATATAGATTCTCTGAAAGTGTATCCTATTCTTACCGCTGGTCATACGAAGGGGAGTATGTCATTTCTAGTAGGTGATAATTTATTAACCGGAGATACTATTTTTATAGAGGGATGCGGCATGATGTTTGGTAAAGGAGCCGAACCTAGGGATATGTACGAAAGCATTCAGTTTCTTAAAAAGAACCTAGATAAGACGGTAAAGATTTACCCAAGTCATTCCTATGGGGAAGAGCCAGGAAAAGAATTTGCATATTTACTAAAATATAATATATATTTTCATTTTCCAGATTATGAATCATTTGCTAAGTTCCGACTTCGAAAGAATCAGTCCGGTTGGTTTAACTTTAAGTAAGTGACGTTTGATATAAATAAATGAAAAAATAATGATTTAATGATACTATTGTATGGTATTTGAAATTAATTATGTGTCATTAATAGGAGACAATAATGGTAGAAAAACTATGGGCAGGTCGCTTTGAGGCTAATACAAACAAAGCGGTTGAAGATTTTACGAATTCACTTCAGGATGATTGCTATTTATTCGAGGCAGATATTAAGGCTTCAATTGCGCATCTGAGTGCACTAAAGAAAGTGGAACTAGTAAGTAAAAAAGAAGAGTCTCAGATAAAAGAATGTTTAGAGGAATTACTGAAGAAGTATTTAAATGGGGAGTTTGAACTTAAATCAGAGTACGAAGATATCCATATGAATATTGAAGCATATCTAATAGATAAACTCGGTGATGTCGGAAAAAAAATTCATACGGGGCGAAGTCGAAATGATCAGGTTGTGACTGCTTTCAAACTAACACTAATCACTAGAGTTGATAATGTTTTGGCAAAATTGCTTAGTCTTGAAACTGTATTTATTGACTTAGCTGAAAAATATATAAATATAATAATTCCGGGTTATACTCATTTGCAGAAGGCTCAGCCGATATTATTGAGTCATTACTATATGGCGTATTTTGAGATGTTTTATCGAGATATCGAAAAACTGATGTTTTATCGTCAGTATTTGCTTGAATTACCACTCGGATCAGGAGCTCTTGCGGGTAATCCGTTTTCTTTAGATCGAAAAGCAGTAGCAAATGACTTGGGCTTAGTTCGTCCAACGCATAATTCCTTGGATAGTATTTCTGATCGAGACTATGCTCTTGATATTTTGTATAGTTTGTCTCTGATGATGGTTCATTTTTCTCGATTAAGTGAGGATGTTATTTTGTGGTCAACGGATGAATTTGGCTTTATTACCTTGAGTGATGCGTATACGACTGGTTCGTCTATCATGCCTCAGAAAAAAAATCCGGATGTATCAGAACTAACTCGTGGGAAAACAGGCCGAGTATTTGGAGATTTAATTAATTTACTAACAACAACCAAGGCGTTACCAATGGGCTACAATCGAGATTTGCAGGAAGATAAACATGCGGTGTTTGATGCGCTCAATACCATTGATGCTGTACTAGAAGTTAATATAGGGATGTTATCTACTCTTAGTGTAAATGAAGGCCGTGTATATAAAAATGTTGAGAGTGGATACCTGTTAGCAACAGATTTAGCTGATTACTTGGTATTAAAGGGGATGCCTTTTAGAGACGCGCATCATGTAATAGGGTCACTAGTAAAAGATGCTGAGAATAAGAAAAAAAGGTTACAAGACTACTCCGTGCATGATCTGCAGTCTTTCTCCAAACTATTTACAGAAGAGGCGTTGAAGCATTTGCAATTAGAATATAGTGTAAATGCACGGGATAGTTATGGAGGTACAGCAAGAAAATGTGTGAAGTCCCAAATTAAATTAGCAAAGAAACGATTAAAAGAGGTGGAAGATAATGGATGAAAAAACGTTAGTATTAATTAAGCCAGATGGAGTAAAACGAAAACTGATGGGAAATATTATCTCTAGGTTTGAAAACAGAGGTCTCGATATATCAGCATGTCAGCTAATGACTTTAACTAAAGAAAAAGCGAATGAACATTATGGGGAGCATTTAGGGAAACCTTTTTTTGATCCATTAATTAAATTCATTACATCCGGGCCATTGCTTGCAATGGTTGTTGAAGGTGATCGTGCTCAGCAAATAGTGAGAAAAATGTGTGGCGCTACTGATTCTGCTTTGGCAGATTCGGGAACAATTCGTGGAGATTATGCGATTTCTAAATCTAGCAATATTGTTCACTCATCAGATTCAGTAGAGAGTGCAGAACGCGAAATTAATATTTTTTTCGGCTCCTAAGGGATTCTAATAGGGTAATTAATACGGTATAATTAGTTTTATACAAAAAAATGCCCCATTGTGTAATGGACTCAGCTCTTTCAGACCTGAACCCCGAAATGCACGGCAGATTGAGTGGGGTAGTAATCGAAAAAGTAGTAGTTGTTGGTATATGTTGCCCCATTGTGTAATGGATTCAGCTCTTTCAGAGCTAAACCCCGAAATGCACGGCAGATTGAGTGGGGTAGTAATTGGAAAAGTAGTAGTGTTAGTAATATGTTGCCCCATTGTGTAATGGACTTAGCTCTTTCAGAGCTAAACCCCGAAATGCACGGCAGATT
>Ga0075111_1000374_pt1 | contig 21217 bp, 20 predicted proteins | sample AntAceMetag02UKK_FD_69787 | JGI IMG/M metagenome (GOLD analysis project Ga0075111, IMG submission 69787) | Saline lake microbial communities from Ace Lake, Antarctica - Antarctic Ace Lake Metagenome 02UKK | ecosystem: Environmental > Aquatic > Non-marine Saline and Alkaline > Saline | place... | reverse complement strand
TTTGTTTGTTTGTATGCAGGTTTAGCAAATTCTTTATCGATTGCGTCTTTTCTCATTTGAGATCGTTCGTATCGACTTTTACCTCTTGTTGCCGCTTTAAGTTTTGTTTTATCCTCTGGTTGTAGTTTAACCCTCATGGTGTAAAAATTCGTCTCTTTATAATTTATTCCATTTTGAAAAAGAAATAGAATGTTGAAAAGAATAGTCGATTCGTTTTCGAATTCATCCAGTCCAGAGAATAGATATTGTTTTAAATAAATTGTTTTTGAGGAGTTGGTTAGTCGGTTTGGATTAATGTGCTTTATGTTTAAACCAGAACGGCTACTACTATCATATAATGCTAAGGCATTTTTCGGTGTAGTTGTTGTTTGATCTATTTGTGTTTCTAGTATACCTTTCGGATCGTTGGTTTTGTTGTTTTGCCATTTTTTTAGTATAAATAATCCATCACTGGATCGTCCAGTGCGAGATGCAAGAACCAGATTTCCCATAATTTAAAAACCTCCTAGCTACTTTTTCAAAACCATGAATATATCGACACATTGTTTGTGAAAATTCATTAAAATTATTTTATTTTCAATTCAAAATTTGAATTAAGTATATTTGGGAGAAACGTTTTTATGTTGGAGAGGGATTTATTTGAAAAGTGACTTGGGTTTAAAGCTTTTTACCGCTTTTTTTTTGTCTTCAAAGACATCGAAAATACTAAACATTTTAAGGGTATCGAGTAGATTGCTAACAAAACTGCTGGGATTTAAAATTTTTATCATACCATCTCGTTCTAGTAAGTACTTATAAGTGTTAACAATAACGGAAATGCCATATGAGTATACATAGGAAATATTTTGTAAATCTAATACATAGTTGAAATGTCCTTTCGGAATAAGTTCTTCAAAGATCTTGTCGAGTAAATGACTGTTTTTTGTATCTAAAGAAACTTCACCTGTGAGTTGATTGTCAATTTTCTCACTACCCATGTGGATGATGATGATGTCTTTAGATATTTCATAGTTAATTAACATTTAGTGCCACCTATTTAAAAAAATTTAAAAGTGCTCTTTCTTTATTGTCTACACTTTGGATATAAGCATTAATTTTTAATGTTTTAAATATGTTTTTTACTGAGATACTAGGTGATAGAACCTTTAACATACCACCCTTAGTAACAATTTGTTTATATAAATCAATTATAATTCCAAGACCATATGAGTAAATATATGACACATATTGTAGTTCTATCAGAATAAATATGTTTCCTTTGCTAATTTCCAGGTCAATTGCCCGAAGGAGATCATCACTGTTTGCTGTATCTAAATTTACTTTGCCAAATACATGGTTTTCTTGGAGAACAGATCCCATTGAGATTATTGTGATATTATCAACTTGTTCTGTATGAATGATCAATTGTATAACTCCTTAGTATTGCGTATATGTGTTATAAAATAATTGGTGTAATGTCAAATAGTTAGTCGTTTATTATTATACATGAAAATTAGCAAAAAGCATGTTGGAAATCACTAATCAAATAGATCCTTTTTATAAAAAGAGTTGACTAAAAGCTATTCGTCACATAAATTTGGATTACACACTTAAAGGTAGAATTAGTTATGACAAAAAATCAGATAGATGAAAACTTAATCATGCCTAAAGATTCAACTGCGGTTGTAATTGAAAACCCCGATTTAAAAATAATGACAAAAAAAGGCGATAAGCTGTCTGTTAATGATTTTTTTGATATTTTTAAATATGTCGAAGATTCAAAAAAAAGCAAGAAAACGATTGAGCTTGAAATACAGAAATTAAATGTTATTCGGTCAAAAATAAAAAAAAGATTAAGAACTTATCGAACGAAGAAACTTGAGGATCTTAAGCGAATAAAAGGTAAAGAAAAAGATCTAAGTAATGATTTCGCTCTTATATTGGATGAATTGAAAATATCAGCAAATGAACAGCTTGAAACGTTTATTCATGAAAAAGGGGATAGTATTGATGGTAACTATCTAATAGCTGAAAATCGTTTAACGGACTTATATGAAGTGGAATTGGCGAAAAATGAAAAACTGATACAATCAGTTTTAGATAGCATTACCGCAATAAAAATTAAGAGCAATAATGAACTTGATGATTTGCGTGAACAACGATCTATTGAGATGATGACGGATAAAGCTGAGAATGAAAAGAAGACTAAGCAGTTTAGCGATTCAATAAAAGAAGAGCATTCTTCATATTTGGCAACATTAGATACAATTTTACAGAAAACAGTCCATGACTCAGAGCATAAAGTACATCAATTAGTTAGTAATGCCAAAAACATTGCCAATGAACTTAAACAGGAGACAATCTCTAAACAAGTACTTCGCATGAATATTAACACCGTTTTGGATGAGATAAAATTGAATGCAAATCAAAAAATTGATGAGACAGTTGATTTCGTATCGAAAGATTTGAAACAAAAAATTGAGAATGCTGAGCAGCTGATCTTAGACCTAAAACAGGATGCATTAGTCCAAAATAAAGAGTTGCTTGAGAAAACGGATGCTGCTAATAGTATTATTCAGGAGAATGCAGCGAAGTCTATATCCGAATCAATCAACGATTCGAAATCTGAGATGAAACGGGTTTTAAGTCAATTTGAGGAAAATACTCAAGTAGAAAAATTAGACGTGGATACACGAATTAAAAATTCACATGATCTTGTAATGACTGAAATTAAAGAGAATAGAAAAAAAATAGATATTATTGTTCAATACTTAAAAGAACAGCGAAATAAGAAGTAAAAGTTAGGTGTTCTTTTTATTTGAGAAAGATTGAATAGCGATTATTTCATCCTGGTAGATTTCAAATACATTAATTACTTTAAGTGTACTAAAAAGTTTGATAATTGTAGGGTTCGGACTTAAAAATACAATTTTCCCCTCATTGTTTGAAAATTTACGATGAGAATTGAAAAAAACACTTAAGCCAAATGAGCACATGTAGCTGATATTGTTTAAATCAATTATGAAATTATAATGACCAGCAGTTAATCCCTCCGTAAGCATATTGTCAACGTCTGTCATAACGGGGATTTCGAGTGGGAATGAATCGCCAAAATCTGGTTCATCGATAGATTCAAATGAAATGGTGTTAATATTGTTATTGCAGGTATTTTTTATATTTATCATTGCTTAAAAACTGTGGATCGCTTTATCTAAATCGTGAAAAACTTCAAATAAAGAGCTTACTTTCAATGTGTCGAGTATTGAGATGACAGAAGGGCTTGGATTTAGAATTTTTATTTTCCCACCGTGATTTGTGATCTTTTTATATGCATTAAAAATAGCAGCAATCCCATAGGAATAAATATGCTCAATATTATGCAAGTCTATAATGAAAGATAGATGTTGTCTTCTAAGCTCATCCTCGACAAACCTCTCGAGTATATTGCTGTTTTCTGTGTCCAGATCAATTCGCTCAAATGTGTTTTTTTCAGAGAGTTCTATCCCTAAAACCACTATTACAATATCATTCACAACTTTGCGGGATATTTCCATTATGCTACTCCTTGTATGTTCTAATTTATATTATACATATTTTTTAATAATAGTTAACTTTATAAGTCGATATTTTCACCATTCGAATTTTCAAAACTAAATTGATTAGTTTTTCTTAAAACTATCGATTGCTTCTTTTTTACTTAAAAAGATTTCAAAAAAAGTAGACATTTTTAGTAAGCGAAAGATTTCTTGTAAACTAATACTTGGTGACAATATTTTTAACATGCCGCCTTTATCAACTAAATCTTTATAGGCATAGAAAATAATGCTTAAGCCATAGGAGTAAATGTAGGCAATATTGTGTAAATCTAGGACTATTCTTTTTTTGCCTGATTCAATTGTTTCTTCAAGTAAATTTTCTAATACTGCACTATTGTCGGCATCCATTTCAATATCGCCAACTAAATTACCATTTTCTTTTGTTGCACCAAATGATAGTAGTACAATATTATCTAAAAATTCTGTTTTAGTTTCCATGAGTTTCCGGCCTCCTATAAAAATAGTATACAGTAATATTTGTGATGAGAAAATATTATTGTGTGTTAATGCTTTTGAATTTCATTTTTTTGACTATTTTATAACGTTACAGTTGTGTTCCTTATATAAGTAAATAATACCTCTTAATACAAGCTGATTTTTGTTATAATTCTATCGAGTCAATTAAATTGATGGGGGATATTAGCATCAAAAAGTTGGTAATAGTATTATGTTTTTTTATGATCAGTTGTTTTGCTGTAGACGATAGCTATGTCTTAGGACCGGGCGATACTCTAGATATATACGTATACTCATTAAACATGGCAAATGAACTAGAGAAAGTCCATAAAAAAAAGATACATGAGAAAATTTCAAACAATGGATTTATTAATATTCCTGCTTTCGGATTATTGAAAGCAGAAAAGCTAAGTATTGCAGAGTTAAAAGCGATGCTAATAGAACGTTATAATGAATTAGTACCGGTTCCGGTTATAAAAATTTCACTTTACGGTGCAAAGGAGATCCCGATTTATGTCATGGGAGAAGTAATGCGTCCTGGATTATACATGCTTTCGGATAAAGATTTAACGGAAAAATCTATCTATAATGTTGTTATACAGGAGGCTCGAGGGTTTACTCAGAAAGCAGATAAGTCTGATGTGGTTGTTAATCGAAATGGAAAAAAAATTCATGTAACACTTTTTGATCGACCAGAAACTTTTCGATTGAGCGAAAATATAGTACTGCAGCGAGACGATGTCGTTGTTGTAGCCGCAGTTATTACGGATATTTACATTATGGGTCAAGTAAAGTATCCAGGTTCTTATCCGTATTTACCTGAAGCGACTCTAATGGACTATATCCTTCGTGCGGGTGGAATCCAGGATTCTGGTGCGGATGAAATTGGTGTTATGACAAGTTTTAAAGATCGAAATAATGTGCACATTATTAAGCTTGACCCTCGATTGCGACTTCCTGTTGAAGATGTGAAACTTTCCCCAAAATCTATTGTATATGTGCCAAAGGGATTTTTGGCTAGCTGGGAGGATGTGCTGCGACTTATGCAGAATGTTAGAGATACCTTTGTCTATCCAAATGAGCTTATTGAAACTATTCGGACTCAGGGGGAATAGTTTTGAAAATAATTGATATTAAACTCTTAATCCGTTTAATCCTCATGAGGTTTAAAATGATTGTAACAATCGTTGGCTTGGCTACTTCGGTTGCAATATTTATTTTGATTTTAGAAAAGCCAATTTATCAATCTGATTCAAAACTTTTAGTGATTGAGGAAGATAAGATGTCATGGCTAAAGAAGATCGCCCCGTTAGTTGGCGAGTCACGAGATGAGGCTTCTGAGAAATTTAAAACTCAAATATTAATGATGAGATCGGGTGATACGATAAGAAAAGTTGTTTCTGAAGTGAATATGAAGGTGACTAAAGATTTACGAATAAATTCAGTTATGCTTCGTTCTTTTGTTCGTATTTTTAGAAAAGCAAATATTATAGTTGTAGAAGCGAAAACAACAAATCCAGAATTGTCCTATCAAATAGCAGATGTATACTCAAAAATGGTATTACAGCAAAATATTGAGATTTACCAAGGAACAGCGACACGCGTTAGAAAAATGGTTGAAAAGCAACTTAGTAATACCAGAAAAAAAATTAGTAAACATGAAGTGATTCTAAGTAAGTACAAAAAAGGTAGCAACGATATTAATTCAAGAGCAGATAAAGAATTATTGGAAACTATAAAAAAGGCGAATCAACAGATAGAGAAATTGAAGATTGATTTAAAGATTGCGATGCGAATTAAGCGAGATTTAGAATATGATTTTAATCATGGTGGTGAGAAATATATAAAATATTTAAAATCCCCCATTCTAAAAAATCTGGTTCAGAAAAGGGAATTGAAGAAAAAAGAATATGATAATGATCAATATAATTTACAAGTTAAGCAGGACTTAAATAAGCTCGATGAAAAAATCTTACAAGAGTTACTGGATGTATCTAAGGATAAAAGTAGTTTCATCGCTGGTTATTATGATCGATTGCAGGGCCAAATAAAAGCGCAAGATGCAACAATTAGGCGAATAAATAGTATGTTGGCAGTTTATCAATCAGAGAAGAGATCGGCTTATATCATTCAAAAAAAAGAGGTGGGAGATGAGGAAAATTTAAATTCAGATGAAATAGAACGTCTTTTAAGTTTTGAGCAAAATAATTATAATATATTAGTAAAAAAGGTACACGAGGCACGTTTAGCTGAAGAACTAAATGTTGGTAATCTCAAAATAATCGATAAGGCTGACAAGCCATCGTTAGCGATACACACCGGTCGTAAGAAAAAAGTTGTTCTCGTCTTTCTTGTGAGTATCATATTGTCTGTAGGGTTTGTGTTAATAATCAATTATATAGAAAATATTTTCGATGCCTACGAAGAACTTTCGTATTATAAGGATTTAGCAACTCCATTGGGCTATATCCCTTTAGAATCTGCTGAGCCTCAATTAATTAATACTCAAATGCCAAGGTCATTGTATGTAGAGGCCTATAAAGAAATTTCAGCGAAGATGGCTTTAATCTATGATTATTATCGTGTGATTACGTTTAGTTCAGTTGATAATGTGAATGGTGGGGAGAGTGTCGCTATAAACTTTGCAATAAATGAAGCAATGAGTGGTAAAAAAGTAGCACTAGTTGATGCAAATTATAGACGGCCATCGATTGCGGCACATTTAGAAATAGCAAATATGAGTGGTTTAAGTGAATTTGTAAATGGAAATTCTGAAGGAGCTAGTTTAGTTAATAAAACGAGTGTGGATAATTTGGTTTTTATCAATACTGGTGATGTTCCGGGCAACCCAATTGATTTATTTTTGCATGAAAGATTTGAAGCATTTATTGATAATTTGAAGCAAAAAGTTGATATTATCGTGTTGTACTTGCCTCCTGCAAACCTTTTTTCAGATAGTTCAATTGTAGCTAAGAAAAGTGACGGAGTAATACTTATTGTCCAAGAGAGTGTCTCCCGGGTATCAACATTTAAAAGTATCATTATTAAGTTTAAGGGTGTGAAAATTAAAACTTTCGGATCAATAATGTACGGTGAAACGAAGGGTAATAATAGTAAAAAAGATTATGTTGTGAATAAATCTGGTCGTGGAAAAAAGATCATTGGAAATATTCTGTTTTATGTTACTATAATAATTAGTATCATTGGATTAGTGCTAGGTATTTCCTATAAAACATTAGATTTTTATAGAGAGAAACAAATTATACAACAGATAAAGTAAGGAATAGATATTAAATGAGTGGGAAATATGATTTAGTTATAGAAAAAGGTAAGGGAATTAAGGAAAGCTGGAAAGAGTTATGGGAGTATCGTGAGCTCTTTTTTTTCCTAGCTTGGAAAAATATTATTGTACGGTATAAGCAGACTGTTTTGGGTGTTCTCTGGAGTTTAATTCGTCCATTTCTTACCATGATTGTGTTTACAGTAATTTTTGGTTCTTTAGCAAAATTACCATCAAATGGTGTCCCGTATCCGATATTAGTTTTTACTGGATTGTTACCTTGGCAATTTTTTGCCAATGCGCTGAGTTCTAGTAGTGGTAGTATTGTAGCGAGTGCTGGAATGATCTCAAAAATATATTTTCCAAGAATTATTATTCCAGGGACATCAATTATTGTTAGCTTTGTGGATTTTCTTATATCTTTTGTTACGTTGGTTATTCTTATGTTGGTCTATCGGTTTATTCCCCCTTGGCAAATAATTTTGCTTCCTGGGTTCATCCTATTAGCTGTGATTACAGCAATGGGTATTGGTTTATGGCTTACTTCTTTAAATGTTAAGTATCGCGATTTTCAACAGCTTGTTCCTTTTATAATTCAGTTTGGTATTTACATATCACCGGTAGGATTTAGTAGTAGTATTGTGCCAGCGCAATGGAGGCTTCTGTATTCGATGAATCCTGTAGTTGGAGTGATAGATGGATTTAGATGGGCAATTTTAGGTGGTGAGTTTACCTTATATTTGCCAGGATTTATCCTGTCGATTGGGATTGCTTTATTATTTTTTGTTACTGGCTGGGCTTTTTTTAAAAAAACTGAGAGAAGTTTTGCAGACTATATATAACCTTTCAGCCGCTTCAGAGTATGTCCCTTTCTTGAAAGTTTGAAAAAAAGAGCTTATAAAGTATATATTGAAATAGGAGGATTAGAGTGGCAGTAATTAAAGTAGAGTCTTTAGGGAAGAGCTATATAATAAAACATCAAGGACAGAAGTCTGATACTTTGCGTGATGCAATAACAAATTCTTTTAAGGGGTTTGGTCGGAAAATAATCCAGTCTAATAGGACAAATATTAAGGAAGGTAAAGAAGAAGAATTTTGGGCTTTAAAAGATGTATCGTTTGAAGTTAATCAAGGAGATCGCTTAGGTATTATCGGTCGAAATGGTGCCGGTAAATCTACGCTATTAAAAATCCTAAGTCGTATTACTGAACCTACTAATGGCCGAATATCTATAAAAGGAAAAGTTGCAAGTTTGTTAGAGGTTGGAACTGGGTTCCATCCAGAACTTAGTGGTAGAGAAAATATTTTTCTTAATGGCGCAATACTGGGAATGACAAAAGCAGAAATTAAACGAAAATTTGATGAGATAGTTGCTTTTTCTGAAGTAGAAAATTTTCTTGATACGCCGGTTAAACGTTATTCATCAGGGATGCATGTGCGATTAGCATTTGCAGTGGCTGCTCATCTTGAACCGGAAATACTATTAGTAGATGAGGTTCTTGCTGTAGGGGACGTCAGCTTTCAGAAAAAGTGTTTGGGAAAAATGAACGATGTTGCAGGCGAGGGGCGTACTGTTATATTTGTTAGTCATAACATGGCGGCTATTCGTGGCCTGTGTTCTAGATGTGTGGTTTTAGATAAAGGCAGGAAAATCTTCGATGGAGATGTTGCGGAGGCAATAAATTGTTATGTAGATGTCGGAATAAGTAAGGATACACGCGTGATTAGGGATAGAGAAGATAGAAGAGGTAGTGGAGAAGTTAAGTTGGTGGGTATGAATTTGACTAACCAAAAAGGTTTATCAACAAACCAGATTGAACTTGGAGATAGTTTTGATGTCACCCTAGAATTGGAGGGAGAGCTTTCAAAAGCAGTTGTGGGAATACTGATTGGCAATTCTTATGAACCTCAATTGGTAAGAGGTTATTCTTATGAGTCGTGTACTAACGAAATAAATATAAATGGGAAAAGTACGATTAAATGTTCCTTTAAAGATTTTCCATTAGTTCAAGGTAACTATATTATACAAACATGGATTGGTCGAATAAAAGGTGAGGAAGTAGATGTAATGGAGAATGCTATGGATCTCAGTATTATTTCAAAAGATATTTATCATACAGGTAAGATGTTAGATGCGACACGAACAACGGCCTTTTGTTACCATAATTGGGAAATTGATGGAGTTAAAATATAACTTTATTAAGAAAATGGTAGCTTCCAATATAAATAAGAAGTCAGTAATACTCTATCTAAATGTAATTGAGCTTCATGAGGGATGGGGTGCAGAATATTTTATGAATCAAGGATTTCTTGCCAATGGGGATCAAACAATAACAATTGATTATAGGAAATATCGTCATCAGTTAGCTGATAAACTTCTGGCAGCTAGAGATTTTGATGTGTTTTTTTTACAAAGAGGCGATAATTACCCATTACAATTATTAAAAGCAGTTAATCGACCCAAATTTTTCTGGTCTACAGAATTAGTTGCCCGGTGTAGAGATCAGGACCGATTATTTAAATGCGGTTTATTCGATCATGTTTTTGTTCACACCGAAGAGTGTAGACGAGCAGTGATTAATAGAAAATGGTTAACGCCAGATAAGGTGTCGGTTTTTCTGCCGGGATTTGATCAAGACACGCATAAAAAGTATGCAGATATAGAAAAGGATATCGATATTTTGCATATCGGCGTATTAACTGAACGAAGGACGCAGATTTTAGAAGAACTAAAAAAAGATTTTTCCGTTAAAATAGAAAAAGCATATGGAGAAGAGATGGCAAAGTTGTTTAATCGGGCAAAGATTGTTCTAAATATTCATGGGGATAAATATATTGATACGGAAACGCGTATTTTTGAAGCACTTGGTTGTGGTGCTTTTGTTATTAGCGAAAAACTGGGTGATGAATCACCAGTTACTGATGGGGAACATCTGGTGGAAGTATCGGATATTGATGGATTTAAAAAAAAGATCAGGTATTATTTAAGTAATGAAAATGAAAGAGACCTAATTGCAACGGCTGGACATGAGAAAGCTCTTATTGAATTTACATGTACGGCAAAAGCAAAATATATAGCAGATTTTATGGGTAGTTATTCTATTTATAATAATAAGGAATCATTAAATAGAAATTTGATATATCGATATAAAATTTCTTCTTTCTTCTTAAATTATGTTAAGAGAATTTTAAATAAATTGCGGAGGATTTTTTTTAAGTTATGAACATTGGGATTGTAACTTTTTGGTTTGAGCGTGGTGCTGCTTATGTAAGTAGACAGTATCGTGATATTTTAGAGAAAGACCATGAGGTTTATATTTATGCTCGTGGAGGGGAGAAGTTTGCAAAGGATGATTCTACATGGACAGATGGAAATATAACATGGAATAAACAAAGTTCCGTTCTTAGATTGCATAGTATTAATGAAAAAATATTTAAGAAGTGGATCGTAGATAATAAACTTGAATTGGTTCTTTTTAACGAAGAAAAAAATTGGTATCCAATTATTCTATGTAATAGATTAGGTGTGAAAACGGGTGCATATATTGATTATTATACAGAAGCAACAATCCCGTTGTTTAGAAATTATGATTTTTTAATTTGTAATACCAAAAGACATTATAGCGCTTTTAAGGAGCACCCACAGTGTTTGTATGTGCCTTGGGGAACCGATGTCGATTTGTTTAAGCCGAAAACCTTAGAAAGAGTGGATGATGGTTCATTGGTTTTTTTTCATTCAGCTGGTTACAACCCAGCACGGAAAGGAACTGACTTGCTTTTAAACGCATTTGATAAACTAAAAGGGAAAGCTAGATTAGTTATTCATTCACAGGTTGAATTGATTCATTATTTTCCCGATATGGCAGATTTAATAGGAAAATTAATAAAAGAAGAAAAATTAGTGTATATAAAGGAAACTGTAGCAGCACCTGGGCTTTATCATTTAGGGGATATTTATGTTTATCCAACACGTTTGGAGGGTATTGGTTTGACGATAATGGAAGCATTGTCCTGTGGGTTACCGGTTATTACAACTAACAGTGCTCCAATGAACGAATTTGTGAATAATGATAATGGCAAATTAGTAGATGTAGCGAAGCAATATTGTAGGGCTGATGCGTATTATTGGCCTGTGAGTGAAGTGGATATAGATAAATTATATAATGCGATGCAGTATTATATCGATAATATTGATCATCTTGAACAATTTAAAAAGAGGGCACGAGAAATAGCTGGAAGTAACTATAATTGGATTACGAATACTAGTGATCTTAGTCGTATATTTAGTGATGTTAAAAAGGTTAGCAGTGAAAACCAGTTAGAAGATGAGAAAAGGGCTATTTTTTATGATTCGAAAAATATGTCTTTAGCAATTAAAATATACCGTAAGTATCCGCGTTTATTTTATGTTTGTAGATATCTTTGGTTATTAATTAAAAAAATATTCCGCTTATAGTTCGTGAAGCATATACTACGGTTTATTGTATTATGGTTGAAGTTTCGGTACACTATAAACAATAGATATAGGTATAAAAGAAATCGTATATAGGAGATTAAATGGTATCCGTTAGTGTTATTATCCCTTGTTATAATTTGGGGCAGTTTATGGATGATACAGTCGGAAGTGTCTTGTCTCAAACATATACAGATTTTGAAGTTATTATTGTTAATGATGGATCTACAGATAAGCATACGATTAAGTGGTTGGAAGAATATCTTCATGAAAAAGTACAGATTATCCATATTAAAAATCAGGGTCCAGCTGCTGCAATAAATGCTGGCATAAAAGAGTCTAAGGGCACGCATATTGTTGTGTTGGATGCTGATGATAAGTTGGCTCCTGCGTTTATAGAGAAAACAAAAAGAATAATGGATGAAAGACCCGACGTTAGAATTGTATATACCGATGCTTTGCTATTTGGTGTGGAACGCGGGTTTTGGCATGTCAAAGATTATAGTTTTCCTGATATTCTGGAGGATAATGTATTAAATACCATTATGTTTAAAAAACAAGATTGGCAGGTGGTTGGGGGTTATTGTGAGGAAATGATAAATGGATGGCAGGATTATGAATTTTTTTTATCGTTAATTGACCTAGGTGGAGAAGTCTACAAAATACCCGAGGTTTTATTCTATTATAGAATTAGAAAAGGCGGAATCCATTTACAGATATCTGGTACAACAAAATATTTTGTTAGCAATAAGATGAAAATTTATAAGAATCATAAGAAAATGTATGCCCAAAATATGGATTATATATACGAGAACTATGTTAATTTGAGAAAAGGATATCGTGAATTAGTTTATAAGTATGAAAAGGATGTAAAGTTCTTAAGATTCTTTAGTTTTTTATTGCCATATTTTGTTTTGAAAAAAATAGTAAGTGTAATATCTAAATTTGTTAAAAAATAGAAAATATTATGTGCATTAAGAAAGGTTAAGTGTCTTGTTATGATTAGAGTGAAAAAATATATACGTAAAGTTTTTGCTCCTGTGTCTCGATTATTGTTGGATGTTTTTAGATATACGCCTATTAAGAGGTTTATTCAGCCAATAGCAGAAAAACTTCATCGTGGTATGACTGCACAGGGTATCAAGAAAATCAAGTATTTAGGTTTTAATTGGCGACTAAATATAGCCAATTTTTTAGAACGCGATATTTATTTAGAGAACTGGGAGTTACCGGAAACCGCGTTATGCAAAAATAAGATTAAAGAGGGAATGGTTGTTTTTGATATTGGTGCAAATATCGGTTATTATTCGGTTTTGTACTCTAGTTATGTAGGTGAGAATGGCAAAGTTTATGCTTTTGAACCGATTAAACATTATTTCCAACATTTAAAAGAGCATTTAGAGATGAATAATGTTACGAATGTACAGGCTGAGAAGTTAATTCTATCAGATAAAAAAGGTGTGCTTGAAATATTCCCAGGAGAGAGCTCTGCCAGAGTAGATTTGCCTGATGGTGATCAATCTGCATGGAAAAAGCATTTAAAAGAAGAAGTTTTAACAATTACTATCGATGAATATGTTAAAGAACAGAACATAGGTCGATTAGACTTTATTAAATTAGATGTAGATGGCCATGAATCATTTGTTCTTGAAGGTGCAAAGAGAACCCTCGAGGAATATTCTCCTTTAATTCTTTTGGAGTTTTGTGAGGAACATCAGAGTGGGGCAGGGCGAACGTGCAAACAGCAACTAGATTTGATAACATCGTATAAATATGATTTATATGATATTCATACAATGGAGAAAATTAATGACTTACAGTCATTTGAAAAAAGGTTGAGGGACAACTATGATCGAAGTTTTGATGTGTTGTGTATAAAACACGCAACATGAAGGTTCTTTTTTTAGCTACTAGTTTTAAAAATTGGATTTATGATACTCTTTTTCAAGAACAGAAAGCTATTGCAGATATTTTTGATGATGCGGTGTTTTACGGACCAGGTTATCAATATAATACGAATTATGTTCCAGATATAATCACAGAAATTTATGGGGAAGATCAACCTGATCTTATCTTTAGTTATATTAGTGCGCATCGATTAGTTGGTGAGCCATTGGGTGATAGTGAGATGAATCAGTTTAAAATTCCTAAAAACTTACGGCAATTTCCAACTGGTTTGGATAAGGTCAATATTACTAAAGTATTATGGGTTAATGATTTCTGGAAATGCAGTAAGCAAAAATGGGATCGCATAATTCTAGGACTAGGATTTGATTATGTTATTGCAACCTATAATCTCCCATTTGTTCGACAAGATGCATTTTTTAGATTCTTTAGTCCAGAGGCTAGAAAGCGAGCTGTTTTTATCCCTTGGCCTAGAGCTATGAATGAAGACTTATTTATCCCTCATCGAGACACTCCCAAGGAATTTGATTTAACAATATTGGGTGCAATGGATAAGAAAATGTATCCATTTCGAGTATATATGAATAAGAAGTTAAAGAAGCAAAAAAAGTACAAGTATTTTACTCAGGATCATCCTGGTTATAAGTATTTTACTGATGATTCAAAATCATTATTTGGTGATAATTATCGTAAAGCGTTGAATCGAACCAAAATATTTTTGAGTTGTACGAGTCGTTTCAAAATTCCATTTATTAAAATTTATGAAGTGTTAGCATCTAACTCTCTTCTGATGTGCGATAAACCAAATGGCGCAGCACAGATATATTTGAAGGATGGATATAACTATGTATCAGTTAATAAATGGAATCTAATGAAAAAAGTAAAATACTATTTAGAGAATGATGATAAACGAGAAGAAATTATTCGTAATGCGAATGAAACATTTGAGCAGTATCATAAAGTACAGATCAGGGCGGAGCAATTAAATACAATTTTGAAAGATATATCAACGAAGAAAAAGGATTCGATGATCGCTCCACAAATTGCTAAAGGAAAAATAAGTACTGGTTTATATCGTAAAAATCGTGTTTATGAAATTATTTTGATTATGAAGTATTTTATAACGCGGTTGCTTGAAAAGACATAAGGAGCAAGTATTTGATACGAGAGTTAAATAAGCCCGAAAGTATATATACAAGTAATTTTGGTGGGTTTTGCCCATTTTGGACAAAACAAGATCAAACGGTATATGTTGCAGATACAGCTGAAGAAATTTTTAATCTCGTTCCAGAAAGTGATCGGACATTAAATACCTCATCATTTTTTGAGTTAATGTTCTTTAACTACATATTGGGCGATAACACTTTAATTAAAGATGTTTATAGAATGCCTTGGCACTCAGAATTGAGTGCTGATGGAGTGATTAAAAGACGTGCTCCTATTGTTCATGGTAAAAATCAAGCAAGTGCAAAAGAGATTGCAATGAATTTGCAGAACCTTCTTCGGGAGGAGATTTTAAATGTTAGTCAGAATGTGCCAACAATATATTTGTTACTAACAGGAGGCTTGGATAGTCGAGTTGTTGCAGGAATTCTTAAAAAAATAGAGGAAGAGATTAACTCAGAAATAAAATGTGTGACTTGGGGACAAGATAATAGTAGAGACCTTGCATATGCGAAACGAATTGCTTCTTGGTATGATTGGGAGTTTATTCATATCCCATACACGCCAGAGTTACTATGGGATAACATAAACCGTGGCGCTATATGGGGTGGTTCAGAGGTTGCAGGAATTCATTTGCATGGTATGTCATGGTTTGAAAACGTAAATAAAAATGATTTGGTTCTGGCGGCAAGTTTTGGAGATAGTATTGGTCGTGCGGAATTTAGTTCAGTACATTTGGCCGATATGAATTTACCTAATATTTTTAATAAACATCGGCTCATGCATCCATCATTAGTTGAAAACTTAATTCAAAGTGCTAATGATAATAGAGAGAGCGCATGGCGTGGAGAAGCATCTGATCAAACATGGGTTAAATGTGAGCTTGATCAACAGGAAAATTATATGAGACGGATGTTAGTGCATGTCATGGATTACATCCGCAAGTATGCGGAAGTACATCAATCCTTCACGAGTGACAACGTTGTTAAGTATATGTGGTCATTGTCTCCAGAATCTAGAACAGATGATGTGTATTTCGAGTTGCTGAAGGATTTAGACCTGAGACTTTATTCGCTACCATGGGCTCGAAATGGTATTGCACCTGATGGCGCTAAAGAAACCGATATGAGTTTAACAAAAAATTATCATGTCTGGGAAAAATGGATGAGAACAGACCTAAAAGAGAAATTAGAGCCATTATATTTTTCTAAAGGCATAGAGGAGCTTAATATATTTAATCCTATTGCAAAAAAACATTTGTGGACTACTTGGCAAAAAGAAGGGCCAGATGCCTATGGGAAAGGCCAGGATATAGTTAAAATTTGCTCATTGGAGCTTAGCCGACAGAATTACAATATTAAGGGTGAAAATAAAAAAGTGTTTGGCGCAGATCTTGCATTAGATATGATTAAATATGTATGTAGTCGCATATTTTAGCAAATTTATGACTGTTATGATATTCTTAGTATAGGGGGATACCAGAATGAAAATTGTAAAAAAAATAATTAGGTTAGTCTTGTTTGTTATTAACAAAATAATAAATCCTATCGGATTAGTTCTAGAACGCGATATATCCAAAAAGCAGATAGAGTATAAAGAAAATCCAGCTGCTGGATATGCTAATTTTTCAGAAAAACTTGCACGTCTTGAAAGTGGAGGGCCACTTGAATGGCCAAATATGCAAGCTTTAAATAAAGCAATTGGTCAATTTATAGGTAATTCCAAAAAAGTTGTGAATATTGGTGCTGGTACTGGGACATTTGAGTATTATGCAGCTCCAAATTTAAAAGATACGCAGTTTATTGCAAGTGAATTTGATAATGACTGTATTGAGTGGAACCTAAAGAATCGAGCCCAAGATAATATAGTATATTGTTCAAAATCTATGACGGATCTTCTTAATGAGTATCAGCAGTTTGATTTAGCTGTTACAGTTGATGTGATTGAACATATTACTGATTATGGTGCTTTTCTAAAAGAATTTTCAGAATTAGCTGATAAAGCAATCATAACGACCCCAAATAAAGCCAGAACCTATGGGGATTTACTGGCAAACCCTCCAATATATTACCAGCATATCCGAGAGTGGACTCCTGGTGAATTCTATTGGGTGCTCAAAATGTTTTATTCAGAGGTAACACTTTATGGCATGCCAGATCCAAATATAGCAGAACTTTCACGGATTGGTTTGTTTTCAAAAATGACTCCAATGATTGCAGTTTGTAAAAAATAAAATAAATGCGAATACTTTTTTTGACACCCGAGTTTGTAACAGAGAAATATTTTGATGGTGGCTTAGCCAACTATATTTATCGAATTTCGAAGGAATTAATAAAGGAACATTCAGTAGAAGTAATTGTTAGTTCAGATAGAACTGAGAAATTAACGCATGAGGGGATAGTTGTTCACCGAGTTGGCTTAAGCAAGCTTGATCGGTTTTGGATGATGATTATAAACATGCTAAGTCGTCATAAACTAGCTCCGACGTTTAATTATCTTTTTTATGCGAAACGAATTAATAAATATTATGTGAAACTTGGGCATTTTGATGTCCTGCAAAGTTCTAATTATGGTTATCCTGGCTATTTTGTTTTTAAGAAAGAACAGAATAAAGGGATTTTGAAAATTGTTAGGGCTTCCAGTTATGCGCCGGCTTGGAGAGCTGCAACTGGAGATGGTAATAGCTTAGATAGTATGCTAAATAATTACTTGGAAGTTAGCCTCATGCGAATGGCTGAAAAGTGTTATTCCCCTAGTCGATTTGTACAGGAATTATTTAGGGTGAATGAATGTGTAAATCTTGATATTATTAGAACGCCATTAGTTCAGGAATTACCTGAAATGGATGAGAATGTTTATGAGTCTAAATTAAAATCAATTGGGAAGTATTTGTTATATTTTGGCACAATTAGTATGTCAAAGGGACTCGATCAGTTAGCCGAAGTTCTTCCTGGACTAATCGATAAGTATCCAGACATTAAACTTGTATTTGTTGGAAAGGATACTGTTAGTCCTTCCGGAGATAGTATGTTGCCCTATATTAAGGAGGCAGTGCCAAATATTGGACAGCAATTGATTCATCTGGGTAAATTAAAGCACTCTGAATTGTATCCAATAATAATGCATGCGCATGGACTAATTTTTTTGTCTCGAGTCGATAATATTCCAAATGCTTGTTTGGAAGCCATATCAATGAAGAAAGCCATACTAGCCCCAAAAGGTGCTAGTTTTGATGAAATGCTAAGTAATGAGAATTCTATATTGTTTGAATTTAATAATATGGAAGATTTAATGGCGAAAATGGAGCAGTTGTGGACCTTATCTGAATCGGATAAAGAGCGCTTACTTTCCAATCTAGATGGGCATAATGATGAATATAAAATGGAAAGTGTTATGAACGTACTGTCGCCGTATTTTGTGACTAGGGGATGATGATGGAAAATAGACCACTCGTAACAGTTGTAATGCCTGCGTATAATCATGAGAAATTTGTTGTGAATGCTATTCTGAGTGTCCAGAATCAGACATATGACAATATTGAACTAATTGTTATCAATGACGGATCGAAGGACAAAACAGAAGATATAATTCATCGATTTAAGGATAGTTCTGAAAAAGCATTTCAGTTTATTAGTCGACCGAATAAAGGTCTGAGTACGACGTTAAGCGAGGGCTTATCTTATGCAAATGGAAAATACTTTTTTTATGTTGCATCCGATGACATGATTTATCCTTACTATATTGAAATTATGGTAGATATATTTGAGAAATATAGTGATGATGTTGGTTTGTTAGTATCAGAAGTAACGACTAATTATGGCTTTATTAATAAAGCCGATTTAAAACAATCGTTTCCTGAGAAATTTGAGATTATATGGAAGGCACTTAGCCAGAATAAATTTATTATTGAGACCGAAGCGAATGAGAATAAGGCAGAAGTTTTGTTCCGATGCAATTTAGAATACTCTCTCTATGTTAATGTTCTAAAAGAAGCTGGTATAACAGCGATTGAAGAAGCAAGAAGAATTGATAATTTATTAAAGGATAATATCTATAATGGGATTTGTGATTTAGTAAAACCAGAAATAATTAATAAAACGGAGCCCTATGAAGCGTTAGAGGATTTCTTATTGATGAAAAAAGGTTGCTTAGGCCCAAGCTTGTTTTTTCGAACAGATGCGATAAAAGATGTCGGTGGTTTTAATAAAGACTTAGCTCTTGAAGATAACTATATTGTATTTGAATTAACACTTAAGTATAAGGTTGGGTTTGTCCATGAGAAGATGATCTTTTATCGCCATCATGATAGTAATACTGCAAAAAGTTCTGCAATAAAAATTGGAGAGGCTGCTATTGAAACGCTCGATATATTTTTTAAAAAACATGCCCAATTTAATGGGTCTAAACTCAGGAAAGAGGCTTATTCAACATTGTACTTTTGGCTATCTTGGCGACATTTCAATTTAGGAAACTATCGGAATTCTTTGAAATACTGGTTTATTACGGTTCGGTGTAGTCCAAAACAATTATTGAGCAAATCCATGCTTAATATTTTTATATTAGCTTTATTTCGCAGAGAGCGCTGGATAAAACGAAAATTGGTAGGTGAAGACGTATTAGTAAAATAAGAGTTCTTTTAATAAGTCCAGTTCGGGACCTTGATGTATTTTGTGGGGATGTAATATACACGGAATCGCTAGTAGGTAATCCTCCAGATAATGTTGAATATATCGATTATGGACGTGCAGTCAAAAATGGTGAGATTATTGAACGAAAAAGATTAAGGCTATTATTTAAAAATCTTAAATATAATAAATTATGGTTTTTTTTAGATATTATTCCTGCAATATTTATTTTTTTAATAAATATAGCGAGAAGACAGAAACTTCTTGTTGCAAACCCTTGGAAATACTTTTATATTAATACTCATTTTGATTTGGTGCATATCCATGTATTTCCCGTTAGTTTATCTGGAAATGTTCCGCCCATATTAATTAGCAATGCAGCGATGGCTGGGGATTTCTTAATAAATGTTAATGGTTTCTCATTATTTAAAGCTAAGTTTATGTTGAGCAGCGAGAAATTATTGTGTTGGATTTTTCGAGTCCAAGAAACAACATTACGACATAATAAAGCTAAAAAAATAATCGTATTTTCAGATTATTTGAAGTCTCGATATTTAAAAACGACTCAGGAAAATAAACTGAGAGTTATTCCGATTGGGGTGGACTTTCCAAGCATTGAAAGCAAGCAAGTAAATGACATTATTCATATTGGGTTTATTGCAAAGGATTTTGAGTCAAAGGGTGGCGAATATTTGCTGGAAGCCTATAAAGAAGCATATAAAAGTAATCAAAAAATGAAACTGACAATTATTGGTACTAGCCCTAAAATTAGCGAGAAAGAATGTCAGGAATATAATATAGAATGGATAAATTTGGTGCCTAGAGATCAGTTGTTTACAGAGTATTTTCCAAGTTTTGATGTCTTCGCATATCCAACATTAGCAGATGGTCTGCCGTTGGTTGTATTAGAGGCATTATCATTTAGTATTCCGATATTAACTAGCGATATACTTGCTTTGCCTGAAATGATTGGTTATGGCGAGGCGGGGGAAGTAACACAGTCTAAAGATGTGAAATCTATTAGAACAGCTCTCAACAAAATGACAAATTCAGATTATATTATAAGAAAGAAGGATGCTGTTAATCAGTTTTTCCGCCGGAAATATTGGTCATCAGTAACAAATGATCAGCTTAAAAAAGTGTATGAGGAGTGTTTATAAAACGTGAAGATTTTTTTTGATATAAATTTAGTATCAGGTACTCGTTATGGGATGACAATTGCAACAGTCGAGTTAATGAAATCCCTCCAGAAACAGGGCGTTGATGTTGTAAACTTTGCAGCTGGTAGACCGAAACATTTGATAGAACATATTGCATATATTGAAAGTGAAGGATTTAAGGTTAAAATATGTCCAATTCCTAGAAAAGTACTGTCTTTTTTTAACAAGTTTGGAATCTGTTTAGAAAAGTTATTTTTGGGTCGCTATGATTATTTTATACAGATTGGCTTACATATTATGAGAAAATTGCCAAAGGAAAAGTACTTGGTATCGATTCATGATACTGTTGGCTTAAGATATCCAAATGAAGAACAGCCATTTCCAAAAAATGCGCAACAAATTGTCGACAAGGCGAGCAAAATATTGACGGTATCTGAATTTTCAAAGACAGAGATAGAGCATTTTTTTAAGCGTGAATCAGATTCAATATATGTTATACCAAATGGTTGTGATGCAACCCGGTTTCGTCGTTATGGAAAAGAACAAATACAAAAGATTAGGGCTAAATATGATTTGCCAGATAATTATTTTATAACCTA
>Ga0075111_1000362_pt1 | contig 21694 bp, 24 predicted proteins | sample AntAceMetag02UKK_FD_69787 | JGI IMG/M metagenome (GOLD analysis project Ga0075111, IMG submission 69787) | Saline lake microbial communities from Ace Lake, Antarctica - Antarctic Ace Lake Metagenome 02UKK | ecosystem: Environmental > Aquatic > Non-marine Saline and Alkaline > Saline | place... | reverse complement strand
TTATTATACTATAAATTGATCCAATCTTCCTTAGTCGGTGGCGAATATCTACCTTTTTGAAATTTATCAAAGATGCTTAATTGCGACACAGTCTGCTAGGGGAGGATAAATCAAACGAGATCTCTGTTGGCTCCCCTAACAGTTGAGCTGGCTTGCACTAGCAAGACTGAGGGGTCTTGTTATTTAGGGAAACTCGGGGTGGGTTATTCCCACAAATCCTAAAATATGATACATTTCCAGTATGCGATTAAATAAACTGGTATCAGCAGACCGCTTCTTCAAATCGATTGAAATGTTTCCACCAAAAAAGGATGAAACCATTCCAATTATTATTGAAGACATTAAAAAGCTCAAACAATATGATCTTGCCTATATCTCCGTCACCTATGGCGCCGGCGGAAGCACTCAGGGGCGCAGTTTAAAGCTAATTGAGGGTTTATCAAAAGACTTTAATGTTATGGCTCATTTCACCTGCGTAAACACAACACGCAAGCAAATCGACAACTTCATGGAGAAACTCCGGGAATTAGGCGTAAAGAACATTTTAGCCTTGCGTGGAGATATTCCAAACGGAATGACAAAAGAGGAAGTTCTGAGTGATTTTCATTATGCCTCTGAATTGGTAACTTATCTTAAAGAAACAACAAAAATGGATATCGCAGTAGCTGCTTATCCAGAAATTCACCCAGAGTCACCATCTGCAGACCAATGTTACGATGCTCTTATCCAAAAAGCAAATCAGGGGGCAGAGCTAATTATTACTCAACTGTTTTATGATAACAATATCTTCAAACAATTCTATGAAACCTTACATAATAAAGGACTCGATATTGGCATAATCCCTGGGATTATGCCAATTACTAATTTCAACGGAATTCGGAAAATTATCGAACTCAGCGGTACTCACCTACCGAATAAATTATATAAAAAATTAGAGCTATATAAAGATGATGCTAATGCTGTTTTTGAAATCGGCATGGACTATGCGATAAAACAAAGCCAAGATCTTAAAAGTTTTGGGGTTAAAGGAATCCACTATTACTCTCTGAACAAAAGTAAAAACATTGAAGCCTTATTAAAAGAAGTCTAATCCTAGCAAAAGATATTATAATAACGCACGTTGGATTTTAATGTTTCAAATCCAAAACATTTGGGCACTCTTCTAATTAGAATATTTTGAAATATTAAGGAGACATAAATGATTAATTTATACTTTCAAACACTTATCAAAAAAGCAAAAGCAAGCTCAGCCGAACGGTTTTATCGTGGCCCAGATGGCTTGGTATTAGATTTACTAAATCCAAACCATATTGATGCTTTAAACTCAATTTAAACACTAGCTCACAGCAATTAAAGTAAACTTTTCGCTTGCCTAGCTTGCTATTTCTTATATAATGCAGGTATGAAAAAGCTTGAAATAACAGTCTGTATGGGAAGTGCATGTTTCTCTCAAGGCAATTTGGAGTTTATATAATGACAAAAAAAATTGAACTAGGCATCTGTTGCGGAACCAATTGTTTTATTTTAGGAGGATCCGACCTTCTCACTATTGAAGAATTCTTACCCGATCACCTTAAAAAAATCGTGAATGTAAAAGGAATAAGCTGTGCAGGATACTGTAAGCACGAAGAACAAGGGAAAGCACCATATGTCTTAGTAAATGGCAAAGTCATTGAATCTGCAAATATCAATAAAGTAATTCAATATATCAACAACTTGGTTGAACAGGACAAAAACGATCTAACAAAGAAAGAAGGCTAAAACATGCTAGTCTTAGATAATGCAGCAACATATATCAGACGCGAATTAGCTGCTAAATTACTAAAACTCTTTTTTGAAGATCGATTAGAAGCTGAAATCGATAGAATTCCAATAGAAATGTATCCACGCAAATCAAAAGCAATCAGATGTTGTAACTATAAAGATAGAGCCATTACACGTTATCGAATAATGGCCCTACTTGGAATGAGTCTGGAAGAAGAGGATGATGAGATTGCAACAATGGCATCATTCACTAAAACTATTTTAAAACGAAAAAAAGTCAAAGAACCGGTACTTACAGTAATAGATGAAGCCTGTAGTGCCTGCGTTAAAATTAACTATGTCGTAACTGATATTTGCCGTGCATGTGTTGCAAGACCTTGCGAAAATAACTGTCCAAAAAATGCAATTACAGTAACTGACCAAGCAAAAATTGATCAGCAAACCTGTGTTAACTGTGGTATTTGTAAAAATGTATGTCCTTACAATGCAATTGCTTATGTACCAGTCCCCTGCGAAGAACAATGTCCTGTCGACGCTATAAGCAAAGACGAATCAGGACGGGAAGTAATCGATTATACTAAGTGCATTTATTGTGGAAAATGCACACGAGCATGTCCCTTCGGTGCAATCATGGAACGAAGTCAAATTTTTGATGTCGCCAAACATATAAAAGCAAATAAAGAAATCATCGCAATGGTTGCACCTTCCATTATTGGCCAATTTCCAGGATCACCAGAACAACTTTCAGCTGGATTAAAACTACTTGGATTTACTCATGTATTAGAAGTAGCAGAAGGTGCTGATATAACAGCTAAAAATGAAGCAGCAGAATTTATAGAAAAAATGGCAGAAGGTGAAAAAATGCTTGGAACATCCTGTTGCCCTGCATATACAGAAGCAGTAAAAAAACATGCACAAGAATTTGAACCATTTGTTTCTCACACCAAAACACCAATGTCTTTCACTGCTGATATTGCAGCCACAAAATATCCAAAAGCAATTAAACTATTTATTGGCCCATGTATAGCCAAAAAATTTGAAGGCCTTTACGATCCCAATGTTGATTATGTATTAACCTATGAAGAACTTGGCGCATTCTTTATGGCAAAAGATATCGACCTAAATGAAATCGAAGCAGACAATTTTGACAACTCGGCATCACCATTTGGGCGAGGGTTTGGAGTTGCGCATGGTGTAACAGCTGCAGTTAAGGCAGCATTACCTGAAGGCACTGACGTAACACCAGTCATGATAGACGGATTAACAAAAAAGGGAGTTCGCACTCTCAAAGCCTATGGCAAAGGGAAAGCTCCTGGTAATCTAATTGAAGTTATGTCATGTGAAGGTGGGTGTATTAATGGGCCGGGCATCGTCTGTAACCCAAAAATCAGCGCACGAAAACTGAATAAATACTTAGAAGAATAATCGCTCTTGGCATTTCGATAAATTTTACTTCGTAAAATACTTAATGCACCTCTGTACAAATAATAATTCCGGTCATCGAGTGATTCCAAAGGAATCGTATCGAGATGATCATTTTTAAAACAAGCTCAACTGCTGTGCATCCGGTTCAGCTTCTGTTGAAAAAATACTACTGTAACTTGGCATTTTATACTTTTTTCGTATCTTCTTCACTTTTTGATACAAGCCTTGTTTATAGTCCGAAAATTTTCTAGTATCCTTAAATAATTCTAATATTTTGCCATACAATTCTGGATAGTCCCTCTGAATAAAACTAAAGAAATTTTTTCGTGTTTCCGTATATAGGTTCAAGTTACTTGTCAGCACATAATCAGCCCCAATCTCCTTAGCTTTTAAAAATATAGCATCAATATTCTCTTCTGAATCCGTTAAATATGGAATAATCGGCATAATATGAACACCCGCCAGTGCAGCGGTATTCTCTTTTATCTCCTTGAGTAAGTCAAATCGAGATTCAATGGATCCTGTCCCTGGCTCTATCTTTTTGCGATCTTCTTCATTAACCGTAATAATAGTCGATGCAATGCCAACAGGCACCTTTTCTGCCAGTTCTTTAATTAAGTCTAAGTCTCGAAGTATCAATCTGGATTTCGTTGAAATCACTGCACGGTTATTATATTTAATAAGTAAGTTCCAAATATCACGCATGATCTTGTACTTAGCTTCTACACCTTGGTAACTATCGGTTACTCCTCCCATATTGATAATTTCTTTTTTCCAAGATCGTGATTTCAGCTTTTTCTCTAGAACTTCTGCAATATTAGTCTTTACGTATATATCATCAAAAAAAGCAGCTGAATCGAGATATTTATGGGAGTACAACGCATAACAGTACTGGCACTTATGACTACAACCACGATAAACATTCAAATCCCAGTTATAGGGCAAATATTCCTTATCGATCCGATTCAATGCCGACTTCGCTTCCATTTCTTTATACATATTTTGATTATAACAAAGTTATATACTTCTATTTATATTATTTACAAGCTAAAAAAAATGAGATCTCCAAATAGCTTAAATAATCCAAAACAAAGCCTTTTCCTTTCAGGCTTATTACCATCAATTATTACAAGCGTACTTATTCCTTTTCTATTTATGGAAGCTACCGGGAAATCAATAATTGACTATATAAACGCAGCTTTTGAAGTCTTGAAAGAAAATAATGATGGCAACACTCTCAAAGGAAAACGAGATTAACCGCAACTTTTGCAATTTGGGTTCGATAAGTTACTATGCAAAGAAGAATTATCGCAAATAAAGAAACAAATGCTGAACAGATATTAAGAAAAACAGTTCCAAATTCTGCACATTCTAAATACAGCATTATTATGAACTCAGAAAATCATCCACGATTAAATGCAATAAATAATATTTTGGCGCACCGCAAAAAACTTTGGGTTACCGGAACTATTGATGATGTAAAAATGGGGGACTATTTTATGTATTGCAAGGAATATAAATCAAAAAAAGTCCTTCAATACGGAATGAGAGATCCCAATATTTACGATTTTTTAGATGAGCAAACAAGGTGGGGTTGGAGCTGTGGCTTAGAAATGCCAATTCATATAGAAGCCAACGGGAAGCACTTCCTTTTTGGAGACAATCACAACCTAGCCCTTCCGTTTGTAGCGGAAATGATTAACACAGGTATTACAAAAATTGAATCTACAATGGTCCATATCGATGCTCACAGTGATCATGATAAGAATAAGGACTTTAATATTGGGCTATATTTAAAACTAACTAAGAACGAAAAACTTCAGTATGTATATAGAAAAGCAGCAATCGGTTCTTGGATACAACCGTTATTAAATCAGGGTTACATAAACAATGAAATATATCGATTCTTTAATAGTTATGATAATTTAGCAAACTATAAAGATGTTCACTACAATATTACAGATATCGATATTGATGTTTTGGCTGAGTTACTATTCGTAAACAATATGGATATAGAGTCAGCCGCCGTAGCTAAAAAAGTAAGCGAAATTATTGATATAGCGAGCCACTCCAAGATTGTAATGCTATTTACCAGTCCGTGTTATATCAATCAAAAACATGCGATTCAACTTGGGAAAAAGATCTTTAATGGAATCCTTGAAAAATCACAATGAACAATAAAATAATTTCTAGCAAATCGCGTATTAACGAAATAATACAGGCCAAGCTCAACCCTGATTTTTCGCTTAAAAACTACAATATAATCCTAAATCCATATCTTGATATGCGTAAAAGAAGATTAGAAAATCTTTTTGCACATCGATCATCCTTATGGGAAGAAGGCTCTCTTCCTGACGTTAAACTTGGCAACTATTTCGTTGATTGCAAACCATATTTCAGCATTGAAGACTTACATCGAGAAAAACAAAGCATCCACATTTTCGACTGGCTGGATACAGAATTTTTACATGGCTGGAGCGTGGGGCTCCAAGACCCAATTTATTTTGAATCAAACGGGAAACATTTTCTTTTTGCAGACAAACACAATCTGGCCCTCCCCTTTGTGCTTGAAATGATAGACAAAAAGATAGTCCCAATGAATGCAAGTTTCTTTCATTATGATGATCATATGGACATGGAGCATAACAATAAATTTTCATTTAAACACTACGCTGCTTTGTCGGGATATGAACGTTTTAAGTATGTCTTTGAACGCTCTAATATTGCAAACTGGCAGAAAATTCTGTTAGATCGTGGATATTTAGACAACTCACGATGGGGTAACTTTAGTGGAGATAAAACTCTATTTAACTTTCCGGGAGTTGATAAGCCAGATATTTGCGATATCGATATAGATGTACTCGCACGATTTTTACACATTCCCTTCAATGGCAAGCAATCCCCCTCGTTAGATCCTGTATTTCAACAAATCATAGAAAAAGCCAGCAATGCAAAAGTTGTTATGCTATTTACCAGTCCCTGCTATATCCCTCAAAAACAAGCCATTCATTATGGAAAGAAGATAGTTGAATCAATTTTATAAAAACAAACGACTATTCCAACTCATCCTTTATATCAAGACAAATCCCATCTTCAGCAGCATTAAGTACAGCCTGCTTAACGTAATCCCCATATCTAGCAAGATTATCTCTGCGAGTCTCATCTTTTATAAATTCATGAAAAGCACTAAATTTAATCGGCATCGGTTCTTTTTGCTCAAAAGTCTCCGCTAACTGAATTTTCAATTTCTTCTTAAATGGGATTATTTTATATTTCACATTCATATCTCTCGAAATTATCGGCTTTATTTAGCCTATATTTCACTTAATTGAAATATAGCGATTAATCTCTCAAGATAGTCTACTTAATAAGAACGAACATTACATACACCAGAAGGCCGTTAGCAATTCCAATATACTGAATATGTCTATTTGCATAACGTTATTTTATAACCATAAAAAAAAATTGAAGAGATTACGCCTCAAACTGGGACAGAACCCTTTGAACAGGATTTTTTCATGCGGCAAATAGCTTATATCCGCGCGTTTTTTTCTGGGGAAATTATTCCTCCATACGAAGCCGAAGTACAACCTTCATCTAAATGTAACGCGAAATGTACTTTTTGTTGGGAAACAGATAGACGACTCGACAATAATTTAGTTGATTTCGCTAATTTTCGCGCTGTTACACAAAAGATTATACAAGAACTACTAAATCACTAGCTACATTAGCCGCAAAATATTTTTTATATTTGTGTCTGTAACACCAAACAATCCAAGGTATTGCATGTATTTTTTTATTGTTTTTGATTTTATTTCTAGGGGAACCCGATCCTTTATGTCGTCTACGCTAACTCTATCTGAAAGTAATGCCAAGCCTGCATCTAAATTATTATTAACAAAAACTAATGCACTCATAAATGTTTTCCAAGAACTAGCCTCTGATCTCTCTGGATAAAATGTAAAATAATACGCTGTAACAGTAACAACACTTTTAGTATTTCCATGAGGTATCGCGTTTAAAAGCTCCAGAGGAGACTCGTACTTTTGGTTAAAAAATACGTTCCATTGCGAATCATTTTCCAAAAGGAGTGAAGCATTTACTACATTAAGCCATGACCTTTCATTTCTTTTTTCCTCATGATACTTAAAATAGTTTGAAACAATCGTAGCTTTGCTATAAATACTATCTTCTAGAATATTTTTTATCAATTCTTGAGGTGTTTCAAAATCCTTTTTATAGAATGAATCCCAAGCCAAACTTGAATGCATCAAATCCAATGCAGATTTTCTCTTCTTACGAACAGCTATTACTTTATTCATATACATATATCGGCAATAACCTTGTTATATTGCAATAGAATTAAAAAATCTTAGAGCATGAATATAATGCTGTAATGTTCGAATGCTTTGAGTAAGCTTATATCTTGATTTAACCTCTTTATAACTTTTGCTACCAGTTATCAATGATTTTACCGCTGCTCGATTCTTTTTCTCAAAAATACGTGCACAACCATAATTAATCCAATTACTTTTATTTTTAATCTCAGGATTATAACAACAATAATATAGTAATAGTGTTGATATATTTTCTGGCCCACCAGGTGGTTTTGCATCAATAACTGCTTGCGGATTTATAAAACGTGTTCCTAAAAATACTCGCCACCGATTATCTTTTTCTGCTAAATCAACGGCATTTGCAGTACTTACCCATAACCTGCCACCACGCTTATCCGAATGAAGCGCAAAATAATAAGTCATAACTGAGGCCTTTGCCGGTGGCCCACCTTCTGGAATAGCCTTTATTAAAACCATCGGAGTTTTATACTCTCTATTAAAAAATATAGCCCAAACCTCATCTGTGTTCATTAGCGTCAGAGCATTCGATACATTAATCCAACTCCTAGCTTTATCAACTTGATTATACGTACAATAATAGTTCATGATTGTAATAATCGTATGATCTTTCAACGAAGGAATTGAGCTGATTAATTGCTTTGGAGTTTTAAATATTGTATTAAAAAACACCTCCCATTTGCTACTTTTATTTATTAAAAGCAAGGTATTTATAAAGTTGGACCACTGCCTTTTATTATTAAGTTCTGGATGTAATTTAATATAATTGTTAAAAATAGTGGATTTGCTGAACCGACTATCAGTTGGCATCGCTGCCAATAAGTCTTGTGGTGTCCGATATATTGATTCAAAAAAATTCAGCCATTCTGGACTAGAAGGGATTAACACCTTAAGAGCATTATATGCTCTACGCTTTATTGAAATTATCTTGTACATATCAATTTATCGGTTACTTCTGTTTGCAAACTCAAAAAAGATAAAGAGTGGAGGATTAACATGGATAGATATATTCACTGTTTTTTTGTGATCTCTAAACCAAGTTCTTTTAGTAGCGCTAAAATGCCTGATATATTTAGTTTTTTACCACGGTGTCTTAGGATCCAATTCCCAAAGAACTTTTTTTTGATACCCGATGAGTTTATGAATCTAAAGCTAGTATTAAATAAAAACTTTTCTACATATATGTTAGAAGCACAAAACCCTTTCGCGGAATCCCTAAGAAACAAGTTTTTTTGTTCTAGGATTGCTTTTTTAATATATGCTGGATTTTTTGCTTCCTCAGCGATTGCTCTGGGGATAATGTCACCAGAGACGTCTACTCCGAGTTCTTTCAATAGTGCTGCAATACCTTCCAAATTTGATTCTTTACCCCCTTTTTCCAGAAGCCAATTTCCCAAAAATTGTTTTTTAATACCCGCCGAATTTATAAAACTAAATTTAGTATATCGATTAAAGTTTATTACCTGTATGTTTAATGTGCTAAAACCTTTCCTTGGGTCCTTGAGGAACGAGTCTTTTTTGTCTAAAATTGCCTGTTTAATATATGCTGGATTTTTTGCTTCCCCACTTGTTGGTATTGGAGCGATGTAGTCTATAACCACTATTCCAAGTTCTTTCAGCAGTGCTACAATTCCGGAAACCGTTAATTCTTTACCCCATTGTTCCAGAAGCCAACGTCCAGCAAACTCTTTTTTAATACCCTCTAAATTTATAAACATAAATTTAGTATTTTGTAAGAAATTTAGTACATGTATGTTTGATGTACTAAATCCTTTTTGTGGGTTTTTAAGAAACGATTTTTTCTGGCCAAGGATTGCCTTTATAATATATCTTGGATTTTTTGCTTCCCTTCTTGTTGGTCTTGGAATGATATCGTCTATGACAACTATTCCAAGTTCTTTCAACAGTACTACAACACCTTGCAAATTTATTTTTTTTCCCCATTGTTCCAGAAGCCATTTTCCTTTGAACACTTTTTCTATACCAACTGTGTTTATGAAACAAAACTTAATATATTGTTTAAAATTTACTAAATGTATGTTTGATGTATAAAACCCTTTTATAGGATCTTTCAGGTAAAATTCTTTTTGTTCTAGAATTGCCTTTTTAATATATAGCGAATTTTTTGCTTCCTCAATTGTTGGTATTGGCATAATATCGTCTATGACAACTATTCCAAGTTCTTTCAACAGTGCTACAATTCCTGCTATATTTGGTTCCTTACCCCATTGCTTAAGAATCCAAGCCCCAGTAAACTCTTTTTTGATACCCGCCGAATTTATGAATCTAAACCGAGTATCATGTAAAAAAAATTTTGCGTGTATATTTGATGCGTGTATATCTTTTTCGGGTTCCTTGAGGAAGGACTTGCTTTTGTCTAGGATTGCTTTTTTAATATATGCTGGATTTTTTGCTTCCTCAATTGTGGATATTCTTTGCTTTATATTTTTTGGAAGAATACTTCCACTTACATCTATTTTTAGTTCTTGCAACAATTCTACAATACCAGATACACTGGGGTCCTTCCCCCATTGGTTAAGAATCCAAGCCCCAGAAAACTCTTTTTTGATACCCGCTACGTTTGTGAAGCTAAAGCTAGTATTTAATAAAAATCTTCCTGAAAGTATGTTTGATGTATGAAACCCTTTTGAGGGCTCCTTGAGAAACGAGTTTTTTTGTTCTAGAATTGCCTTTTTAATATATAGCAAAATTTTTGCTTCCTCCGTTGTTGGTCTTGGAATGCCGTTGCCACGCTTTATTCTTGATGTGCGAAACGTTTTTCCTGTCTTCTTAAGGAATGAGTCTCTTTTATCTAGGATTGCCGTTCTAATATATACTGGATTTTTTGCTTCCTTAGCCGTAGGTCTAGCAAGAGTTTCTTTAATCGCAATTAATTTCCCGTTCATAAATTATCATTCATCCTCTTTAATATATCGATTTTATTTACTCTATGTTGCAGTAGAATTAAAAAAGCTTTAATTTTATACCTCTTTATAAACTAAATCACCTTTTGAATCTTTTGTAAGCATGACGGAAATTGAATAGTTATAAATATACTTGGTCTGTTTAAGCTTTAGATGTCTGTTGTTAATAAATCCTTCCTGCATATTTGGAAGTATTACATAAATACCAAAAGCAATCTTTCTTTGGATAAAAGCCACACAGACTTCATTCTCTTGTATTGGCGTTTTTATTTTAGCAATAACCCGTTTTGCTTTTTTTATATTAGCAGGGTTTCCCTTAATCTCGATTTGTTTAAACCCTACAGAAATATCAACACTACATGCTTTTTGTATAGCATTTCTTATGCGAGTGTCATTTAAAATGAACGTTAAATTAAAATCTCGATCTGAAATTCTAAAACTATTTTGTTGTTTTCTTGCTAGTATTTTATTTTTCATTACTAAGCTTATCGACTTTACTTTATAAAAATTTCATTTAATTGCACAAATTGCAACTTATTATAAATTCGCTCGATATATTTCTTTCTGAGCCAAATGTTCCGGTATCTTTTATCAGACTAAATTTACTTCTCTAAGAATCCTCATTCAAAAAAATTGAAATAATCATACTTCCTATTCGATATACATATAGATCACGATAAAAGGGATAAAAATGAAATACAAGTTAATTGCTGGAAATCATGTATCTATACCAACAGAGAAAGAACTACAACGTATTCCAACAACGAAGGATAACGATCTAACGCTTGCTGCAATAAAAATTGCAATTCAACTCGGGTTAACAGATATTAAAACTCTTATGTCTTCAGCACACCTCTTTGCTTCAATTCAAACTCTTATCCAAGATAAAACCGGGATCCAAGATATGGAAGCTCTGTCGGAAATATTAAGACGATCCTCGATGGCGGCTAAAGGAGATTTCAAAGAACTCGGACTTAGCATTAACGACTATATCGGTCTACCAGGTGGTATTGGGATTAAAGAAGACCACTATGCACTATATAACAATCAATTAGTCAGTTTATTTGAGGATCTTACAAAACTAGTAAATGATCCGCTTCCTATGCATAAAAAAGTAACAAAGGGCGTATTATTATCAAGCGAACCAGGTATCGGTAAATCCAAGTTTATTGTGTGGTTTGCAACACAAATGCAAAATAAAGCCCTCTATGTAAGAATATCCGATGCTTTTTTTGAAAATGTAGAAGACCGTGTATCAACATTAATGCGAGTATACAAAGAATGTGAACAACTTGGAGAAATCACTGGGAAAAAAGTACTGCTTGTAATCGAAAATCTCGATATTCTAACTCCTCATAAATTCAAAGAGTTAAGCGTTGAAAGATCCAGCCACATTTCTAACAAAACGATGACTTCTTCTACTGATATTATCAGGGATGGTGGTGATAAACTTGCAACTGCACTCACCTCTACACTAGAAGACATCCTCGACGGTAGCGGTCCGTTTCAGTTAAAAAATGTCATAACCTTTGCAACAACCAATAATCTCGGCGCCATTGATGAAGCACTCTTTCGCGATGGAAGACTTCGACTTGAAGGGCTTACAGCCACAGGAACTCCAGAGGGATATCGTCAAAACTCAGAAGATTTTAACATTGAAGCTTTACCGCAAATGCTTAAAGTAATGCAAGCAAATATGCTATTTCTAATAGATGATTTCGCAAACATCTCGACAGAGATTAAAAATACTTTTAGTCAAATAATTAATGAAACAAAAAAATTATTAGAAAATGTACCAATTCGCTTAAACCCTAGTCATGGAGGCATGTACAACACACATAAGTTAAGAGAAGATTTCGCAAATTTTTCTCACGAAATTGGCTTATCTATTCATCAATACTCCGAAAATACCAGTCTTCAAACGGCATCCAATATTTTTAAACGCACAGAACGCTTATTAAGTCATATTCTAGCAAATGTAAACAATATCAATTGGAATATAGATGATTCCCAACTATTTATATCTCTGTTCTTTTTTGGTAATCCACTTAAATTTAACAAAAATTCTCTTAATCTCCCAGAAAACCATGACCCTCGCCTTCATAAGATTCCAGTTTCAGAAAAATTAATCGAAAGGGGCGTGATTGATGATAAAGGAAGGATCACTTCTCTGGGGGTTGAGACCTTTGGGCACAAGGAACAACTTAAAGAAAACGCTGAGTTAGAAGATTTTTCAGACCATTTTGATAAAACATGTCCAAATATTCTAAAGCCGCAAATAATAAACCTGTTAATTTATCTAGCTAAAAATCAAAAAACCTTAGATAACTGGGGAATCACCTATCAAGAGCTCTTAGATGATAAAAAACTCTTTCCTGACAGCCACTATTCATTATGAATAAATACCGTGGCTATATTGGTGGATTATTTTATAGATTAAACCTTCATCTAATTCAATATCGTAATTAAAATTCAAGCTAAGACTTGTATTGAGTAAACCTAGAAACGAAGTTGCAAGCAACAGTTCGCGGTCTTTCATGTTTCCATGTTGTTTTCCTGCTTCAACAAACATACCTTTTATTAGCTCAAATTGTTCCTTTAGCTGAACCTGCACAATTTTAAATGCCGTACTATCTTGTGGGGAAAAGGATAAGGAAATTTGAAAACGCATAAATATTTTGTGTTCCTGTGCAAACAAAAAATATGCTTTGGCTATCTGCGTTAAAGAATTTGGAAGATCTCCATTATACTGGCAAGCTATCTTAATTTTTTCACTCAAATCCTCAAAATTCTGATCAAGAATTACTTTTAGTAGGCCTTCTTTATTACCAAAATAATGATACAGTGTCGGTTTTGTGATCCCCGATTTTTCTACAATCTCCTGAACGCCAACTGCATCGTAGCCTCTCTCAGCAAATAGATTAAGTGCCACCTTCATAATATTTTGCCTATTATCCATGAATGTCATTTTATACCATTCGGTATATAGCCGTAAAGTTAAAAATCTAACCATTTATAGCCCCTTTCCTTTAGGATAGGGGTTGGGGAGAGGTCATTTTACTCCGCTGGAACCCTACCAACTATCAACGAAAAAGTCGCCTTTTCAAGGATGTCCTTATATTTCTGATCATTCAGCAAAGCAATAATAGTCCCTAATTTATTGTGAACCATATTCACTTCACCTAATTCTTCGTGATCCGCTGTCTTTTTAACTTCAACTTCACTAATGATATCTTCTTCCAAAACACGATCAATACCAACAGCCTTAAAAGTAGCATGCAATTTTTGAATAAAATAATCTTTTAGAAGTATCGTTTCATATATTAAATCCTGTTCATCCATACCTTCTTTTGCAGCTAAATACATGTTTTTGTAATCACCTGGATTATTTTCATAGCATAGGCACAAGTCTTCTGCCTTCTGCTCAGAAATCTCGATGCCACTTCTCATAAACTCAGCCTTATTTACCATGAGAACCCCAACATCACCATTATCATAATAAGGAAAAAACATTTGGTCTGTATTATGCTTCATAATATCGCGGAATACATTGATATGAATACAAGAACTCACGATATGAACAATCAATCCACCTGATTTTAATAGTTTTTTAATTGCGCGAAGATTTACTTCTAGATCTTCTTTAGAAAAGATATCTAAGACATTCAAACTAAGTATTTTTGAAAATGAATTCTCAGAAAAATATGCACTTAGTTCTGCTATCTCCCCCTGCAAAACATACTTACCAACTTCCTGGTTGTTATCACAATAATCTAGGGATGACTCTGTTTCAACTAGTTTATTTTTAAAACTCTGCACATGTTTCTGTTTATTCATCAACGACATTAGGTAAGACAAATATCCTTCGCCTGAGCCCACTTCACAAACAAGCCCTTCTGGTACATCCAAATCATTATCTAAATCATATAATCGCTCAATAATCTTGCTTATATTTTCAGCATTCGCATATTTAGTAATAAGCTTTGGTACATGATACGGAATATGCTCATTACCGTTACTGACAATCGCACCAGCTTGAACTAATTCCGCAATAACATTTGGAGCTTTCTTCGAAAACTTGTTTATGAGTGCATAGTGAAGAATCGATCGATTACAATCATCCACACGCCTATAACAGTTTTCGATATCCTTAAAACTAGTCATCTTCTCAATTAGATTGATATCTCGCTCTTTGCATCCATTAATCATGGCATAGAACCAGATATCAGCAGTCGATTTCTCTAAAAGAACAGCTTCTTCCGTTATTTCTGGACTAAAACGTAAAACGTAAATATTCCCTTTAACCCATTTTTTCTTTTCCTTGCGTAAATTTTCTTCTTTGAAATGCTCTACGATAAATCCATTATCAATAGCAAGTTGTACAATGTAACCAGGATTATGTTGATACCGCCCTGATTTTTGAAGCTGATAATCATCTGCGGCTGTGCCGTATTCCGCCGAAAAAATAAAAACAGCATCATCATTTGCTCTATTTGAAATTAGCTTTAACAATTTGCCCAATTTCCCGTAATATACAATGGTATCTCCAGCAATAAACAAATCGTATTTTTGTTTGTTTTTATCTAAATAAACTTCAATATCATCTACAAGGAGATCATCATATACTTTTTTTTCTCTTGCTTGCTCAATCATATTCTGAGCGATATCGAGGCCAGTCAATGTTTGAACATACAGCTTTAACTCATCACCACACAAACCCGTACCACAACCTAAATCCAAAGCACTTTCGAATTTTCTATCTGCAAAGTTTGTTTTAAAATAATCGCCGAACAGCTTTGGCACGCTATACTCCAGGTTCTCCTGGAGTTCTTTATCAAATGAAAAAGCATATTGATTAAACAGTCGTTGCATATATTGCGGAGGAGCCTTTGGTTTATCCCCATTTGTTAAGGTTGCTATTTCAAATTTTGCAACTTCATCATTCGGATTAAGCTCAAGAACTTGCTTAAACACAGTTAGCGCTTTGTTGTATTCATCCTCTATCTTATAAAAAACACCTAGGTTATGGAGGGCTAAGTAGTCTTTTGGATTTATTTCGACTACTTGCTCAAAATATTCGATGGCTTTTTTAATATTACCCTTACGCCGACTAAGCAAACCTAAACTTGAAATAGCACGAGTATCTTTAGGATTAATCTTAAGAGCTTTTTTGTATAGCGTTGTCGCTTTTTCTACATGCCCTTGATCTTCATAGGTTTTTGCTAAATAACTATGCGCGTTTGCATTTTCTTTATCCAGCTTAATTATTTTCTTAAAAGAATCCTCAGCTTTTTTAAACTGACGCTTCTTTCGATAAATTGCGCCTAGGTTAAGTAAAGTATTTATATCCTCTGGATTTGACTTGAGCGCTTTACTAAAATATTTCATGCTGGTTTCTTGATCATCTAAACGACTATAAATAATTCCTAAGTTATTATTTGCATTCGCATCTTTTGGATACTTGACCAGGATTTCCTCATATAAAACTTTGGCATCTTCATACTTATGTTTCGACGACAAAATAAGTGCATACAGTTCCTTTACATCTTTATCATTCTTATCTTTCTCAAGTACTTCTTTGCAAATAGTCTCAGCTTCATCTACCCGCCCCATCTGTAAAAACATATGGGCTTTCTGAAATTCTGTTGGTGGCGGAGGTGGTGGTGGTTTTGGATTCACTGGGCCCTGTCCTTGAATTGGCAACTTAAATGTTTCACTTAATGTTTCTGTCATCGATTTCCCTCTCTATTGTCCTTCGGCTGTTTAAGTATTGCGGATGATTATCGCTATTATAGCGGATACCTATTGTATCTTGCAAAACATTTTCAGTCTGCTTGTTTTTCAAATCTTTTTTATCTAAAAATACTACTGGATCTATCCAATAAAGATCCATAAATAAACGAGGAGCTAAATTATAAAAAAACACATAACAGCAGCCTAGTGTAGCATTATCAGAGGAGCTAGTTAATAGTTATTCTGCGGGGCTTAATAACTTAATTTTACAAATTCATACTAAACGGATACAATGGAGCACTTGTTGCAAAAATACACGATAGAAAAGAAGAGAATTATGAGCCAAGATAAAATAAGAAATGTTGCGATTATTGCCCACGTTGACCATGGTAAAACGACGCTGGTTGATGAGCTATTTAGCCAAAGTGGCCTTTTCCGAGATAACCAAAAAGTAGCAGAGCGATTGATGGACTCCATGGACCTCGAAAAAGAACGTGGGATTACAATCATGTCAAAGAATGGTTCAACAAATTATAAAGATCATAAGATAAATATCATTGATACACCTGGGCATGCTGATTTTGGTGGGGAAGTAGAACGAGTTCTCTACATGGCTGATGGCGCGCTCTTCTTAGTAGATGCAGCAGAAGGACCAATGCCACAATCATACTTCGTATTAAAAAAAGCAATTGCAGAAAATATACCAGTTATTGTCGTCGTAAACAAAATAGATAAACCTGCCGCACGTTGCGAATGGGTGGTAGATCAAGTATTTGATTTACTAGTGAGCTTAAATGCACCGGATCATATTCTGGACTTCCCAATCATTTATGCATCATCAAAAGACGGCCATGCAAGCCTTGATTATAAAAAACCAAGTGATAATGTCTTAATTATCTTCGATGAAATTATCCGTTATATACCAGCTCCAACAGGAGTACCATCAGAACCATTCCAAATGTTAGTTAGTTCATTAAGCTATTCACCATTTCTTGGTCGTTTAGCAATCGGGAAAATTACATCTGGTAGTCTCAAAATAAATCAAGATGTTGTCATTGCACAGGAAGATACAATCCTTTCCTCTTCCCGCATTACAAAACTCTATGAATTTAAAGCAAATCAGCAAATCGAAATTCCATCTGCAAGTTGTGGTGAAATTATTGCCATTGCAGGTCTTTCAGACATAAGAGTTGGTGAAACAGTAACAGATCCAATTAACCCATTACCACTACCCTACACACCCGTTGACCCACCCACAATATCAATGAACTTTATACCAAATGACTCTCCCTTTGCAGGAAAAGAAGGAACCTATGTAACATCCAGGCATCTGAAAGATCGCCTTGAGAGAGAGCTTTTAGCAGACGTTGCCTTAAAAGTAGAGGTCCTTATCACAGAAACTGGATACAAAGTATCCGGACGAGGGGAATTGCACCTTTCAATATTAATTGAGAAAATGAGGCGAGAAGGTTATGAATTTCAAGTATCAAAACCCACCGTTATCTTTAAAGATACAAACGGAAGAAAAGAAGAACCCTATGAAGAATTAACTATTGATGTAAGTGAAGAATACATGGGAAAAGTTATTGAAAGCTTAGGCTCACGAAAAGGCCAACTTCAAGAAATTATACAAGACAAAGAAATGGCTAGATTAAAGTACATTATCCCAACAAGAGGATTACTAGGATATTACTCTCAATTTATGACTGAAACAAAAGGGCTTGGTACTTTGAGCTATATTTTCGATGCATATGGACCATTTTCTGGAGAAATTAAAACGCGTAAAAACGGTGTCTTAATTTCTAAAGAAGCATGTTCAACTGTTGCATATGCTCTTTTCAACATACAAGAACGAGGAACCCTTTTTATGGGACCTGGGGTCCAACTTTACGAAGGACAAATAATTGGTGAATGTGCAAGAGATACAGACATGGTAGTAAATCCGGCAAAAGGGAAGAAACTCACTAATGTCAGGTCTTCTGGCACCGATGAGGCTGTTACTCTTACCCCTCATAGACGACTTAGTTTAGAGCAATATATCGCATATATCAGCGATGATGAGTTAATTGAATTAACTCCAAAATCGATCAGAATGCGCAAGGTTTTACTAACAGAAAATGAGCGAAAAAAACAAGGCAAAAAAAAGTAAATTCTAGCTATACAACTTCAACAAGATCCTTCAAGTCCTTTTAAAACCTAAGGTTATTTGCAATTTAGGTTTGATTTTTTCAATTTTCTAGTATATATTATCAATGGTAATACAAATTTATGGAGGTGTTAGTAATGAATAAAGGACAATTAATCGATAGCGTAGCAAGTGATACTAGTTTGAAAAAAACTGATATTACTAAAGTTTTAGATTCTCTATTAGACAACATTCAAGGATCACTAAAAAAAGGTGACGACGTTGCTTTAGTAGGATTCGGTACATGGAAGAAAAAAAGTAGAGCTGCTAGAAAAGGAAGAAATCCTCAAACTGGTAAAGAAATAGATATTCCAGCAAGAAACGTAGTAGTTTTCAGTTCTGGTAAAGCGTTAAAAGACGGCGTTAACTAGATTTTAATCTAAAATACAAAAACCCTCAGTGATCCTGAGGGTTTTTTATGTCTTAACAACAATAAAAAAGGCCGATAATCTCGGCCTTTTTTTATTCACTTAAATTAACTCTAATTATTGAATATCAAACGAAACTCTACAATTTTTAGAATCAGCTCCATTTTTTCCTGCTAATAGTGTTGATGAGCCATTCGCTACAACAATAAACTTGTCTGAGCTCAAACTTGAATTTGCTTGCAAATAGGCAAGAACTGCTTCTGCTCGCTTCTGTGATAATACTTTATTTCCAATAAATGTAGCACTTGCTTCCTCTGGACCAGTTGCACTTGCATGACCAATTAGGGCAATCTTTTTATCAGTTGGCAGCTTATTTGCAATATCAGATAGTGCGGGAATAATTACTTGCTTCATTAAAGAATCAACATCATAACCTGCGATATTAAAATTAGGGTCACTCAATTCAAGAGCTGAAGAAACAACTTTAAACTCAACAGGAGTGATCCCTCTCACTAAACCGACTAAAACACCTAGCTCTGCGGCCTCCTGTGCTGCTGCAGCTGCTTGATTTTGCAAATTATTTAAATTTGGGATTTCTGCAAAAACAAGTGGTACTACTAAAATCATTAACAACAATAACTTTTTCATAAATACTCCTCCTTTTTTTAGTATCTTTAATCTAAAAACTAATCAGGATTTGAGTCAAGTACTATTTAAAAATAAAGGGCTAATGTTACTGTAATTCTTAAGTCTTTAGGTTCTTCTCTAAGTATTCTTTATATTCCGACTTGCTCGGTAGAACAGACCAACTTGTTATCAACGCAGAAATAATCATAAGTGCAATCAATACACCATAGTTTATGCTCACTTTATACATCGTACCTAAAATAGTCAGAACTAAACCTGTTACAGCTGGTACTTCCGCCACAGCTAAAAGAAGTACGGTTACTGTAGAATAAAAGTTTGAAACTTTCTGTTCATGTTCAGTAAAAATTTCATCACGTTCTGACCTAATCTTATATCGCTGGATAAAACGCTCTGTGCTTGCTGTCTTTAACAAAAAAATACGGACTCTTTTTAATACTAATAATAATATAAATGAAGCGAGAGTTAAGCCATAAGCAAGATATAATAAGTTCTCATTGGAAAATTCAGAAACAAGTACAAATGACCCTCTAAATAATACGGTAACAATAACCATATAGAAAACTGCAGAAAATCGGCCAACAAGACTTATCAATTGAAGTTTTTTAAATTCTTTTAAATATTTTTCATCCATTAATCTGCTCCTCTTACACCTACTATATAACAAAAATGCCACGGATAAAACCGTGGCATCTTGTTTTTACTGCTTCACAGGGGGAGGAGAAATGAAGCCAACAATAAGTTTATGCTGTTTTTTATTTAATATTAATTTCAATTTCCTTTGCTTTCTGTTTTTCTGGTTTAACAACCGTTATTTCTAGAACACCCTCTTTAAATTGAGCATCAATTTTTCCTGTATCAACGCCATCAGGCAATGTAAAACTTCTAGAAAACTTACCATAACTTATTTCCCTAGATACATACTTCTCTTTTTCTACATTACGCTCATCTTGTCTTTCACCAGATATAGTTAAAATCTGATCCTTATAAGATACATTAATCTGCTCTCGGCTTAATCCTGGTACATCTAATTGGATTAAATAATTATCCACGTTTTCAACAATATTTGCTTTCGGATAAGATTCACTGGTCTTAACCGAGCAATCATTGCCCAGAAAAGAATCAAACAAACTATTTAAATTCCAATCTACAAAATCAAAATCTCTACTTGGTCTTTTATATTTTACTAATGTCATATTAATCACTCCTTAATTTTTTTTGTTGCGCCGCATTAACACTTCATAGGCTCTATATGCAATTAAGTTGCCAAATTAATAAACCCCGCTATTACAATGGTTCTGCTTCCATATAAACTACAGCAATAAGAAATGTGTTTATCTTCTAGCGAGATACTGTCTATCTTTTATACACTTTTCAGGTTCATCCGAAAAATCAACTTGTCAAATAATCTTGATTATCTAAATATTTCTGATACTGTAATAACAGAAGAAAATTTAAGTAAAAGTAGCCAATATAATGACAAATAAATTAAAAATAATGGTTGTAGATGATGATGAAATAAGTGTTGATATGATCAGCACGATCCTCTCAACGTATGGTTCCTGCGATAAGTATTATGAAGGGATTAAAGCTGTTGATGCTTTTGAAAAAGCACTCGAGGACAATAAACCATACGACCTGGTTACTGTTGATTTAGCTATGCCCGAAATGAATGGGATTGAAATACTTGCTGGGATGAGGGATCTGGAACTAGATTATGGGATAGATTTTCTGGACCAAGCCCCTATTATTATGATTACAATACTAAATGAACCTGTTGCATACAATGCCGCTATGGCCGCAGAGTGTACCGACTATATTGTAAAACCACTAAAAAAAGAGCGATTAATAAATAGACTCCAGATCAATGGAATCATCGACAACGAGTAAACTCAATACATTCTATATAATGTTAAGATCTATTTATAAACTAATTCACGATCTCTTTACTTCTCTTTTTGGGAAAAATACATCTCATGAGACAAAAACTGTCATAGAGGAAACAGAAATTGAACTTGATCAGAACATAATACAAAATCTACCCAAACTGTTTTGGGCTTGGCTACTACTCTGACAATTTCATTCATATAGATGTACGACCTGAATGCTCAAGGTGGATACGAGATAAAACTGGATATCAGGTCTTAACAGCCGTATTAATAGAAACGTACAAATTAGCTTAATCTATGGATGGAATAATAACCTTGCATATAGATAAGTTACTAACTCTTCTATTACAGCCTTGACTCCATTGCTTGTTTTCCACCACTTTTTTGGATCATACGCCCTGTTCCT
>Ga0075111_1000361_pt1 | contig 21779 bp, 18 predicted proteins | sample AntAceMetag02UKK_FD_69787 | JGI IMG/M metagenome (GOLD analysis project Ga0075111, IMG submission 69787) | Saline lake microbial communities from Ace Lake, Antarctica - Antarctic Ace Lake Metagenome 02UKK | ecosystem: Environmental > Aquatic > Non-marine Saline and Alkaline > Saline | place... | reverse complement strand
GCAAAACAATTTAAACCTGCCATTATTTTTCCTGATCAACATAATAAATTGTAAACAACTTTGAATAAAAAAGCCCTCTCAGCTTTTAAGATTCTATTTTTCCTTTCCATTGGAATCTTTTTTATCTGGATATTTCTGCGAAAGCTAACTGCCGATCAAAAACATGAAATATGGGATTCGTTTATCCATGCCAACTTTAGCTGGCTTGCCCTTGCTTTGATTATCGGGTTTTTTAGTCATCTTGTCAGGGCTATGCGATGGCGTATGTTGCTCGACCCCATGGGCTATCATCCCAAACTGTCAAATACTTTTTATGCTGTAATGATTGGCTATTTTGCTAACCTGGCTTTGCCCAGGCTTGGCGAAGTTACTCGTTGTGGGGTGCTTCGAAAATACGAAAAAATACCCATGAATAAATCAATAGGAACGGTTATCGTTGAGCGTAGTATTGATATGGTGGTATTTGTAACTCTGTTTTTTATAAACTTCATTGTTTTTTTTGATAAACTTAATCATTACATCGATGAGAAAGTCTTTATCCCGTTAAGCGAAAAATTTCAATATGCCCAGGTGTCAGCCTATTTTATGGTGCTTGTATTTTTAGTGTTTGCAATTATTTTTCTTACTTTTTTCCTCTTTCGAAAAAAAGTAAGAAAAATAAAAATGTATAAAAAGGGGAAGGAAATTTTGATGGGCTTCTGGCATGGCTTGTGGTCGGTTACAAAAATTAAAAAGCCTGTTGCCTTTATTTTTCAATCGTTTTTAATTTGGATTTTGTATTTTTTAATGATCTGGGTATGTATTTTTAGTTTGCCCGAAACAAGTCACCTTGGTATTGGCGCTGGTTTGTCGATGCTTATTTTTGGTTCCATTGGGATAATGATTGTGCAGGGAGGCATCGGCATTTACCCGGTAATCATTGCCGAAACACTGGCAATTTATGGAATTCAGGCTACTACCGGTTATGCGCTGGGCTGGCTTACATGGACTGCCCAAACCCTGCTTATTGTTGTTGCCGGCATCATTTCATTAATAGTACTACCAATTTTAAATAAAAAAATAGAATATGGATCAACTCAGCCTGTTACAATCCAAGATAACCAAGAATAAAACAGAACTCGATCGCCGGCTGGCCTATTTGAGGTTTAAGGGAATGAAAATAGTGTTTACCAATGGCTGTTTCGATATTCTCCATCAGGGGCATATCGACTACCTCGCGAAGGCGGCAAGCCTGGGCGATGTGTTGATTGTTGGGTTAAACTCCGATAGTTCCGTGCAGCGTATTAAAGGTGATGGCCGCCCGGTGCAAAACGAAGAATCGAGGGCAATGATTCTTGCAGCGCTTCAATTTGTAAATATTGTTGTACTGTTTGATGAAGATACTCCATACGATTTAATAAAATCCGTTCAGCCTGATTATCTCGTGAAAGGCAGCGATTACAAGGCCGAAGAAATTGTTGGCTACGACATTGTTTCGGCAAAAGGTGGCGAGGTTGTTACCATCGACTTTTTGGAAGGACACTCAACAAGCGGAATATTAATCCGCATTAAAAATTTATAATAATACACTGAAATTGGCAAAGGTTAAAACTACATTTTTCTGCCAGAACTGCGGCCAGAATTCGCCAAAATGGATTGGGAAGTGTTTATCATGTGGCGAGTGGAACACCTATGTTGAAGAAGTTGTTCAATCTACAAAAGCAACACGCGGGGCTTTCATCGGGCTTCAGCCACAGAAAAGTTTGCCTAAAAAACTCCATGAACTCAAATTTGAAACTGACGATCGTATTGATACCGGGAGTGGTGAGTTAAACCGTGTGCTTGGCGGGGGACTGGTGCAAGGTTCGGTAGTTTTGGTGGGCGGCGAGCCGGGAATTGGAAAATCAACACTGCTCCTGCAAATAGCCCTAAAAATGAGAAACCTTAGTGTGCTCTACATTTCGGGCGAGGAGAGCGAGCAACAAATTAAAATGCGGGCAGCCCGGCTGGGTGAAGATAAAGCAGAAACTTATATACTTACCGAAACATCGACCCAGGTAATATTTAAGCACCTCGAAAAATTGCAGCCCCAGATTATTATTATTGATTCAATTCAAACTTTGCATACCGAAACTATCGAATCCTCAGCAGGAAGCATCTCCCAGGTTCGTGAGTGTACCAACGAATTGCAGCAATATGCAAAGCTTACAAATACACCTGTTTTTTTAATCGGCCACATTACAAAAGATGGAAATCTGGCCGGCCCCAAAATACTGGAACATATAGTGGATGCTGTGTTGCAATTTGAAGGCGACCGCAACTATGGTTACAGGATATTGAGATCGGTAAAAAATCGCTTTGGCTCAAGCTCCGAACTTGGCATTTTCGAGATGCAAAGTAGTGGCTTACGCGAAGTGGTAAATCCATCGGAATTACTCATTACTCAGCGCGATGAGAATTTTAGCGGTATTACTATTGCCGCCACCATCGAAGGCTTGCGGCCAATGCTCATCGAAATACAAGCCCTGGTGAGTTCGGCTGCTTACGGGGTTCCGCAACGCTCCACAACAGGTTTCGATTCGCGAAGGTTGAACATGTTATTGGCAGTTTTGGAAAAGCGCCACGGTTTCAAACTATCGTCCAAAGATGTTTTTCTTAACGTGGCCGGCGGGATAAGGGTTGACGATCCTGCCGTTGACCTCGCGGTGGTTGCGGCAGTGCTTTCGTCGAATGAAGATATGCCCGTGAATCCAAAAGTTTGCTTTGCTGCCGAAGTAGGTCTCTCTGGTGAAATACGGGCTGTAAATAAAGTTGAGCAACGAATTAGCGAGGCATCTAAATTGGGCTTCGAAAAAATATTTATTTCATTACATAGCTTTAAAAGCCTGTCCCAAAAAAATCATTCCATCCAATTAATCCCGGTGTCACGCATCGAACAGGTTTTTAGCAACTTATTCGGATAAATTGTCCTCTGCAAATAAATCATCTGTCCTTTCATCAACTTTTATAAAGAAATTATAAAGCAGCAATATTAATACGCCAAATAATACGGAGGCCAGGATAAGAAAAATATTGGTGAGTGGCGATGCCGTAAATGATAACCTGATCAGTACGGTAGAAATAATAAAACCTGAATTTCGCATCAGTTGGCTGTAGTAACGTGTGTAAAGGAATGAGATTATCAGGATAAATACATCCACGTAAATCAGGATAGAAAAGAAGGTGTCGTAAAACACGTTGTTGATTTCGGGAATGGCGTGATGCTGCCCATCAGAAAATTGCAGTACAGCCAAAAACCACTGCCCAAAACTAAAAATTGCCAGCCCTATCAATACGGGGAGCAGAATTAACGACATCAGGCGTTTTATAACAACAAAGCTTTTAATGTTTGTGCAGGCTTCTGCATGGGGTTGTTTTTTCTTGAGGTGGTAAAAAATTGCGATCAGGAAAAACAAAACCAATACCCCGGCCATATCAATTAAAAGCTCAGACTTTTGGGAAATATTTTCGGTTAGTTGATCAAGGTCGAAATGAGAAATATCTTTAAAAATTCTTCTCAATACGATGAGTGAAATAATTTCGTAATGTTTGCCAATGGATTTTGTAAATGATTTCGGAAGGTAATATAGGAAAAGGAAAACTTCGTAAATCAATAAAAACGAAAAAGGGGTATAAATGGCATTCATATAGTTGCCCGAAAATTCATTAAAAACAGGATGGGTTAAAATTCCGGAGTTATTAAGGAAAATGAGCAACAAATGAATTAGAAATCCGGCCAGCGAAGCTGCTACAATGATGACCTCAATTTTATGAACATTCTTAATGGAAAATAAGCGGAGAAACCAATCTGAAATTTTTTCGGAGATTTTCATTCTTTTCATTTTAAAGTAAAGAGGGTAAAATTAAATAAATCCTGATAATTGTATTGGAGATTATCATAAGATTATATTTCTGATTGGAAATTTTTAATAGGTTTTTTTTCAATATTTCGGAACTACAAATGATAAAATAAATTTTCCCCTCCCCCCGCTGCCCTAATGCCATTAACTTAAGGTTTTCATACCTGAAAAATGGATATGGGATATCATACAATTCTTATCAAAAGAAAAATTATCATCATCGAATTTATCGAATTTATCGAATTTGACCTGCCTACGGCAGGTTGAAATCCGTGTAATCCGCGTAATCCGATGATAACTTTTTTGTAATTCGATGATAACTTTTTTGGGAGATGATTTTTTACATATGCTTAAGTTAATGACATTACCCGCTACCCGCATCGGTCGTGTCATTTCGATGCCGCATGTGCGGCAAGAAACCTCCTGAGATATAGACATTTGCAAAAACTTTTTAGTGGTAAGGAGCGAAGTCCCGCACGTGCGGGAAGAGGTCTGTTTTTCAACGCTTTAAAAATAGTTGTCATTGATATACTGCACATGCAGCAAGAAATCTTAGTCTAATTGATTCACCCAATTGCACCCACAAAAATAGTTGAACCAAAAAAGCCAACAAAAAAAGCCGGGAATTGTTCCCCGGCTTTTAAGCAGAATATAGTTTAAATAATGTTATTCGCTTTTTGTGAAATCCATGGCCGCCAAACGTTTATAACTATCGTAGCGCCACTTGGCATTTTTAACAGCTTCCTTGCCAAGTATCTCGGCTTCTGATGGGAAAGCTTTGTACAATGAAGTATATCTAACCTCACCTTTGAGGAACTCGGTAAATTTATCCCAATCCGGTTCTTTTGAATCCAGCTGGAACGGGTTTTTGCCTTCTTCTTCCAAAGCTGGATTGTAGCGGTAAAGTTGCCAGTACCCGGCCTCTACAGCACGTTTTTCTTCTTCCTGAGTTTTCCCCATACCTGCACGCAAGCCGTGGTTGATACATGGTGAGTAAGCAATAATTATTGATGGCCCCGGATAAGCCTCGGCTTCTTTCAGCGCTTTAAGGAATTGCGATTGGCTCGATCCCATGGCCACTTGTGCAACATACACGTATCCATAAGTCATTACCATTGCACCCAAATCTTTTTTACGGATTTTCTTACCCGAAGCAGCAAATTTAGCTACCGCTCCAACTGGTGTTGCTTTTGAAGCCTGGCCACCTGTATTCGAGTAAACCTCTGTGTCCATTACAAGTATGTTAATGTCTTCGCCCGAAGCCACAACATGGTCGAGGCCGCCATAGCCAATATCGTAAGCCCATCCATCGCCACCAAAGGCCCAAACCGATTTTTTAATCAGGTACTGCTTTAGCGCCATAATTTCTTTGGCAACTTCGGTATCAGAATTTTCACATAGCTTAACCACTTTCGCGGAAGCAGCTTTTGAAGCCCCGGCATTATTAATGCCTTCGAGCCACTCGGTGAATACTTCCTTCATATTGTCGGCGATACCGTTTTTAAGTGCAGCCTCCATTTTTTCGGCAATACGCTGGCGCATTTTATTTACACCAAGCATCATCCCGAAACCATATTCGGCATTATCTTCAAACAACGAGTTTGCCCAAGCTGGGCCTTCACCATTGGCATTTTTGCAATAGGGTGTCGAAGGTGCTGATCCACCATAAATAGATGAGCATCCTGTTGCGTTGGCTACCATCATCCGGTCGCCGTATAGTTGGGTGATGAGTTTAACGTAAGGTGTTTCGCCACATCCTGCACAAGCGCCGGAGAATTCAAACAAGGGCTGTGCAAACTGGCTGTTCTTAACCGATTTTGCTTTATCAACAATGGTATCTTTATAAGTAACATTTTTGATGATGAAATCCCAGTTGTCGTTTTCGTGCATTTGCGATTCCAATGGTTTCATCACAAGTGCTTTTTCTTTTGAAGGACATACATCTTCACAGTTACCGCAACCTGTGCAATCCAGCGGGCTGAGTTGAATTTTAAACTGGTGTCCGGCAAAGGTTTTGGGTTTTGCTTCGATGGTTTTTAATCCTTCTGGTGCTTTAGCCAATTCTTCTTCGTTAATCAGGAATGGACGGATACAAGCATGAGGACAAACGTAAGCACATTGGTTACACTGGATGCAATTGTCGCCAATCCATTCAGGAACGTTAACGGCAATACCACGTTTTTCGTAAGCTGTTGTCCCTGCCGGGAAAGTACCGTCTTCACGGTTTAAGAATGCGCTTACCGGGAGGTCGTCTCCTTTTTGTGCATTGATGGGTTCAACAACATTTTTAATGAAATCAGGGATGTCCCTGTCATCAGCAATAGTTTTAACTTCAGTTTTTGCCCATGATTTTGGAATTTCAACTTTTTCAACTTCACTACCTTTGTCAACTGCCGAAAAGTTCATGTTAACAATGTCTTCGCCTTTATGGCCAAAGCTTTTGATAATGGCTTTTTTCATCTGCTCAACGGCAAGATCGTAGGGAATAACTTCCGAAATCTTAAAGAAAGCCGACTGCATTATGGTATTCGTGCGGTTTCCAAGTCCGATTTCCTCGGCAATTTTGGTTCCGTTAATGATATAGAATTGAATATCATTTTCGGCCATGTATTTTTTAAAATGATCGGGAAGCCTGTCTTTGGTTTCCTCGGCATCCCAAATACTATTAAGCAGGAATGTGCCACCTTTTTTCAAACCCCTGAGCATATCGTATTTATTCAAATATGCTGGAACATGGCAAGCTACAAAGTCGGGGGTTCCAACAAGGTAAGATGATTGGATGGGTTTATCGCCGAAACGGAGGTGTGAAGTAGTAATACCACCTGATTTCTTTGAATCGTAAGCAAAGTAAGCCTGGCAATATTTATCGGTATTTTCTCCAATAATTTTAATCGAATTTTTATTGGCACCAACCGTACCATCCGAGCCAAGACCATAAAATTTGCCCTGGAAAGTTCCTTTAGGGGCAATGCTAACCTCGGGCAATAATGGCAATGATAAAAATTTTACATCATCGTTAATTCCAACGGTAAAGTGATTTTTCGGCTCATTTGATTTCAGGTTATTATAAACCGAAATTATCATTGTAGGTGTGGTGTCTTTCGAGCTTAAGCCATAACGGCCACCTACGATGATTGGAGAACTATCTTTTTCATAAAAAATATCTCTAATATCAAGGTATAATGGTTCACCGGTTGCTCCTGGTTCTTTTGTTCTGTCGAGCACCGAAATCCTTTTTACGGTTTTGGGCAGCACATTCATAAAGTATTTTTCAGAGAATGGACGGTAAAGATGCACCGAGATCAATCCAACCTTTTCTCCTTTTTCAACCAGGTGGTCGATGGTTTCTTTGATTACTGAAGTAATCGAACCCATGGCCACAACAATATTTTCGGCATCGGGCGCACCATAATAGGTAAATGGATGGTATTCGCGGCCTGTGAGTTTCTGGATTTCCTGCATATAGTCTTCAACCATATCGGGGATCGGATCGTAGAATTTGTTGGCAGCTTCGCGCGATTGGAAATAAATATCCGGGTTTTGCGCCGTTCCACGGGTTACGGGGTGCTCCGGGTTAAGTGCATTGTCCCTGAATGCCTGGAGGGCTTTCCAATCCACCAAATGCTTTACATCATCATTGGTAAAATATTCTACTTTTTGAATTTCGTGTGAAGTACGGAAACCGTCAAAGAAATGAACGAACGGAATTCTTGATTTGATTGCAGCGAGGTGTGCAATGCTGGCGATGTCCATAATTTCCTGAACACTACCGGTGGCAAGGAAAGCAAAGCCGGTATTACGGGCAGCCATTACATCCGAATGGTCGCCAAAAATTGAAAGCGCCTGTGCGGCAAGGCTCCTGGCGCTTACGTGAAATACAGCGGGGAGCAACTCACCAGACATTTTATACATGTTGGGGAGCATGAGCAATAAACCCTGCGAAGCAGTAAATGTGCTGGTTAGCGCACCAGCCTGGAGTGAACCGTGCATTGCACCGGCTGCACCACCTTCCGATTGCATTTCCGAAACTTTTACGGTTTCGCCAAAAATGTTTTTCCTGCCGTGTGCCGACCACTCGTCGATGTATTCGGCCATGGTTGATGAGGGCGTAATTGGATAAATGGCCGCAACCTCACTAAACATATAGGCTATATGGGAAGCTGCATAGTTGCCATCGCAAGTAATAAAATTTTTCTTTTTAGTCATAATTATAAATTATTTAAACGCTGATATTCGATTTCTAAAATTTGGCACGAAATTACTTATTATCCCTGAAAAGGGATGCTTACAAAACCTATTTCGCCGTCAAAACCAGCAATTTAAAATCATTTTAGATTAACATTATTATTAATTGCCAAGCTTAAAAGCATTTAGAAAAAAATGGCAAAACCATCTTTTTTTATTTAAAATCAAAATTTATATTATTTCCCAACTTGGACAAGCCAAAACCAAACAGGCTTCTAAATTAAGTAGCACTTCACCGGTTTTAGCTTGTCCAAGTTGTTAAGCAAAATTTCTAATTATTTTATTAAATCCATCACCTTGTATTTTTACACTTTTCTTTTTGTGTTATAATAAATTAGAAATTTTGCAAAAGTATCTTTCAACTCAAGTTTTGCCATTTTGTGGCAAAACTTGAGTTGAAAGATACTAAAATCCGTTCAATCCGTTCAATCCGATGATGATAAAGAATCCGCCTGCGGATTCATGGTATTTCTAAATTAGGATTTGAAAGTTAAAACCGAATGATGTAAACCACTGCTATGCTTTTTTACTATTTTTGTTTATCGGCATTTTAAGCCAGGTATTTTTTATGATTAAAATTTGAACCAGGACGCTTAATGAAAACAGTTACCAAATATCTTGTTATTTTTCTTGTAGTAATTATCCCATCAAACTTCCTATTTCCCCAGGATACAGCCACCGAAGAACTGGAAATTATTTTGAGTGAAACACGAAACGATACACTTCGCTGTGAACTTTTTGATAAAATTTCAAAAGAAAATCTGTCAAACAATCCGGCGAAAGGCCGTGAATTTGCTTATGAACAATTGAGGCTTGCCGAAAAATTATCGCTTGATTCGTTAATCACTTCAGCATTTATTAATCTATCCAATTGTTACAGCCATCTTGAACAGGGTGATTCTGCGTTGTATTTTGCAATGCAAGCAAAAGACCATTCAATATCTGAGGGCGATAAGTTTTTAATTTACAATATTATGGGTAATTCGTTTACAACATTGCTCAACTTGGATAGCGCTGAATATTACTACAACAAAGCCTTGCTAAGTGCCAAAGAAGAAAATGATGAAAAAAATATTGCTGCAGCTTATAATAACCTCGGATTGGTTTTTATGGATATGGGCGAGCTACAGGCATCGTATCAAAACTACCTCGAAGCATTAAAGTTGTTCGAAAAAATTGGTGATAGAGCTAACCAGGCTATAGCACTCAATAATATCGGCATAGTAAATATGGATATTGAAAACAATGAAAAGGCCATCGATTATTTTCAAAAAGCTATCGAAATTAATCTGGAATTGAACGATAATTTGAACCTGTCGATGAATTATTCGAACCTGGGGGTTATTTATAAGGAGATGGGTGAGTATGGTATGGCATTGGAGAATTATAATAAATCTCTTGCAATTTCCGAAGAGTATGGTTTTTCGAGCGATCTTGCACGACATTATTTTAATGTCGGCAACATTTATTTGGAGACCGATGACCTGAAAATGGCCAAAACAAATTTTTTGAAATCCTTAAAAATTTCGGAGGAACTAGGGATGGATTTGGGACTTTTATATAATAATTTCCAAATTAGCGTATTGGACTTAAATAATGGTTTGTATGCTGATGTTGAAAAGCGCTTAAAAAAAGTTGATGAGCTGATTGAAAAGTCAGGGATGGTGCGTCTGAGGACTGATTTACTGGAAAGATACGCCGAACTTGAAGAGAAAAGGGGGGATTACAGGAAATCACTCGAGTATTATAAAATGTTTAAATCGCATGCCGATAGTATGCAGGAAGTTGCCAGTAAAAATAAAATTGAAGATATTCAAACCAAATATGAAACCGAAAAAAAGACCCTTGAAAATGAAAAATTAATAGATCAGGCCGCATTGAATAAAAAAATTATTAAAAATCAACGTCTGCTGGGATTGGTCATTATCATTTCACTGTTCTTGCTGGTATTGTTTTTTATCATTCTTTTCCGAAGCCGCCAAAAGCTCCACGTGGCTTATGAATCCTTAAAAAAGCTGAACAAAAAGGTGGTTTTACAAAAGGAAAAACTGGAGGAAGTAAATGAAACTAAAGATAAAATGTTTTCCATTATTGCCCACGACCTTAGATCCCCGTTCAGCTCTTTGTTAGGTTTTCTGGAAATCCTGATCTCGGAGTTTGAAGAGATGGACGATAAAGAAAAAAAGGAGATGCTTGAGATTGTAAACAGCCAGAGTGTGAAAACTTATGGCTTGCTCGAAAACTTGTTGCAATGGGCCATGATGCAACGGGGTATGATAAAACTTCATTTGAGTGATTATGATCTTAACAATATAGCCCATGCTCAACTCACCGAATTGTCGGCACGCGCAAACAGTAAGCAAATTGAGCTTATAAATAATGTGCCCCAGGGCTTTAAAATATTTATTGATGAAACCGTTTGTAAAACCATTTTAAGAAATCTGGTTAATAATGCCATAAAATTTACAGGGCGGGGGGGCACTATCAAAATTGAAGCCCGGGAAGAATCTGATAAAGTTATTGTAAAAGTTATCGATAACGGTATCGGAATGAGCCCTGAAGTGGCAACAAACTTATTTACAAAAAAAATTCCCACATCCACCAAAGGTACCGATAATGAGTCGGGCTCAGGTATGGGGCTGCGCATTGTTCACGATTTTATTGAACTGCTTAAGGCTGAAATAAAAGTTGAAAGCAAACCTGATGGAGGCTCGGTATTTTACTTATCCTTTAAGAAAAAAGAAAACTAATAAATCCTATACCCCACATTTTAATCTTAAACAAGCATAAAAAATATCACCATCCATCGGAGTGAAATATTTTTGATATTTTTGTCATCATTATTTAGTGATCTATAATTCAAAAACAAAAATATTTTATAATGGCAGATTTAAAAACTACTTACCTGGGGCTCGAATTAAAGAATCCGGTAATCGTTGGAGCGTGTAACCTCGTTACCGATATGGATGCTCTACAGCAAATCGAAGATGCAGGAGCGAGCGCAATTGTGTACAAATCTCTTTTCGAAGAGCAGGTGCAACTTGAGCGTGCCCGGCACGAAGACGGACTTGAAGAGTACAATGAGCGTCATGCCGAAATGGTTTCGCTCTTTCCCAAAATTAAACATGCAGGGCCAGAGGAGCACCTGCACAACCTCAGAAAGGTTGTTGATAAAATGAGTATTCCGGTAATTGCCAGCCTCAATTGTGTTTACGATGTTACCTGGGCTGAATATGCAAAAAAGCTTGAAGAAACCGGTGTTGCCGCCATCGAACTTAACATGTATTCAAACCCCAGGAGTGCCGAGCGTTCAGGGAAAGATATTGTTGAACAAAGGCTCGCGATTATCAAAAAAGTAAAACAAACGGTTAATATTCCTGTTAGCGTAAAGTTGAGCCCGTTTTATACAAACATCCTGGGCGTTGTCGATCAAATGGACAAAACTGGCGTTGATGGTTTTGTTTTGTTCAACAGAATTTTCCAGCCCGACATCGATATCGAAAATGAAAAACTTATTTTCCCCTGGTTTTTAAGTGGCGAAGGCGACTATAGACTGGCCTTGCGATTTGCGGGAATGTTGTATGGAAATGCCAATGCAAACGTTTGTGCGAATACCGGAATTTTTACCGGCAATCACGTTATCCAGTTATTATTGGCTGGTGCCGATGCAGTGCAGGTTGTAAGTACTTTGTATAAAAATGGCTTCGGGCAAATAAAGAAAATCCTGAACGATCTCGAATCATGGATGGACAAAAAAGGATACAATAACATTGATGATTTCAAAGGAAAAATTTCTAAAAAGAATAGTACTGATCCTTTTGCTTACAAAAGGTCGCAGTATGTTGATATCCTGATGAGCTCAGATGAAATATTTAATAAATATCCGATGAGGTAAGCAGCATATCAAGTTCGAATAAAATAAATAAAAGCCGTTCTGAATGATTTTCGAACGGCTTTTTTATTTGTCCGGAATGTGGTTTTGCCAATTATGCATTTTTGGACAACTCACCCGCCTCAGCCAATGCCTTTCCAATCCTGTTGCCATCCATTCCTATTTCGATCAAATCCTCCTTTTTAACATTCCGCGATAATACAATACCTCTTTGCAGCAATGCTTGTTTTTCGTTTTTTTTCAATGTTTGCAAGGCCGTTATCGGATGAAGTCCTGAATTGTCGATACGATCTCTAAGGCTACCTCCTGCCGGATAATCCCAGGAGATAAGATGTAACCCGGCACATTTCCCGAATTGCATGGCATCATCGCTAAACCGTGTATTGGTAACAATCCATCCCTGGTGAAAGCGATGGTTTTTGCCGGCTTTTTTGTTCCATTCTTTTTTGATATCCAAAAAGCGCGAATGGATGTAGAGGCTCACTTTTACATCGCTCTTCCTTGATTGAACGCTGTGAAATTTACATTCGATCATAAATTTCCGCTTATTTTTTTCAGCTACAACATCCACTTCATGCTGCACACAATGCCCCTTCACAATTATTCCTACCTCAACCTTGTATCCCTGATTCTTTAACAATTCCCCAACAAAGCGTTCAAATGGATAGCCAGTGGGGCCCAATTCAAGAATCGCTTTTTTTAAGCGGTATTTTCCGGCCACCTGCTGCGATTTTTTTCGTAGAATCCCATAGGCCATTTGATATACTTTGTGCGTTGACATTCCATCAACCAACTTGCTTTTTACTATTTGGGTGATTTGCTGAATGACTTGCTCCCCGGCTCCGGCTCTTTCCAGCGAACGCTTCAATTTTTGCTCATCAAACGGGACTTTCTCTCCCGATCTTTTTGTGATTTGTTTTACTTCATTGCTCATAAAAATCATGGATTATGTAAAAATCAAAAATAGGGAAATTTAGGAAGCACCAAAGGAGAAGAATCCGATAAATCCGTTTAATCCGATGAAAGTGTTTCCTGAAAATGTGTCATCTAATTACACGAATAAGGCAGGCAATGAATCCGTTAAATCCGTTTAATTCGATGATAATAATAAATACCATGAGATGAAAAGTGTTTCCTGAATATGTGTCATCTAATTACACGAACACTGTTTCATTCCCGTCTTCTCCTTATCTTTGCATCATATTTAAAAATTTACAACGATGAACATTCCTGATAAAATGAAAGCTATTGTTCTTAGCGCATATAACCCCAACCTCATCAGGGCTTTAAGAAATATGAAAGTAGTTGATGTGCCGGTTCCAAAACCGGAGGCGGGGCAAGTACTCGTAAAAGTGGAGGCATCGCCCATCAATCCTTCTGATATTGCTTTTTTGCGGGGAGGTTATAATATTGTAAAACCATTACCTGCAATTCCCGGTTTTGAAGGAGTTGGGAAAATTGTTGAAGTTGGCGAAAGTATGGATCAATCATTAATTGGTGAAAGGGTTACCTTTTTTATCCAGGATAATAATAGTGGAGCCTGGGCTGAATATGTACTTGTTGGTGAGCATGATTTTATAATTGTTAATAATGAATTACCCCTCGATCAGGCAGCCTGTTTATTTGTAAATCCGTTCACTGCTTATGCGTTGTTCGGGCATATTAGCGAAAATCAGCATCAGGCAATTATTCAGTCGGCGGCCAACGGGCAGGTTGGGCAGTTTATCCGCTATTTTGCAAAAGTGCAAAATTTGGAGGTGATTAATTTGGTAAGAAAACCTGAACATGTTGAAATGCTTATTAATGCAGGATGCAAGTTTGTTTTGGATACAAATGATGAAAAATTTGTTGATAGTCTAACTGAGCTTGCTCACCGTAATAATGCAACAGCGGCAATAGATGCAGTAGGAGGGGAGCTTACAGGAAAATTGCTCAATGCAATGCCTGCCGGTTCCGAAGTGTTGGTTTATGGCGGCCTTTCCGGAATGGCGGTTTCGGGCATCAATACACTCGATTTAATTTTCAAAAACAAAGTCCTGAGTGGATTCAACCTCAACGATTGGATTGCTGAAAAATCAAAAGAGGATTTCAGCAAAATCTCTGTCTATATTCAAATGTTGTTTATGGATAAAAAACTGGTAACCAAAATCCAAAATAGTTTTGGAATGGATGATTTTTACAATGCAATGCGAGCAAATCTTGCTGATATGAGTGCCGGAAAAGTGCTGTTGACGATGGGTGATTAAATGGTATTTCTATAATTCGGGCTTGCTGAAAAACTCACGCTGATAAATAATATATTAGTTGATGAATCTTAAATTTTTCGGTACTACTGCGGATTTGATGGATGATGAAGTGTTAATGGCTTTAAAATGCGTATTTTATTATTTTTCGTCAGAAAAATCCTCCGCGTCCTCCGCGCCCTTTGCGGTTATAAGACCAACCATAAAGCAGCAACGCCCACAGAAAAGAAGAAAACATTAATAGTTGCTCTCCAATAAAACTACTCCACCTATTTTTATCAATTTGATTTGTAGCCACTAAGTTTGCAGTATTATCAATTTTTCTTTAGAAAAATTCTTTGCGCCCTTTGCGTTTATTGAAGCCAACCGCGAAGCAAGCTAGGAAAAAGGAAATATGAATATTTCCTTTTAAATAGAATTACTAATTACTTGATTTCAAATTTAATTTATTAAAAGCAAAAATGTATTTTTATGATGAAAAATTCTACTTATTTCCTGCCATTATTAATCGTTGTATTGATGTTGACATCCTGCAAGCAAACACAAACCCAAAAAAGCAAAGCTATGGATAATCCCCCCGAATGGGCTAAAGAAATGATCTGGTACCAGGTTTTTGTTGAGCGTTTCAACAATGGAGACCCGACCAACAATCCCACACCCGAAACAATGTTCGCTTCCTCCGATTTCAATCAAATTCCAACCGATTGGACCCTTACGCCCTGGACGCAAAACTGGTACGAGCAGGAACAATGGGCTAAAAATATGGGGGTGAAATTCTACGATGGCCTCCAGCTCCGGCGCTTTGGCGGCGACCTCCAAGGGGTTTTGGATAAATTGGATTATTTGCAGGATTTGGGTATTACGGCACTTTACCTCAACCCCATCAACGATGCGCCCTCACTACATAAATACGATGCCCGAAACTGGCGGCATGTCGATGTTACCTTTGGCCCCGACCCCAGCGGTGATATGGAAATAATTGCCTCAGAAATCCCCGATGACCCGGCTACCTGGAAATGGACATCTGCCGATAAATTGTTCCTAAAACTTGTGGATGAACTTCACAAACGTGGAATGAGGATTATAATGGATTATTCGTGGAATCATACAGGTGTTGAATTCTGGGCCTGGCAGGATGTGCTGAAAATCAGGATAAATCAAAATACAAAGATTGGTACGAAATTAAAGGATATGACGATCCGGCTACTGCCGAAAATGAATTTCAATACCAGGGCTGGGCGAACTTGAATAGCTTGCCCGAAATAAAAAAAGTTGATATTGCCACCGAAAGGCATCATGGCCACCCATACGAAGGAAATATTCACCCGAGCCCAAAAGCACACATTTTTGCTGTTACGAAGCGCTGGCTGGCACCCGATGGCGATGTGTCGAAAGGCATTGATGGTTACCGACTGGATGTGGCCGATCAAATAGGGATGAAGTTTTGGCGCGAATGGCATGGCTATGTAAAATCAATCAACCCCGAGGCTTACCTTGTTGGCGAAATATGGTGGGAAGAATGGCCTGGAAAATTGATGGACCCTGCACCCTATACCCAGGGTGATATTTTTGATGCCGTAATGTTTTACCAGATTTACAGGCCGGCACGCTACTTTTTTGCTAAAACAAATTTTGAGATTGATGCTACACAATTGGTCGATAGTTTAAATTTTGAGTGGAATCGCCTGGGCGAGCCCTTTCGCTATGCCATGATGAACACCGCTGCAACCCACGATGCTCCGCGTTTGCTTACATCATTTTACAACCCCAACATGTATAAAAGTGCGGCCAAGCCCGGCGACGATCCCAATTATAAAACCGGTATTCCCGATAAGGAAACCTACCAACGGACGAAGCTTTACCTGATGCATCATTTTACCAACATCGGGGCACCGCAAATTTGGAATGGCGATGAAATGGGCATGACCGGTGCCGATGATCCTGACTGCCGCAAACCACTTTGGTGGCCTGAATTTGATTTTGAACCTGAATACGTCAATAATTTTCAGCCCGGTGAAAAGCAATTCGAAGAAGTAGGTTTTAATAAAGCCTGGTTTAATTTTTACAAACAAATTATAAAAATAAGGAAAGAGAACCCTGTTTTAAGCCACGGTGAATTAGGGTTTTTGGTAGCCAATGAAAAACACTTTTCATACAAAAGATTTGATGAAAATGATGAAATCATCGTGTTATTCAATCTTGATAAAGAACCCTTTTCATTTAAACTTCCTGCAAAAGCAACTTACCAGGATTTAATGAGCCAAAAAACATTTACAGGTAATCATATAGAAATTCAGGCCTTGGATGGGAAAATATTGAAGCGGGTGAATTAAGAAAAGTTTCTGTTGTTCAATAATATTTTCCATTAGTATCCGACAAAATGATAGAAAGAAAAAAAGATTCCTCTCCGTCAGCCGACGGATCGGAATGACAAGGCTTTAGCTATTCGAGTGGAGGGGGTGGGTGCGGCTTCGCCGCACCCACCCCCTCCACTCCTCTCATCTCTCCAATGTCTTGTCATTCCGATGCCGCACGTGCGGCAAGGAATCTGTTGAATTTACTCGGACAGTAGTGAATATTTTCATTGAATTTAGAAACACAAGGCAAATTTAGTCTTCTCCCTTTAGAAACACAAGGCATTTCCTAAAGAGGGTCTTTAGAAATACAAGCTCATTCATTTCTATGATGCTGATGAGTGGGAGCTTTATGATTTGGATAATGATCAGCAAGAGATGAAAAAGGGGGCTAACGAAGTGGAGTATCAGGAAATAAAAAATCAATTACTAACCCGATTAGATGAACTCAGAAAACAATATGGTGATTCGGATGCCTTGACCCAGGAGATCTATAACCGCCAATTTCGGCTCACATTCATCTTATTGGCAATTTCGGATGTTTTTATATATGGTGTATTAAAGATTATAGCCTCAATGATAAACCTTGCACTATACTACGACATGCAAAACTACCGTTTTCAATGTACTTTAGAGCTGGATATTTACTGCCGGTGTGTGAAATGTTAAAATATTTACAGACTGCAAAAATGGAGTATTATTAATAAAAAAATATAAATTTGCCATAACAACGAAATAAAACAATTAGCATGAACGAAAAAGAATTTTACATATATCTTGGCAGCAGATTAACGGACAGGATTAGGGTGAAATTCTCAAAAGATGGAGGGGTGATTTTAGATTTGGTAATTCAATATGAGGCATTTGTTAAAGAAAAGTGGCAAGCAATTATTAGATATGATTGTGCTCATGGATTCTTTCACAGAGACACTTTAAAGCCAAATGGAGAAAAAGAGAAAAAAGTTATTGAAATGCCTGACTTAAATTCAGCCTTTGCCTTTGCAAGACAGGATATTGAAGATAAGTGGAAATGGTATAAAGAACAGTATATTAAAAAATTAAGGTAATGCGAAATGATGAAATAATTAAAAGGGATTTGACTACAGGACTGGATTTTGTAGAAAGCATAATTCAAAATCCAGAACTATTAGATGATATCCCAAATGGCACCGCCATTAGTTTCCTGGATAATGCAATATCCAAAACAGAAACAAAGGAAGAGCAAAGAATGCAGCGTAAATATGTGAAAGTAAAACGTAAATTTGAATTATTATAAACAAGACACACAAATTGTGCGCCTTTACAATTGTGTTATTTAAACAGAACTTCTTCCATTTCCGTAATCTTTATATCCATTCCGGAAAAAAGATTTTGCTAAGTCTATCAATCTATTAAATGATTCAATGACTATTGAAGCAAGTAAACTTTTATTTTCCATAATTACTATCTTGCAGGCCAATTTTATTGAACGATTTAAACCCACAATACTATTATGAAACTTGATCTGGAATTTGTTCGCTCACAATTCCCCGCCTTTTCGGAACCTACGCTGCAAGGCTGGGCTTTTTTCGAAAATGCCGGGGGCTCTTACCCTTGTATTCAGTTCATCAATCGCCTCACCAGCTTTTACATGAAAAATAAGGTGCAGGTCAACTATCCTTATCCGGCCTCAACGTTGGCCGGCAAATTAATGGAAGCTTCGTATAAGCGCTTTGCCGATTACCTGAATGTTGATGAATCGGAGATCCATTTTGGCCCATCCACCACGCAAAATGTTTATGTGTTGGCCAACGCCATGAGGCCAATGTGGGAGGATGGTGACGAAATCATTGTTTCTTGTCAGGATCATGAAGCCAATGCAGGTGCCTGGAGAAAGTTGGCAGACCGGGGAATTAAAATCACCGAGTGGCACGTAAATTCCAAAACAGGATTGTTGAGCCTGGAACATTTGGAAACTTTATTTACTGACCGGACAAAAATGGTGGCTTTCCCGCATTGCTCCAATATTATCGGACACCTTAATCCCGTAAAGGAAATTACCCAAAAAGCCCACCAGCACGGGGTACTTTCGGTAGTTGACGGTGTGGCCATGGCACCCCACGGTTTCCCCGATTTAAAAGCACTGGGTGCAGATATTTACCTTTTCTCATTGTACAAAACCTACGGTTCGCATTTGGGCTTGATGTATGTAAACAAAGATTTGATTGGCCGCATGGAAATTGCTGTCAATTTTTTTTCATCAATTAACAATTAACGGGATATGAAAATGAACTCATAAATGCTGCAAACTTGAAAATACAAGAAATCAACTTAAGTTAGAGTAGTAAATGACTGTGAACCATATTTTCGGAACATTGGCGTTCATGTTGAAAAACGACCCAGAGTAAAGATAATAGACAAAGTAAATCGTATCTTTGGGGCATTAAAGAATAGAATCTTGAAAAATAAAAATGTAAAAAAAGGAATAAACAAAGTAGTTTCAGAACTCATGGACAGAGTTATGGACAAAGTACTTATTACAGACCCTTTTATAAAAGAAAAACACCATTCAAGCAAGCCATTGTATGCGGCTTTAGTCCCTGATGAAATATTTAAAGGCTCTCATTTCGAAAGAAGATTTGTAACACCATTTGGTGGTGTTTGGGAAAAATTAGCACAAGTAGTTGCTGAAGAACATCACGGGCATTGCGAAATGGGTAAAACCATCACAGGAGAAGTTGGTGCTGAAAGATTGAGGAGGATACAAGAAGTGCTGAATAGATTAGAGCATAAAAAGAAAGGGGAGGTTAAACACAAGCCTGATTGGGATGTAGAACTTAAATACATATTAGAAGGTGATGGAAAGCCTATCCCCACAAATGTTGTTTGCGACATTTTCATTGATAGCAAGAAGACAAAAAAGAAGTACGCTTTTGAGATAAAAGGGCCTTTGCCAAATAGCGACCAAGCCAAAGTAAGCAAAGAAAAAATGTTCAAACTATTAGCAATGAAACCTGCAAAAATTGATAATGCTTTTTACGCACTTCCTTACAATCCTTACGGCAAAAAATCAGATTATAATTGGAGTTTCCCAATGCGATGGTTTGATATGCACAATGATGAGTCTGTACTTATTGGAAACGAATTTTGGGAATTAATTGGAGGAAAGGGAACTTATAAAAACTTTATTTCAGAAATAAATTCGTTAGGTAAAGAATATCGAGAAAGAATTTATCGTGAGTTCTTGGGAATTGAACCTCCCGAAGGTTTTGAAAAATCAATACTTCAATAGATGGTTACTAAATTTACATTCATAGATTTATTTGCAGGCATTGGGGGTTTTAAAATGGCCCTAAGTGCTAATGGAGGAACTTGCACAGGGTTTAGTGAAGTCAATAAAGATGCGATAAATACTTATTGTAAAAACTACAATATTGAACCTAAATCCAATTTTGGAGACATCACGAAAATAAAAGAATTACCAAAACATGATGTTTTAACAGGGGGTGTTCCGTGTCAAAGCTGGTCTATTGCAGGGAGGAATCTAGGATTTGATGATGATAGAGGACAACTTTGGAACGATACAATATTTTTATTAAATCAGTCTAAACCAAAAGCATTCATTTTTGAGAATGTTAAAGGTTTAGTTGACCCAAGAAACAAAGAGGCTCTGGCATATATTCTTGAAAGAATTAGAGGAGCAGGATATTACGCTAATTATCATGTTATAAATTCACATGATTATGGCGTAGCACAAAACAGGGTTAGGGTTTATATAGTTGGTTTTCGTGAAAAGAAATATTATGATAACTTCAATTTACCTAAACACTTTGAAAAAAGAACGACTTTAGCCGACATACTTGGTATAGAATTGCAAGAGAGAAATGATAACGATAGCATTCAAAAGGACTTGTTTGGAAATCCAATCCAACAAAGGCAAATGAGCCTTTCGAGTAAAAATGGTTTTAATGATTACTTCCTTTTCAATGACTTAAGAAATGGACATACAACAATCCATTCATGGGACATTGCTGATACTACAGAAAGACAAAAAAAAATCTGTTTATTCCTATTAAAAAACAGAAGAAAAAGTCATTTTGGCCCATTAGACGGAAACCCTTTATCATTAAAACATTTTCAAATGCTTGATTCGAGTATCACCCAAAAAGAATTGAACCGGTTGGTTGAATTGGCTATTCTTAAAAAAGTTGATTATCGTTTTAGAATCTTTGATTTCGAAGAAAGTCAGTTAACAGAAAATGAATTTGAACTGTTAAATCTATCTTCAAACAATTATTTAATTATAGATAATTTAAAGACTGAAAGGATTTTAAAAGTAAAACGTATTTCAATTACTGAAACCATAGATTCGCTCTTGGAAAAAGGAGTTATTAAATGTGTTGAAGAACGATTCGACTTTAAGAATACAAAAATCAGCAGTGGTTTAAATGGTTTAAACAGGGTATTTATGCCAACTTCAGATGTTTTCCCCACGCTTGTGGCAAGCGATACTAATGACTATGTATCGTTAAAAAACATAGAGCCAAAAGGGCATGAAGACTACAAGAGTCAATTCTTAGAAAAGGTCTATTTTTCTGACAATTATAGAAAAATTACCAAAGAAGAAGCTTGTATGATTCAAGGCTTTCCTAAAGATTTTATCCTTCCCGAATCAAGGGCAAGATGGATGAAATTGATTGGGAATAGTGTTTCAGTTCCTGTTATTGATATTCTTATTAAATCAATCATTTCGACAGGAGTATTTGATATAGAACCAAAACAAAAGGAAATAAAAAAAGTACATCATGCCAGCAAAGCGCTTCAAAATCCGCTACTGCCCTTATCCAACACCTTGGGTGTTTGAAAAATCCTGGGAATGATCGATAGCTATCAGGGTCGAAACCAGTTGAACTTTCATCCCGTCCCCTCTCGGGAATTCTCCTCTTTGGGTTTTTCATCTGCTTTCGGGGGGCGTTCAAGGTATATTTTTTTATAAGGATGGTAAAAACTGACTAAAGGAAAGTAATCCCCGGAAGGAATTATGAGTAAACTTTTATTTCCATAATTGCTATCTTGCAGGCCAATTTTATTGAACGATTTAAACCCACAATACTATTATGAAACTTGATCTGGAATTTGTTCGCTCACAATTCCCCGCCTTTTCGGAACCTACGCTGCAAGGCTGGGC
>Ga0075111_1000359_pt1 | contig 21802 bp, 17 predicted proteins | sample AntAceMetag02UKK_FD_69787 | JGI IMG/M metagenome (GOLD analysis project Ga0075111, IMG submission 69787) | Saline lake microbial communities from Ace Lake, Antarctica - Antarctic Ace Lake Metagenome 02UKK | ecosystem: Environmental > Aquatic > Non-marine Saline and Alkaline > Saline | place... | reverse complement strand
AACTATAATTTGTTTACACAAAACATTTCTGAAGTTCAGATTTCCTATCGCAACAAAGTGAAAGCTTGCGACAGACCGAAGATTACCAGCTCACATGCCAGCTACGAAATTTTTGCTGCAATTTGGGACGACAACATCGATCATGTAGAATCTTTCTATGTGATGTGCCTTAACCGCGCAAATGCCCTGCTTGCTGTAAATCACATAGCAACAGGAGGAACAACAGGAACAATTGCGGACCCGAAGGTAATCTTCCAAACAGCATTAAAAACAAATGCTTCTTCCATTATCATAAGCCACAACCACCCTTCAGGAAACCTAAAGCCATCTGAAATGGATGTGAAGCTTACCAGAAAATTGAAATCAGCTGGTGAACTTCTTGATATTACTGTGCTGGACCACCTGATCCTGACTTCCGACACCTATTACTCTTTCGCTGATGAAGCCAACATGTAATCACCATAAAAAATAATACAAAATGAATGCTCAAACTCAAATGAATTTTTCGACAATCAAAAGCAGATCAGAATCCTACCTAAGCGTAGTTGAGTCTGAAACAGCCCAACAACTTACTACCTTCCTCGAATCTTACTGCGATACTTTTACCGCTGATGATTTTAGGTTCTATGCTGATGTCACCGGTAAACCTCTTTCCTGGTTGCTTGAAAATGCCAGATTTTATAGTGGTAAATTTGGTGCAATCCAAAACGCTTACCGCAATGGAGATATAGACCTGATCGAGCTAATGTCCACTTATTTTTAGATCATTCGTTAAGCAGCCCTGGTGGGCTGCTTTTTTTTAAAAACAAAAGAGAAATTCAGAACCCCATCGAAGGAACCTGAATTTCTTCGCTTACAGCCAATCAACCCCTTCCGGGAACACTGGCCACCCCTGGAACCAAAGTTGATCGACTGCAAGCGTTCGGGGATGCACTTTCAGTGAATTCCATTGCAGACCCAAAGGTGATATTTCAGCTTGCCCTGAAGGTAAATGCATCTTCCATCATCATTGGCCATAACCATTCTTCAGGCAACCTCAAGCCATCTATCATGGATGAAAAACCTACAAGGAAACTGAAATCAGCTGGTGAATTCCTGGATATCTCTTTCCTCGACCACCTGATCCTTACTTCTGAAGCTTATTACTTCTTCGCGGATGAGGGTAATATGTAGAATGCCTTTACCCATCGAGTTTTATTAAGTCCCCTACCGGGACTTTTTTTGGTCACTCTTACAATCCAACAACATGCATACTTTAATTTTTTTACAAGTCAATCTGAGCAAATAAAAATTCGAGATAATTAATCATAAATTACCGCAATCATTTCTAGGTATTAAAAAATTAGTTACTTTTATTTCCTTAACAATGGATTAGATCATTTATTTATATGAATAGTGTTTTCTTATGAAATTTAATACATAGCATTTGAAATTATGCAATCAAATTCCTGATGAAGCGATTGTCCAAAATAATAGTATCTGGATTCTTTACAATTTACATTCTCTTTTTATTGAATGGATGTTATTATTCTGATAATTATTATGAGTTCGATTTTAAAAAGAAAACCATATCATTTTACATGCCTTATGATGATGAAGCCCTTAGTTATTATTCAGAGCTTCCTCATGAATATTTTTATATGAATGAAATCCCTGAAGATTGGCAAACTGAGTATTATAATGCATTTATGAAAAGCTCGAAATATGATACTATATTCAAGCAAGTTATTGAAGTATTAAGATATTATTCGGGAAATGATACAGAATTGGTGCAAATTGTTGTGCGTTTTGTCCAATCAGCAATCCAGTATGATTGGGAGGCCTATTACGAAAAAGGGGAAATAAAATATCCTTATGAAACTTTTTACTATCAGATGGGAATATGCAGTGATAAATCATTATTATTGGCGAAATTTTTAATCCTACTTGATTATGACGTTTTATTTTTCACTTTTCCAAAAGCCAACCATATGGCCGTCGGATTACGAGTAAATGAGGAATACGGAGACTATGGCACTCAGTATGCATTCATTGAAACGACATCTCTGCATCCGATTGGCAGAATACCAGATAGGCTAGAAGACGATGTTACTTTAAATGAAATCCCAGATTTAATTTTTCTTAATTTAAGTGGTCATTTATCTTTTTTAGGAATGAAGGAGATTCGAGAAAATGAAGATGAAGTTGTTAAATTTTTCGGCGAAGATTATCTATTCTTAAATGCAAAACAACAAATGATGAAGGAGGAAATTTTGATCATTCAAGAAAATATGGAAAGCATTAACAAGCAAATCGAAGAGATGGACTGCGATGGTATGTTAAATACAGAGGAAAGAGAAAAGTGCGAAACATTGATTGATAAATATAATGATTTAATCATTTTATATAATGACAGAATAAAATCGTACAACGAGACAATTGATAATAATTGATTAATACTAATTTCCTAAATATGAAATTCTATGAAAAAAAACATTATCACATTAATATGTTTATTATCAGCTTTTTCAGCTCATCCACAAATTGCTGAGCTACGGATAAAAAGCAAATTTCCACTTCAAATAAGCTATGTAAGCGACCCAAAAGAGGTTTTGCCGATCTTGCGACATTTAATTGAACTTGATTCAAACCAAATCTGTTTCAAAATTACACCGCAAGAGAAACAGAAAACTTGGAGCAAAAAGTATTTCGAGATGCTTGAACATCTTAAAATTTATCAGGGTAAAGAAATTCAATTCGATCATGTTCCTCCAATCCAAGATGAATTTGAAAAAAAAGTTAGAGTGTATTTTGTTGATAAAAGAAAACTAATGCTATCACAATCTTTTGAATTCAGATATGATGATATTTTATCGAGCTCCATGAGACTACCAGAATCACTCATGAGCAATTTTACCCCATTTATGGACATAGTTAACAATGCTGAAGATTTAATAAACAATCACCAATACAGGGAAGCTTTTATAGTACTTTCGCCCCTATTACCACAGGATTTTCAATACAACAACTATAGTTCAATAACGAAATATCGACATGGAATTCAATTGATTTATTCAGCGGTTGACAAATATTACAACTCTGAAAAACTGCAATTCCAGAATATTGCAAATGTGATAAATCAAGAATTAAACATAGAAAATCTTGAAAAACTGCGCAATTCATACAATGAAGTACTAAGTGCTGATACACTTTTCATGGATTTTTTTAATTATAATGGTGCTCTTGGGATTGAATCTGCTGAGCTTAAGTCAAATTTTAAAACCTTTGTTGATGAAATATCTATTGAAAAAATCAAACAGGAAACAATCTTCAAGGAGCAATCATTGGCATTTTTTGTAAATAGTAACTACTCAAATCAAAAGTTCAAATTTCTTCTTGATGTAATAACCAATATTCTATTGCATTCGGAAGGTATTACTGCAATGGAGGAACTCCAAATAGAGTCATTGAACGTAGCGTATATTGCTGAAATGCCACTTCTTAATCAAGTCTTGAAATCAACTCCTTCATTAGAGAGGGAGATTACCATGCTCCTGGACATTATTAACCAAAATATTAAGCAAAGGATAGACGAAAATATAAATGACTATGTGTTATTTGATGAAGCCATATTCAAACATCTCGAATACTTACAATTTAATGACCATCAATCTGACATTTTAAGTATGGAGCCTAAACCTTATTATTTAATCATCCGTGGCTTTAATTTAATAATGTGCAACAAGAAAAACATTAATCAGTTTTCTGAATATTTGGAAGGCGCTTTAAGGATTACTGGAGACGAACAATTAGCTAGAAAAATTCAGTTATGGCTTACGTCTTGTAAACTAAACTTTGAAAGATTGGATAATACTTCAAATGTAAAACTATCGGTTCAATATTTTAACATAGGCTATAATTTTTTTCAAGAAAATAAATACGATTCAGCTCTTGTCTATTTCCAAAAATCTGAAATGCGATTTAAAGAATATGCTGATCCTATTTATTTTCAGGGTTTAGTTTATAAAAATATTGGCTATAAATACCTTGCTAAATATTATTGTAAAAAGGCTCTGGAAATTAATCCTGACTACCTGTCTGCTCGTATAGATTTTGTAAAGATGACCGAAAGCAAAATAGTTGCTGAAATAGCTCTTATTGAAGTCGATAGTTTATTGAGATTACCATCCAATCTCTCCCTGCCTCCAGTATCAAGATCAAATCATTGGTATTTGAATTATCTAAAAGCCCAATTACACTATGTAATGGAGGATTATAATAATTCTATGCTTTCATTACAAGCCGAATGTAAGAGGCTTAATCCTTCTTCACCAAATATTTATGTCCTTGAGGGGTTGATCAATTTAAAATGTGATCGTGAAAAAGAATCGATTCTGAATTTTAATGAAGCAATGTGCAAGGCAATAGACAATTTTTATGATTATCAGGGAATATCTAAAAAGATTGAATATTAAAATATTTTTTTAGATGTAGATTCTGACTTATTCACTGCTTCGGACAACACACCGGAATCCAATAAGCGAACTGCCAACTGATGCCACTTCTTTTTCTTCATTTTTTTGCAACTCCTCAGGATGAGAAAACCAACATCCACCAAAAACACTTTTGAGTTGGCACTGCTCAACACTAGAGTTTTTACATGCCCAGTCTTCGCACCATTCATAAACATTGCCTAATATATCATAAACACCAAAATTATTTTCTAACTTCTGACATGTTTTGCATAGTACACCTCCAGATGTTTCAATAAAAATCACATGATTGCTAAGAGAATTTCCATTTATAATGTCTTTTGAAGCATATTCGAGTTCTGCTCTTGTAGGAATTTGTTTTCCCGCCCACTTACTGTATTGAAGTGCATCAAAGTAACTAATATGAATTACTGGTCTTATAGTATCTTGGGTGTCCATATGGAGCCTTTTACCAAACTCATCACATGTCCAATTGACTTGATAGCTCTTTTCCAATTTCAGAAAACTACTTATCCCAGATAATTGTGAGGGCTTATATTTTTTATTAGGCTTGAATCCATCAGGTAAAATGTAGCTCCATCCACACTTTTCGATTTCTGTAACATACTTTGTTTCATCAATAAATTGACTGAACTGCCCTACTGTTACTTCACTCTTATCTATATAGAAGTTATTAAGTAGAGAAGTTTCTGAGGTGCTAATTAGCTCCATGCCAGATAACATGTAGTCGGAAGTTAAAATAATTTTTGGTTTTGTATAATCTTGATGGGTTAGCTTTACTAATTCATCAGTTAGGAGAAATTCCATTATAAAATCATCGTAAGCCACAGTAACAGTACTGGCATCAGTTGAGGTAAACCTTAAATATTTAGAAAATCCTGTTAAATCCACTCTTTCAAGAACGTTTGATGTTTTAAATGAAAAATAAGAGTCAGAAGTAATGGTAGTTAATTCTCCATTTCTACTTAAATTTAAACATGTTGGCAGTATAACATTAATATTATTTTCATTCGTAGAGCTTAGAGAAAAATCTGTATTAACTGAGAAAATATTAAATTTGGATTTATAAATTTTTACAGAGAAGTCAGAATTCTCGAACTTAATTGAATCCCTAAAAAGATGCATTTTATTTTTTTTATAGTTAAAAGTATAAGAATTGTCATCAAAGTTGAGAATTGATGTGAATCTATTTAAATAATTTATTCTCGAATAACTTGGGGTAATTGTTTGCAAGAAATTTTTGTAAACTATAGTTGTACTGTCTTTAGTAATTCTTTCGGTTAATATGCCAAGGTCTTCATCAAAAGAATTTAATTCTTTAATTATCCTATTATCACTAATTTCAACTTTCTCATTAAGGAGATCAATTCCAGAAATATAAGAAAACCAGCCATTTTCAGTAGGGATAGATCTAACCACTGCAAACTCATTATGTGTAATAGTCCCTTCAGGATATAAGGTTCGCTTTTGAAAATAAACCTTTGCGAACGCAACGTTATTTTCAACAAATACAGGAGAAACATACATGTTTTCATGATACACTAGTAAATTCGAATTGCCGTTGGGTTGAGAATTATTCGCATAAGTGTACCAATAATTTAGATACCTACTTATCTCAACAGCAATATTGGTTTGTCCAATAGGATTAATCTCATTGGACACATAAACACTTCCATCCTGAAATATTTGATTTGAATTACCAGATTCATAAAACTCCTGGACATGCCCGCTTTGCACCACATCAATGATATTGTTTAATAACAAATTGTACTTATTTATAAGATTTAGAGATTGTTTTTGAATTATGACATTGTCGGAACTACTTAACCATTCATTTTGCCCAATGCTTCTAAAATTACTTAAGAGGAATAAAAAGAGTAATAACCAAAATAATATATGAAGTTTCTTGAACATTATATTTTCATTTTCTAAATTATCTTTCGGTAAACTCTTTTACGCATCTAAATCCTGTAACACAGTATGTTAAATTTTTTTTTGCTTTTCCCATAAAATTTGATTCTATCTCCTGACGCCTTGACAAAAAACAACCCCCAATAGCAAAGCAATTTACTGGATGTTCATCTACAACAACCCATTCTGAAACATTCCCCAACATATCATTAATGTTCAACTCATTGGACTTGGGAGTTAATCCAATTTTATTTATGTTTTCATCAGATGTTTTATCATAAAAAGCCATATCACTAACTTTCGGTCTATTATCGCTTGCAAATATTCCACCTTTCTCAGCATACCTCCATTCTGTTTCCTTGGGAAGCCGCTTACCTGCCCAATTTGCATATTTTAAGGCATCGTTGAAGCTTACATGAATTACAGGATAACTACTATATTCTAAGACGTTCAAGACATTACCGTATATATTATGACGCCAATTAACACCATCCATGAGTTTAAACCCATAAAGATCCTGTATCTGATTTAGTGTGTCTATATCATTGAATTTTGGGCGTTTGAATTTCCCCAAATTGTCAATTACATAACTATGACCATTTTTTTCTGCATCTGTTATATAACCAGTATTATCTATAAATTCTCTAAACTTTGCAACTGTTACCTCATATTTATCGATGTAAAAGTTGGGTATGCCTTGGGGCTGGCTAGAACTATTAATTGTTTGACCACCTTGCACTAATACCATATCAGAAATCAGTTCAAAATCCTCAAAATAAAAAGTTCTTATAAAATCATTGCTCCGAGATTCAATTTTATTTGGATAGGTGATAATTTTGGTTTCTTCATCGAGACGACAAATGATCGAAGTATCCCCCACGAGAGTGATATCATAGGGAATCCCCTTAAAGTTGTTAAAATAAATAGAATCAATTGACAAATATATTTCCTTCTCAGATGGGTATGATATTTTTGTGCATTTGTTATTGGCAGTGACCATGAGGGGATTTAAACCTGGAAAACTTAAATCGTAAGAATTATTATTAAAATTCAACTCTACATAATCCGAATAAATTGAAATATGTTCATTTGAAAACTGCCCTCCTCTTATTGATTTACCTGTCAATTCCATATGCAAATATTCTGGTGTTATTTCGAAATCATCACTACCAAATCTAATTCTAGAAGTTTCTTCTAAAGGAATTTGCCATTCGGAAACATGTCCATATTCAAAAATTGCACTATCGTAATAATGTGCATAAGAAAAAGGCCCATAAATAACTGAAATGTTGTCATGATATACCTTTTCCATAATATCACCCACAATTCCCATTTTTTCAGAAAAATAATTATCTAGGTGATCATCAGAAAATTTAAAGTTTGCTGGAAGAGCTTCAATCGAGGCAATAAATGGTTGCCATCCATTTGATTTTTTATAAAATACAATTTTCGCCTTTTTTGTAACTTTCAGATAAGGAGTATTTTTAAACTTATTTCTACCTTCAAATTTGCTATTAAAGAAAACATATACTTGTGCTAAAGTATCAACGAATTTTACGGGGCTGGCAAACACATTAAAAAATACAACAGAGTTATTCTCGCTTTTTTTATAAATACGATTGAAACTGTCTAGGTATCTATAAATTGATATTTGCTCAAAATCCGAAGCTCCTGGTTCAAGATCGTTTACGACAGATATCATTGAATCTAGAAATAATTGATCGTTATTTTCAATGTAAGCATATTTGATTGATCCCCTTATCTGTTCCTCCTCAAAAAAAGAATCTTGAATAAGGTTAAGTCTATCCTGAAAATCGATAATTAAACTAGTTGCTTCTTTTTGAAAATTATATGGTTCAATTTGACCATCAGTGATAGTTGGGGCACAAGATACAATTATCATCAATGCACAATATGTGTAAAGTATTCTATTCTTCATATAGTAAATAAAATAGATAGTTTTCTTTATCTTTTTGCTTAACAGGCATCAAATTCGAAATTAGCCATCCAGAATTTACATCCTGCCTATTAAAATATTGAACCTCAAAAATCCAATTTTCAACCTGTAGAAAATGAAATGTTATGGAATTATTTTGAACAAATTTGAGAACACCATAATCGATAAGGGCAAAAAAATAGGACAATTTGTCAATGGAGAATGTTTCTTGCGCAATCCCATCCCAGTTTTTTCTTGGCCTGAAAACCCTGAAAAAATCGATGAAATTTATTCCGTGACTCATTGGTCTGATAAAACTGCCATCAAGTTCAATAATACTATTTATACTAGTAGTATCTTTTGCAGGTAAATCAATAACTTTGAATAGGGTATCGCATCTAACACCAATCAATACCCAAGCTGATTTATTCTCCAGGTATTCTGGTTTAAGTATCAGATAAACTGGAGTAGGTTCGCCATTCAAATCAAATGTTGCCTCTACTTCAGCATACCAATTATCATCAGAATAATTAATATTTACATTTTCTCTAGAAGACGTAACCTTCGTGATAAATTTATTAATCGACAATGTGTCCCAACTCTGTTGATGGTTAAAAAGACTAATCAATAAGTTCTCACGAGTTGTGCTAAGTCCCTGGTTCTTTAATTCCTTTAGAATAAAAGCATTTGCTGTGTAATTAAACCTTTCAAAGAACTCTTCAATCAACTTCACACGATAGGTAAAATTAGATTGCATAGGTTGGTTGGTTTGCGCAATAACATCATTTGTATGCAAGCTAAATATTATAATAAAACAAATAAATAAAAATCTTATCAAAATAAAAATTTCTTAAATTCTTTGGGATGACTCATTAAAATTTAATAGTCTTTAGCTTTTTTTTCACACAATCTCCTTATAGTTTTCCTTAGCTAACCGCTAAAACGTAAATGTCACCGAGAAGCACATTCCAATTCTGGCCTGTATCTGTTTCGATTGCCAGTAAATGTACACGTATGGCTTTTAGAGTAGTGTCAGCATAAACAACTTCTGTAGCAATTTTTCCCTCAAAATATTGCTCAAACGCAATTACCCCCTCGTATTCTGTTATTTTGCTGGCACCCACTTGCCTTGTTTTAACATAATGTAGATCGGTAACAAAAAATGCGGAAAAGACTTTGATTGTAAGTTCAGTATAATTTAGTAGACTCAATCTTTTCAGATATAGCATAATGGGCCGGCTTTTCTGGTTGCCGTTTTTTAATTGAATCTGCATGACAGCAGAATCATGAAAAAGCTTTTCGGCTTCTTCAAAATAATAATTCAAAGAATCTTTTGGCGTATTTTTATTTCCAATGTGGTTGAGTAAGACATAAAAATAATCCGCTTTTTCTAATGCAATATTCTTGAATAAGTCGTATTCACGGTTTGATAAATACCTGTTATCGCTATGGTTGTTACTATTTTGGCCATACCCAATGTGACATCCAACAATACACGAAATAAAGAAAAGCACACTAATAATTTCTAGAACAACATTTTTTCCTTTCATTGCAATAAGTTTAAATGACAAATCCGGATACCTCAACTACACTTAGATGAAACCGAATAAAACAATTCTATATTTAAAGAATTTTCTAACGAGGTGAATTAGCTAACTGCCAAAACAAAAATATCTCCTAACATTACATCCCAGCTCTTTCCTATATCGCTTTCACTTACCAATACATGAACCCTCATGGCCTTTAGCGTAGTATCTTTGTATTTAATTTCATCGCCTTTTTTTCCTTCAAAATATTGTTCAAATGCAATAACACCTTCATATTCAGTAATTTTTATCTTTCCTTTCATTTTTGTAGCGACATATTGCAGGTTGGATACAAAAAAAGCTGAGAATACTTCAATTTTCAATTCAGAATAATTAAGCTGGCTAATTCTTTTCAGGTACATGAGAATTGCTCGCCTACTTGCTTTACCACTAGATAGTTTTACTTCCATCATGGCAGAATCATGAAAAAGCAAATCAGCCTCATTGATGTAAAAACTAATTGAATCTCTTGGTGTTTGTTTATCACCTATCCTGTTAAGTAAGTAAAAAAAATAGTTAGCCTTTTCAAGAGCAATATTTTTGAAAAGCTCATATTCATTACTTGAAAGATATTTGTTGTCGTTATTTGAATTTGATTGGCATATAGCTATCGAAGGAAATAAACTCATCCAAATTAGGAAAAAAAATAACGCACTATGCTTTTTGGAGGAAACATTTAGATTCATCATAATATTTATCCTTTTAAGGTGAAATGCAAATAGAGCATCATAATTAATATCGTTTTCAATTATTCAATGCATATTAGGTTAATTCTGGGAGGTGACAAACGTTCTTAAGCATTAATCTATTTTTCTAATAATTTTACTTCAATTTGTTCAATCCCGTTTTTGCTAACTTTAATTGTCTCTTCATTCACAACCATTTCCCAGCCAGTTTTTAAACTCTGTGCTCTTTTAATTAAACTTTCTATTGTCATTGGTTTCGAATGTCCACCTAAACCAGTATCGTCATTTATTTTAGTGACCTTTAATACTTTCTCTAATGCTAGCTTAGATTTCGTGATTGTTGTCCAATCTTGATTATAACCTCTTCTGATATTTTTAATAAGTGTATTTAAAGCATTAACTACTTTACTTTTGCAATTACCAGTCTCAATGTAGAAAAGTATGGCCTGTTCATATTCACCTTTCTCAAATAATTCATCACCTTTCTGACTATTACTAGACGCCGACTCTGGAATATTTGATTCGTCACCAATTGAACTATTACCATTATCAGGAGGGAAAACTAGATACATTACAGCAATAAATACGATAAGGCAAAACAAGAATATCCATAATATCTTTTTTGTATTCGAATCCATTTAAATCTCCAATTATCTGTTGAGTAATAAAAATTACTTGAATTTATCCACTAGAAAATAGCAGGTATGAGTTTATTTTCGAAGAAGGCCATCCCTTCTAGAATTAGTAAAGATGAATGAAAATCAAAACTACCACCTGCATCCAGATTTTTTGTAGCCTGTTGCCATTCAGGCAAAGCCATAACATAATTAGTAAATCCTATCTGGCTATGCTTTACTGCTTGTTCATTCTTAGTAATGATTGATGAATTGAAACCTATATGCTTCTGAATAAATAAGGAGAATACAGAAAGAAATTCTGAAAATCTTTCAAAAGTTTCAGGAATTTGAAATTCTGCACCAATTTTCGCTAACAGTGGTTCTTTAAAGCTTTGAATATCCATTAGCTCTTCTACTGGATTTCCGTTGAAAGAATAACCTTTTTCACCTACAATGTCATATTGCTTGCCATCAACACCCTGAATTAAATTAAAAAGCGACAGGCCAAAAGATACTTCAGCTTTTGTGTTTACTGGTTTCGGCTTAAACAATGACATTTCTATAACATCTTCTTTTGCTCCGTTAAATCCTTTTTTAAAACATTGATTAAAATATGCATTGGCTTGTTGAGGGTTAATAGAGGGCAACCATTCAACCATTCGACCGCCTCTGCCAAAAAAGCCAAGTTGGAAATTGTTGATATGCATGTATTCTGGCTCCTCAACCATCCTTGCAGCATTTTGTCCGGCATGGAAAAACAGCAATCCGGTAAGGTATGAATTGATGACAAATATTTCTTTACACGCATTTTGGTTTAAATGCGTATAAAAAAGTTCAAGTGTAACGGGCCCCTCCATATTACTTAATCTATCAACAACTGCGTTAAAATAATATGATGCTGTTTTTTCATTTAAATACTTGAAAATTCCAAATATGGAAAGCTTATTTTGCTTACAGAAAGACGCTAATAGTGACTGAATGTCTCTTGATTTGGAAGTTGCTTCGGCAAGTTTCCCTGCAGCCAACCTTCTAATAGAGGTTTGGCGAATTAGTTTACGTTTATTTTTCTTATCCTGAGCAATACAGAAAAAGTCGGAGGTGCTACCACCCACATCAAATCCCATTACCATGGTATTATTTGTAACATTCATACCACCCTGATTGCTCAAAGCAAAGTTGGCTACTGCTTCAGCTTCAGTGAGTGCCCTATTTGTTGAAGAGCCCGGTTGCGCAGCTGTTGCATTTGAATATCTTGGGTCGTCAAGGGGGTTTACAGCTGCTGCCGTTTCCATCCATAAATTGAGGTACTGGCCAACAAGATGAGGCCTCATGGAAGATGGATATGCCCACATCAATTTTTCGGGGAACACATCATTTTCAAGTAATTCAGCATATATCATTAACCACAACGATTTCAGCAAAGCGTAAAGGGAAATCTTTGACTGATTAAGGAAATTATCATCCGCCCATTTCAAACTGTGCATCACATTTATTTCAGGAAAGCTATTTGTGTGCAATGAACCGAGTTTTATGATGTATGTATTTTTATCATTGTTAATTACCTCAAGGTTATAGCTAAAACAAGGCATACCACCACTAACTTCTTTCTTCCTACCAACATCTTTCTCTATTATAGCTAGTTCATCGTGTAGAGCGATCATTGATTTTACATGGTTACCAGGAAGGGGTTCTGAGGGAAAGAAAAGTACCTCATGAGGTAAAGCAGGCCTGTTCTTGTCAGGAGTTTCTGCGCCAAGAATAAATACTTTGCGGTTGGAAAAGCTAATTAATGCAGGATCTGTGTCATTTTTAGGCTTGTAACTAATACAAATATTATTGCTTCCAAAATCAAAGCCGACATTTACCGGAGTCAAGTCAAAATGTAGTTGTCGGAAATCTCTTAAATCACCCCTTTGCAAATTCTTGAATAAAAGGACCCCTCCATTGAGGACATCATTTTCCTCTCCACGGAATTCAAATTGAACTCCTTTGTATGGTAATTCAGACTTATAAATTTCGTACTCGTAACCATTTTTGAATTTGTTATTAATAATTAACTCCGCAGTTTGCTCTATTTTATTGCCTTCTAATCCTACAACCTTGAAATTTTCTTTGGAAGCCTTCAAGGGGATTGCACGGATAATGTTTTCATCATTATTGGGTAATTCTGAAAAAAGATAATAGTCCTTCCATAACTTTGAAATAAAATTTGGCCAAACGATAAGGTTTTTACTTTTTACAGTCTTTATACCAGAGTATGTACGTTGAATGGGTACTGGATTTCCATCAATATCCATGCTGAGCGTGACTGTAAGGCTATTCCTTTCATCATTGAAATTTGCCCTTAATCTTGATCCTATTGTTGGATTAGGATTTAATCCCAAAAGATCTTCAAGATGATCCTGGAAGATTACAATTCCCTTTGCTCCAAGTGGGAGTGAAAAATATTGGCCGTTAGCTGATAGCAAGAATATTGGTAACTGAGTTGGTTCTTCAATATCATCGAATCTTACCAATGTGTTTTTATGGTGACTTATTAAAAGTTCTGCAGGATCAAAATTTATAGATGAATCATTATCTCTAAAAGTTCTGATAAGTCCGTTAAACCCAAAAAGACGGTTATCATTGTTAAACAATACATCAAAAGGTGGTTGAAAAATATTGATATTAACGGGGAAAGCATTAAGGTTTATGTTAAATGCATTTTGGTTGGCATAGTTTTGTATTTCAGATAGCCATGTATCCAAGAATTGTCTTATAAAATTAATCTGGACTAAAGGATCTTCTTCATCACCGGGAATAAATTGATTCTGATATATATCCAATTTAGATTTAAGATGATCAACGTAAACATATAAAATCTGAGTTTCATCTGCATCTAAATGATGTAAATGATTAGTTATTGGATCAGTAAGTTTTCCGTTATTGTCAATATATGCAGCAACCTCATTATGAAATTGGTAGCTCGGAGAGGTAAAAAGGATTGATTCTGGTGAAGTACCTCCAATGAGGAAATTACCTTCTGGATTCTCAGAAATGAATTTAATTGTGTAAATAAAGGGGAATTGTTCCCTGTTGTGCCAGCTATCTGTAACACACCATAAGTCCCTATCTTCAAACAACATATTACCAACTCCTCCGGTTGGCTCAAATATATTTTGACCTCTTCTAAGGTTATTTAAACCAGCGTTGTTGTTTCCTGCATATTTAAGTTCAATTTTGTTTATCTCAATTTTAGCACTGTCAAGTGCAATACAAGATAACAGCCCCTTCCATTCGTTTCGCAGTTGTTGGTAAAAAATCTCAATTCCTTCGGCAACTCCTTGCGGATTGTAAAGAAGTGCATATTTAAACATTTTTGTTCTGGCCAATGGACTAGGTATGGCAGATATTACCTTATTGAGATCTGTTGCCGGGTTAACTCCCGGTGTTGCGATTTCCTTAATTACATTTTGAAACGATGGAAAAGCATTCCAATTATGTAACACTCCTGCCGCAGTAGGGTTTATGGTTTTTATTACAAGCGGTTTTGGTAGCATAATCAATTAATTTTATAAAATTCCTAATAAATCAGTAAAAGTATTATACATCTGTGCCAAAAGTTGTTCAATTGGATTATTGACATTTTGTTCTTTCGTTGGCTTGTTTTTTGGAAATTTCCTTCTGAATTGATCATATGGATTCGGGAAAAGGAAATTTGTGAAATGATGTTTTTTCTTCACTAGTAGCTTTCCATAATTAAAAGACTTAATTTCATTTTGTTTGTTTGTAAATGATTTTGGATTAAAAAACAAGGTATTTCTGTTGGTTGATTCCTTTAATTGCCACAGCCAGCCACTTTTAATTTCTTTGCTTCCTGTGAAAGAATACCCAAATTGCATAATTATGTTATTCAGGCTATTGATTTCATCTTCCTCGATATTGACGAATGTATGGATGTTGTTATTCCGATGAAGTACCTGAAGTAAATGATTTAAATCCCAATCATTATCCCTTAATATGAAGTTTAAAAGATAAAAACAAGCCAATTTATTTTCAAATTCATCACTATTTTTTGGGAAGAAATCAATAAATGGATAAATAAAATTCTCCGATTTTTCATCATATTCAATTGTTTTACAAACAATTTCTCTTCCTTGGTTATTAAGTTCAACACGATCCTTTGTAAAAAAATCATAGGCTGCAGCAGCTGACATCAACTCGAGTATATGTGCAGGATTTTTTTGATCCGATCCGCCGGTAATTACCTCCGCACCATCCGGCCTATTTTGGTCAAAATCGACAGGGTCTTTTGGCCATCCAATGTGATACATACTATTATAAGTGTTTGTAATGGTTGTATCGTCCTCATAAAACATTAATGCTGCCTGGCTGTTAATTGCAAATTTTCCTGCATCTGCAATTACTCGGTCAGCATTAATCTGGTTTGCATTCGCTAGATTAAAAGTAAAATAATTAGTTAACAACGTGCAACTAAACAAAGTATCTGGATGTAATTGCCCATTTCCGTTTATAAGTTTAATAGCATCATCTATTGCCCTTGGAATAATGGGTATAGATGAAGCACCTGTCCCACCAAAGACCGATCCTAAAATACATATCCTGGCATCTGCCCCGGCTTGCCAAATAGTATTAACAAAACTTACGATATCCTGCCCTGAGTTGTCCCTGTCATTAACAACATTTCTAACTGAATCAAGTATACCATGATACATAAGATACGAACCTATTTGTGTTTGTGCTCGGTACCCATGCTCAAGATTAAAAGCCTGGCTGTCTGTATCAAAAAACAAATCTGCAATATCCTGATTGTCCTGATTATTCAGATTGGTCAGATGCTTAAAAGTTCTGTTTCTCTGATCATAATTTGGTGTAAATACGTGCTTTTTAATTTTGGCAGAGAAAAATGTTTTATACGTTGGTGTTGGATTATCATCTCCTTTGATTGTATTATAATTATCAATCAGAGTTTTTACTCGTTCAAAATTTCCGTTATTGATATCCGTATCAAGCAATAAAACATTGAATTCCTTGCCATCAAACATGCCGAGGGTACACAAGTATAGGAATGACTCGAGACACCTCATTCCTGTACCGCCAATTGCTATTAGAAAGTAATTTTCCATAATGGTTTATTTTTTTGAACCGGGAAAAATAGTCCCGAACTTATTGAATTTAAAAATTTTGGTTAGAATAAACCCTAATACAAAATATGTTGCCGCTTCAATAACTAATGAACTTACAAAAATGCGGTATAATTGATTTTGCGAAGCCCTTAGCACATTGGATTGAACAACAAATATCAGTAAATAAAAGAGTATGAAAAATGAAAGAAATCCAAGCAAGAAAAAGAAAATTCGACGAAGTAAAGCGTCCTTTGGTGTGGAACCTCTTTGGTAGGGTATCCTATCTGAAATGATCCAAATAATTATTAAACCAACTATTGCAACTGCTATAGCAAAAATGAAGGATTCCAGTTGAAACATAGACCAATCCTGAATGGGTTTCTTTTGTCCTTTTAATAGGTCAAAAAATACTGTAAGTAAAATGTTTTGATTCATAGTAGTAGGTATTAATTATCCTCAAACGTCAAATAAAACGTATACACTGGTTTTTTCTTAATAAAAGGCTGATCTTCTGCGTATGAATATTCAATACTCTTGTAGAGACCATCCATAATCGGGTCCTTAAAATTATGATTATTCCATATTAGCGGTTTAAGCCTTTTTTTGATTCCTAAGGAATAAAATTCTTCAATAACCACATCGATCTTCAAATTATTGGCAACTGAAAAATCATTAAAATTAAACATGTCATCCTCTATAACCTCAATAAAGAGATCAATGTATTTATTGCTTTGATGTGTTCCAATGGTAAAACAATCTGGAATGAATAAAGGTGATTTGTTCTCTTCAAAAACTGGAATTATTTCAGGGTAATCAAAATCATCAATACACCATATTACCTTTCCATTTTCATCCACCACTGTATCTGCCCACATAAGTTTCTTAAATTGAATGAAATCACTGATGGTTTCATCTATATTGTAAACTTTTATCCCAAGTTTAACAGAATCAAATACAGGAGAACCTTCACTAAAAAGAATGTTGGAAAATAGTTTTCTTGGTTTTATTGGTTTGTCTGTATAGTCATCAAAATCCTGACTTATCCAGTTGTAAATAAAATCCTGAAAATCGCTAATCGGAAAATTAAAATCAAAATGTTCAAATCGATTCGATACATCCTGGCTAACAGAGAATCCATTCTGCCCAAATTCTTCAATAAACCGTTCGTTTATAGACTCGAGATGCCTGGGCAAATCTTTTCTGTTTTTGTGGATTTGAAAGTCGTAATAATTAAAGTGTAAATGACTAATTTCAATTTGTTTTTGACTATTCATGTTACCAGCGATTCTAGAATAGACATTGGTTTCAATGTTTACAAGTGAATATGGTGTAAAAATCATTACAAATCCCCTCATGGTATCCTGTGCAGCTCCATTAAAGTATGAACTTACAAATATGTCGATGATATTTCCGTCTCTAAGCCATGACGTAATCATTCCCTTTGCCCATGCCTCACCATGATTAATTATAGTTGATTTACCGTCTGCTTTAATAAAATAATCATTTATTCTTGCCAATTCGCCATCTGTAATAAATACACTTTGCTTATCCTTGTGATGGGTTATTTTTGCCAAAGCACTATCGAGTGGTGAACCAACTTCAGTAAAAAAAGAATCCTGATTCATTAGTTTTCCAAACGCAGGTGGGTTTTCGGTTGATTTTATTACATAATCTTTTGGTGATTTTGCACCCTGAACAAAATACCAGTTAGTCTTTTCTGATGAAATGGTGTTAATAAGGGTTGGCCAAACAGTATTACGCTGTAAAGATGCGATCATTTCTTTCATCCCAACCGATTTATCAATGTACACATCAACGCTATCATTAAGTGTTTTAGGATGATCCAAATCATGAAGGAAGCTGTGAAAATCATTAATCAATTGGCCTCTTTCCATCTCATATTCACATACTTTGTCATTGAGAATTTCAGCTTTTTCCATTACCCTTCTACATGTAGTTTGATCATACTTTTCGAGGCACGGATCAGATCCACATCCCATTAAAATGAGTAATAACAAAGTTAAAAAGCAGGAGCTTGAGAGAAAATCAAATAGACAAATTGAGCAGCTTCGATTCATAAGAGCCTAATTGTTTATTATTAAATTGCTGGATATCAATTGATAACTAGTACATTTAGCAAAGTTAAAATATTTTTCTTAAAAAACAATAAATAATTTGGATATGAAGAAATGTCTATAATAACAATTTCCTAAAAGGGGTGAGCTATAATTTCGAGATAAATTTATGAGATTTCCAATCTAACGCCAATCTCTTTGCAATTTCAAGGTTTTGTTTCAGACATTAAGTGGCTTTTGAGCACTGATGTTTTCATTGGTCAGACGTTAAGCAAATAAGATTTTTACAAATTAGCTATTCATTCAAAATACAATCAGCGTTACGCATTATTATATTTTGGTATTTAGGTTTAATTGCCCAACTGTATTTTTCTTCTTTACCATACTCATCTGTCATCTCTATCTCAAATTCTACACATGGGGCAGCTAACAATTTAAAAAGTTTATCCTTTGATATACTATATACAGAAGACATTTCTTTCGCACCAAAATCCACAGGTACACCACTAAAAAACTTCAGCCTATTACCAGTGCTTTGTAAACAAGATAATGATTTTATGGTATCTATTCTTATTGTATTTTTTGATTTGTATTTATGATCTAGCATTAAATAATACATTGTAGTACCCATACTAACCGTTTTCGAAAAATACAAAAAAAGTTTTAAATTTGAATTATTATAAATTTTCTCTCCTTCACTGGTAACAAATTTAAACCCTTCATTATCTTGCGAGCTTATAAATCTACAGTTTTGAGAATATGCAAATAAATGGATGAAGAAGATGCATAAAATAAAAATTAGCTTTTTCATTATTTGATTATTTGCTTAGAGAATTAAAGTAAAAAAATAAAGCCGATGTTAACATGTTTCCATTCTTTTACACAATGCTCCAAATACAGGAAAAGCAAAAACAGCTTAGTGTTGAAGAAAGCAACTTGCAATTGGTTTAAAAGCGAACCTGGAAAGAACTGTTAATACCCAATCATCCCTAACTTCTAAACCATCTTTATCATGATATTCAAATGTTAGCTTGATGCAATTTTGCTTTGATATTGTTTTTATCTGTGCTTTGGTAATGTGGTAAAGGAAATGGTAATTATTTGAATCAAACCCAAAAACAGGCTTTAGTATTACTGTTTCTCCATTTTCTAAATAAAATGTAAGATAATTATCTAAACCAACAATCACTTTTTTTAGAAATGAATGGTCATATTTTAAATAGAATTGAAGTGAGGTTGTATCAGAGGGTTGATTATTAATAAATCTAAAATACAAGGCATAGGTAACACCTTCTGCCAAAAACTTTGTATCTTTTGTGTAATAATAGGGATTACCCTCTTCATTTACTTTTTCTTTAATTTTACAATTTTGAGGGAACGCTGAAAATGCTGCCAGTAAAAGTAATGACAATAAAAATATTTTTTTCATAACTTCATTTTTTAAATTTATAATTTTTATTTGAATATATCGTCTTCCATGACTTTGATGCCAACCCAACAATTAATCCACCCACAGCAAAGACTCCGGTAGTGACTCCAATTGTAAGCCCTGGTTTAACTACATTATCAGAAGATACAACTGCAATTTAACTACCAACCAAACCAATTCCAGCGCCGTACAGTGTATTTGCAAGCAATTTAGAACTTGATTTTTTCGCTTTGATTACTAAAATGCTATCCAAATCTCTTGTATGAGAATATTGGTCTCCTTCAGAGAAATAAGTGACAAAGTCAGGATACATAACTAGATTGTTAACAAATATCGAACTATCCTTCGTTATGTAAATTATAGCCAGCATATAAGTTTTAGGTTTTTTTGTTTTACAAAGGGCCTCCAGAGAATGAAGACTGAAAAGCGAAAACATAAAGATTGTCAAGATTAAATTTATTACTTTCATTTTTTTCTTTATTTCAATTCATATGCTTAAGGTTATCAGATATAATGATAATTAATTTCAATACCATCTTTCCCTCAAATATCTTTTTCCCTTTCAGTTCAATAATATAAACTCCACTTGGGAGATAACCTCTTTTCAATTCAATGGAAGAAGATTGAATATGGTTTCCTTGAAATACCTTTTGTCCGGTTAAATGAAAGAAAAGCTAAAAACACCATCAATCTGGTTCATTTCGTTTGCAAGATTAGTTGCAAAACTTTCAGTATCTTCAGGTCATTTGGCTAAATTTAAACCAATTGATAACCCATATCGCACATCTTGGGAAGATAATAGTACTGGTAAAAATGCTATGAAAAAATTAGTGATAATTTTTTCATAGCTTACGTTATTTAGTTAAAATGCAAGAGGCGGCTTTGGTTACATGTTCAGTATTGTTCTCTGAGTTTATGGTATACTCAAAAAATCTACTACCATCTTCATCAATCTGAGTATTGGCTACATCATTTTCTGATGTGATGTGAATTTGAACTACCTCAACCGTATTATCTGCCACTTGCTGAAGTTGGCTTTTAGAAATGCTATAAAAGCATCCTATTCCATAATCAACCAATGAAATGCCAGGTCGTTTTCCAGAAAAGGTACCACAAGGATATAAAGTAAGTGATTCTCCATTATCGAATATTGCTACAAAGGAATTTTCCTTTTGGATCTCGTATTTACCGCTGTATGATCTTACCTGGTAGAAATACAAATAGTAATCATTACCTGATTTTACAAAACTTGCAACTGCGCCTGTTGAAAATTTCTTAAATAAAACCCTTGGCTTCGTTGCAATATCAACCGTTACATTGCAATCTTCTGAAATCGCATACTTTGTATACTTTTTAATGCTTTTGAACTTACACTGTGCATTTGATGTGTTGCTAAGCATAAAACCAACACAAAGCAATAATAATGTTACTGTTACCTTTTTCATTTTTCAAAAATTTTAGAAGTTAATAGCTAAAGTTAGACCATATGAATTACCCTGAAAACTTGGATACATTAAGAATGATGTTGATGAATTATCGACAAAGTAAAGTCGTTTCCATTTGTAATTAAAAGCCCCAATTATAGCTCCAATTGCACCAAACCCAACGGTTATTCCAATAACAATTGGAGCATAATTCACTTCGGAATCACCTAAATATGGATCTGTTTTTACACTTGCGACACCAAGCAGGCTACCAAGTAAACCAGACCCTGCCCCGATTAACCCATAAGTTAGTGCATGTGAACCAGTTTTCACCGAAACATATTTTAACTCGCTGATCAGTACTTGTTTCTGCTGTTGTGACCCAACTATTTTGTAGGTCATAATCGAATCGTTGATCAATTGAAGATTATTCACTTTTAGGGTTTTTTTATTTTTTTGATAAACCCTGGCAAGGGAATACTTTTTATTTTTTTCGATGTATTCTTTTTGAGCAAATAATGCTGCACTGAATAGGAACAC